>Ga0210406_10006026_pt1 | contig 12605 bp, 16 predicted proteins | sample IncBWC30MmetaG_FD_155454 | JGI IMG/M metagenome (GOLD analysis project Ga0210406, IMG submission 155454) | Forest soil microbial communities from Barre Woods Harvard Forest LTER site, Petersham, Massachusetts, United States - Inc-BW-C-30-M | ecosystem: Environmental > Terrestrial > Soil >...
AAGCTGCGCCCCATGCTTGTTGCTGCCGCCATCATTGGCCCCGTGGCGCTGGCGCCCGAGATGAGTTCGGCCGAAGGCTTGCTCGATTTCTTTTTCGGCGGCGGCCAGAAGCAGCAGCAGACCTCCAATAATCCGCAGCCACCGCCGCCGCGGCCGGTTGCCGCAAGCTCGGGACCTGCCTTCTGCGTGCGCAGCTGCGACGGCAAATATTTTCCGCTGATGCGCGGCGCCGCCTCGCCGGCGCAGATGTGCCAAGCCTTCTGTCCGGCGAGCCCGACCAAAGTGTTCTTCGGCTCCAGCATCGACAGCGCCTATGCCGCAAGCGGCGAACGGTACGTCGATAGCGAAAATGCCTTCGCCTATCGGAAGGCGCTGCGCGCCGACTGCACTTGCAACGGCCACAATCCCGTCGGTCTTGCGCCAGTCGATCTCGCGCTGGACGGCTCGCTGCGCCCGGGCGACGTTATCGCCACCACAGACGGGCTCGTCGCCTATTCCGGCATACGGGTCGGCAACGACCAGACCCCGGATTTCACGCCGGTGGCGTCTTATCCGAGCCTGACGCCGGAAGTGCGCGCCCGGTTGAACGACATGAAGGTCGCGCCGGCGCGAGCTGACATGGCGGCAAACAACGCGGCAACGTCCGAGGTGACCCGCACGCCGCTGCCGGCGGCGACCATCGCGCCGAAGCCTGTGCCCGCGCGCGACAAGCGCGTAGATGCGGATTGATGCTGCAAATCACCGCCCGACGATCACGGGTCAAGCATTGGGCCGCGCGGCACCCAGATACGCCTGTAGAGCCCGCGTGTCGTGGCCCTTGTTGGCTAGCGCAAAGCCACAGGCGACTGGGCATCGACAACATTGTCCCGATGATTGGGATGGAGACGGACGGCGTCGGCGAGGATCGAAATGACTGCGTGAGGAAATTTCGAAGAGCCTGGGACCGCTTTAGCGCGAACCGGCGGTGGCGGCGTTATTCTCCGAATGGCGAGAAATCGGTTTCGCGGGCCGACGACGCTCGATCGAGTGTAGCGCGTCCGCCTGATCAGACTGTGCTCGTTGGAAGAAAAGCGGTAGATGAGGACCTCGCCTGATGGCGCAAAATCCCGTTAGCAGATTGGCATTCGAAAACTTGAGAATATAGCCGCGTCCTCCGAGCGGCATTCCCCGCAGGAGCACGCCGATCGCGCCGTCGTTCCACAGCGCCACCCCCCGGCCCGTGAGCCCCAGCGCGTATCCCCATTCCCGGACCAGACTCATGCGACCGCTGGCCCAGAAGTCCAGACAGCCTCCCTCCGTCAGCCAACGGCCAGCAATCGGATATCGATCGCTTCGTTGTGGCGCCAGCCACGGCGGCAGCTGGGAAGGTTGAGGAGGGGACAATGGTTCGCCATCGTCGATGAACCGGTGTCCTCGACAACCCGTGCAAACGTTGAAACCCAATGCGCCATTTTGGCGCCGATAACAGAAGCCACCCTGGCCAAAGCATTGAGGACAGGTAGACACGGCATCCATCCTCGTTGGTATGTCGACGGGAACAACATACGTCAGCATCGAATAATAAGAAGCCCTCGACGCCCCGATCTGCGAAGGCTCTGTGGAAAACTCAACACCGCGCGGGTCGATGATGAACTCCATGTCCGCCGTTCCGATGATGTTGGCGGCAGGGACAATGGACCTCAAAATGACGCCATCGCTTTCCTTCACCTCTCCCAAGGCCACACCGAGCGGGTCGACGTCCTCAACGCCATGAAGGGCAAACTTGAGCGCGATGTGCGGTGACCCGGTCCGTGACAGCCCGATTCGATTACCTTTGACCGCGAAACGGCAGGGTGTGTCGTACCCAAAAGGATGGAGGCAGCACCTTGCGCGGGAACCGAACCGCCAGGTCCTGGTCAGTGAAGTAATGTCCGAATGACATCCGCATCCAGCTATCCAGCCAACAGTCCCTAGCCCGTGGATGTACGGTCTCTAGCCCGATGATGGCCTCCGCTGGTTCATGCTGATTGCCGACTTGCAGCGGCACGTAACGCAGGCCCGCAACAATTGGTCGATCATGCTCATTTCAAAAAGAAACAATCCTCTAATTAAGTTAGATTGAAATGTCGGACAGAACAAAGACCTTGTTACTGCTCATTTCCCGCTCTTTTCGAACAGCGATTTTTGCTACTCTTCGAATTCCAATTGGCGAAGGCGAATGTCGGACAGAACACAGTCCTTGCTACACGTCTTCGCGTGCTATGTACAGCTATCCCAGTCGAGGAGAACGAATTGGCCAAAGGGAATAAGAAGAAAGCAGCGCGCAAACTGTACACCGCTGGTGACATCAAGTTGATGAAACAACATTCGAAGGCAAGAACGCCGGTATCAAAGATCGCGAAGCTCATGAAGAGAACCGAAGGCTCCCTGCGACAGAAAGCGCTGAGGCTAGGGATCGGCCTTGGCCATCAGCGATGATCACCGCTCAACCGGCGGCTTCTTTCGATGAATCAGCCGCCGGAAAAGCTCCACGATGCCGCGCCGGCTGAAATCAATGACGACCTCATGGTGCTTCATGCCCCGGCCGCCCTTTACGGGGCCAAGGTCTCTCAGAAGGCAATAGTGACCGTCGCTCATCCGAGCCAGCCGGCAGTCCTTGAATAGGCGGCCCCAAGGACGCATCGATTCCACCCGATCGTAGAGCGCCAGGGACGGCCCGATCCCGATTGATCAAAGCTGTGGATGTGTTTTTGGCGTTACTGAGGCAGTGCAATAGGTGGTCTATGGAGGGCCGTCACGGCCGCAATAAAGACGCACGACTAGGGGCTGACCTGACCAGTTCGGAAAACTGAGAGCCGCCTCGCGAGAGGCTCTTTCAGACAAGAGCAAAGCCATCCGAAGTGTCCCGGGGGGAAGAAGATGCGCAACAATCGTATCGAAAAGAAACGAGGGGGCCACCCCCAACCGGCAAGGGGACGCTGATCGACGCTCGGATACAGCCGGATGATTTAGTCTAGCCCTGCTCGATTCGTTAAAATGGGAGTGAGTGCAAAACGACGTCGAGCACCAGCTCCTGGAACTCTGTGATTTCTGTGCGGATGCCGCTGCGCGTTTCCCACCATCGGTCCGGGTCAAAATTTGAGTGGCGTGCAGGTTGAACCGTGACACGCGTCGGATGACCTTTCATGACTCGATCGAGCAGGCGGCGCATTCGTCGGGAGCGATCCCTGGCGACTACGAACACAATGGATCGGAAATCGTGCTGGTCGCACCATGGCGGAAGAACCTGACTTTCACCTTCGGTGCCCGCTTGGGTTCTGGGAATTTGCACGCCATCCGTTACGCCAAGCGAGCTTAATCGGCGGGTTTGCCTTACGCGTACATCCTCAAAGGGCAGCCCCCGGCGGATGAACTCGAAGTCTTCTCCGCTCGGGGGTCGGTAAAGACCGCAACTCGCGACGCTATACCGCCTTGCACGAGATCCGCGGCTTTCGCACGTTTGGTGTCCGACGGACATACCCCCGATTCCGACGTGCTGGATTAATATCAGATAGCTGGGTCATTGATGACGGTCGAGGCCTTACTCGCCCTTTCGCCGCCTGGTCGAAATAGCCTTATCAAGTTATGCACCGCGACCGGGAACGCGGAATTCCGCACGTGCGGCCCGAGCCGCCAACTGGCCTCCAAGGTTATAGACAAACACCTCGACCCCGACATCCCGGCCGAAGAGCGCGATGTGCGACGACGCGAGTTAGCCGGGGCGAAGTTGGCGCTTCACCTCGGCTCGCATATAAGGCACTACATAAATTATGAAGAGGTCAATAAAGGTTGCACCTAAAAAACGTCGCGGCCGTCCCGCAACCGACAGACGCCCCAGCATCCCGGCCAGAATGCCTCCCGCTCTCATTGCGGAAGTCGAAGCCTGGGGCTTCGGCTCACGAGACCACGCGCTCAAATGCCTTCCGCCAGCTCATCGAGTTCGGGCTCAAGAGCAAAGGCAAGTGAGCCTCGCTGCATGAAATCTGTCCCCGTCAAGATGGCAAAGGAACTGCGCGCCGAAGGCATGGCTTGGCGCGACGTCGTGCAAGAGATCGCATGGGCGACAGGTCGCCGCTTCACCGCGGACGGCGTTGCCGCTCCCTGTCGGCGTCATCCCAAAGACCTGAGGACGAACCGTGGCGGGTAACAGGACAATTCTGGTCGAGCGTGTCACTGTGACATCAGATGGCGCCACGCACGAAGGAGCGTACTACGTTAACGGCTCCGTTCTTCATGTTCGGTCGCCGCTCGGAGCGAAGGCAGCTCAGGTCGGAGGATCACCGCCCAAAGCCATCGCCGAGCTGCTGCTGAACTAGCTCGAAAGAGAGTCATTTGCACGCAAAGCCGGGCGGCGGCTTCCAGCGTAGCTGGCTATTCGCGGCTGATGCACAATGACGAAGAGGCGACGCACGCACGTTTCACCGCGCTCCTGTCAGGCGCTATAGAGCCGGTAATCGCGGAACACGGCGGCCGCATCGTGAAGAACACCGGCGACGGCTTCTTGGCAGAGTTTCCAAGTGCGGTCGAAGCGGTTCGGGCTGCCTTGCAGTTCCGGACCCGCATCAAGGAGCTTACGATCAGCGAGGCTGAAGACAGCCGCATTTCTTTCCAGGTGGGCGTCAATATCGGTGACGTAATCGTCCTGCCAAGCCGCCCTGTCGGTGCGAGAACGCGATATCCTTTCTTCCATGACTCGCCGCCGACGGCGTCGAGAATGACCTCGACGCCGCGGCCGTTGGTGATTTCCCTCGTGCGGGTCTCGAAGTCCTCCGTTCGGTAATCGATGAGGTGGTCGGTGCCGAGCGCGCGCAATTCGGCGTGTTTGGCCGCGGACGCAGTGCCAATGACTCGGGCACCGATGTGTTTTGCGATCTGGGTTGCAGCGATGCCAACGCCGCCGCCGGCCGAATGGATGAGGACCGTCTCGTTCGCCTTGAGGCCACCCATGACCACGATAAGTTGCCAAGCGGTGAAATAATTGACCGGGATCGAGGCTGCTTCCAACGCCGTCATGCCAGGCGGGCGTACAACCTGCTTGATCGGGACGCATACAGTATCGGCGTAGCCGCCAAATCGGGTCGCCGCCAAAACATCACGGCCAGCCCAATTCGGTGCGACACTCGCACCAGCGGCATCGACGTGGCCGCTGACCTCATAACCAGGCACGACAGGGATGGGGGGCAGGTCGGGATAGAGACCCAAGCGGCCCATAATGTCGGCGAAATTAACCCCGCTTGCCTCGACGCGAATCCGGACTTCGCCGGCTTTGGGCTCCGGGTCGGGCGCTTCTTTCACCTCGAGAACTTCAGGCGGGCCAACCCTCGTGATCCAAATCTGCCGCATGACCGCGACCTCGGCGTTTCGGGCTTTGAGCCGGAAATTATATAAGAGCATTGGAAGAATTCGAGGATCACCACGAACGGCACCGCCGAACCGCGACTTGAATGACCGCTCCGGGTCAAAAACGGTAAGGTTCAGACCGAGCCAATGTTTTCCGGTTTGCACCTCAAAGCAGACGCCCGCAAACCGGCTCCCGTGTAGGACAGCGGCCTAGCAGCCTTCCGAAAACGACGGCGGTCGCGCCAGGCGGGCAGCGGCTCCGCCGACGGGCCGGTAACGACGATCTCGGTCACGTCGGACCATGTCACGCAAAGCTCACATCTTGTGAAATGGTTCACACCCGGCTCAGTTCCATCGTTGCATAGTTCCTCCCGGAGGGACTAGCCATGGACAAGCTCGCGAAGCACTCGTGGCCCTCGACCGACACGTTGTGATCATCGTGTCGCTAGCGGTTATCGGTGCCGAAGATCATTGACCGTTCCAGAGGTCCGGCAACCGACGTCACCCACCAAGCCAGCCCGGCCCCCGCTAGTGCCGGGATGTTGGGGTTCGGCGTCCGTTGCGGGACACGTTGCGACTTTCCACCCGCTAAACATGTCGGACTGTGTTACCAACATGTAGGAGGAGTCGAAGAAGTCAACTGTCTTCAAGCGCTCAATCGTGGTCGCTGGTCACAAAACAAGCGTCAGTCTCGAGGAGGCATTCTGGAGCGGCATGAAGGAGATTTCCGGGGCACGCCGCATGACGCTGTCCCAGTTGGTTAGCGAGATCGATGCCAACCGCAATCAGGGCAATCTGTCATCTGCGATCCGCCAGTTCGTGTCGACCACTTCCAAAAGCCGTGCCGTACCACCGATTGGCGACTTCAGGCCGCGCGCTAGTCACGCCCAAGGTCTGGCAGAGTCGCCTCTTGAGACAAGGTAGTTGAAGCAGCAGCAATCGCGTTGCCCCCGTGCGCAAGGCCGGTCCTGAGCCGCGGCCGGTCATTAAATTCCTGCGCCATACCGTTCACTTGTAGGACCACCGGTCGCAACTTGGAAACGTCGTGCGAGATCACGACCGAATGGTGGTACTTCACCACGGATGAGATACGATTTTCTCTCTCAAGAACTCGCCCTTTGAGCGCAGCTCAGACATGGGTCCAAGCGAAATCGCGGTGACGAGCGCGATCAAGCTCATGGTGATAATTGCAAGGAAGAGACGTTCCATTCCCACTCAAGATGGCCGGCTCTCCTGCGTTCCTGGCTTACTCTAATTCTAAAGAACCAGCGTGCAGATCTGAGCCAGCGCAGATCGCAAGCCGCCAGCTGGAAGAAAGGCAAATGCTGTAGCTCCTTGCCGCAACGGATTCGCAATTCGATCCGATGCGCCGGACGGCCAGATCCGTGGCTTTAGCTGAGGTCTGTGCGGAGGTTTTGACGAGATGCTTTGCGGCCGCGATCTCCGGGCGACTCATAGGCGGAGAGTTCAATTTGGTGGGCGTAAGCCACGCGATGATAGCCAATGATCTATTTCGGCCGCGATCCTGGCCATTCGAGCCCATTTGGCAATTTTTTCACGCTGCCATCCAGGCGGCAACAAGGCGGCTCGCCGATCAGCTTCATCGGCTGACTCCCGAAGCTGCGCTTTGGTCAACAAACCACGGTTCCGCCTTCTCCTGCGGCACATGGAACCACCCCCCGCACTCGCGACAAGGGAAATAAGCATAATGCGCTCGGAGAAGGGCAGAGCTATGTCCCGGAAGGTTCACTTCTTGGGCCAAGCTAAGGTCGTTTAAGCACAATTCACACTGGGGTCTCAACGCTTCCCGTTTTTTCGATCGCTTTCCAGCAATTGCCGCGCAGCTCCCGTACCAAAGCGATCCATGTTGCCGTAGGTCTCGCCACGTGCTCTCCAAAGCTCGTAGGTGCGGGCTCGAATTGCTCCCTCGATTAATGGCTTACTAATCTATCGAGCTGACACTCTCCGCACCTTCGCGTGGATGACATCAGGGCGACGGATGATGCGCATGGTGAAGGGGTTCTAGTACCTGGGACCAAAACAAAAAAATGCTGGAAGGCCGGACGCGACGGCTTCTGGCTGGCGCGCTGGCTGCGGGCACTGACCAGCGTGTCGCTACCCCGGCCATCGAGATAGGCATCGTGAACCTGATCGTAGCCGATCTTTCCCTCCGACGTGACGTAAAACTCAAAGCTCGAAATGGCCTCGCGGTTGCTCGGCCGCGCCGGGATCGAACAACTGACAATGAAATCATCGAGGCATTCGGGCAATAGCGTGCGTTGCCGACGATCCGCCTCTTCGAAGCGCCTCATCAATTCCCCCGCAGGATCACAAGAGAATCAGCGGCACACCGTTTCGCACAGCCAGGGTCAACAGCAGACCTCACGTCCTCTATTTGGTCGTCGAATGGATCTCGGCAATGTAGCCTCCTGGGAATTGCAAGACAGCGGCTTCACGCCCATCCGTCTTATACGGCTCGATCGGAACTGTTGCTCCAGAGGCCTTTGCCTTGGTCAAGGTTTCACGGAGATCTGCCACCTCATATCCCATCGTTTCGCGACCGTAGGGATATGGCAGGTGACCATCGGTCACCAGCACGGTGATCTTGCCGAACGTCGACTCGATCCGGACACGGCGATAAGTATCGCCAGGTCGCCCGATTTCCGCGCCGGGCGCTCGCGCGTTATCCGAGACAATCTTGCCATGGGCGAAGCCGACGAAGCTTCGAATAAAACTCGCCGCGGCCTCGGGGGCGACGTATACCCGGTTTTCCGGAACAGTCTGAAGCGGCGGGTAGGAAGGCGCCTTGGTGTGCCAATAGAACTGCATGTTAACGCCACCCGGCCACTGCACGACGGCATCACTTCCAATTGCATCCGGGAAAGGTGCCACAAGAACAGCGGCGCCTGCCTTTTTTGCATCACGCACCGCGGCGTCCATGTCGGTCACGAGATAGCCTGTGCGCTCCTGGCCAAACGGATAGGGAATCGGCGTCTTGAATCCGAAGAGCGAGACAACGCCCACCGGAGTTGTAAGTGCCTGCCATGCAGTGCTGCTCGGCGTCGGCGTGACGGTCACGACCGTGGGCTGCGAGCTCTTTCCGCCGAAGGTTGCAAGAAAGCTGGCGGCGAAGCGATCCATATCTTCGGCCGCGACATACACATGAGTGGTGCCGTATTGCGCACCGACCCCGAACTGCTGGGTCCTGGCGATCGGGCCGGCGTCGGCGAGCCCCGGCTTAATGGTGATCCCGGCGGCTAAAACGGCGGCCACAACAATAATTCCCGTTTTGCGCATTTTGAAGGTCTCTTCTCTTTGACCGGTGGCGTATTTGGACGGGCGCTATGCTGTGCTCACCCCGAAGGCCGTCCAGCACGATACGGATCTTCTCCTCGGCCGAATATTGCTTGCGGGTTGCTCGCCGAATGTCTTTGACAATCCGCTCGGACGACGGCTTCTGGTTCACGGATTTCTGTCTCAACTCCACTCCTTGACGGTTACGATGAGCCAGAAATCCTCCTTTCTTCAACCCGCTAATTCTGTCTCACAGGTGCTGATCCCGGACAAGCGGCTCGGCAAGGAGAAAGCCACCTTTGACCAACAAAAGGTTGCAGTACGAGCGGAGCTAGAAGAGCATTCCACCAAGGTGATGAAGCCATACGAAGGAAGAATCAACCAGTTGCTCGACAATTTTAACGCGGGATTTTCGATCGCGCAGACCAAACCTGCGTACGGTGGTGGAGTTGCGAGTTCGACTTACCAGCTTGTTATCAACAACACTGGCGTAAATCTCGGCGACGGAAAAACGCCGATAGATCAACCCAGCTTTAAGAACACGCCGAGCGCGGGCGACCGAAGTACCCTCGCACTTGCGGTATTTATCACCCATCTCGAGCGTGACCCTGATCGCGCCAAACGCATGGTCGTTTTCGATGATCCATTTACTAGTCAGGACGCCTTTCGTCGGCGCCAAACGGTGCATGAAATTGTCAGGGCCGGCGACGGCAGCAAGCAGTTGATCGTGTTCTCGCACGACGCAACGTTCCTCCGCCAAATCCGCGACAAATGTAAAGCCGGACAGTCTCTCGCTCTTCAGCTCGGCGATCACCGTTCCTTAGGCATAAAGATCATGCCCTGCGACCTGGACGACGCGTGCCGCGGACGCGCAGCATCTGATATGGATGACTTACAAGCATACGTCACGTCGGGCGTCGGCACAGACCGCGACATTATACGTAAAATGAGGATCGTTCTTGAAACGCACTGCCGATCAACCTACCCCGGCTCGTTCGCTTCTGACGATCGCTTGGGCGGGATGGTTGAAAAAATAAGGAAAGCTGGCGATCAGCATCCGGCGGCGGCGCTCATGGATGAGTTGGACCAGATAATACAGCCGCGATCACCATCACGGCTAAGCTCCGCAGGACGGCAGCTCCGATACCATTGATTCACAAGAACTCACCGGTTACGTGAAGCGAATTCTACGGCTCGCCAACAACTTGCAAGCATAGAAGCCATGACATGTTTGTTCATCCATGGGAGGATAAGATCTTGCCGATCGGACGCCCAGTCAAACAATATGTGCAATGACGACTAAGCCACAATTCACGGCCCAATCTACCCTCTTCAGAGATGAGCCTCTCTTGGGTGGTAAAAGTTAGCGCCGATGGCCTAGTCTGATTCCGAGTTTGAGTGCCTTCTGTCGCAGCGATCCTTCAGTACGCTTCGTGAGCTTTGCAATCTTAGCGACCGGCGTCCTTGCCTTTGAGTGCGCACGCAACTCCTTCACGTCAGCCTTGGTGTATTCGTGACGCACGACCCTCCTCTTTGTCTGAGCCGTCTTCTTCATTTTCTTCGCCACTTATTTTTCTCCAGTCTGTCAGGCGCGCTTACTACCACACTACCTCAAGGCGCGACCTTTATCAACATTTCATACCGTCATGCCTCGCTGTTTCGCACACAGTGATCTTCCTTATTACGGCATCTAGTAGCAACCAGGAGCATCCTTTGCCGTCGGATAGTTCCCGAGCGAAAAAAAACGCCGTTGTTGTTCGCTGGATTATACCCGCTATCGGTACCCGACGTAGGATGGGGAATTGCGGGACTCGACGCTCGTCGCTCAACGCATCGGAAAGACCGTCCGCTATCTCGTCTGCATTATTCCCCATCCTGGGGAAACGTGTTCGCATGCGGCAGCTGAGGAGCGCGATTATGGCCGAGCCTGATGATTTCGAACTGATCCGCGAGATCGTGGCCCATGGTGGCCGCAAATACACGGCTGGAAATATTGATCGCAGCAAGTACGACCGCTTGGTCGACATGGGTTGGCTGACGCCATTCAAGGCAAACATCAGCGATGTCGAGTATCAGGCCACAGATAAGGGCCGGGCAGCGGCCGTGGCAAACGGCCATGATTAAGCCGATCCGCCGGCTGGTCGAGACGGGCTGAAGGCAAAGGGCTGCCGGCTAACCTCCTGATCGAACCGCCTAGGCTCTCAGCGTCCGAGCCGACGCTTATATTTTTACACTGATGTAATTTTGATACAGACTAGGCCGAGTCGCTCAGCGCAATCTGTCCATCGATCGGGAGGTACAATCCCATGGACATCCTAGAGCGCTGTTTTGTCATCACCGCGATGACGGGGTTTATCGTTTTGATCGGCGCAACGGTTACCTGGTTAGGACTCTTGCCGATTTGAGGGGCCACCCGGCTCCCTGCGAGTGCCGGCCAATCGCGGCGTCGGGAACCGGCGCGCGCCATGTGCGTGTCGTGGCGCTGGATCTGCCGACGTCATGGATGATGGCGGCCAACGCCGCCGACGAGTTCACGATCCGCATGTTCGAGGCCATCAACGGCATGCTGCTCGACATGCTAGCTGCCGTCGTCCGCAAGGACTATGACGACCGACGCCGCCGGCAGGCGCAAGGCCAAGCCAAGGCCATGAGTGCTCGGCATCCCTTCAGCGGTCAGTCACGCGGTGCGCACGGTAGAGGATCGGCTCGCCACTTGCGCGGACGACGCGGAGCGTTTCTTTGACGGAAGCAGGGGCACGATTTCTCGCCGGCGTCGAACCTGCACTTGCAGATATTCACGAGGCAATCGAAAGGTTGACCGCGGAGCGTGGCGAAGTGACTGGGCTTTTGCGGATCAATACGCTACGCGTCGTGCTCGACATGGCTCTGATACCCATTCTCGCGACGCTCGCCGGGCAGCACCCGCGGCTAACCGTCGAGATCAACGCCGACCAAACCTTGGACAAAATTGTCACGGTGCCATGCCAATTCTCCGCTACAACGCGGCTGCCACAGCGGAGCGTCCGGATGGTAAACCCAACTGACCAAAAGCGCGTTCGGCACGTGCTCCGGGACTTCATCGCTGACGAAAACGTCTTTGCGGTCTTCCTGTTTTTCCTCATCGTGGTCGCGATGTTGATGTTCGTTCGACTCTTTGGCCGATGAAGAGCAATTAAATCAAAGGAGCTGGCTCCGAGTCGATTCGGCGAAACCGGTCTCCGCGCGCGGCGTGAATGCTCAACTGCGCCCGAACTTCGCGGACCAGGCGAGCCGCCGGGAACGGAATTTCCGGATGCGGAGAGCGCTCGATCGCAAAGGCCGGCGAGACCGTCCTCGTTCCACCGATAGGCGCGCGAGCGCGCGTGTTCGTATGGGAAATATTGCCAGGCTTGGCCATCGGCACTGTAGTCTTCACGCACCGTGCCCCATGCGCGCTCGCTGATGTATGGCCCGATTGTCTTCCAGTTGCCGGGCGTATCCGGCGAGGAATCTTCAAGCCGCGCGTGTTCCGCCGATAGCGGTTTGCGCTTCTCAAAGTTATCCATGGCTATGCGGCTTTCGCAGGCCGCAAGAGCTCCTTTGCCGTCGTCACAACGTTATCGACGGTAAATCCGAACTCCTTCTGCAGGGCCTTTAGCGGGGCCGAAGCACCGAAAGTCTGCATGCCGATAACCCGACCAGTTGAGCCAACATAACGCTCCCAGCCGAACGTCGATGCCTGCTCAATCGCAACCCGGGCTGTGACATCAGGCGGCAGAACTGATTCCCGGTACGTTTGCGGTTCGCGCTCGAAGACGTCCCAGGAGGGCATTGATACCACACGCGAGCGGATGCCATCTGAACGAAGTCTCGCATGGGCATCGGCCGCGAGACTCAGCTCGCTGCCCGTGGCAATCAAAATGATATCTGGCTTGCCATCAGGTGCGTCGGCAAGCACATAGGCGCCGCGTGCG
>Ga0210406_10006028_pt1 | contig 12605 bp, 10 predicted proteins | sample IncBWC30MmetaG_FD_155454 | JGI IMG/M metagenome (GOLD analysis project Ga0210406, IMG submission 155454) | Forest soil microbial communities from Barre Woods Harvard Forest LTER site, Petersham, Massachusetts, United States - Inc-BW-C-30-M | ecosystem: Environmental > Terrestrial > Soil >...
GCGATGGGCTCCCAACGTTGCCATCGTCGCGGAAAGGACTGGGGTCTGTTCAGGACCAACCTTCGTATGTTGCCCAGCGCGAACGAGATCGTCGAGCTTGTTCGCTTGTTCCTTTTCCGACAGCGCTGACAGATCAATTATCTGCATCGACGGCTTCGCCCCATCCACCACGGCCTGAAAGGGAAACTTCATTCCAGGCTGTCGCACATAGATCGTACGCAGAATCTCATGACGCGATACGAGTACTGCCAGTGCGGAAGCTAATCTTGACTCAGATACCTCCCCCACAAGCTCGACGACGCATACCGATCTCGGAGCCTTACTCCCCTGCTGCACAGTCCAGACGTGCTTCTGCTGAGGAGAGAGCCAAAAACCTGAGCTTACGGGTGACTCCATCTCGCTTTACTCCTCATACCCAATCGGAAATCAAGACGCGTAAGTATGGCGCCACTTGTGCGCCATGGCCCGACAGAATTGTGCCTCCTGCGTCCGATAAGAAGGCTAAGGCAGGGCGTTCAAATTCCCTTGGCGACACCTTACTCGCGTTGCGGCTGGAGCCCTGTGGCGGTCACTCAGAGATTCGCATGAATAGGCCCCGATGTCTAGCGATGCGCGACCCTTTTTCGGAGAGATAGGCTGTCTCCATCAGGTCAATTACGATCCGATTATGGCTACACCAGTGGCCGAAGCTGCTGCGGTGCCAGCGGTGAAGTGAGATATTGGCGGTTCACTTGGTTAATTGGATTATCCTAAGAAATCGTGCGTGGATAGCTGCCCGCAGGGCCTGGGCCTTCGCAGGATTCTCAGCACTGCGGTCGAGGTTCCAGATTTGCGCTTCGTTCAGCTGACCAAGCACGCCCTTCTGCGAATCAAGGTAGACGACGTACTGATACTGGCCGTCGATGACGCCGACCGACCCATCCCGCAGCGGTTTGAAGACGCTGTTTGTCTCGAAGTACTGGTTGAACGCCAGGCCTTCTCCATCGGCCTGGCCATCACGGTTTAATGTGGGTGCGAGCGAAGTCTGGTCCGGTGCGAAGTTAACCGTACGGCCTTCTTGTTGGCCGGGTGTCCGGATGATCAGAGGAATATGAATGACCGGCCCCGTCGGCATCAAAGAAGTGCAAGACGATATCTGGCTGGGGAGCTTTATGGATTATGATCTGGGATACTTCGATCTGGAGACTCGGGCGCTCGAACCGCTCGAAAATCCGTTCGGCCCAAAAGTGTTACCTATGTGACCGGTACGTTCTGTAACCCATGTCTCCGGGCTGACCCTGTGGATTTGGTGGGCAGTGCAGGATTCGAACCTGCGACCTTCTCGGTGTAAGCGAGACGCTCTAACCAGCTGAGCTAACCGCCCGTCGCAAGGGCCGCAGCGACGCGTGCTAGAGCGGATGCAACTGTCTGAGTCTACACGACGAATAATTCGATGGTCAAACGCCGGAGCGACCTGTGTGTCTCCGACCGCAATCTAGTTTACGCGACACGCCGTGCCGAATGTGTTGGTGGCTTAGAGCGGAATAGCAACCCATGCGATCGATTTGTTAGGAGGTGTAGGGACCACGTTAAGTCTGTGTCGCGCAGCCGGCAGCCTCTTATTAACTGCCTTAACTATTTCCCATGTGTGTTTAACGCATTTCGCCGCCCCGATGCTACTTCTCGCGTCGGCAGAGCGTCTAGTACCCAACCAACGAATTACCTGCGCAGGTATTTCGAAAACGATCAACGCGGTCCGGGAAGTTTGCTTAGCGAATCTCGAACGGCCGAAACTCCCGTCGCATAGAGCCAACTCACACCAGGCCGAATACTGATGAGACGTTTTGCAACCATGATCGTACTGCGACACTATTCGCGACCGCAGCATTCGCCGCTGAAGGTGGTTCCGGCAAGATACGCCCTGACAGTGCCGTGAAAGTCGGCACCACCGAACTCCCGGGCGGAGGTTACAACGTGACGCGGACCGGTTCGGTTTCCAGCACCGAGGTGACCCTGACCCAGGGCAAAGCCAAAGTGACCTTGCCGGTACAGGTTGTCCAAGCGCGCCGCGCGAGCGACGCGGTATCCGCCAGAAGTGAGATCGATTCGCGGTTGCAGACTGAGATTCAATTCCAGAAGGAGACTCTGGTGCTGGAGAGTGCACCGAGCCTGGTAGCGGGCCAGTAAGCCTCTGATAAACTCGCAGCTTGGGCCTGGTGTCCGGGCTGCGATGCATTTCAACATCAAAGGAGATCCCTAAAGAATGAAGCGCTCTGCAACTTTACTGTGGGCACTAACGATCCTGGCAGGTTCCGCCGTCGCCGAAGTTCAAACCTGGAACATCGATCCTAACCACACGGCTGCTCAGTTCTCGGTCCGTCACATGGGCATCTCGACCGTCCGGGGAGCCTTCACCAAGGTGAGCGGTACGACCCTGTATGATCCTTCCAATCCGAGCAAGACGGTGGTGGATGCCACCATCGATGCCGCGTCCGTTGACACGCGCGTAACCATGCGGGACAACGATCTCCGAAGCTCCAACTATCTTGACGCAGAGAAATATCCCACGATCACCTTCAAGTCCAAGTCGGTGCAAACGGCCGGCGCCGGAAAGCTGAAGATCATCGGCGATCTTACGATCCACGGCACCACGAAAGAAGTCGCCCTGGATGTTGACGGTCCCAGCGCTCCGGTAACGGACCCGCGCGGAAATTCGCACGTTGGAGCATCGGCCAGCACCACCGTCAATCGCAAGGACTTTGGAGTCGGTGGCGCGAGTTCGATGGTGGGAGACGACATCACGATCACTATTGACGTCGAACTGGTGCATCCCGCGGCGCCAAAATAGATTCGCATCGCTTTTCAAACGGTCCTGCCAACCGGACAGCTTCTGCGAAAGCCAAAACTTTGGACTCGCGTTGCGACGATGGGGGTTCTGCGGACGTTCTTTGACGTTTTTCGCCCGGAAGTAGAGAGACACGGGCTTCGCACGCCGGACGGATCGGTCGGAGTACTAGTTACCGGCGTACTGGGTGAGGGCTACCTTTCGTGTATCGCCGAAAATCTCCCGGAAGGTACTTGGGAATTTGTATGCCATCCGGGATACAACGATGCGGACCTCGATCACTTACGCACTCGTCTGCGCCAGTCACGCGTGACCGAGTTGGAGTTGATCACCTCTCCAGGGGCGAAGGTTATTCTGCAGCGCCACGGCATCGATCGGATCAGTTACCAGGATTCGTAGCGCTCCTCCCGACTGCCCCCTCGCGGCGCGTTACAATGGCTGTCCGCCGCTGGGAGTCCGGGCGCATCCTGTATGAATCCACTTGTTCTACCAGACGACGCGTACCGACAGGTTTACGAACGTGTCTCTCGCCTGGCCCTGGACTATCTGGCAGCGATCGACCAGCGCTCCTGTTTCCCCGGCATTTCGGCAACAGAGGCGGCCAACTTGTTCGGGCAAGAACCTCCAGAGCAAGGCATGGGGTCGGCTGCGCTCGACGACATTACGAAGGTCATCGATGCTTCCCGAGCCCAGGGCCCGCGTTTCTTCGGCTACGTTCTCGGGTCTGGTGAGCCGGTCGCGGCCGGTGCCGACTTGCTCGCCAGCGTGCTCAATCAGAACGTCACGGCGTGGAGGTCGGGGCCTGCGGCGGTAACCATCGAGCATCTCGTGGTGGAATGGCTCGCGCAGGCTATCGGCTGCAAGGGATTCCGCGGCAACCTGACGGGAGGCGGATCATCCGCCAACCTTGCGGCGCTGGCCATGGCCCGTGAAGCATGCCTGCCCAGCAACGAGCATGGCGTTCGTGCGATTGGAACCGTCTACGCCTCCGAGCAAGTTCACATGTCGATCGCCAAGTCGATAGCGCTGTTGGGTCTCGGACGTGACCAACTGCGCCTGATTCCCTGTGATGACGAATTCCGCATCCGGATCGACCTGCTGTGCCATTCAATCGAGTCTGACGTGAGGGCAGGGAAGCGCCCCGTCGCTGTCATTGGGTCCGCTGGAACAGCCGCAACTGGAAGCGTCGATCCTTTGGTCGAGTTGGCCGCAATCGCGAAGGACGCCAACACATGGTTTCACGTGGATGGAGCCTACGGCGCGCTAGCGGCCATCGCACGGCCCGAACAGTTCGCCGGTATCGAACTTGCCAATTCGATCTCCCTTGATCCTCACAAGTGGCTTTACCAGCCGCTCGACTGTGGTTGCCTGTTATTTCGAGATTCAGCCCATGCTCGGCGGACTTTTTCTTTCACCGGCGACTACGCCAAGTCGCTCCAGGAAGACCCGCTCGAAGATTTCGCATTCTTTGATGAGTCGTTAGAGTTGTCCAGACGCTTTCGCGCTCTCAAGGTATGGGTATCACTGCGATACCACGGACTGAACAATTATCGTCTACAGATTGAGAATGATCTGGATCATGCGAAGCGGCTTGCGGCCCTGGTTAGAGAATCTCCAGAAACCGAATTGCTGGCACCGGTTCCGCTCAGTGCCGTCTGCTTCCGTTATGTTCCTCCCGCTGGAGGCTCGGATGAATCGCGGCTTGACGACTTAAACCTCCGCATCCTCCGACGCGTACAACGCCGTGGCCGGGTATACATATCGAACGCAACCATCCACGGCAAATTCGCTTTGCGTGCGTGCATCGTGAATCACCGCACGACTGCGGCTGATGTCGAAGCCGTGGTCGACGAAGTCTTGGAGGTTGGCAGAGAATTTTCCTCAGGGGCAAAATCTTAGAATGTCCATCGCTTCCGCAATCTCTCCGCTCGCGTCTGGCGATCAGATCGTTGCCCAGGCACCCTGTCGGGCCGATTTGGCCGGATCCACGCTCGACCTCTGGCCGCTCTATCTGTTCCATCCCGGGTCGGTGACTGTAAATATGGCGGTCAGCATCTTTACGACCTGTAAGATCACTCCCCGCAAAGGACGCGCAATCCACTTGAAATCGCTCGACACGGGACGCGAAGACCGCTTCGCGAACCTAAGTGCCCTGATGAGGGCCGGAAAGTACCGCCACTCCCTGGCAGCATGGCTCGTGCGTTTCTTCCAGCCGAAACAAGGCTTTCTGCTCGAGTCCCATTCGGAGTCACCAGCGGGAGCCGGGATATCCGGATCCTCCGCCATGATGATTTGCACCAGCGCGGCACTGGCGCGATTTGTCGGTCGCGAGATCGACATCGAGCAGATTCGCGTGATCGCGCAAAACGTCGAGGCGCAACTGATTCGCGTCCCCACCGGTTGCCAGGATTACTACCCCGCCATGTACGGAGGCGTGAACGCGATCCATCTCGATCCCGACGGCATTCACTGCGAGCCCATCGCAATTCCGCCCGATGAAATCAACAAGCGCTTTGTGCTGTTCTATACCGGCGCTCCCCGTCAGTCGGGAATCAACAACTGGGAAGTTTTCAAGCAACACATCAATGGTGACAAACGGGTCATCCGAAACTTCGCCGAGATTTCCCGTATCGCCCGGGAAATGCGCGGTGCACTGATCCACGGCAGATGGGATGACGTCGAACGTCTGCTGCGCGAAGAGTGGAAGCTGCGCCGCACAAATGCCCCGGCAATCACCACGCCGCTGATCGACACCCTCATTGCGGCCGCGAGAAAGCAGGGGGCTCGTGCTGCCAAGGTATGTGGAGCGGGCGGCGGTGGATGCGTGGTGGCTTTCGTTGAAGAAGGTTCCCGCGAGCGCGTACAGGAGGCCATCCGGAGAAACGGCGGTCAGATTCTGAATTGTCAGGTGGCTCGTGATGGACTGCGCTTTTCTGGCGCCGCTCCCCGAGACGACAGAAGCTGACCGTGTTCTCCGACGACGCAGGACGCTTACAGCCGATTTGGGCGTTCCTTCTCTCGGCACTGCTTTCTGTCCTCGCGTTCCTGGTCGCGGGATACGCGGCCGCAGCATTCGCCGGCGATCACCTACTTCGCTTCGAGGCACTCTTTCGTCCGGCGCTCGCCGTCATTCTTCTTGCTATCTACAGTTGGCTGCTGACCGTAGGGAATCACGTGGAAGAGCACCGCATAGCGGCGCAAGGATTGCCTTTGTCGCCGGGCTGGGCCGCGCAATTTGGCGTCGGCTGCGCTTTTGGCGTCCTGCTGATCGCTTTGGCGGTCGTTCCCCTGGCCGTGTGGGGAGGCTTGAGCTTTCGGGTGGTATTGACTGTGCGGAGCCTGGCGAAGATTGCCCTCCTATTTGCACTCGTAATCTCGGGCGCTCTCGCGGAGGAGCTGATGTTCCGAGGCTATCCGTTCCAACGCCTGATCGAGGCAATTGGCGCAACCGGAAGCATCGTCGTTTTCTCCGCACTCTTCGGAGTGGTACACCTATCGAACCCGGGCGCAACCATCTGGGGCTTGGTTAACACGGTGGCAATCGGTGTCCTGCTGTCCATACTTTATCTGCGGACTCGTGCCTTGTGGATTTCCTGGGGCTTCCATTTCGCGTGGAACGCTACGCTCGGGATTGTTCTCGGCCTTCCTGTCAGTGGGCTGCGGTTATTCAACGTCGCCGTGCACGCTACGGCGAGCGGCCCGAAGTGGCTTACGGGTGGCAGCTATGGCATCGAAGCCAGCGCGCCAGGCGCTCTCGCCATCGGCATCGGACTTGCAATCGCCTGGAAAGCCCCCCTGCGCCGCCTCGAGACACCCCCCGGGTTGCTATCGTCCGACGACCAGCTGGACCGGGAACTTCCGGATGTCACAAACTAGTGTCGTTTCGATTCCAGAATAGGCTTATAATTCCTGCAAGACGGGGTCCTTGATGAGTCGCCATCGCCATTCGCTGTTTGTCAACGCAGCGCTCCTGCTGGCGGTGGTCGTATGCGCAGGCGCCACGTTGTTTGGGCAAGCCGCAAAGACCACGCCTCCTGCCTCAGCTACTTCTAATCAGACCGAGAAGATGACCGGACAAACCAGGCTGATGGTGATGCGCAGCCTGCAGTCCGAGCGCGTATTTGCGCGCATCATGCTGCCCCAGGGCGACAAGGGGATCAAGATAAAGAACGGAGTGGTCAGCCCAAGCGAGGCGAAGATCGCGCAGGAAATCGCTGAATATGGGCCAGCTGCCCGCCCCGGTGACCGCTGCGTGATCTCCGACGTGCAGATCAAGGACAACCAGATCACCGTTGAACTAAATGGCGGCTCGAAGAAACATCAGAAGTGGTACCAGCATATACAGGTCATCAGCAATGCTGGTGCGACGCCGATTCCAGGTGGACCGAGTCCGCAGAGCCTCGATGCTCACGGCACCACAGTTACTCTCGAATTCGACAAATTTGTGCCCGAACTGAATGGTGAGCAGGTTCGGGCGTTGTTTGGGCCGGTGATTGACTTCAAGGCGCTGACTCCGGTTGAGGCATACGAGAAGACGCTTCCGCCCAAGATTCAGGAGGCCATCAAAGACCACAAGATCCTTGTCGGGATGGACAAGGAGATGGTCACGTATGCCAAGGGCCGCCCGCAGCAAAGGATCCGCGACAAGGACGACCAGGGACGTGACTATGAGGAGTGGATTTACGGCAAGCCTCCGGAAGAAGTAGATTTCGTCCGCTTCAAGGGCAACGAAGTAGCGCGGCTCGAGATCATGACGGTTGACGGCCAAAAAGTAGTCCGTACCGAAAAAGAAGTCGACTTGCCGTCGCGGGAGACGGAGTTGGCCGAGCAGAAGCCCGCTTCAAAACCTCAGAATGCGCCGTCGCTCCGCCGTCCGGGCGAAGAACCTGAGGTCCCCACGACAACCGCGGACCACCGTGCGCCCCGTCCGCAGGACCAGAGTCCGCCGGCTGACGGTACGAACCCGAATACCGGCCAGCCAACCATGACGCCACCCGGCTCACCACCTGTGATTCCAACTGGGGGGCCAACCATGACACCGCCTCCACACGCGATGCCTGCTTCCTGACGTCGGGATTGAATCCAGAGGCTTGCACTACATTTGGCGTGGCTGCGACTGCCCCGTTACACTGATAAGGTGAGGATTGCACTCGCCCAAATCAACACTACTGTCGGCGACTTCGATGGGAACTCCGCAAAGATCATTGACTACTCCATCAGGGCCAAGAGCGCTGGAGTAGATCTCGTTTTGTTTCCGGAATTGAGCGTCTGCGGGTATCCTCCTCGCGATCTCGTGGAGCGGCCGTGGTTCGTGGAACGGAACCGCCAGACAGCGGAGGAAATTGCTTCCCGGACCAGCGGGATCTCCGTGATTTGCGGTCTTGTCACGCCAACGAAATCAGCGACCGGCAAGTCCGTTTTGAACTCTGCGGCCCTTCTTCGCGACGGGAAGATCGCGGCTATTCAATCGAAGCGACTCTTGCCGACTTACGACGTCTTCGACGAGATGCGGAACTTCGCGCCTGCAGACAAGCAGGTGCTGATCTCTCTCGACGATACTCCTTGCGCGCTCACCATCTGCGAGGACGCTTGGAATGACAAGAACTTCTGGGATCGCCGTCTCTACGGCGTCGACCCGGTCGAAGACCTCATCGGAGCAGGAGGGAAGCTTCTGTTGAACATCTCGGCGTCGCCGTTCACCTTGTACAAAAGGGAACTCCGTCGGGACATGCTGTCGACGATCGCAACACACTACAGGGTCCCGGTCGCGATGGTAAACCAGGTTGGCGGCAATGACAGTCTCGTCTTTGACGGATCGAGCCTTGCGCTGGGCCCGGACGGGCAGGTCATCGCGCAGGCCAAGTCGTTCGAAGAGGACATCATCTGTTTCGATTCGGAGTCGCTCAACGGCGACGTCCATTACCGCGACGAGAACGTGGAGGCCAGCGCGTACGCCGCCTTGGTTCTGGGCACTCGCGACTACGTTCGTAAATGCGGGTTTCGCAAGGTCGTGGTCGGCCTCAGTGGAGGAATTGACTCAGCGCTTACCGCTGCGATCGCCGTGGACGCCCTCGGAAAGGAAAATGTGATCGCGGTAGGAATGCCAGGTCCTTACTCATCGCAAGGCAGCATTGATGATGCAAAGGCACTCGCCAGCAACCTCGATATCCGCTTCGAGGTGGTTCCGATCGGCGCGATCTTCAGTTCCTACTTGGAGTCTTTGCACCCGGTCTTCGCGAATCTCCCTCCCGATGTCACGGAGGAGAACGTCCAGGCGCGAATTCGTGGGGCCCTCCTGATGGCAATGTCGAATAAGTTTGGGGCACTGGTGCTTACCACGGGAAACAAGTCGGAAATTGCAGTGGGATACTGCACCCTGTATGGGGACATGTGCGGGGGACTTGCCGTGATTTCAGACGTCCCTAAAACGCAGATTTATCGCTTGGCGCGCTACGTCAATTTCCGCTCTCCGGTGATTCCAGAATCCACCCTGGAGAAAGAGCCTTCGGCAGAGCTAAGGCCGAACCAGAAAGACAGCGACTCGCTGCCGCCTTACGGCGTCCTTGACGATATCCTGGAGGCTTATATCGAAGACAATCGATCACCAGAGGCTATAGCTGATGAGCATGGATTTGACCTCGCGCTGGTCCGCCGGGTTGCCGGAATGGTTGACCGAAATGAGTACAAACGTCAGCAGGCTGCTCCTGGATTGAAGATCTCGCCCAAGGCATTCGGCTTTGGCCGTCGCTACCCGATTGCCGCCAAGCTGGAATTCTGAACATCGCCTCACTTGGATCAGTGTTGCAATTGTGAAAGGAAGAAATGAGCTATCGGTGGAATCTGTCTAGTATAACGTCCCTTATGATCATCTCCGCTGCCGCGGCGACGCCTGTGATAGCGCAGACAAAGCCTGCTTCCGCTGGCCCTGCGGCAACCGCCAATGCGCCATCGGGCCTTCCCAGCGAGGCCACCGTGGATGGGTTCCTGAAACAGATGTTTGGCTGGAACCAGGACCTGACTTGGAAGATTGCAGAGATCAAGCCGGCGGAAGCGCAGGGGTTCGGGGAGGTAACAGCCCTATTTAATACTCCGCAGGGGCAGCAGGTTTTTCGTGTCTATGTTACGCCAGATCAGAAATTTGCCTTGACGGGAGACATGGTCCCCTTTGGCGCCGATCCCTTTGCGGCAGCGAGAGCGGACCTGAAGGCCGCCAACGGGCCCGTACACGGTCCAGCTGACGCAGCGGTAACCATCGTCGAGTTCGGAGACCTGGAGTGTCCGGCATGCAAAGCGGCGCAGGCGAACATTAACAAGCTTCTGCAAGACGAGCCCAAAGCCCAGCTGATTTTCCAGAATTTCCCATTGGAGACGATCCACAAATGGTCTTTCCTGGCGGCGAAGTACGTGGATTGCATTGGCCGAGAGAATAACGATGCTGTTTGGAAGTTTATCGCGACCGTTTACGAGCACCAGGGCGAGACCGCTCCCGAGAACGCTGACACCATGCTGAAGGGGTATGCCAAGGATGCCGGGGCTGACCCTGTGGCAGTTACAGCTTGCGTCGCAAAGCCAGAAGCGGAGAAACGCGTCCGCGAATCGTTGGCGCTGGGCACGAAACTGGGAGTAACCAGCACCCCGACGTTCTTCATCAACGGACGCAAGGTGGCGGGTTTCGGAAACAACACACCGTATGAAGTCGTAAAGGCAATGGTGGATTACAGTCTGAACAAGGCAGCCAAGTAGGCCCGCGATTGGTCAGGTGGCGTTGGCCGGAAGGACCGGCTGACGCCATTTTTTGTGCTCCGTGGCTAGTGCCCCATCGGCAGCTGGACAGCAATTCCTTCACTGGATGCCATTTTCACGATGTGGGGGGTCATGACGATCAGGAGTTCGTCGTCGTTCTGGTTCTTGTCGTGCAGTGCGGTGGCATAAGTGGCGACCGGCACGCGGCTCAAGAAGGGGTAGCCAGACAAGCTGCGCGAGTCATCCTTGGAGAGCAGCCCCGCTACCACCCCTGGCTCTTCGTTTTTCAGCGTGATGCTTCCGTTATATTCGCGGTTCGCAATGATCGGAATCCCATTGACAGACTGATTGCCGAGCGACCGGATGTTCAGTTCGATCTTGAGGCTCACATCCGTGTTGGAGTGGATGATCGGCGTTGCCTTCAGGTTCAAGCCCAAGTCTTCGAAATTGAATGAAGGGAAGGGCGCAGTATACGTCTGGTTTCCCAGTACCCGGGAGATCGCGCTGCTGTTGAAAATCGGGGCAAAGGTTGCGTTGATAAGCGGGTAACGTTCTCCGATCTTCAGCACGGCTGGCGAGTTTTGTGATGCCAGCAATGAAACGTGCTCCAGGCTGCGGACGTCGGACTCGTTGACGCTCACGTTGACAGCGATGGGAGGTGTATACGAAATCCCTGTCAGGGTGAGTCCTCCGCCAAACGTTGCAAACGGCGTGGAGAGAAGCGGGTTCTGCGTGGATTGCTGCAGTTGAGCCAGCAGCGCCTGAATCGCTGTCGAGTTGGCTTGATTGATCCCGCCGGAAGCGATGAGCTGGTTCACCAGGTCCTGGGCGCCCGCTCCGAGAGAGGCAATAAGAGCAGGGCTGATGTTGAACACGGTGAACTGTGATGGCAGTTGTGTCCCCAGTTGCCGCACCAGGCTGGAGCTTATCTGGTAAACCCGAATGTCCAACACCAACTGCGGACGCCCGCCGGCCAGGCTCTCGATCAGCCGGCTCGCAGTCTCTATGATTGGCAGAGGAGCGCGAAGGGTAATGGTGGATTGTGCGTTGTCCGCGACAATATACCGGATCTCCAGGATCACCCGCAGGGCATTAACGATTTCACCCAATTCCTGAGGCGATGTCACGTCGGTAAGGTAGTAGGTGCGAATCGCCAGGCGCTCGAAATTGCGCCGGTTCTCCAGCGTGTCGGCGACCACGTAGATCTGCGAACCCGACAGCGCAATCCAGAATGTCTTGGTTACACTGGTCGCGGCCTCCATCGCAGTCGCAAAGTTCACTTTGTCCAAATCAAAGTGGACGCGGCGCGTCTGCACTGAATCATCAATTGTCGCCGCAATGCCGTATGCCTTGGCTACTTGCACGAGCAACGTTCGAGAATCCCCGCGGAACTGGAAGTCTTTACGCTCGGGACTTGGCGACACCATCACCTCGAGCGACTTTTCAACCACTTTGAGGGTGTCGCGTTGCGAAGTGCCGCCTTCCCAAACCGAGTCGCTCAGCCGCTGGCGCGCGAAGTCGTTTGTGGGATCGTATTCGAGCGCTTGCCTGAACTCAGCCGAGGCGGCAACTTCGTTCTTCGCCTGCATCGCCTTGTTGCCGCGCTCCAAGGCTTCCATCACCAGTTGCTGGCGGGCAAACTCGCGGGCCGTTATGTACTCGACGCTGCGCGGATCGAGTTGCGACGCCTGCTCGAACTTTTCAAAGGCAGCCCCCGTCTTCCCAGAGGACTTCAGTTTTGAGCCGGCCTTGAATTGCTTTTTGGCTTCGGATACGTCTTGAGGACTTGGAGGCGCGGGTACAACAACGACTTGCGACGTCTCAGCCACGGACGGCCGAGTTTCGCTTGGGCCTCCGGCGTGTGGATAGATTCCTTGATCGGATACGGGCGGCGGACCCGCCTCGTTATGCACGGGTACCGCGGGCGTTTCCTGTGCGCTCAGGACAGACACCAAGACGAGAGCGAAAACGATCCGAATCCCGATCCGCATGGGTGACTCAGATTCTATGACAATGCCGTCCTCGCTGTCGCCATTGA
>Ga0210406_10006029_pt1 | contig 12601 bp, 10 predicted proteins | sample IncBWC30MmetaG_FD_155454 | JGI IMG/M metagenome (GOLD analysis project Ga0210406, IMG submission 155454) | Forest soil microbial communities from Barre Woods Harvard Forest LTER site, Petersham, Massachusetts, United States - Inc-BW-C-30-M | ecosystem: Environmental > Terrestrial > Soil >...
GGCGCGCGGATCCTGTGGACATGTGGACGACGCTTCGCCTCGCCCACATCCCCACAGGAGAACAGAACCAGAAGAAGCGGACATATGATGTGCTACCAAAACCGGACAACTTCATTCGCTATCGACAGAAAATTGCAAAAAAACTCGTCGACGCGCCGGGCACGCGTTCCCATGCATGCAAGTACCGGGGGCGCAGGGCGTCGACCAAGCCGAACGCTCCTAGGGCAGATTGCAGTTCCGTCAGATCGGATTTGCAGACGCGATCGCTGACCGCGTCCGCCGCGCTCCAAAGGGCGTTCGGAAGAACGCCCGTCTGACGACGGGCTATGGAGCGTGGCTGCAATTGGCCGCGTCAACCCAAGCGCAATCTGCTTTAGACCGGGCCAATGCGAGTGCGCGTCCGAATCGCCACGAACCTCGCCGGCCTAGAGCTTGATCACGTCCTTGAGTTCGCGCAAGCGGTCGAGTTTCTCTTGCGCGAGTTGCTTCTGGTCGTCCTTCGCGTCAGCGAGGTCTTCCTCCGCGTTCTTGATCTCCTCCCCGAGCTTGTCGGCGCTGAGATTCTCAAACGGGATAGCGGTTTCGGCGAGCAAGATAAGACCCGCTTTACTCGCGTCGGCAAAACCCCCGCGCACGAACACGCGACTGTGCTTACCCTCAGCGTCGTCGATTCCGACGACTCCGGCGCGCATCGCGGTCATCACCGGCGCGTGGTCGCTGAGGACCTGGAAGTCGCCCTCGGAGCCGGGCACGAGCACCGCCTGAGCGGAGCCGTTGAACAGCACCTTATCCGGCGACACGAGCTCGAAATGGAAAGTCGTCGGCATAGCTTTCCTCGAACGCGGTTCTGATTAGGCCTCGGCCGCCAACTTCTTGGCCTTCTCGACCGCCTGCTCGATCGTGCCGACCATATAGAACGCGGCCTCGGGCAGATTGTCGTACTTGCCTTCGACGATGCCCTTGAAGCCTTTGACGGTGTCCTCGATCTTGACCTGCACGCCGGGGGTGCCGGTGAAGACGGCGGCGACGTCGAAGGGCTGAGACAGGAACCTTTCGATCTTGCGGGCCCGCGCGACGATCTGCTTATCCTCTTCCGACAATTCGTCCATGCCGAGGATCGCGATGATGTCCTGCAGCGCCTTATAACGCTGAAGAACCTGCTGCACCTGCCGGGCGACATTGTAGTGCTCCTCGCCGACAATCGCGGCGGTCAGCATGCGCGAAGTCGAGTCGAGCGGATCGACCGCCGGATAAATGCCTTTTTCCGAGATCGCGCGGGAGAGCACGGTCGTCGCGTCCAGATGGGCGAACGAGGTCGCCGGCGCCGGATCGGTCAGGTCGTCCGCGGGCACATAGATCGCCTGCACCGAGGTGATCGAGCCCTTGGTCGTCGTGGTGATGCGCTCCTGCAAGGCGCCCATGTCGGTGGCGAGCGTCGGCTGGTAACCAACCGCAGAAGGAATGCGGCCAAGCAGCGCCGAGACTTCCGAACCGGCCTGGGTAAAACGGAAGATGTTGTCGATGAACAACAGCACGTCCTGGCCCTGGTCGCGGAAATGCTCGGCGACGGTGACGCCGGCCAGACCGACACGCATACGTGCGCCGGGCGGCTCGTTCATCTGGCCAAACACCAGCGCACATTTCGATTTAACGTTCGAATCGGGATCATGGGGATCGGCATTGACCTTCGATTCGATGAATTCGTGATAGAGATCGTTGCCCTCGCGGGTGCGTTCGCCGACGCCCGCGAATACCGAGTTGCCGCCGTGGGTCTTGGCGACGTTGTTGATCAGTTCCTGGATCAGCACCGTTTTGCCCACGCCGGCGCCGCCGAACAGTCCGATCTTGCCGCCCTTGGCGTAAGGCGCGAGCAGGTCGACAACCTTGATGCCGGTGATGAGAATCTGGGCCTCGGTCGACTGATCGACATAGGACGGGGTTGGCTGATGGATCGCCCGGCGCTCGTCCATCTTGATCGGCCCGGCTTCATCCACGGGTTCGCCGACCACGTTCATGATGCGCCCAAGCGTGCCCTCGCCGACCGGCACTGAGATCGGCGCGTTGGTGTCGGTGACTTCCTGACCGCGCACCAGGCCTTCTGAGATGTCCATGGCGATGCAGCGCACGGTGTTCTCACCCAGATGTTGCGCAACTTCGAGCACGAGGCGATTGCCGTTGTTGGTCGTCTCGAGCGCATTGAGAATGGGCGGCAGATAGCTGTCGAACTTGACGTCGACGACAGCGCCGATCACCTGGGTGACGCGGCCGGTGGCATTCGCGATATTCGCCATGAGTTGACGTCCTCGTTCGTAAGCTGTGCGGGTGGCGGCGGCCTGGTCAGACGGCCTCGGCGCCGGAGATGATCTCGATCAGTTCCTTGGTGATCATCGCCTGGCGGGTGCGGTTGTAGCGAAGCGTGTATTTCTGCACCATTTCGCCGGCGTTGCGGGTGGCGTTGTCCATCGCGCTCATCTGCGCGCCGAAGAACGAGGCCGCGTTTTCAAGCAATCCGCGATAAACCCGCACCGTCACGGCGCGCGGCAAGAGCTCGGCGAGGATTTCACCCTCGTCAGGCTCGTAGTCATAAACCGGCGCGGTCTCGTCCTTTGCGCCAAGCTCCGGCGGGATAAGCTGCTGGGTGGTTGGGATCTGGGCGATCACCGACTTGAAGCGCGAGAAGAACAGCGTGCAGACGTCGAACTCGCCTTTGTCGAACAGCGCGATCACTTTTTCAGCGATCGGCTTGGCGGTTTCGTAGGTGATCGTGCGCACGGCGCGCAGGTCGATCAGCTCCAGAATCTGCCGCTCATGTGTGCGGCGAAGCTGATCATAGCCCTTCTTGCCGACACAAAGAATCTTGACCGTCTTGCCTTGCCCCGCGAGCGAATTGGCCTTCTCGCGCGCGAGGCGCACGATGGCGGTATTGAAGGCGCCGCACAGCCCGCGCTCGCCGGTGCATACGAGCAGCAGGTGAGTCTGGTCCGAGCCGCTGCCGACCAGCAGGCGCGGACCCTGACCGTCGGTCGCTGCGCCGGCCAGATTCGTCAGCACCGTTTCAACCTGCTCCGCATAGGGACGCGCCGCTTCGACCGCGCCTTGCGCGCGGCGCAGCTTCGACACCGCGACCATCTGCATGGCCTTGGTGATTTTCTGCGTCGACTTGACCGACGCGATCCGGTTCCGAAGCTCCTTTAGCGACGGCATCGCTCAACGCCTCCACGCGCGCCCGCTTGAAGAGCGGCGCACGGCTTGATGAGGAATCGGCTCATCTTAGGCAAAGGTCCCAGCGTAAGATTCCACCGCCGTCTTGAGCTTGGCTTCGACGTCATTCGGCAGATCGCTTGAGGAGCGGATCGAAGCCAGAATATCCGGGTTCTTCGCCCGCAGAAAACTGAGCAGTCCGTCTTCAAAAGGCCGGACCTTGTCGAGCGGCAATTTGTCGAGAAATCCGTTCACACCGGCATAGATGACGCAGACCTGCTCCTCCATCTTGAGCGGCGAGAACTGCGGCTGCTTGAGAAGCTCAGTCAGACGCGCGCCGCGATTGAGCAGGCGTTGGGTGACCGCATCGAGATCGGAGCCGAACTGGGCGAAAGCCGCCATCTCGCGATATTGCGCCAGTTCGCCCTTGATCCTGCCGGCGACTTTCTTGGTCGCCTTGGTCTGCGCCGCGGAACCGACGCGCGAAACCGAAAGGCCGACGTTCACCGCAGGCCGGACGCCTTGGTAGAAAAGGTCTGTTTCCAGGAAGATCTGACCGTCGGTGATCGAGATGACATTGGTCGGAATGTAGGCCGAGACGTCGTTCGCTTGCGTCTCGATGATAGGCAGCGCGGTGAGCGAGCCCGACCCGTTGTCCTTGTTGAGCTTGGCGGCGCGCTCGAGCAGGCGGGAGTGAAGATAGAACACGTCGCCCGGATAGGCCTCGCGGCCCGGCGGGCGGCGCAGCAGGAGCGACATCTGGCGATAGGCGACCGCTTGCTTGGAGAGGTCATCGTAAACAATGACCGCGTGCATGCCGTTGTCACGGAAGAACTCGCCCATCGCGCAGCCGGAAAACGGCGCCAGAAATTGCATCGGGGCCGGGTCGGAAGCGGTGGCGGCGACGATGATCGAATATTCGAGCGCGCCGTGCTCCTCCAGGACCTTGGCGAACTGAGCGACCGTCGAACGTTTCTGCCCGACCGCAACGTAAACGCAGTACAGCTTCTTCGACTCGTCGTCGCCCTGGTTCAGCGGCTTCTGATTGAGAATGGTGTCGAGGGCGATCGCGGTCTTGCCCGTCTGCCGGTCGCCGATGATGAGCTCGCGTTGGCCGCGGCCGATCGGGATCATGGCATCGATCGCCTTCAGGCCCGTCGCCATCGGCTCGTTCACCGACTTGCGGGGAATGATGCCCGGCGCTTTGACATCCACGCGCGCGCGTTTTTCCGTGTTGATCGGGCCTTTGCCATCGATCGGGTTGCCCAACGCGTCGACGACGCGGCCGAGAAGCGCCTTGCCGATTGGCACGTCGACGATGGCGCTGGTGCGCTTGACCGTCTGGCCTTCCTTGATCTCCCGGTCGCCGCCGAAAATGACGATGCCGACGTTGTCGCTCTCGAGGTTGAGCGCCATGCCGCGCGTGCCGTTCTCGAATTCGACCATCTCGCCGGCCTGAACCTTGTCGAGACCGTAGGCGCGCGCGATGCCGTCGCCGACGCTCAGCACCTGCCCGACTTCGGTGACGTGCGCCTCAGCGCCGAAATTGGCGATCTGAGTCTTGAGGATCGAGGAAATTTCAGCGGCGCGGATATCCATCAGCCGACCTCTTTCATGGCAAGGCGAATTGCGTTGAGTTTGGTTTTGAGCGAGCCGTCGACCATGCGCGACCCAAGCTTGACGATCAAGCCGCCGATAATCGAAGGATCGACTTTCATGTCGAGATCGACTTCCCGGCCGCCGGAAGCGGCGCGCAGCGAGTCTTTAAGCGAGGCGACATTCGCGTCGGTCAAGGCGGCCGCGCTGGTGACTTCCGCCCGCGTCACGCCTCGGGACTTGTCGTACAGCTTGCGGTAGTCCGCGATCATTTCGCGGACGAAGTAGAGCCGGCGCTTCGTCGCCACGAGCCTGAGGAAATTCGCGGCCACGCCGCCAATTCCCGCCTGTGCGAGGATGGCGTCGAGAGCCTTGAGCTGGTCGGCGGCCGAAAAGACGGGGCTCCGCACCAGCCGTTCCAGGTCAGGGCTTTCGGTGATGAGGGCGTCGAATCTCGCCAACGCGTCTGCGACGGCCTCGCCCTCGCGTTGGTCCTGGGCGAGCGAAAACAGGGCGGACGCGTAACGTCCGGCCACGCCGGAAACAACCGTGTCTTCCTCTGCCACGCCGCCACCTCGGATGACGATTAAGCTCAGCCGCGCCGCCTCCCCGAAGGCTTACGCGAACCCCGGAAAATCTTGACGATTCCGCGCTCAAAACCAAGCGCTCGGCCAAAGCCTGCCCGAAAGGCTGGGTTGCCTAACATAGGCGTTTTGCAGGCGCAACCCGCAGGAAGCGCGCGCGGCGCACCGTCTCATCGCGTGGCCAAATGACGACGCGAGGGAGCCTGTTTCGCCGCGAGCCAATCGGCGCTTAAGCGCGCTTCAAATCCCTTTCGGTTTCACGCAAGCACTTCGCCAATGCCGCGCCGGCTATCGACCGCAGCGACGCGGCAAGCGCCTCGAGCGCAGCTTCCCGCGCCGAGCCGCGCTTGAAGACGAGGCTGACCAGTCGCGACGCGCCGTCGCCAACAATCTTCAAGCCGGCGATCCCGGCGCCCGAACGCCGCCAGTCGACATAGGCGAGAAGGGGCGCGAGCGTCGCCCCCTGCCCGGCGGAGGCAAGATGCCGCAATGTCTCGAGGCTCGTCCCCCGAACGTCGGCGCCAAGCACCGTCCTCTCCGCCGCCTTACAGAGCGCCAACGCCTGATCGCGCAGACAATGACCCTCAGCCAGCAGAAGAAGGGTGCTCGGATCGATCTCCTCGACGCCGATTGAGACGCGCCCGCGCTTTTTCGCGTGACCAGAAAAGACTAGGAAAAAAGGTTCGTCGTAAAGCTCGATCGACGCCAGCCTGGCGTCCCGCGGGTCGGTCGCGATCACCGCGGCGTCGAGGGCGCCGTCGCGCAAGCGCGCAAGCAGCCTGTCGGTCAGATCCTCCACCAGATAGAGAGGCGTCTGCGGCAGCGCCTCGGCGAGCCCAGGCAGGGCGATCGGCAGCAAGTAGGGCGCGACGGTCGTGATCACGCCAAGGCGCAGTTCGCCGGCGAAGGGATCGCGCGCCGCGTCAGCCGCCGCGCTTACCCCCGCCGCTGCGGCCAGCGTCGCGCGCGCCTGCGCCACGACGGTCGCCGCCCGGTCGCTGACTCGAGCGCCGCGGCCTTCTCGGTCGAACAGGCGAAGGCCGAGTTCCGCCTCGAGCTTGAGGATTTGACCGCTCAAAGTTGGCTGACTTACGTTGCACGCTGTCGCCGCGCGGCCAAAATGGCCGTAGTCGGCGACCGCGACCACATATTCGAGGTCTCGAAGGTTCATTGACAAAAGATCGGCCAGGCCGATCACTTGTCAAGGGACAATCGATTGGACCTATCGGGCGTCGCGGCTTATCGACAAGCGCACGAGATGGCGGTGACGCTCAAGCGCCATATGCGATGGCTATGATCGCCTCCATCATCTGGATCTTCGACGGCGCGAGAAGCTGAACACGGTTGGAGGAAAGCATGACGAGTGAAAGCAAATGCCCGGTCGTGGGCCATGAGAAGGAAGGCAAGTATGCTGAAAAGTCGGACGCAATGCGGGCGTTCGCGAACAGCGACTGGTGGCCGGAGCAGCTCAATCTCAAGGGTCTGCAACACGACTCGCCTCTGGTCGATCCGATGGGCGAAGAGTTCGACTACGCCAAGGAATTCGCAAGCTTGGACCTGAATGCCGTCATCAATGACCTCAAGGCCGTGATGACCGACTCGCAGGAATGGTGGCCGGCGGACTTCGGCCATTACGGGCCGCTGTTCATCCGGATGGCGTGGCACAGCGCGGGCACATATCGCGTCCACGATGGCCGCGGCGGCGCCGGATACGGGCAGCAGCGCTTTGCGCCGCTCAACAGCTGGCCGGACAACGCGAGCCTCGACAAGGCGCGGCGCCTGTTGTGGCCGATCAAGCAGAAATACGGCCGCAAGATCTCATGGGCCGATCTCCTGATCCTCACCGGCAACGTGGCTCTCGAATCGATGGGGTTCAAGACGTTCGGCTTCGCCGGGGGACGCGCAGATAGCTGGGAGCCCGACGATTCCATCTATTGGGGTCCGGAAGGCGAGTGGTTGGCGGATGAGCGCTATTTCGGCGACCGCGAGCTCCAGCATCCGCTCGGCGCGGTGCAGATGGGCCTCATCTACGTGAATCCAGAGGGGCCAAACGGCAAGCCGGATCCGGTCGCCTCGGCGCGGGACATCCGCGAAACGTTCAAGCGCATGGCGATGAATGACGAAGAGACCGTCGCGCTGATCGCTGGCGGCCATACCTTCGGCAAGACGCACGGCGCCGCCGATGCGAAGATCAATGTCGGCCCCGAACCCGAAGGCGCGACCATCGAGGAGCAGGGCTTCGGCTGGAAGAATAAATTTGGCACCGGCAAAGGCAATGACGCGATCACCAGCGGCATCGAGGTCATCTGGACCACGACGCCGACGAAGTGGAGCAACAACTTCTTCCAGAACCTGTTCGGCTACGAATGGGAGCTGACCAAGAGCCCGGCGGGCGCTTATCAGTGGACCCCGAAAGGCGGCGCGGGAGCGGACACGGTGCCGGATCCGCACGATAAGTCGAAGCGCCGCTCGCCCTCGATGCTCACCACGGACCTCGCCTTGCGGCTCGACCCGGCTTACGAGAAGATCTCGCGGCGCTTCTTCGAGCATCCGGATCAATTCGCGGACGCTTTCGCCCGTGCGTGGTTCAAGCTGACGCACCGCGATATGGGCCCAATCGTCCGTTACCTCGGCCCGCTCGTGCCGAAGGAAACCTTGATCTGGCAGGACCCGATCCCGGCCGTGAACCATCCGCTGGTCGGCGAGAAGGACATCGCTGATCTCAAGGCGAAAATCCTCGCCTCGGGCCTTTCGGTGTCCGAACTGGTTTCGACGGCCTGGGCGTCGGCGTCGATCTTCCGCGGCGGCGACAAGCGCGGCGGCGGCAACGGCGCGCGCATTCGCCTTGAGCCCCAGAAGTCCTGGGACGTCAACCAGCCGGCGCAATTGGCCAAGGTTCTTGGAAAACTCGAGGAAATCCAGAAGGCGTTCAACGCCTCGGCGTCCGGCGGCAAGAAGGTCTCGCTTGCCGACCTGATCATTCTCGGCGGCGGCGCGGCGGTCGAGAAGGCTGCGAAGGACGCCGGACTGGATGTGAAGGTTCCCTTCACGCCGGGCCGCATGGACGCGTCGCAGGATGAAACCGACGTCGAATCCTTCGAGCCGCTCGAGCCGACCGCTGATGGGTTCCGCAACTACTATCGCGGCAAGCAGATGCTCAAGCCAGAGCAGCTCCTGGTGGACCGTGCGCAGTTGCTGACGCTGACGGCGCCTGAACTCACGGTTCTGGTTGGCGGTCTGCGGGTCCTTGGCGCCAATGCGGACAAGTCCAAGCACGGCGTGTTCACCAAGCGACCGGGAACGCTGACCAACGACTTCTTCGCGAACCTCCTCGATATGAGCACGGAATGGAAAGAGGCCGAAGGCTCGGAAGGTGTCTATGAGGGGCGCGACCGCAAGTCGGGCGAGGTCAAGTGGACCGCGACGCGCGCGGATCTCATTTTCGGTTCGCACGCGCAGCTCCGGGCGCTGGCCGAGGTCTATGGGTCGTCCGACGGGAAAGAGAAGTTCGCCAAGGACTTCGCCAAGGCGTGGGCGAAGGTCATGAACCTTGACCGCTTCGACCTCGTCTACAGCAAGGCGCCCCTCGCCATGGCGGCGGAGTAGCGAGTTTAGTCACCCCGGTCGCAAGACCGGGCCGGAGAATACAGAGGCCGCGCAGGATGTTCTCCTGCGTGGCCTTTGTGGTCTCTAGGGCTAGCGCTCCTGATCCTTCTCCCTCAGGGATAAGGTGGCCGCGCGAAGCGCGGACGGATGAGGGAACCCTCACCCCGACCCCTCTCCCGTTGGAGAGGGGCACTGCACGGAGCAAACCGAACGTCGCGCTCCCTCAGGCTCGAATCCCGTTCCCTTCCCGCGCCCGCCCTGCTAATGCCGCGCCCCATGACCGCCCACTCAATCGAGAATATCCGAAACTTCGCGATCATCGCCCACATCGATCATGGCAAGTCCACGCTCGCCGACCGTCTCATCCAGCAGACGGGGACGATGGCGGAGCGCGACATGGTCGAGCAGGTGCTCGATTCCATGGATATCGAGCGCGAGCGCGGCATCACGATCAAGGCGCAGACAGTGCGCCTCGAATACCGAGCCCAAGACGGCAAACCCTATATCCTGAACCTCATGGACACGCCCGGCCACGTCGACTTCGCTTACGAGGTGTCGCGGTCGCTGGCCGCATGCGAGGGCTCGCTCCTGGTGGTCGACGCGAGCCAGGGGGTCGAGGCGCAGACGCTGGCGAACGTCTATCATGCCCTCGACGCTGGGCATGAGATCGTCCCTGTCCTCAACAAGATCGATCTGCCCGCCGCCGAGCCGGAGCGGATCAAGGAGCAGATCGAGGACGTGATCGGCCTCGACGCCTCGGACGCCGTGCCGATCTCGGCCAAGACGGGGCTCAACATCGATCTTGTGCTTGAGGCGATCGTCAAGCGTCTGCCCGCGCCCAAGGGCGACGAGACCGCTCCACTTAAAGCGCTCCTCGTCGACTCCTGGTACGACGCTTATCTCGGCGTCGTCGTCCTCATTCGCGTGATCGACGGGACGCTTAAAAAGGGCACCCGCATCCGCATGATGGCCGCGGACGCCGTCTATGAAGTCGACCGCATCGGGGTTTTCCGGCCGAAGATGATAGAGATCGCGGAGCTCGGCCCGGGCGAGGTCGGCTACATCACCGCCCAGATCAAACAGGTCGCGGACACGCGCGTCGGCGACACGATCACCGACGAGCGGCGCCCCACGCATGACGCGCTGCCTGGATTCAAACCAGCGCAGCCGGTCGTCTTCTGCGGCCTCTTCCCGACCGACGCGGCCGACTTCGAGGATTTGCGCGCGGCGATGGGCAGGCTCAGGCTCAACGACGCAAGCTTCTCCTATGAGATGGAGACGTCCGCGGCGCTGGGCTTCGGCTTCCGCTGTGGTTTCCTCGGGCTCCTGCATCTCGAAATCATTCAGGAGAGGCTGGAGCGCGAGTTCAATCTCGATCTCATAGCGACCGCCCCATCGGTCATCTACAAGATCGCGCTCACCGATAAGTCGGAGATCGAGCTGCACAATCCGGCCGACATGCCGGACGTGGTCAAGATCGCCGAGATCAGGGAGCCGTGGATCAAGGCGACCATCCTCACCCCCGATGACTACCTCGGCGCAATTCTGAAACTCTGCCAGGACCGGCGCGGGGTGCAGATCGACCTCAATTACGTCGGCAAGCGAGCGATGGTGGTTTACGAGCTGCCGTTGAACGAGGTCGTGTTCGACTTCTATGACCGGCTGAAGTCAATCTCCAAAGGCTACGCTTCTTTCGATTATCAGCTCACCGACTATCGCGCTGGCGATCTGGTCAAGATGTCGATTCTAGTCAACGCCGAGCCGGTCGACGCGCTGTCCATGCTCGTCCACCGCGATCGCTCCGAGGCGCGCGGCCGAGCGATGGTCGAGAAACTGAAAGACCTCATCCCGCCGCACATGTTCCAGATCCCGGTCCAAGCGGCGATCGGCGGCAAGATCATCGCCCGTGAGACGATCCGGGCGTTGCGCAAGGACGTCACCGCGAAGTGCTACGGCGGCGACGCGACCCGCAAACGCAAGCTGCTCGAGAAGCAGAAGGCCGGGAAGAAGAAGATGCGGCAGTTCGGCAAGGTCGACATCCCGCAGGAGGCCTTCATCGCCGCGTTGAAGATGGATTCGTAAGCGCCAGTCATGCGATGTTCGCTTCGGGCGCTTACGACTCGCGCCGTGGCGCCAGATCGAGAGGAACGTCATGATCAATCGCAGAATTTTTGCAGCGCTAGGCGCCGTTGCGTTGATGGGCTCGGTTGCGCAGGCGCAGACGTTGCCGACGCGTCGCATACCCGCGGCGCTCGCGGTCGAAGCGGCGAGCGAGACAGTCGCGGCCTGTGCGAAGCAAGGCTATCACGAGACGGCCCAGGTGGTGGACGCCGATGGCGTGGTCATCGCCACCATTCGTGGCGACGTCGCCGGCGCGCACACGCTCGATAGCGCTTTCTACAAGGCCTATACCGCCGCGTCGTTCAAGAGCGACACGCTTGGGCTTGCCGAACGAGCCAAGGGCGAGGATTCGATTCTGCCCCTCGCCAGGCTGCCGCATGTGATGTTTTTCGGCGGCGGGGTTCCGATCAAACTCGGCGACGAGACGATCGGCGCGATTGGCGCCTCCGGCGCTCCAGGCGGCAAGCTGGACGACGCCTGCGCCCGCGCCGGGATCGACAAGATCAAGGATCGCCTGCAGTAGCCCGCGGCGGCGCACGTAGCAAAATCGGCTCCATCCATGCAGGCCTTGGCCGACGTTCAGGCGCTTGTTTTCGATGTCTTCGGCACGGTCGTCGACTGGCGCAGCGGTGTGGCGCGAGAATCTGCGGCTTTCCTCGCACGCTATGCGCCAGGCGCCGATCCGGCCGCCTTCGCCGACGCATGGCGGCGGCGCTATCAGCCCGCGATGGAGGAGATCCGGTCTGGCCGCCGTCTCTTCGCCCGGCTCGATGATCTGCATCGGGAAAACCTCGAAGCCGTGCTGCCGGAGTTCGGGATCGATCCCACCTCAGTTCCGCCTTCCGAACTCGATGCGCTGAACCTCGCCTGGCATCGGCTCGACCCGTGGCCGGACTCTATTCCCGGTCTCACGCGGCTCAAGCGTCGGTTCATCATCGCGTCCTTGTCGAACGGCAACATCCGACTGATGCTGGACATGGCGAAACGCGCTGGTTTGCCTTGGGACGCCATCCTTGGTGCAGAGCTCGCCCGAGCTTACAAGCCGAGCCCGGAGGCCTATCTGCGCACCGCCGAAGCGCTGATGCTCAAGCCCGAGCAAGTCTGTCTCGCCGCCGCGCACAATGGCGACTTGGCGGCTGCGCGCGGGTGTGGGCTGCGGACCGCCTTCATCCCGCGACCGACGGAGCATGGGCCGGATCAGACCAGCGACCTTGGCCCCGAAGAGGATTGGGACATCGTCGCGAGCGACCTCATGGATCTAGCTGACCGGCTCGGCCTCTAGCCGTTGCAACGCAGGCTTTTTGCTGCGCCCTGGGGATGCGCACCCTATCGCCTAGGGAGGGCCAACCGCGAAGTCAGTGATCTGCTTGGAGCGGGTGAAGGGAATCGAACCCTCGTATTCAGCTTGGAAGGGTAGCGCTAAAGTCTTTTCCATCAAAGACAGTTCGGAAAAAGTATCAGCGGATTGAGGCCCAAAAACAGCCTTTTTCCGA
>Ga0210406_10006030_pt1 | contig 12601 bp, 13 predicted proteins | sample IncBWC30MmetaG_FD_155454 | JGI IMG/M metagenome (GOLD analysis project Ga0210406, IMG submission 155454) | Forest soil microbial communities from Barre Woods Harvard Forest LTER site, Petersham, Massachusetts, United States - Inc-BW-C-30-M | ecosystem: Environmental > Terrestrial > Soil >...
CCTCGAGGATGCGGGCGGCGACCTGCGCCGGCCCGATCAGCGCACCGGCCGCCACCGCCTGTACGCTGGTCGCGCCGGCCGCCTCCAGGATGCGCGGGAAATGCGCCGCCATCGCGCCCGTGACGCTCCAGGCGGCGGCAAAGGCAAACGCCAGCAGGATCATGGAGCGATCGATCGGAATGTGCGGCTTGACCGGCGCTTCCGTCGCCGCCTTCGCAGCTTTCACCGCCGGCAGCATGAAAAAGTTGATCGGCAGCCCGATCAGGATATGCGCGGCCGCCCAGGCAAAGCAGGTGTCGCGCCAGCCGATGCTTTCCAATCCGAGAGCCGTCAGCGGCCAGCCGACGGTAGAGGCAAAACCGGCGATCAAGGTGATGCCGGTGATCGCGCCGCGTGCCGCGCTGCCGTAGATGCGGCCGAGCGCGCCGAAGGCGGCGTCATAGAGGCCAAATCCCATGCCGATGCCGAGCAGCAGCCAGGCCGCGACCAGCATCGGGATCGAATGCGTGAAACCGAGCACCGCGAGCCCCGCGGCAAGCGTCAAGTTGGAGATCGACAGCACCTGGCGTCCGCCGACGAGATCGATTTGCCGGCCGACGCGCGGGCCGAGCAGCGCCGAAATCACCAGCGAGGCCGAGAACGCCGCAAAGATCCAGTTCGGGGAAATGCCGAGATCGTGCGCGATCGGATCGGCCAGGATGGCCGGCAAATAATAGCTGGAGGCCCACGCCAGCGTTTGCGTCGCGCCGAGCGCCAGAATGATCGGAAGCTGGCGCCCGTTCATGGCTTACGCGCCATTTTTGTTTTTATTCCGTGCCAGTGTTACCCGCATCCGCATCCGGCTTTACCTTCTTGCTTGGCATTTGCATCGGCAACGCAACAGGCGTCGATATCCGCCAACCTAGGTCCGCCACAGCAATTAGTCGCATCGAGCATGGTGGAGCGATTGCAAACGCCGGTCTCCGGCAGCGCCAGCTCGACGCGTTCCGCGGCCTCGCGGTCACCGGCGATATCGGCGGCAATCGAGCGCAGCTTTCGGCGCAACGCTGGCCCCAACTCGCGGGGCCTAGCGCAATCATCAAATCCGCCGACCGCATTGAAGCGAGGTCTGGCGCAGCATCGTCCGATTGGAACGTAGGCCAACATGCAACCACCCATGCTTCATTGTTTCGAGGCTGAGGCAGGCTTAGTCGCCCGCACAAAGGCACTCATGAATTTTCCGTCGATCTGTGGTGCCAAGGCGTCGATGTCGACGCCTTTCTCCGTCAGAAACTCGCGTGCATCCTCGATATTGTACACACGCGTCGGCTCGATTCCGATGTGATCGAAGCCCGCAGCGGCGAGTTTGGCGCGGTAGTCGCTTTCATCAAGCGCGCCGGCAATGCAGCCGATCCAGAGGAGCGCGTTCTTGCGCAAGTTCTCGGGGATCTGCCCGCGCGTCACGACGTCGGAAACGGCGAAGCGGCCCCCTGGCCGGAGTACCCGGAAGGCTTCTTGCAGGACGCGGTCCTTGTCAGCAGAAAGGTTGATTACGCAGTTCGATATGATGACGTCGACGGAGTTGTCCGGAAGCGGGATATTTTCGATCTGGCCTTTGAGAAACTCGACGTTGCGGGCGGTCACCTTGCGCTGATTTTCCCGCGCGAGTTCCAGCATCTCATCCGTCATGTCGAGCCCGTAGGCCTTGCCGGCCGGGCCAACCCGGCGAGCCGAAAGAAGAACGTCTATGCCACCTCCGGACCCGAGATCGAGCACTATCTCTCCAGGCTTAAGTTCGGCCAATGCGGTCGGGTTGCCGCAGCCCAGGGATGCGAGCAATGCCGCTTCCGGAAGGGTTTCCATTTGAGTCCGATCATAGAGATTGGATGTAATCGGACTGACGTTGGCCATTGTGCCCCCGCCGCAGCATGTGCCTCCTGCCCGCCGCGCCGCCTGGGCGTATTTCTCACGTACTACTTCGGTAATATTGGCCTTTTCCATCGGATCCTCCTGTTCGTTGGCTTCCGGATTTTCCTATTATTCTAGAAATATAAAAATAGCGGCCAAAAAAGAAGAAGTCATGCGGCCGTCCTGGTGTCCGTGTCCTCGGCGCTATCGGCGCAGCATTCGGCGACCAGAAAATCCACCAACTCCCTCATGACGTCGTAATTGGCGTGACATACCAACGTGGTCGCGTCCCGCACCTGGTTGATGAGGCCGACCACCATCAATGTCTTGATGTGATGGGACAGCGTTGACGGCGCGATCTTCAACTTGTCCTGCAGGCGGCCGACGGGCAGTCCCGCATCTCCGGCGCGCACCAGAGCGCGGTAGATCTTCAGTCGCGTGGGGTTGCCCAGGGCTTCCAGATGTGCGGCGGCGTCATCAAGTCTCATGGCGGGAGTCTCTCGCGCCCCTACGCCGTTGTCAATCATATTTCTAGAAGTATCGAAATAGTGATTGCCACCGCTCAGGCCCGGTTCGCCTGACGTACCAGCGGATGCCACAACAGCGCCCGGACGATCAGGGGAATCCCGACCGCTGCAGGCAATAGCCAATACGCGACAGGAGGAAGGTCTCTCCAAAGCGGCAGGCTCTTGCCGTTGTCCACGTAGAACGCGATCAGAAGCAAAACGTAAGACGAGCCCATTCCGGCGATGTGCAGCCTTGCCCAATGGCGCCAGCGCTGCCGCCTGGCGTTGCGGCCCGAATAGGCTGCCGCAAACGACGACGCTCCCAGAATGAACAAGTGGTAGTCTTCGGCCCAGCGCACCGCGGCCAGGCCGGTCGCAGTCAGGAAGACGCCGGCCAGACACCAAAAATAAATTTTTCCGTAGCGGGGATGGCGACCGGGACGTTTCTGACTGAGCATCGCGATGGCACCGGTGACCACGCAGGCGAGCCCCAGCAGTATGTGAACCCCCACAACGGCTAGGAACACCGGGTTGGTGGAGGGTATCTCGATGCCCGCCACGATGGTCGTATTCGCATCGGTCATGTCTTTATGATCTCGGCCGCGAGTGGCTGGCGGTTGGCAGTGCCACCAAGCGATTGACAATCCCAAACATATCCATAACTCTGGATATATGGAATCGCAAAACGTCATTCTCGCACTTGCAGCGCTAGCCCAGTCGACCCGATTGGATGTGTTCAGGCTTTTGGTGAAGCACGAGCCGGAGGGGCTCGCGGCCGGTGATATTGCCCAAGACCTCGCGGTCCCGCAGAACACCATGTCGTCGCATCTTTCGATCCTGTCCCGCGCAGGGCTGGTGTCGGCGCGGCGGTTCGGCCGTTCGATCGTCTATCGCGCCGATCTGAGCCGCCTTCAGGCCGTCTTGCTGTTCATGCTTAGGGATTGCTGCGACGGACGGCCAGAAATATGCGCGCCGCTGATTGAGGACCTTATGCCTTGCTGTCCGCCCAAGCCGAAGTCGAGGAGGAAAGCCCATGCACATCTATAATGTTCTGTTCCTCTGCACCGGAAACAGCGCTCGTTCGGTTCTGGCGGAATCGATCCTGCGCAAAGACGGCCGCCATTTTCGCGGCTTCTCCGCCGGCAGTCAGCCCAAGGGGACGGTGAATCCGTTTGCGATCAAGGTTTTGAAAAGCCTCGATTACCCCACCGACGATTTACGCTCGAAGAGCTGGGCTGAATTCGCGCGTCCCGATGCGCCGGTGATGGATTTCGTTTTCACGGTTTGCGACAACGCGGCGGGCGAGACCTGTCCGGTCTGGCCGGGACAGCCGATGACGGCGCATTGGGGTATCGAGGACCCTGCGGAAGTCGAGGGCACCGACATCGAGAAGGAGGCGGCATTCGTCGCGGCATTCCGCTATCTGAAGAACCGGATCGCCATCTTCACGAGCCTGCCGCTGGGAAGCATTGACCGTCTCTCGCTCGGGACGCGGCTGCGCGATATCGGCCGTATCGAGGGAGCAACGTCCGGCCAGGAAAAGGCCGGCTGATGCAAAAGTTCGATTTGCCGCGCCGGCTCGTCGCCGAAGCGCTGGGGACCGCGCTACTGGTCGCAACCGTGGTCGGCTCCGGCATCATGGCCGAAAGCCTGACCAAGGATGTGGCGCTCGAGCTGCTCGGCAACACGCTGCCAACCGGCGCGATCCTGGTGGTGCTGATCACCATTCTCGGGCCGATCTCCGGCGCGCATTTCAATCCGGCCGTCACCCTGGTTTTCGCCATCAAGCGCGATCTTTCGCCGCGCGACTCGCTCGCCTATGTCGCGGCGCAGATCGCGGGCGGCATTTTGGGCACCATGATGGCGCATGCCATGTTCGCGCTGCCGCTGCTCGAGGCTTCGCTGAAGGCGCGGACCGGCGGCGCGCAATGGCTTGCCGAAGGCGTCGCGGCGTTCGGCCTGATCGTGACCATTCTTGGCGGCATCCGCTTTGAGCGCGCTGCCGTGCCTTGGCTGGTCGGTCTCTACATCACGGCGGCCTACTGGTTCACGTCATCGACCTCGTTTGCCAATCCCGCCGTCGCGATCGCGCGATCGCTGACCAACACGTTTTCCGGAATTCGTCCCGTAGACCTGCCGGGCTTCATTGTCGCAGAACTCTGCGGTGCGGTCGCCGCACTGATGCTGATGAGCTGGCTGCTGCGCGGCGGAGGCGAGGCCGCTTCACTCGCAAAGGAGGCACAATTGTGAGCATAATGGGCTATGGACCTCATTCCCCGTCTGAACCTGATGAACTGGGTGGTCAGCCAGGGTCTCACCGGCCTGCCCGAGAACGAGGTGCTGCGCGGCTTCTGCGAACGCTGCCGCGCCGAGGGCCTTGAGCTATCGCGCGGGCTCGTCTTCATCGATACCTTGCATCCGATCTACGAAGGCCGCGGCTTTCGCTGGAACGACGTCGATAGCAACGAGAGCGACACCTTTGAATATGGCTCGACCAGCGATGGCGACGCCGCGAAGAACTGGCGCCGCTCGACCTTCTTTCACATGCTCGAACACGGCCATGACGAGATGCGGATCGATCTCAAAGATTGCGCCGCGCTCGATTTCTCCATGATCGATGAACTCGCCGAGAAGGGGCACAAGCATTTTATCGCCTTCGTGCATCGGTTTGGCGAAACCGGCGCGCTCGGCCAGATGGACTGCTTCTATTCCTATTGGCTGACCCGGCGCGCCGCCGGCTTTACCGAAGCGGAGATGTCGGCGCTGCGCGATCTGGTGCCGATTTTGGGACTTGCGATCAAATCGGCGGCCCAGGTCGACATCGTGCGCACGCTGGGGCGCGTCTATCTCGGGCGCGATGCCTCGAAGCGGGTGCTGCACGGCCGCATCTCGCGCGGCGTCGCCGAGCGGATCGATGCGGTGTTGTGGTTCTCCGATCTGCGCGGCTCGACCGCGATGGGCGAGAGCATTGGCCCCGGCGAGATGATTCCGTTCCTCAACGACTATGCGCAGGCCTCGATCGACGCCATCCATGACGCCGGCGGCGATGTCTTGAAGCTGATCGGCGACGGCGTGCTGGCGATGTTCACCGGCGAGGACATGGCCGGCACGCGAAGGGCCGCGCTAGAGGCCGAGCATCAATTCAGAAAGAACATGATCGCGCTCAATGCCCGCCGCGCCAAGCAAGGCCTGCCGACCACGTCGGCCTATATCGGCCTGCATGTCGGCGAGGTTTATTACGGCAATATCGGCAGCGAAGACCGGCTCGATTTCACCGTGGTGGGTCCGGCCGTCAACGAGGTCAGCCGGATCGCCTCGATGTGCCGGTCGATCGATCGCGATTTGCTGGCTTCGGCGGACTTCCGCGGCGGGCTCGATGCCACCGGCCGGCGCTATCTGGTCTCTACCGGCCGCTACGCGCTGCGCGGCATCGGCCGCGCCCAGGATCTTTATACGCTTGATCCCGATATCGCTTCGAGTGAGCCCGTGACCGGCAGCTACGAGCGCTATCTCAAGAATTAGGGCGTGAACCCATAAATTCAGAACGGTCGACGGATGTTCGCTTTAGTGTGCATTCCGGACTCACGTCGGACGTTACGGCACTTCGCAGATGTGCCCATGAGCAGACATTGAGGCTCTGAAATGTAGGTTAAATTCGGCGATCCGGATGCCCCGCCTATCTCACCAAGCCATTCTCCGCGACGTCGCTGATCGAGCCGCTCGAGAGAGCATCGGCGGGCTAGCGTAATACGCCCGCCGCCGTCACGGGGGCCATTGGGACAGTGTACTTAAGAACAATGTCCTTTGATCCAATTGTGAGCGCCCCCAGCCTATAGCATCCTTTGATCCGGGCCTTCGCTGTAGTCCATTTTGCTTGGGGAAGAGATCATGCCTTATGGCGCCTCGATCGACAGCCACGTCTACAACCCACCAATCACGGCCGAAGTTCTCTGCGGGATTTCTCGCGAGCGAGGATGGCGGAGCGGCACAATCGTGAAGTCCGCACCATCCCAACTTGAGATTGAGACCCAACTGGTGGTGGATCGGCTCTTGCGCGAATGCTTCACACGCAAATCGCCGCGCGGCATAGGCCGAATTGACATCCCCTGACACCCACCCACGACCCCCGGGGATAGGGAAAAATTTCGGATTGGGACCCACTATTTTCCCGCGCACGCTCCTGTTGATATTTATCTGACCGGCTGACTTAACCTCGCGCCGCATCGAGGCCGACGAATGCGCCATCCCTTCACTGCATTTGCCCGTAAGCGTCCGCCAGAAAATGGTCGAAAGCCTCAATTCGAATGAGACCAAGGCGCGGATACTCCATATCGGTGACGATGTAGAGCGCGACAGTCAGCGTCCCGGCAAATAGAGCCATGTGTATCCAGCTGCGCGTAGGGCTCGCGGCCATGCCAAAGCCAGCAAGAAGCGAACATCCAAGACCAAGACCGAAGAGCATCACATAGATGATCTCCGGCGGATGCTTTTCGCTTGCACCAGCACGCATTCGCGCGACCTCAAACACGCTATTCAGGGCTGGTAGTGCCAATGAACATGCGGGTTGGTAGGCGCTCTTCGGGCAGGCCGCCACGGCCGCATTCCAAAGGTTTTTTTTGAGTTGGAGCAGCTGGTTCTGCTGCTGGCTGGAAAAGTCCTCCACCTGTTGCCACAGCAGGAAATCGTGCTGCATGCGATACAGATCGATACGCGCGCGGACATAGTCCTTGAGCTTACTCTGGAGATCGCGAGCGATGTTCGCTTCGAACAGGCCGAGGCGGTCATAGGCGGCGGTGACCGCCGTCGCCTCCTGGAGCACCAATTGCCGGCGGTCATCGAAGCGTTGCAGGGCGCCAGAGATCGTAAATGCCAAGAGCAATCCCATTAGACCGAAGATGGCTCCCTCGACCGTGGCAAGCCCGGCCATGTTGTCGGCACCTTCGTGCTTTCGGTACCGCAGGCCCAAAGTCCTGCCGCAATGCAGCGCAATCAGCGAGCCGACGAAAAAGATCGCAGCAATCCCCGCAGCGAAAAACATGAAGATCATCGGACAACAATCTCCGTTCCGGTGGGCACTCCGATCCGTGCCGGAGCTTGTCTCTCCTGCCGAGCGGATCGGTGTCTTGGGCGGCACATCCGACAGCCGACAGACGGCCTAACAATTCTCAACAATTTTCGAGTTGCTATTGTCCCATGGGACAATAGCGAATGCACCGCGCGAGGCATACCAAGCACCCTGGCATGTTAAACCACCGGTCTTGAGAGGCTCAACTGGTTCGCATTATTTGCAATCCATAGCAGTCCTTGAAGCTGCGTGGCGGGCAGCCCAAGGGATGTCATTCTTGCCAAATCGAGACCTCGTCTTTGTCGTCGATGACGACCCCGGAATGCTGCGGAGTGTAGCTCGAATGCTGCGGCAGTTCGGCTACGCCAGCTCGCTGTTTCCGTCTGCGGAGGCTTTCGCAAACCACAGCGATTTCGACAGGGCGGTTTGCGTCCTTCTCGACATCAACCTGGGCGATGGGTCAGGGATCGAGTTGCGGCATCGCCTCAACGCTGCTGGCATTTCCGTGCCTGTTATCTGCATGACTGGGAACGACAGCCCTGCCGTTCGCGCCGCTGCCCTTCAATCTGGATGCCTCGCCTATCTCACAAAGCCATTCTCGGCGAAGTCGCTGATCGAGCCGCTCGGGAGAGCATCGGCGCAGCTCACACAGTCCGACCGGCTTCGCGCGAATTTTCCATCGCGCGTCATTCGTTGATGGCCGGGACAGCCCCAAGCCATTTTCCGACATGCGTCAATCGCGCCGTTTTGGCGGTCAGCCATCCACTTCCGGTTTTCGCGGGTAAGCAGACATCCATCATTTGACAAAAGTGCGGCTGATGGCGACGCCGAGGCCCGTACCGCTGCATTTGCGCGCCATGGCCGACGAAATTTGGGAAGATTCCTGGAATAGTTCATTCGCCTACCAAGCTGCCACTGCGCAAAGCGCACAAGGCGCGGCGTCAAACGGTCTAAGGTAAGGACCAAGTCACATCGGCGGCAGCGTGAACTGAAAAGTCGCGCCCCGTCCTGCGTTGGGGCTCGCCCACAAACGGCCGCCATGCAATTCGATGATCCGCCGACTGATCGAGAGTCCCATGCCGGTGCCGTGCGGTTTGGTGGTGAAGAATGCTTCAAAAATGCGTTCGTGTCCGTCGACCGGAAGCCCCACGCCGGAATCGCTCACCGAAATCGATAGTTGGCCATCCTCGGTTCTCCTCGATGTGACGCTCAACCCCCCGCCCGTCGCATGCATCGCTTCGATACCGTTGGACATGAGGTTCATCAAAATCTGCTGCAGCTGTACGCGATCGGCTCTGGCCGTCGGCAGGCTGACGTCGAGCTCGGTGCGGATTGAAACCGAGTTCCGATGCGCTGTATCGTTCAGCAAAACGGTCATCTCTCGAATGATTTCGTTCAGGTCAACCGGTTCCTGTTTTGGCGTCCCTCGCCGGTAGAGTGAATGAACTCGGTCGACGATCTCCGCAGCACGCGTCACGTCCGCGACCATTGCTGAGGCTGCGGCGCACGCTTCTTCCACCTCGGGTGCATCACGACGGAGCCATCGCGTGCAGGCCGTGGCGCGCATGACGGCGGCGGTGATCGGCTGCTTGATTTCGTGAGCCAGCGACGCCGCCAGCTCTCCCATGGTCATGACCCGGCTCATATAGGCCAGGTCCGCCTCCATCTGCCGCAGCCTCTCGCGCTCTTGCTCTGCGCGCTTGCGATCTTCAATGTCCGTCAACGTTCCGTACCATTTGCGGATCTTGCCGTTCTCATCGCGCAGTGGCACTGCCCGAACCAGGAACCAGCGGTATTCGCCGATGGCACTGCGATGCCGTGCCTCGTTCTCGAACGGCTCACCGCTGGCCAGGGAATGCTGCCACTTGGTCATGTGTCCATCGAGGTCATCCGGATGAAGCGTAGCCTGCCAACCGGACCCTGAAGTGTCTTCCGCTGACAATCCTGAATATTCCACCCATTGTCGATTTACCCAAGCGCTGCTTCCGTCCGCCAAGGTAGTAAATGCCATGGTCGGTATCGCCTCGATCACGTCGAGCAGCTCTTTTTCACTCTGGCGGGCGACCTCCTCAGCCTTCTCGCGTTCGGCTCGTTGTCGGGCTTCGCGCAGCGCGCGACGCACCGACGGCCCGAGCCTCGACAGTCGCGTCTTCAGAACATAGTCGGTGGCCCCGATTTTGAGCGCTTCGATCGCCGCTTCCTCGCCGAGCGTGCCGGAAACGAAGATGAAAGGCAGATCGGGCCGGGCACTCAGCGCAAGCTTCAATGCGGAAAGACCGTCGAACGAAGGAAGCTTGTAATCCGCGAGGATCAGTTCGATTTCAGAGTCTTCAAGACCGGCCAGGAACTCGGCTCGAGTTTCAACGCGGGTTACGTCACAGACGAAATGATCGCCTTCAAGGAATACGTGAATGAGCTCGGCGTCATGGGCGTCGTCCTCCAGCAACAGAATCCGGAGAGGACTATTCACGGTAGCTTCTCCATGCTGCCCGGCGGCGGCTCGTTGATGACCCCCCAGAAGATGCCAAGCTCCTTGACCGCATTGACGAACTCGTGAAAATCGACCGGCTTTACGACATACGCGTTCACCCCGAATTTGTAGCTTCTCATCTTGTCTTTCTCTTCGTGGGATGATGTCAGCACCACCACCGGGATCATCCTCAGGCGCTCGTCGGCCTTGATCTGCTGCAAGACTTCCAATCCATCGACCCTCGGGAGTTTTAGATCGAGCAGAATGACCGCCGGGTTCTCGTTCGGGCGAGTGTGGAATTTGCCCCGACAATAGAGGTAGTCCAGAGCTTCCTGTCCGTCACGGGTGACGACGACCTCATTGGCGAGGTTGTAATCTTCCAACGCCGTCAGAGTAAGCTCCACGTCTTTCGGATCGTCCTCGACCATCAAAATCCGTCCCAGCGTATCCATTAGAGTGATCCCTTCTTCAGAGCGTTTCCATCCCTGTTCCTGTATCTCATGGCCTGGGAAGCGAGAAATAAAAAGTCGCGCCTTGATCCAAGACCCCCTCTGCCCGGACCGTTCCGCCATGCCGCTGGATGATGCGCTCGACGGTCGCCAGCCCAATTCCGGTGCCCTCAAACTCTTCCGCCCGATGCAGACGCTGAAATACGCCAAACAGCTTGTTGACGTACTGCATCTCAAAGCCTGCGCCGTTATCGGCGACGAATACCTCGACTTGATTGTCTTTCCCGTCGGCACAGCCAATCTCGATTTTGGCCCGCGGCCGTATCCGAGTGAATTTGACAGCATTGGACAGCAGGTTCGCGAGGACCAGTTTCAGCATGGAACGGTCCCCGTAGCAGACCGGCAGCGCTCCGATCGTCCAGGAAATGTCCCGATCCTTGGTGTCCTGGCCGAGCTCCGCGATGACCTCGCGGACGAGCTGGTTCAGGTTCACGGCCGTCTTCCTGGCCTCGGCACGCCCGAGCCTCGAAAAGCTCAAGAGGTCGTCAATCAGACTGCCCATTCGCTTTGACGCCTCTAGGATCATTGCCATGTAGCGACGAGCTTTGTCGTCCAGAACAGAAGAAGATTGTTTCTGCAACAGCTCGGCGTAGCCGACGACATGGCGAAGCGGCGCCCGGAGGTCGTGGGAGACTGAATAAGTAAACGATTCCAATTCCTTGTTTGCCGTTTCGAGCTCCGCAGCTCGCGTCGCAAGTTCCTCTTGGGCGCGGCGAAGCCCGTCCTCGGTCCGCCGGCGAACAGCGGCGAACGAAGCGACAATGATCCCCCATGTTACGAAAGTGAAAAAGTAAGGCAGCTCTCTGCTGGAAATATCGAAGGAGTAGCGCGGCTCTATAAAGAAGTAGTCAAACAATAGCATGGAGAGCAGGACCGCCAGCACGGAAGGCCCATTCCCTGCGTACCAGGTGATGATCGCGATCGACAGAGTAAAAACCGGCACTTCCACATCGCGGAACTGGTAGTATTGAAACGTGAGGGCCAGCCCAAATGCAATCGCAACGCAAGCGGCCGAAAGGCCGTAGCGCAGGATCGGTGAGCGGACATTGTGTAATTCCAGGTCCCAGCGCGCCAGGGTTCGCTTCACTCCGACACGCGGGAATCGTTCCTCAAGGTCACCCATTGTGACGCTTTTCTTCTGTCCAGAGCTTGTTGTCCGTCGCGGGTAACCGCGACCTCATTTGCCAGGATGTATTCGCCCAGCGCTATCAGCGTTAGCTCCACGTCATTCGGATCATCCTCGACGACCAAAATGCGTCCCAGTGTGGTCATCGCGTGTCCTTTCTGCCGCATCCTGTGCGTTTGGGAGCGAGAAATAGAAGGTGGCGCCTTGATCTACCGCTCCCTCGGCCCGGACCTTTCCTCCATGGCGATGGATGATGCGCTGAACGGTAGCCAGTCCTATTCCATTGCCTTCAAACTGTTCAGCAAGATGCAGACGTTGAAACACACCGAACAGCTTGTTTGCATATTGCATGTCAAAGCCGGCGCCGTTGTCCCTCACGAACACCTCTACTTCATGCTTATTTTTTCCGTCCACACAGCCGATCTCGATTTCGGCCCGAGTCCGCATGCGCGTGAATTTGACCGCATTGGAAACAAGGTTGACAAGAACCAGCTTCAGCATGGAACGGTCTCCGTAACAGACGGGAAGCGCGCCGACCTTCCAGGCAATCTCCCGACCGTTCGTCTCCTGCCCGAGCTCCGCGAGCACCTCTTTGACGAGCTGCTCCAGGCTCGCCAGACTCTTTTGGGTCTCAGCCCGCCCCACCCTGGAAAACGCCAGCAGATCGTCGATCAGGTTACCCATTCTTTCTGCTGACTGTAGAATCGTTTGCATGTACCGACGACTCTTGTCGCCGAGCAAAGAAGACGCCTCTTTTTGTAGCAGCTCCGAGTACCCGACCAGATGGCGAAGCGGCGCGCGCAGGTCGTGCGAGACCGAATAGGCGAACGATTCCAGGTCCTTGTTGGTTGCCTCGAGGTCCGCAGCCCGCTTCGCAAGCTCCTGGTTGAGGCGCCTGATTTCATCCTCGCGCTGAACTCGGTGTTCCACTTCGATCTGCAGGCGGTCGCGGGCTAGACGAAGACCCTCCTCGATTCGGCGTGAAGCGGTGCTGAACCAGGCAACAAGGACCGCCCACGCCAGGAAAGTTAAAAAGTA
>Ga0210406_10006031_pt1 | contig 12601 bp, 11 predicted proteins | sample IncBWC30MmetaG_FD_155454 | JGI IMG/M metagenome (GOLD analysis project Ga0210406, IMG submission 155454) | Forest soil microbial communities from Barre Woods Harvard Forest LTER site, Petersham, Massachusetts, United States - Inc-BW-C-30-M | ecosystem: Environmental > Terrestrial > Soil >...
GGTGGAGGCGATGGCCACCATGGGAGACGGTAGTCGCGTGCTGACCGCGAGAACTGCCCGAGGTAAGGGTGACACAATTGTCGTGGAAGTGGAGGACACAGGGCCGGGCATTGCATTGGAAAAGGTAAACAAGGTATTTGATGTTTTCGTGACGACAAAGGCTACCGGCATGGGATTGGGATTGGCCATTTGTCGTACCATTGTCTATGGTCATGGTGGTCAGCTGGCGATCTCACCAGTTGATCCACGCGGCACCAAGGTTCGGATAGTGCTGCCGCAACGGAGTTTGGCGGACTAATCGACAGATGGAAAAGCTCAAAGGGCGCCGCAATTCCGGCAGACTCCTTGGAATCCACCCCTGATCTTTCGAATCTCTCCTTTCGCCTGCTTGCAGAACGAGCAGATCGAGGTATTCCCCGCGCGTGGGGATGGACCGATCCATATGGGGTTTCCGTCCGTCGGCTACAACTTTTCTTCGACTATAAATAACCCGTTCTTGGACTACTGGGATAAGGAACACGGATACAACTACAAAGCATTCCAAGATCAGCGCGAAGCAGATACGAAAAAACTGAACGATGAATTGAAGTTAAAGAAATCCGAGATTGCTGAGCACAATGCCAAACTCCCGGGAAGAAGGCACCCAGGCTGGATCAAGACACGTCACTCTGGTACCAGTTCCACTCGTAAACAGAAGCGCGCTGTACCCGAACCCAAAGGTTGGACCAAAGGCCGACCAGAGAAGGCCGACAATAACACTCGACATAAAGTCACCTGCACCGTTCACGGTTGCCAATACGCCGAAGGCCATCCCATGCTGCGCGGACTCAACCAACTCCGCGCAAAAGGAGTCCTCGAGCGTTTCCTCAATAGCTACCTGAACTCCGCCGAACACAAATACGAGCGCTAGCTGCCAAAAATCTGCTGGCGCGAACATGATGCCGAAAGCCATTATGATGAGGACGCGATTCATTGTGGCCTTTGCCACCTCGGTACAGATGTGGGCAGCGTTAGAAAGCGTAGCCCAAGTTACTTCTCCCCTAAGTTCCTCCGCAGGCCCGCGCGACACTTTTACGAATCCACTGCTGGAGACCCGGCCCGACCCTTCGGTGGTTTGGTGGAAGGGTTTCTACTACTACTCGAATTCATCCGGCACAAACCTGACTCTTCGCAAAACAGGGTAATGGCCTTTTCAAGTCACCCGAAGGTAAACAAGATTGGATTGTGTACCACGCCAATCCGGAGCCCTCTTCAATCGGCGCTGCGGTAAGGAAAGCCCGTCGTTCAGCGAATTTTCTTTCTGGTGATCTGCTTCTGAGAATCTTCGCTTGGGATTCCCTGCAAGCGTTCGAGCGATAGCACCACTATCGCAGAAGAAAGCGAACTGAGTACAGGTTTCCTCAAACGGAGGTCCGAGAATGAGCCAATTTCTGTGGATACACTTTAAGATTAGCGCAAAAGGAAGTCTTGCCCGCCCTACTGGCTATGAAACGGTCGCAGTTGAGCTTCCCGTAAAACATGTGGCCGATTGGAAGGTCGAGCGGCCGCATCTAAAGCTTTCTGACGAAGAGATCGCGATCGAATTGGCCCAGCAAGTCGCTATCGCCGCTGTTGGGAAATTTTTACCCTTGACCAATAGCCCCCTCAGGGAGCGCGAAATCCATTTGCCCACTTTCTTGCCACGGCGTCTTCCGATTATGAATGAGCGCGGTTGCGACTACGAGGATAATGGCATCCGAGCCTGGTTCATTAACGAAGCCCCTGCCTAGTGGCTAACGCAACCAAACTGCCGCTGCGACGCGAACTACTAGTGTAAATAAGCATCAATTCAAAGGATCCTGGAAATGAAATGAAGGTCGTCCGGTGAAAGTCGCGCACTATCTAACAGGTCTTCACGGAATATCTACCCCAGAAATTGACGCTTATTAGCCATATGGAAATGACCGCGAAGCTCCCATTGCCTCGGCCCGAAGACTCTCATTTAATGCCCAATGGGTTTTGCCTCGGCGGGCACGGCGGAGGAGCGGAGCGGTGCAGTCCTGACGGAAGCAGATGGGTTGTCGCTGAACGGTCCAGATACGGTTTCTGCGTTTGGGGGTACGACAACGATACGCCCGAGGTTGTCCACCTCGGTGTGAATCTCACCGGGCGCGAAGTCGAACGTCTCGCCGATCTTTTCCTCGCGCTGAAGAAATAGCGTTGGAGGCCGAAGATGCGTCTCCAAGGACTGTTTCAGTCAACTCTCTACGTGGAGAAGAACGTCAATCGCCCGCATTCGAAAGCGGGTTAACATCGTAGATGTCAGCCTCAAAATAGGATTCATAAAGGCAATTCAATGGGCCGAATCCGCCTCGGCCCGATTTTTTCCTTAGTTAGCCTTCAAGGCTGCGAACGAACTTAAGAGATGATTCTACGGTTCTAGAGGAGAACATGAATCAGAGCATCCCAATCATACGTGAAAGCAATGCTATCGCGGCGCTGTGATGGCCGACTTGTCCGGATGGCTTAGTTGGCGGTTCTTGGGAAGCTGGACATTCTGTCGGGCCGTCGAAGCTATTTGGCCTGTAGTTCGCCGCGCCGCTTGCATTCTTGTTTAAGCGCTCATTTAAGCCGCCCGTCGCACTCTGCAGGCTGAGTCCCGCCTCTTCGAGACAGTTTGGCGGGAGTTGGATATTGTTGAGTACATAGAGCGTGAAATGATCGATCACCCTTGAGTGCCGAGGTATAATCGTTCTCTCCGTATGAGATCGGCGCTTGATAAAACGCCCTCCGGGTTGACTAGCAGCAAAGTGGTTTTGGGTTGAACACATGAGGAGAGTTTCGTTAATGCGCTCTTTAGAGACCTTGAGCGCCTATAGATGCGTAGCTATCGCACATTCAGATGCATTGGGTTTACCTGGGCGCCTTGATTCCTGAGAAGTGTCAGTTGCCGGCACCCGGTTAGCTGCAACGAAAAGCAACGCGGCCACCAGTAAGAAACCAGGTGATAATAAAAGCTTCAGGTCGAAAAGCCAGTGCCAACGTCTTCGAGGGAAGCTTCACCTATCAAGAAATCAAATCTTCTCCTGCTCTAAAATTAAGTGCATCTAATCGCAGAAAAAATTCGCACGTATCAAGAGCCAACTCGGTGCACCTGCTGCAAAAGTTAATTAACCGGCCAGCGCTATTAGGATGGATTAAAGATCTGTTTGGACCTGACTTATTCGGCGGCCGAGTTTCCTCGACCCGAAGTACGTAATGCGAGCTACCCAGTGCGAACCGAACTAGATCTAGAGAGTATTGTTTCGGAGCTGTACTCCCCTCTCTACCGGTTCGCCTTGGGCTTGACTCGCAACGAAGCGCCCGCGGCAGACCTCACCCAGGAGACGTTTCTAATCCTAGCCCAGCGCCACGCGCAGGTCCGTGAGGCCACCAAGATCAAGTCCTGGTTATTTACGACGTTGCGACGCCAATTTCTGCGTAGCTTGCGCACGCGATCATGCCACCGAGAGGTAGAGCTAAAGCCGGAACACCAGGATCAACTGGTCACCGGTCCCGCCATACTTCAGGCGGCAGATGCGGCTACCGTACTGGGAGCATTCGCGGAGGTTGATGAGGATTATCGCATGGTCTTAGAATTATTTTACCAGGCAGACTTCTCCTATAAAGACATAGCTACCACTCTGGATATACCAATCGGGACCGTGATGTCCCGGCTGTCGCGAGGTAAAGAACAATTGAGAAAGCTCTTAGCTGAGACCGTGCCGCCACACGAAATCAGGGCCTCCGCCCAGGAAAGGAAGCCAAGGATCCTCACCTAAAAGCCGCGTGCATCGAAACCGCGATTGCGTACTATCCTTTACTTCCTTTGCTAACCTCTGTTCGAAAGATCTGTCTTTGCATGTCTGCCGTACGAAAAGGAATTAAGCTACCGCCTGTTAATTCTCTCGTGGTCGGCCTTCTAATTCTGGTGGGAAGCAGCGCCCAGCTTTTCGGTCAGAGATTGGCCGACGCAGCCGAAAAGGATCTCCATTTGGCCAAAGCAACCCATTATCAGCACAAGACCCATATCGACAAAACAACCGGGGTTTTCGATGTTGATTGCTCGGGTTTCGTCGATCATCTCCTCAAACAGGTTGCGCCGCAGCAATATGACCGATTGCCGATCGAGCCAGGTCACACCCGACCGCGGGCGGAAGTGTATTACCAGTTTTTTGTCGAGCTGGCGCAAACGCCGAAAGCTGGCTGGAAAGCCGTCAGTCGCTTTGCTGAGCTCCGGCGCGGCGATCTCATCGCTTGGAAGAAGGAAACCGCGGCTCAGGAAACCGGCGATACGGGCCATGTGATGGTAGTTGGAGCGGCGCCGGTGCGGTTGGGCACTACATCCTATCAATTGACTGTTTACGATTCGACTAAGAGCCCTCACGACAATGATACTAGAGCCCCGGGAGCTGACGGCATCGGGCGTGGCGACCTCTTTTTCTATGTTAACGCGCAAGATGTACCTATCGCTTTCCAGTTTAGTTCCCAGCGGCAGGTGCACGATGCTCCCATCTCCATGGGGCGTCTTAGTCCCTGAGCGAAGATCGTGTCGGCGTATGGGCGATTTTGCGAAAGCGCCACCAATCTATTAGAAACGCCGTCACCGCCGGGAATGGATCACCAATCATCCGTTCAACCCGTCCCTGCATCGAGCCCGGCTAGATGCCAGGGCAGGCCTTTCACTTTTCACCTGTCACCTCTCACTCTCTTCGTTTTGCGGACGCTATTGGGTTTCTGATTCCTTCAGCTGCGCTTCGAGCTCCGCGGAGCGCGCGTTTGTCAAATCGACGGTGGCCTGAAGCCGCCGGAATGCGGGGTTTGGAGGAGTGCCCTGTTTTGCGAATTCGTCGCTTACTTTGTCGCGTTTCTTGATCCAAGCGACCTCGTCTGAACGCAGCCGGGCAGCATCTGCCGGGCTCAATTTAACCAACAGTTTGTGATAAATCTCATTGAGCGCTCGATCAGCCTCTGTTTGACGCTTTTCCCAATCGTCCTTTGAAACGGTATCGGCTAGAGGTTCAGCGCTCGCCGGCGCTAGACTGGTTAGTTCGTCGTAATCAGCGTTCGCAGCCAATTTGAAGACTTGAGAATTCCAGCGGTCAAGGTAAGCCGTGTATTCAAACTTTTGGGTTGGCAGGTCGAAATACACGGACCAATCCGTGAACCATGGTTTATCATCAGCATCTCCATGGACCGGACCACGCAAAGAGATGAGCAACCGGGCGTTATCCGGGCTCCAATTCACAAAGTCCATGATACCTTCCTCGCCCTTGGGATATTTTCTCTTTGAACTCAGGCTTGCCCAAGCCCGACCTGAGAAATCCTTGATCTTATCGAAGTTCAGACCGGCAACCCGGTGATAAAGTTCCATGTGACCAACCTCGTGAACGTCGCGTACCTGGTCCGCCAGCCAGTTAGAATCTGGTGAGATATGCCAGGTATGCCCGCTGATCGCCGGCTGCGTATCCAGGAGCTTTTTCTGCTTGGGAGTCTCGGTTGAAAATACAAAAATTTGTATATCGTCCGAATCGTTGTCGGGGACAATTTGATGAAGCTCGTAAGTTCCATCCGGGCTAGCCACTACGGTTTCGTTCTCTTCCGTCGCTCTGCTCTGCGTGGCGGCTAGAGAGAAGCCAGCGATCAGAGCGAGCAACTGAACCTGATTTCTCGCCCTGAAAGATACCAATCGCCGGTTAGACGACAGGGTTTCGTAGCCTAGGTTCTTGGTCATTCCCCAAGAATAATATTTCCCGGCCTCTCGTTCGAAACATAAAAGCAGGTTTTCTCGCTTTAAGCTCATTAGCGTTGTTCTAATCGAGCCGATTTAGTAAATAAGAGGTTTTATGAAAGTCGGCTCCATCCTGATTCTTGCCTGCTGGTCTACATTTTGCCTCGCTAACGGCGGTGGCTACAGCTCCGGAGTGAACATCCAAGGCAACCCGACCTCAGGGCAAGTCGCTCGTAACAAGTTTTCGCCACTGAATCTGCAAAAAGTCGAGATGCAGACAGAAGATCTGCAGATCGACCTATTTGCCGAGACGGCGACGGTTCGTGTTCGGTACGACTTCTTTAATCCGGGAGGTCAGACGACGACCTTGGCCGCTTTTCCATGTGTCGCTCTAACAAGCGAAATGGAGGGCGAGCAAGAAGCCGGAAAAACAGCAATTTTCACTGATTTCGTTATCACCGGCGATAACCAACCCCTAGCCTACAGTGTAAAGGGGGGCGACACGCCCAGGGTCGAGGGAATTCAAGAGGAACTGGATATCAAAATCCCCAAGTGGTACACCTTCAAACTCGACTTCGCTCCTAAGCAGCATCGGGTACTGACAGTTAGTTACCGGGCGCATTATGGAGAATATAAGGAGACCATTTCGGACGATGAGCATATCTACCCCAAGTCGTTAACTTATCTTTTCTCGACGGCGGCAATCTGGGCTGGACCTATCAAGCACGGTCATGTCGTGATTCGGGCAAAGTCGATTAATCCGGACGAGGTAAAAATCCGGGGTGGTAAACCCGGAAGATTTCAACACTCAGACAAAGATACCTGGATCTGGGACTTCGTCGATTTCAAGCCGACTTTCTCGGACGATATCGCCATCGAAACCTCTCCTGAAATCAAGTCCTATCCCTCTGCACAAGGCGAAGGCGCCGACCGGGTAGAAGGTGGCCGATACAGCTCGACGGGAGACCACTGGCAATTTGAATTGACCGACTTTAAAGTCACCGCCTCCTCTAGCTTGAAGGGAGATCAGTACAAGCCGGACAACGTCAATAAATTTAGCGGCGATATAGAGCCAACCAGTTGCTGGGCAGAAGGGGTGGCGGGAAATGGAGAAGGCGAATGGCTTGAGCTGAATGCCACGGTCCCGGTTTTGTTAGACACTCTCGCAATTACCAATGGATTGGCCACCTCAGACGCTCTGTTTCGGGCTAATAATCGGATCAAGAAAATTGACCTTAGCCTGAACGGCGCTGACCCGGTCACGGTGCAATTACCAGATCAAATGGATCCATTCGACATTAAGCTGCCAGAGAGCAAAGACCTGGTTCGAACCATCCGCTTAACGATTCGTGAGGTTTACCCCGGGACCAAGTATCAGGATACCTGCATCACCCGAATTCGACTTTTGCGTGATCTTACCAAAGAGCCGGAGGTCCATCCTGCAAGGTGATGGGCCGTTTACTTCATTGCTGGGTGGTCGCCGCCGTTGCCGGCGCCGGAATCAGTCAGGCTTTGGCGAGCTCCTCGCAATTACCAATTTACATTGAAGACTCGCACGCGGGTTCGTTTTACTTCTTAGCTGAACACCTCGATCTGGACCGCCCGCACACGTTTCTCCTATTCGACGCGCATTCCGATGCGTCAGCGATTTTCAATTCCGATGCTATCCGGGCAGCAATGCGATCGGCGGACGGTTTACCGACCAAAGAAGAGCTATTTCGGAGCTGGCGAGAATCCGGGAAGATCCAATGCTACAACTGGATCGAGCCGCTGATGCCGCGTCCGTTGGCGCAAGTTATCTGGGTGCCGCCTTGCACACTCCAGCCGGCTCAAATCTTTCATCTCGAAAATGAATGCCGCCTTTTCTTAGACGGCCATGAGGAAGTCTGTCCGCGGCTGGAAAAGAATCTATCCCATAGCTACAGCGTCACGGATTTGACCCGGCTCAAGGCCCAGCTATCTGCCTTGGACCGGCCAGAGCAACCGATCGTTGTCTCGATCGATCTCGATTTTTTTGCCAATACCCAGGACGCGGATCTTGAGCCGCGATTCAAAGAGATATTTCTTCTGGTATTAACTATCAAAAATCTCGCGGCCGTTACCTTTTCCATCTCGACTCCCTATGTTCGAGATGCCAGGCAAGCCGATCAGCTGTTGGCTTTAGCGGTGGAATATTCTTGTCGAGTTGCGAATGCCGACATTGAATTCGAGCCATTCGCGACGACCGGTGCCGACACCTCAAATCGGGCAATTCAGCTAAGGAAGGACAAGCAAGCCATTCCCAGACTTTCCTTGGAACAGCTAGGTGAAAGCACGCGGAATTGTTTGGTTTGTCAGGCGGAGCGGCTCAACGTAGCGGATCAGCCGGACCGTTGGCGTCAATTCTTAACTGTGTCGGTTCCCCATGCGCCCGAGATCCGCGCTCACAATCGCTCCGTGCCCCCTTCTGTCACCATCAGACATGCCGAGCTCGCCGGCTTCAGCTTAGCCGCAGCGGTTCCACCGGAGACTAAAAGTATCCGCTGGTATTGTCTCCGATCCACGGCCGATAGTTACAACCTTAGCGTTGAACACTTCGGGTTTGCGGAAGGTGCATCGCGTTGGATCTATCGTGAGCCGGCATTATTATCTGATGAATCGGTCTTGCAAGGCTCATCGCTTCTCGGTGCTTTCGATCCAAAAACCGGCTATGGCGTTGCCGAGATCTTTGCACAGATCGAAACGACTGCAGGCGTCTTCGTCTCGAAGGCGCTTCGACTGATCAGTGTTGCCGACGACGTTTCAGGATTTCAAGAAGCACTCTCTTCTGAATTCAACCTTCCTTATATCTTTTTTGGTAGCAGCCTGGTTCGTTTCGGAGCCAGCGGACCCGAACTCGGGCTCGGTGCAGATTGTGCCAATTTTATCATCTACGGCTTGCGCGAATGCGGTTGGCAGATTCCATGGTCGGACGCTAAGCATCTGATGCCACGGCTCAATCTTCTGGAGAGAGTCGATCTCGACCAATCCGCAACGAATCCTGAGCAATTAATCCCGGTTCAAACAGATGATCTTAAAAGCGGTATTGTTATCATTTTTGACAACCATGTGGCCGCGCTTTGGCGTATCGAACGTCCGGGCTGGCTCGGATTGAACGACCTGGTGGTTCACCAGTTGGAGGGACGCCCCGAGATCGTGCCTCTGGCGAGGCTGACCAAAACCAGGCGTCGTTTTTCGGTGATGAGTTTGCCTCGGCCGGAACAGGCAATTCAGGTGGTGATCGGTGGTGATGTCATGCTCGGCAGGACCCTTAAAGATAAAATTCTAGCCGGCTCAAACGTTTTGCGGCCATGCAGTGAGGCTAACCACCGGGCAGATCTAGCCTTTGCTAACCTGGAATGCAGTCTCTGCGAGTCTAATCTTCCGCCTGAAACTAAACCTTACTGTTTCCAAGCTCCACTGGAAGCGGCGCCTTTGATCGCTAAGGCTGGTTTCTCCGGAATGTTAGTGGCTAACAATCACACGGGTGATTTTGGTCTGCGTGGCTTTAAACAAACCATTTCCGGCTTGCGCAATGCGGGCATAAGTCCGATTGGAGGCGGCTCGAACCTAAGCACTGCCTGCGCGCCGGCACGCTTCGAGCGGAAGCGAGTTCGGGTGGCCGTGTTCGGTTGCGCAGATCCAAGCTTTTGTTCTCCCATTGCTACCGCAACTGAAAGCGGTATTTGCCCTTGGGACTCAGACCTGCTCCAGGAAAAGATCAGTGAGGCGTCTGGCGCCGGTGAATTCTGTATCGTCTTTTGCCATTGGGATGCTGAAGCCAGCCGAGCGTTTTGCCGGGAAAGAGCGGCCGATTGGATCGAAGCCGGCGCTAGCATTGTCATCGGGTCGGGACCACACCATGTTCTCGATCACGAAATGATTCACGGCCGTCCTGTATTTTATTCGGTCGGAAATCTCCTTTTTGACGGCGGTGGACCTGACCGCGAGTGGTCGAGAGGTGCAATGGTCGAGCTTACGATCGCTTTTCCCGACTATCTGGTTCGAGCACAGATCATCGACCCTCTGCGAGCAACCCGTAACTAGCAACTCGCAACCCGCAACTCCTAACTAGCAACCCGTAACTTCCCCGGCGCTCACGAAATCGGCGGAATTGCTATTTCGGTAGCCGGAAGCCCTTGGAACCGAGCTTTCACCGAGGGACGGTTCAGCACTACGATGGCAAAAACTCCCAGTGCTGTGCCGAGTGGAAAATTCAGGCAGGTAAATACTGCTAGAACGAAACAGAACCTGTAACCCTCGGGTTTAGCGTATTTCCGACCGGCGATGACGCAGAGAATTCCGTACGCTTCGAATAGAACAAACAGAAAGATTCCGACGATAGTAGCCAGCACTCCGCCGATGGCCGCTCCCATCCGATCGTCACCTGTCATCGATCCCGAGGCTATTAGCAGAATGACGCCAGACACGATGTAGATCACCCATAGCAGTCCACAAAAACAGGCCAGCCCGCCTACGATATAATGGAAAATGGTGAGTAGCTTTAAGTGTTCTAGGTCTTTGTTCAACGCCGGATTAGGGAGACCGTTCGATCCGAAAGGTAAGCAGCGAAAGGAGTAGCGCCAGAAAATAAGCGCATTACTGACAAGGAGAGCCTTGGCCTGGGAAACAAAGGGTTTTAGCTGGTCCACAGAAGCACGCGATAACCGGTCAAGCGAGCCGCAGCAGCGAGGCGTTCTATCACTCCCAGGACGCCTCGCTAACAAACATCCCATCAATCAATGGATTTGGGCATCGGCGAATATGATTCCCGTGCCGACTTTCTCGTGCCAGATGACCTTATGACGAGATCTTCGGCCAACAGTGATCACGCATTCAAGAAATCGACAACGAGCTTCGTAGTTGCCGAAGGGTTCTCTTCCGTAATCCAATGTCCGCTATCGGGAATAATGGCCTCTTCAACGTTTTCAGCGGCGAAACGCATTACCGTTGCCATCATGCTCCCTGTGGCCGCTTCACCGCCGGCTGCCAACACAGGCATCGTTAACTTGCCCTTAGCGAGGAGAGCTTTATTGTCGATGGCATCCTGGGGAAACGCGTTAAACTGCGCAAAACCTGCGCGCATAGCACCAGGCATGGCGTAGAGTTCCGCATAGTGCTGGCGCTTTTTTTCATCGAATCGCTCAGGATGCAGCGAGTACTCATTCCAAAACCGGTCTAGGTATATACGCTCTCGGCCAGCGACGAGACGTTCCATGTCGGGCCCTCCAAACCCAAACTGCCACATGGCAGGATCCTGCGTGACTTGTTCCCATGGGCCTATCCCGGGAATCGGTGCGTCGATTAGCACAAAGCGTCTTACGCGATCTGGATGCGCTGCAGCGAAGGCATATCCCACCATGTTGCCTATGTCGTGCGTTACTAAATCCACCTTCTCAACGCCAAGTGCGTCCAACACGTGCACGATGTCTTCGCTCTGGATTTTCTTGTCGTAACCGCCAGACGGCTTCGAAGAGAGTCCAAGGCCGCGCAGGTCGGGCGCGATAACGGTGTGAGTATCGACGAGCGCACTGGCTACTGGAGCCCACATATCTCCTGTTGTTGCAAAGCCATGGAGCATTACGACTGCGGGCCCTTGCCCTCCGATGCGAGTGTGGATGGTAACGTCGCCTGCTTTGATGTCCTTGCGATGGACATCCTCGGGAAACGGAACCATGCCATCAATACGTTCAACGAGATTCATCTTAACCTCCTTGATTAAGCTTCAAATTCAGTCAACCACGCTGAGCTTCACGTCGATGTTGTTGCGGGTCGCGTTGGAGTAAGGACAAACTTGGTGCGCTTTTGCCACAAGCGCATCCGCCGTGCCGCGTTCTATGCCGGGTAACGATATCTCAAGCGCAATCTCGAGACCGAAGCCGCCCTCGGAACGAGGCCCGATACCAACGGTCGAGGTGACGGTCGCATCCGCAGGGATCTTGGAACCGCCTTCTTGTAAGGCCACGAATTTCATAGCTCCAAGAAAACAGGCGGCATAGCCGGTCGCGAATAATTGCTCCGGATTGACTCCGGTCCCGCCGGTGCCGCCGAGTTCTTTTGGTGTGGTTAGCTTCACGTCCACAGCGCCGTCAAGGGTCGCGGAATGGCCGTCACGGCCACCGGTAGCGCGTGCGGAGGTACGATAGAGAACGTTTACTGGCATGGTTATTTCCTTTCGATGTGAGATGAGGTTTTGCTAACAAGAGTGATGTCGATAATGGAAGATGCCAGCCGGACATCATCCGACAGCGAATTCAAATTCCGTCATAAGCTGAATAGCCGCGCTTTTCCCAATAGTCCGGCGGTTCGTCCTTCGTATAGGAAATCCGGGTAATCGCCTTGATGTTCTTCAGCCCTAGTTTCATCGGGGCAAGCAGTCGAAGCGGAGCCCCGTGCTCGACTGGGAGAGGCCTTCCGTTGAGGTGAGTGGCCAGCAAAGTCTGCGGATGCTGCGCTGTCAGCAGGTCAATCGAAACGAAATATGGATCCGGATTCCCGTTTGCGTCGAGATTGACGGACGATTCGAGAAGGGCCCACTTTGCCTGGGATACCGGCGGGTATGCCTGCAAGAGATCATCGAATCTCAAACCGGACCACCATGCGATGGCGCTCCAACCCTCAACGCACACGAGGCGAGTAATCTGGTCATGGATCTGGTGGCGTGCGAGAAGACCTTCGATGTCGAGAGAAACGGTCCAGCCCGAGGAAAGCCCACCGAGAGTTAGCCGCCAACCTGGAATATACCCCGGATCTGGCGTCGCGCCGTTGTAGTTGTTCTTAAGCAGAGTAATCTGCGATTTACTATAGGTGGGTACCAAATGATGCTGCGAATAT
>Ga0210406_10006032_pt1 | contig 12601 bp, 8 predicted proteins | sample IncBWC30MmetaG_FD_155454 | JGI IMG/M metagenome (GOLD analysis project Ga0210406, IMG submission 155454) | Forest soil microbial communities from Barre Woods Harvard Forest LTER site, Petersham, Massachusetts, United States - Inc-BW-C-30-M | ecosystem: Environmental > Terrestrial > Soil >...
ATGGGTCTTCGTTGACGGCCGCAAATTCGAGAGCCACGAACCTGAAAAGCCGAAAGACCCGCCCAAAGGCGACATCACCGGCAAATGGAAGCTGGCCTACACCACGCCAGAAGGCCCCGAAGAGTCCACCGCCGATCTGGTCATGGACAAGGACGGCACGGTTTCCGGCACCATTACCGGCAAGCGCGGCACCGCGACGATCATCAGCGGTTACGCCAGCGCCGACAAATTCAGCTTCACCATCAACATTCCCATTCAAGACTCGCCCGCCGACGTCATCTTCACTGGGACTTTTGACGCCACCTCGCTCAAGGGTTCCATCGCCGTGCAGGGCTTCTCCATCGACTTCACCGGCACCAAACCCAGCGCGCATTCCACCGCCGCCAAAGAATTAGCAATCGTTGAAGGAGATGCGCGATGAGTCGGACGATGAAGTTCACCGCGATGGCCGCTGGTTTCTTCCTGTTTGTCGCGCCGTACGCTTCCCGCGCCGCAAATCCACCGGATGCTCCGAGCGTAATCCTGATCCAGAACGCCACCATCCTCACCGTTTCGCATGGCACCATCGAGCATGGCGCCATCCTTATCAAGAACGGAAAAATCGCCGAGGTCGGCCAGTCCATCAGCGCGCCGAAAGACGCGCAAATCATCGATGCCGCCGGACAGTTTGTCGTGCCTGGCATCATTGATTGCCACTCGCACATCGCTGTCGATGGCAGCGTCAATGAAGGCAGTGTCAGCGTCTCGTCCATGGCGAATATCGCCGACGTCTTGAATCCCGATGACATCGACATCTACCGCGATCTCGCTGGCGGCGTGACGGTCGCAAACGTTCTTCACGGCTCTGCGAATCCCATCGGTGGCCAGACCGAGGTCATCAAGCTGCGCTGGGGCCAGCCGGCTTCGAAACTGCCTTTCGAGGGCGCTCTCCCCGGCATTAAATTTGCTCTCGGCGAAAACCCCAAGCGCTCCAATTTCAGTTTTCCCGGCCAGCCCAAGCGTTATCCCGCCTCGCGTATGGGCGTCGAAGAAACTATTCGAGCTGCTTTCACCGAAGCGCGCGATTACAAGAAGACTTGGGATGATTTCAACAAGCGCTCCGCGGCCGGCGAAAAAAATCTAATTCCTCCGCGCCGCGATCTCCGTCTCGATCCGCTCGTCGAAGTCCTCGAAGGCAAGCGCTACGTTCATGCCCACTGCTACCGCGAAGACGAAATCCTCATGCTTCTTCGCGTAGCCAAGGAATTTGGCTTCAAGGTGCGCACTTTGCAGCACGTCCTCGAAGGCTACAAAGTCGCCGACGAAATCGCCGCTTCCGGCGCGGGCGCTTCCACGTTTTCCGATTGGTGGGCCTACAAAGTCGAAGCCTACGAAGCCATTCCGTATAACGCCGCCATCATGACGCGCCGCGGCGTAGTCGTCTCCATCAACTCCGACGACGCCGAAGAAGCCACGCACCTGAATCAGGAAGCGGCCAAGACGATCAAGTACGGCGGCCTCTCGCACGACGAAGCGCTCAAACTCGTCACGCTGAACCCCGCGATCCAGCTCGGCATCGACAACCGCGTTGGTTCGATCGACGTCGGCAAAGACGCCGACCTGGTCATTTACAATCACGACCCGCTGAGCGCTTACGCGGTCGTGCAGAAAACGCTGATCGATGGCCGCGTCCTGTTCGACCGCCAGCGCGACATCGCCGATCGCCCCGCGCTCGAGAAAGAAAAGAAAGCTCTCCTCGACAAAGCAAAAAAAACCGAAGAAAAAAAGCCCGACTTGACTGTCGAAGTCGGCAAGAAACCCGCCGCTAAGCCCGACGAAAAAAAGCCCGAAGCAACGAAACCCGAAGAAAAGAAACCCGACGACAAACCGAAACCTCCACAAACGGCAACTTCCGTAGGAGCACCGCATGCCGTGCCCGTCTTGCCCGTCTTGCCTGTCACCTTCGGAGGTGCCCTGTGATTCGCGCTTTCGCAAAACGCACTGCGACCGTCCTTTACTTCCTTTGCTTCCTCAACCTCCTTTGTCCCCCATCTTCGTTGGCTCAATCGCGGATCTACGCCCTCACGCACGCGAAAATCTTCACGCTTGCAGGCTCGCCGCTCGATGACGCCACGCTCGTCATCCGCGATGGAAAAATCGCCGCCGTCGGCGCAAATGTAGAAATCCCCGCCGGCGCGCAAGTCATTGACGCCAAAGGCCTGCAAATCTACCCCGGCCTTTTCGATCCCATCACGCAGATGGGTCTCAGCGAAATTGGCGCCGTGAGCGCCACTGTGGACTCTGCCGAGACCGGTCCCTACAATCCGGACGTCGTTGCCGCTACCGCCGTACTGCCTTCAAGCGAGCATATTCCCGTCACTCGCGCCGCGGGAATTACGGAGGTCCTCGCCGTTCCCGCGAGCGGCGGCTTTGCCTCTTTTGGCCGCGAAGGCGCCATTGGCGGACAAGCATCCGCGATTCATCTCGCCGGATGGACCATCGACGAGTTGCTCATCAAAAAAAGCGTCGCCATGGTCGTCAACTGGCCCCAGTTCGAGACGCGCACCTTCGACTTCGCTACCTTCTCTAGCAAAGAGAAGCCCTTCAGCGAAGCCAAAACCGAATACGAAAAGAAAGTGAACGAGCTCACCGATTGGCTCGAGCGTGCTAGGCACTACGCGCAAGTCACGGAGAAAAGCTCCTCCGCAAAATTCGACCGTGACCTCAAACTCGAAGCCCTCGTGCCCGTGGGGCGCGGCGAGTTGCCCATGCTGGTCTTTGCCGATAACGCACGGGAAATTCGCAATGCCGTCGAATATGCCGACAAGCAGAAACTGAAGATCATCATCGCTGGCGGCGCGGAAGCCTACAAAGTAAAAGACCTACTGCGTTCGAAAAGTGTGCCCGTCATTCTCCGGCCCGTCCTCACAGTTCCCACCGATGAGGACGATCCCTACGACCGCTTACTCACCCAGCCTGGCGAGCTCGCCGCCGCCGGTGTGACTTTCGCTTTCGGCAGCTTCGACAATTCCTTTGCCCGCCGTCTCGGCCAGAATGCCGCCAACGCCGTGGCCTACGGCCTTCCTTACGATGAAGCCCTCAAAGCCGTCACTCTCTATCCTGCGCAAATCTTCGGCCTGGCCGGCGAACTCGGCACTTTGGAAACAGGCAAAATCGCCAACCTCATCGTAACCACCGGCGATCCCCTCGAGCTGACTACCGACGTGCGCTACGTCTTCATCCGGGGACAGCTCACCTCCACCGAAAACAAGCACAAAGCTCTCTACGACAAGTACAAAAACCGGCCCAAGGCCACCGAGTAATCTCTCGGCCCAGCACCGAATCTTTTGCACTGCATGGCGCGCGCCTGAAACGACCGCTCGCGCCGTCCGTCAGATAACCTGGGCCTTCTTTGTCCTTCCGGGAGAATCTATGGGAACTCTGCTTCAGGACTTGCGCTACGCCGTCCGGCTGCTCGCCAAGACCCCCGCATTCACACTGATCGCGATCTTAACGCTCGCATTGGGCATCGGCGCAAACACCGCCATCTTCAGCGTGGTCAACGCTGTCCTTCTCCGTCCTCTGGCGTTCAACGACGCCTCCCAACTTGTCCTCGTAGCCGAACAGAGCAAGTATCCGACGATTACCACCTCCTATGAGAACTACCAGGACTGGCGCGACCAAAGCCATTGCTTCGAATCCCTCGAAGCCACGCAGGCCCAGAGTCTCACCCTCAGCGGTGTTGCCGAGCCCGAACGCCTCAGTGTCCGCCTTGCTACCGCCAAAATGTTTCCGCTTCTCCGTGTCAACGCTTCTCTCGGCCGCACCTTTCTGCCCGAGGAGGATCGTGCCGGAGGCACTCCTGTCGCCCTGCTAAGTCACGGTTTTTGGCAACGCCGCTTTGCCGGATCGAACGATGTCCTAGGAAAATCCGTAACTCTGGACTCGAAGCCGTACACCGTGGTCGGCGTTCTTCCCCCCGGCTTCGAACTTCTCCAGCCCGCCGACGTTTTCCTGCCCTTCACTCCCTGGGCGAAAACGCTTCCCGATGATCGCAACTGGCATCCCGGAATCATCGCCATCGGCCGCTTGAACCCCGGTGTCTCACTCGAGCAGGCCCACACCGAGATGGTCGGAATTACCAAACGCCTCGAGGAGCAATATCCCATATTCAACACCGGTATCAGCGCCGACGTCGTTCCGCTACACCAGCAAATGGTCAAAAACGTGCGCCCCGCGCTGCTCCTACTGCTCGGCGCCGTCAGTTTCGTGCTCCTGATTTCCTGTGTAAACGTCGCCAACCTTCTCCTTGCCCGCGCCGCCTCTCGCGGCCGTGAAGTTGCCATCCGTACCTCTATGGGCGCAACCCGCTGGCGCGTCGTCCGCCAATTGCTGACGGAAAGTGTTCTTCTCTCGCTCTCCGGCGGCATTCTCGGTTTGCTGCTGGCGCAAGCGGCCCTTGCGCCGTTGCTAAAACTCTCCGCCGGCAGTCTTCCGCAAGCCTTTACCGTCGGCCTGGACCGTTGGGTCCTCTTCTTCACCATCGGTGTTTCTCTGGCCACGGGAATTTTCTTCGGGATCGTCCCCGCCTTGCGCACCGCCAAGCTCGATCTGCGCGAAACGCTCAACGAAAGCTCGCGCGGTTCGACTTGGCGCTGGTCTGCTCCTTCGCAGCTTTTCGCGCTTGCAGGAAGTTCCTCCAGGTTTTCAGCCCGATCATCTCCTCATTGCGGATGTTCCTGTTTCTCAGGGTGCCTACGCCAAGCCCGCGCAGCGCTTCGAATTTTACGACCGTCTTCTCGATCGCGCCAAAACTCTTCCCGGCGTTCGCTCCGCCGGCGCGGCTTCATTTTTGCCCGTCAGCGGCGGTGGGGGACTGCTGCACTTTAACATCGCCGGCCGCCCGCCAAAAGGCCCGCAAGATTACACCGCTGCAGGCTATCGCACGGTTTCGCCGAACTACTTCGAGACGCTGGGAATTCCGCTTCAGCAAGGCCGGCTCATCACTGCCGGCGACACGGAAACATCGCCGCCGGTCGTGGTCATCAACGCCGCTATGGCGCGCACGTATTTCCCCAATGAAAATCCACTCGGCAAACGCATCGAGATTGGCGCCACTCCCGATCCCGAGATTCCTTACATGGAAGTCGTCGGCGTGGTCGGTGACGTCCGCCAAGGCCTGGATGTGGACCCCAAGGCCGAAATGTATCTGCCATTTCGCCAGGCCGACGCGCTCTTGCCCGTCTTCCAACTCTCCGTCGTTCTGCGCACCGCGGGCGATCCCTCGCTTCAAACCGCCGCCCTTCGTAGCGCCCTCGCGGAAATCGATCCCAACCAGCCTCTCGTGAGAGTTCGCACCATGGAAGAAAACATGGCCACCACCGTCGCTCAGCCGCGCTTCCGCACCTGGCTCATCGGCATCTTCGCCGCGCTTGCGCTCGTTCTTGCGGGCGTCGGCGTCTACGGTGTCATGTCCTACTCCGTGTCGCAGCGCACCAACGAGATTGGCATCCGCGTCACTCTCGGCGCCCAGCCCGACGACGTCTTCAAAACCATCGTCGGCGAGGGTCTGCGGCTCGCCCTCCTCGGCGTGGGAGTAGGTCTCGTCGCGGCCCTAGCTCTCACGCGCCTCCTGCAAACATTTCTCTACAATATTAGTACGTCCGATCCGCTTACCTTCTGCTCCGTGGCGCTCCTGCTGACGCTCGTCGCATTAGCCGCATCCTACTTTCCCGCGCGCCGTGCCACTCGCGTGGACCCCATGGTCGCCTTGCGCTACGAATAGCCGGTGTGGCTCAAAATTCAATGAAACTTTTGCCGCTGGAAAGCGTTTCTACCTTTGAGTCCCATGCGCGCCCGTCTGCTAACCTCCTTCTCCGCATTCCTCCTGGCGGGCATGTTCCTGCCTGCGCAAGCCCAGGATGCGCGAAAAATCACCGACCAATACGTCAAAGCGGAGGGCGGAGCCAAAGCTCTGGCCAGGATTCAGACGCTTACGCTCGAGGGAACCTTCACCAGCGCGGCCGACGGCAAACCGGGCACCTATACGTTCGATACGAAACTGCCGAACCGCTATTACTCCGAATTGGTCGTCGGCGATAAAAATCTGATCGAAGCCTACAACGGCAAATCCGCCTGGCATCAGAGCGCTTCCGGAGAGCTGGCCACGCTTGTTGGCCCCGAAGGGCTGCAGCTCGAAGCCGCGGCGCAATATTACAATTCACATTTGCTGAATCCCAAAAAGAGCAAAATCGCCGTGGCCTTCGTCGGCCACGCGCAGGTCAATGGCAAGGATGCCGTGCAGCTTGAACTGACCGCCCCGACCGGCTTGAAGCGCCAAGTCTTCTTCGACCCGCAAACGCATTTGATCGTGAAGGAGTCCGCCACCGTCGGCGGCGTGGACGAAGAAGTTCTGTATGACGATTATCGCGCGGTGGACGGCGTTAAGCTGCCGTACAAAATCGAACTTCACCGCGGCAGCGAGAGCTACCAGATTGCGGTAACCCGCGCCGCCATTAACGCGCCGGTCGGCGAACGCGTTTTCGATTTCCCGAAAAAGTCCCAGGTCCAATTGCCGGACCTGAGAGCTCTCTTCAAGGAAATCGACGAAAACCAGAAGGCCATCGACAAGATCAAGGAAAACTACGCAGGTACGCGCACCGAAGAAGAAACCGAATTCGAAAACGATGGCAGAGTAAAAAAGCGCGAATTAAAGGAGTACAACTTTTTCTATCTGGACGGCGATGAAGTCTCCACGCTCGTGAAGAAAGACGGCAAGCCTCTAAGCGCGGAAGAACAAAAGAAAGAAAACGAGAAGACGCAGAAGGAAATAGAAAACTTGCAGAAACGTCAGGCCAAAAAAGAAGCGAAAGAGGAAAAAGACAAGGAAGAAGGTAAAGATAAAGGCAAAGACAATGGAGAAGATGTAGGCATAGAAACCTTTCTCCGCGCTTGCCAGTTTGTGAATCCTCGCCGCGAACGCTTTCGCGGCCAGGACGTCCTGGTCTTCGATTTCGAGCCCAATCCCGACTTCAAGGCGCACAAATTAGTAGAAAAGGTGGTGCAGAAGCTTGCCGGTGTCGTGTGGATCGACGAGAAGGCCCACGATGTGGCGCGACTCGAAGCCTACTTCGTCGGCGATATGAAATTTGGCGGCGGCCTCGTCGCCAACCTGCAGAAGGGAACCAGTTTTGTTCTGGAGCAAGCCTTCATCAACAATGAAGTGTGGCTGCCCACTTACAATGAGGCCCATCTGGGCGCACGCTTTCTGCTCGTGAAAGGCATCAAGTTCAACGAAGTGACCCGCTACTCCGACTATAAAAGGTTCAACGTGGAAACCCTCGCCACGGTGGGCAAGCCCAAAGGCGCCGCGGAATCTCCCGCCGATCCGCCCGCCAAACCTCCGCAAGAGTAGTCTCCTGGCAGGCCTGATCCCAAAAACCCTTGAGCCTTAGCTCTCCCAATTCCCAACGCCTCGATTCGCACTCCACCATTGTTTCTTGCGCACCTTCGCATTCGAATTATTGTTGCTTATCAGGTACCCTTTAAACGTGCATCGCTATGGTTCCGTCGAGCATCGAACTTATTTATGATTGACCACAGACCGAAGCCCAGCATCTCCGTCCGTGAAGTTCTTGGCGCATGGGGCAAGATCCTGACCGGCAAGTCGCCCATGCTCTCCATCGAAATCACCCGCGAATGTCCGCTCAGTTGCCCCGGATGCTATGCCTACGGTGACTCTCACCTCGGCGGCGAAAAAGTTTTGCGCGAACTGAGCGACTATCGCGGCGAAGCGCTGGTCAACGGCGTGCTGGACCTCGTGCGAAAACACCAGCCCCTGCATGTATCGCTCGTGGGCGGCGAGCCTATGATTCGCCATCGCGAATTAAGCGCCATCCTTCCGGCGTTGAGCGCCATGAATATTTTCACCATGGTGGTCACCAGCGGCGTCATTCCCATTCCCCTCGAATGGATGAAGCTCCCCCGCGTGCGCGTGGCCGTTTCCGTCGACGGCCTTCCCGAGCATCACGACGTCCGCCGCAAGCCCGCAACCTACGAACGCATTCTGCAAAACATTTCCGGCCGTACTGTCAACATCCATTGGGTAATTACTCGGCCGATGTTCGAGCGCGCGAATTACCTCGAGGAATATGTTTCCTTCTGGAATGATCGGCCCGAAGTCAATCGCATCTGGGTGAGTCTCTACACGCCGCAAATCGGCGAGCAAAGCGCCGAAATGTTAACCTCTGCTCACCGGGACACCGTCGCGCAAGTATTGCCACGCCTCGCCAAGACATATCCCAAACTTTTGATGCCCGAAGGACTTGCTCGTGCTTTCGTGCAACCTCCGAAGAATCCGCAGGATTGTCTCTTCGCCAAAATGTCCGCGAACTATTCCGCCGATCTTGAAACCCGTGTCGAACCCTGCGTGTTTGGCGGTTCCCCGGACTGCTCTCAGTGCGGTTGTGCCGCGAGCAGCGGCTTGCATTGGATTCGCGGCCAAAAAGTGCTGGGCCGCGCCACCGTGGGCCACTTCGTCGCCGGCTCCATTGCCGTCGGCTCGCTGATCAATCGCCTCCGCCGCCGCCCCGTGCAGCCATCGCGCTGGGGTCCAGGCGGCACGCCCGTCGGCGACCAATCCGAACTCGTTCAGATCGAAACCTAGATTCTCCAGTTCCCCGTGCTCAGCTGAGTCCCGACGAAGATCCACGTCACCATCAGTTCGTTGTAGCCTTCCTGGGCTGCCTCCCGGGGAACAAGGATGCAAGTGTGCGCGTATAGAGAGGAGGGAACTTACTCCGGGGGATGACTCGTGATCATGAAGATTCTGAAGTACGTCGGGATAGCAGTCGCTTGCTTCGTCGTAGTGGTGCTCTCGTCTGCCCTGTTGTATAGAAAATATCTGCAGCACCGGGTTGCTGAAAAACGCGCCATTCATTCACCCCATGGCATCAATAGCCTCGAGCTGGTGCGAATCGGCGGTATTGACCAGTGGATCGAGGTCCGGGGCCAGAACAGGAACAACCCGATTCTTCTCTGGATTCATGGCGGGCCCGGCATTGCCTTCATTCCTCTGGCGGGCGCGTTTCAGGATCCATGGGAGAAATTCTTCACCGTAGTGCAATGGGATCAACGAGGAGCGGGGAAGACCTACGCGTCGAATGACAAGGAACTTCAACGCGGAACCATGAATGTGCCGCAAATGGAGCAGGACACGCTTGACGTGGTGAATTATCTTCGCGGTCGCTTCAAAAGGGAAAAGATTTTCGTCGTGGGTCATTCGTGGGGAAGTGTTTTGGGTCTTTGGCTGGCGCACGAACATCCGGAACTCATTTTCGCTTATGTGGGAGTCGGACAGATTGTGAATACGCAGCAGAACGAGGATGTCGCATACCAGGACGCTTTGCAACAAGCACGCAGCCGTCAAAATGAGCAAGCGCTCAAAGACTTGGAGAGTATTGCCCCTTTTCCTCCTCCAAAGTTCGATTTGAGAAAGAGTCGATCGGCCAGAGACTGGGAAGGCCAGTTGCTCGGACCGCCGCCCAGCGCCACGGATTTCACGAATACGAAAAGAATTCTGTCAGATGTTATAGCAGCGCCTGAATATTCTCTCGCCGATGACTATGGCTTTGTCAGCGGCATGTCCTTTTCCGTTGGTATCCTGGCTCCGCCACTGGCAAATGTTGATCTGAGTCAACTCGGGCTCGACTTTCGCGCGCCGATCTTCTTTTTTGAAGGAAGACAGGACCCATTCTGCCGTCCTTCCCTGATTTGGGATTACCATCAAACGATTACAGCTCCGCACAAGGAATTTATCTGGTTTGAAAATTCCAGCCATTTTCCATTTTTTGAAGAGCAACAGAAATTTAGCGAGGAACTGGTCCAGCGAGTCTTGCCTCTCGCCAATTAGTTATTCAGGGCGGTTCGTTTGCAGCTTCGACTCTGTGCTTCTTATCGCCCCTCGAAGGGGTAGCGGTCCTGCGACTGCACGGCCGCAGCCACGCGCCTCCGCAGCGCAATCGTATCGACCGGCGCGCGTTTGCCAAAACGCTTCAGCACCGCCATTTGCGTCGTCAGCATGTCGCCTTCGTGAACCGCGGCGATAGCGCGCTTCGCTTCGTGCTCGGTGCGCTCCGCCGCGTCGCTGATGAACACTCGCGCCGCGTCGATCATCGCTTGCGAAGCGGCTTCGCCTCTGGTCATCGCCGCCTTCTGCGCCCGCAGCATGCTGGACTCCATCGCATAAATTTCCATCACCATGTTGGACAGCGCTCCGAGGAGCTCTTGTTCCTCGGCCAGCTTCTCGCGGAACTTTTGCACCGCGCCACCCGCGGCTTGCAGGAACATTTTCTTGGCATTGGCCACCACGCGCGCCTCTTCCGCCAGCACGCCTTCCGGTGCTTCCTCGAACGACGGCCCCGCGAGGATTTCTTCCGCCAGCTTCATCGCCGCGGGAATCAGCGGCAACTGCCCGCCCATCGCGCGCTTCAGCAGCATCTGCACGATCAGCATGCGGTTGATTTCGTTCGTGCCTTCAAAAATGCGGTTGATTCGCGAGTCGCGGTACGCCCGGCAAACGGGATAGTCCTCGTGAAATCCATAGCCTCCGAAGATCTGCACGCCCTCGTCCACCACGAAGTCCAGCATCTCGCTTCCATACACCTTCGCAATCGAACTCTCGATCGCGTACTCCTCGAGCACATGCATCGTGTTTTTGATTTTGTCGCCCGAGCCGGAGGCCGCCACCATCGCCGCTTCCATGTTTCCCGCCGACCGCAGATTCATCGATTCCACGGCATAAATCTGGATCACCATCTCCGCCAATTTTTCCTTGATCAAACCGAAGTCGCCGATCGATTTGGTAAACGCTTTGCGCTCTCTCGCATACTTCGCGGAACTCTGTAATACGTGTTTTGACCCGCCCACCGCCGAAGCGCCCAATGTGAATCGGCCGGCGTTCAGAATGTTGAACGCCACGATGTGTCCGCGGCCGATTTCGTGAAGCAAATTCTCTTTCGGCACCATGCAATTCTCGAGGAACACCGGTGTCGTCGAGCTTCCGTGAATCCCCATCTTGTGCTCTTCGTTACCGGGCTTGCATCCCGGGAAAGCGCGTTCCACGATAAACGCCGAGAATTTCTCGCCGTCGATCTTCGCGAACACAATGTACAGGTCCGCGAAGCCGCCGTTCGTGATCCACATCTTCTGCCCGTTCAGAATGTAGTGCGTGCCTTCCTTGTTCAGCTCCGCGCGCGTCAGCGAATTCTGCGAGTCCGACCCGGCTTGCGGCTCCGAGAGGCAATACGCGCCGATCATCTCGCCGCTGGCCAGCTTTGGCAGATACTTTTTCTTCTGCGCTTCCGTTCCGAAATACACGATCGGCAGCGTGCCGATCCCCGCGTGCGCACCATGCGTCACCGCGAAGCCGCCGTAAATCGACAGCTTTTCGGTAAGCACCGTCGTGGCGATTTTATCCAGTCCCGCCCCACCGTACTCCTCGGGGATTCCTCCGCTCATGATTCCAAGCTCCGACGCTTTCCTCACCAGCTCCGCCATCAAGCCCGGCTTCTTCGCTTCCAGATCCTTGATGTGCGGGAAGACCTCTTTCAGCACAAACTCTTCCGCAGTCTGCCCAATGAGTTTTTGATCGTCGGTAAGATCCGCTGGCGTAAACACGTCCTGCGGGTGCGTGGTTTCCAGCAGGAAGCTGCCGCCCTTTGCTGCGGCCTTGGTGAGCACGGTGGTTGCCATAAGAACTCTCCTTAAATGGTGAGGGTAACTCTCAGTTTACAAGGATGACGCCCCAGAGGCAATCAAAGATACCGAGGAGCGCCAGTGCGGCTCTCTTCGGCTCAGCTTTTCGCGGACCCTGCGATTCTGTCAATTTCTCCGTCTTCCTGCTCGCGCGGTCGTTCGGTAAAAAGTGTTAACCACTTTGAACAAAGACCTTCTCTAAAGCGCGCGGTCTGCGGCAAATCGCCTCTCGAGTCGAGCATTGCACCACTTATTTCGTGGTATCCTTTCGCCCAACTTTCCATCTTGTTTCGGAAACCATCACCTATGCCCGAACCTGAAGACCCGAACTCCTCTGCTCACAAAAACTCAACAGACCCTCAGCCCGGCTCCAGCCCCGCAACTCCCTCATCTCCCGCAAGCATTGACGAAACACTGCTGACCTCCTCCTCTTCCCCCGATTCGGCTTACGGCGCCATTCCCAAAACCATCGGCCCTTATCGCCTGATCCGCAAACTCGGCGAGGGTGGCATGGGCCAGGTCTGGCTTGCGGAACAAACCTCCCCGCTGCAGCGCCTCGTCGCCATCAAGCTCATCCGCGCTGGCCTCTCCGACAGCGTCCTCATTGAGCGTTTCGAGTCCGAGCGCCAGGCCCTCGCCCGCATGAATCATCCCGCTATCGCCAAAGTCTTTGAGGCCGGCGCCACTCCCGAAGGCATTCCCTACTTCGTCATGGAGTATGTCCCCGGCGTCCCCATCACTCTCTATTGCGACCAGAAACGGCTCTCCATCCGCGAGCGTCTCGCTCTCTTCCTCGAAGTCTGCGATGGTGTCCAGCACGCCCACCAGAAAGCGGTCATTCACCGCGACCTCAAGCCCGCTAATATTC
>Ga0210406_10006034_pt1 | contig 12598 bp, 8 predicted proteins | sample IncBWC30MmetaG_FD_155454 | JGI IMG/M metagenome (GOLD analysis project Ga0210406, IMG submission 155454) | Forest soil microbial communities from Barre Woods Harvard Forest LTER site, Petersham, Massachusetts, United States - Inc-BW-C-30-M | ecosystem: Environmental > Terrestrial > Soil >...
GCCGCGAGCAGAACCGCGCGATTTCGCGCCCCAAGACGCTGCTCTGCCTGAGTGACGGAATGCGAAGCCAGCCGCAGCCCTCGCGCCAGGGCTGCGCAGGCCGCATGGATCGCTTGATGGGCCGTATTTCTCGCGAAGTAGAGCGCGGCCACGAGGAGAACCACCAAGATTACCGCCGACAGCGCCGGCCAAGGCGTCAATGTCAACAGGCTTGTCATGGACATCATACTGGTAACCCCGCTGTCATAGGAAACCCCTTAGACCGGTGGCTTTGCGAACCCTTCTTTCGAAGGGCGTGCCTTTATCAGATTCGCGGTCAGGGTAAGGGTAAGGTGGCGTCTCGCTGTGTGACCTAGGTCACGTTCCTGGCACACGGGAGTCTTCGGATTTGGCTTGGACGCCCGGCTGCTCCGTTACCGTCAATGGATGAGCATACGCAGTGACTGCGTCGAGAGATCGCCCATGTGCCGAAATGCCGGGTTATAGCAAGCGTACTCGACTGCGTGTGATTGGCGTGTGACTCAAGAATATTGCGAATCCCGCGAATCCATCACCATGGTCGTTCTGCCAACAGGTTTCTCGAGAACGGGCGCGCGATCGACCAAGTGGTTACTAGCTATCGTCGGCCAACTTGGCGGTGAAACCGATGCCGCGGCGCGGCGGATCTCGTGGGCGCATGAGTTCGCGGATTGCCGAGAGGATCGCGGCGATGGCTTCGTCATGCTCCGTGAGCTTGCTATCCAGGCGTGACTCAAGCTGTTCGAAGCGCCGAGCGAGCTCTCGGTTGGTACTGAGCACCTCACGTAGCTTCACGAAAGCACGGACCACGTAGACGCTCATTTCGACCGCACAAGGGCTGTTGAGGATGGTCGCGGCTTGGATCGCGCCGTGCTCGGTGAAGGCGAGCGGGCGTTTGCGGCGACCACCCCAACTTGATGTCGCAAAACGCGACTTCAAGTTCGCAAACTCCTCAGTTGTGAGCTCGAATAGAAAGTCGTCTGGGAAGCGCTTGCGATTACGGCGTACCTGCTCGTTGAGACGCCGCGTCGTGACTCCATAGAGTACGGCCAACTCGGCGTCGAGAAGCACCCGCCGTCCGCGCAAGACTAGGATCGCCTGCGTAATGTCTTCTACCTTGCCTAAGGCAGCCTTACCAACAGCCATTCATGTATCGTATCCACTCGTCCAGCGAGCCGTTCCATCGGATAGTCGCCTATTTGCACAGAAATGCCGACCACCGTCCCTACCCGGCCAATCAATGCCTCTTGCTGATTCGGAGAGCATCGGCAATGATCGAGGTGAAATAATCACGTAGGGCGGAGCCAGTGGAACAAGGACGGTCGAACGACAATCCGCCTGAGCCCTCGCTCAACCCATCAAGCGAATTTCCATTGCCTCCAGCGGCTTCCACCACGGAGATCTCAGCACCGATGCTCGAAGTTCACGCGCCCCACCTGTCGATTAACACGTGGAAGGCCTTCTTCATACACATTGCGACCATCACGATAGGCCTTCTCATTGCCGTCGGACTCGAGCAATCCGTCGAGGCCTTGCATCATCGTCACCAGCGAGAGCAACTTGAAGACCAGATGCGTGGCGTTTTCGAAACCAACTTGCAACGCAATGAAAGAAACTTCCGGCAACTCAAGGCCCAGCATGCCTACCTCGTGGAACTCAGAACGGCGGTCAGCGCGCGCCTTAATGGAGAACCAACCATCGCTGCGCCTGCTGCCAACGACGAGCGAATGGCGGCCTTCCCCATCTTTCCAAGCCTGGCTCCATATGAGGCCGCCAAAGAAAACGGCACGGTTGCACTTCTCCCGGGCAATCGTATTCGAATCTATAATCGAGTTGCACTTGCGCGCGAACTGGCTTGGACAGTACGGGATCATTGGTTTGAAGGACTTTCCGCGTTGGAAGCGTTTCATGAACGATTTGTGCATTCTTCAGGTAATCTTTCTATGGGACAGGTGGTTATCGCACCCAACCTCGTCTCGCTATCAGCCGCGGATCTCGCGGGATACCTGACAATTGTTTCCGCGCTCATTAAGAATACGGAATTGTTATTCGCCCGGCTGTATCTCGTGGACAAGGAATGCAGAGCAATTCTGAACGGAGTCCGCGATGAAGATGACCTGTTGGATAAGATTAATGTGATGCCCAACGGTTCAATCTGAGGGGTGAATCTTTCAGAGTTCTTTCCGTGAAGCGGTCATTGACCGCAGTCTCCTTAGGGTTGAACCCGGTCATACTGACGAGACTGCGTGTTTGGCACTGCAGACGGCGTTGATGACGGATCCGGAGGCTGGACCTGTGATCCCGGGCTCGGGCGGTGTCCGCAAGCTTCGCTGGGCAGCACCGGGGCGCGGTAAGCGCGGCGGTTACCGCGTGATTTACTACGTCCGCCGTGCACATGGCGTGATCTGGATGCTCACGATGTATTCGAAGAACGTCGCCGACAACATCCCTACTCACGTACTCCGGCAGATCCGGAAGGAAGTGGAAGATGGCTAAGACAAAGAGAAATGTGGGCCGTGAGATCCTGGATGGGCTGCGCGAGATCAAGCGCGGCGAGTACGGTCGCGTGATCAACGTGCCGGATGTCGCGATGATCCGACGAAAGACTGGACTTTCCCAGTCGCGGTTTGCGTCGTTGCTTGGAGTATCTGTGCGAACGTTGCAGGACTGGGAACAGGGACGGCGTGCACCGTCGGGCGCCGCGCGCACGTTGCTGCTCGTTGTCGCCAAGAACCCGCGGGCGCTGCTCGACGTCGCGTAGGCTGAGTCGGAATTCGCCGCGAGGCGCGCAGGAACGACACCGGCAGCAAGATCAATCCGGCGGCAGGCGGCCACTTGCGGTCAGTGGTCTCTTTGAAGTGATCGCCCCTAAGCGGCCGCTCGCGGGTTGCGATATGCTCAATAAAAGCCAATCGTGGACTTGCGCCAGGCCGGCGACGAATCCAAAGGAAGCTGGAGTAGTGGTGTTTGCCAGGGAGGGAGAAGCCATGATGCGAGGAGTGCAGCAGTGGATTGCAGTGCTTGTGGTGTGCGCGGTCATTCCGGGCTGCTTATTGAATTCTGTGCAATCAATTACCAGAGCACCTCGCACCAAACCGGACTCGGCACACGCAATTGTAGTGATCGGAATAGGTCTTGATGTGGCGTGGCCGTACTCAGAGTGGCAACTGACTTGGGTTGAGTACTCTGCCGCGAAGCAGAGCATCACCGGGAATTGCTTTCACTACAATCGTATCGTTGCCACCCGCCCGTCGAGTCCTGCCAAAGTTACTTACCTCGCATTTGAAGTCCCGGCTAACGTCTACGTATATTTGGGCAACCCAAACCTTCCTCTCGCGCCGTCATCCATTGGACGCGCCCTCGAGGCGCCACCGGGAGGCATCGTTTATTTCGGCGACTACGTTCTGACGGGGAACAAGACCTTGGAATTTCGGCGAGACATCGATGCAGCGCGAGCTGGCGCAAAGGACGTTCTTCCCCGCGCCGTATTGGAACTAGCGGAATCAACCACAGCGCCGGGTGCTCACATCCCCATATGCACTCCCTGATCGATCTCATCGCCCGAGAGCGGCCGCACGCCTCCGTCAGCAGGGGGTCGATCGCGGCCGGAGAAATAGATGTCCGCCTCCTTGAACACTCATGTGAAACTGCGCACACGACGCTTTCCCACAGGATCAACGTGTTGACCCCAATCTCGTATCCCTACGGGTCCTGAGGCTAGCCGGAAAGTGGAGCGGGCGATGGGAATCGAACCCACGGCTCAAGCTTGGGAAGCTTGGGTATTACCATTATACGACGCCCGCTCGAGGCAACCGAATCTCGTCGCAGCCGATTCTAGTCGCCTTTCGAGCAAGCAGGCAAATCGGGCGCCGCTCAAAGCAAGGGCGCCTTTCCGGCGCCCTTGCCAATTGCACACTCGAATCAGCCGGCTTCTAGAAGAACTTATAGTCAGCCGATAACTGCAGAGAGCGCCCGATGATGCCCGAAAAATACGTCGTGGTTGAATTCACGAAGTTGCCGCCGGTGCCGGCGAGGGCGGGGAACGGCGGTTGCTTGTTGAACACGTTGTCGACGATGAAGCGAACCTCGAAAGCCGGCGTCACTTTCATGCCGAGAGTCGAGTTGATGAGCCACCACGATCCCACGCCCAGGATATTCTGCGAGGTCGACGTGTTCTGGTTGTTGAAATTTGCAGGACCGATGAAAATGCCCTGCCAATCCCAGGAAAATCCATGATTGGCGTACAGCAGGTCAATCGATCCCTTGCTCTTGCTGTAACCGATCTGCCCGGCTATGTCATTCGGGCTGGCGGTTGCAATCTGCGATTTCAGCCTCTGAGTATCGAGGTAGTGGGCGCTGGTCTGCATGCTTCCCAATGACCATGGCAGCTCAAAGGTGTAGTCCAGTGCGGCCTGAATACCCGTGAATTCCAGCAGGCCGGCATTCACGTAGCCCGCGTGGAAGCCCGTGATCTGCCCGGCCGAGTTGCGTGTGAAGGTGCTGCAGGACGGATTGTTCGGATAATTCGACGAGTCATAACAGGCATCGAGATTATCGACCAGCGTCAATGAAGAGATTGCATCCTTCAGCGCAATATCGATGTAGTCCACCGATAGATTGAGTTTCGGCACCCAACGCGGACGCAGCACCATACCGAACGTCTTGGAGAACGCCACCTCGCTATGCAAGTCGGGGTTGCCCGAGGTCGTACCAATGGCCGTCGCGTTCACGACATTCGACACGAAGGAGGTGGTGTCGATGCCCGCCGCCGCGCAATTCTTGGCACGCGTTGCGGGCGCCGAACCCTGGTTCACGTAGTTCTTATCGCAAGGATCGTTGGCGAAGGAAAACTGGGTCGCTGACGGCAGGAACAATTCCGTGATGGACGGTGCTCGAATCGACTTCGTCTTGTTGCCGCGGAACAGCACATCCTCGACCGGGGCCCAGCGCAGGCCGTAGGTGTAAGTCGTGGCGTCCCCGGCAATGGAGTTATTGACGCGGCGCGCAGCCCCCTCGACTTCCACGCGCTGCAAGACCGGTATGTCCTGCATGGGCGAAAAGATCGGAAACAGCGTTTCGAAGTACACTTCGTTGGTGTGATAAGCACCCTCGACTCCGACGACCTTCGCTTGACCGAGGTCTTGAGTATAGAAATCATCGGGCGAGAAATCCGCCGATTCGCGGCGATTTTCAAATCCTGCCGAAAATTTCCACTCGCCGGCCGGCACTTTCAGAATGTCGCCGCCGATGAAAGCGGTGGCGTCTCTCTGCGTATTGAACGACTGGACCGTTGCCAGGTGGGTAATGTACTGCTGCGCAGCCAAACTCGGCGAACCGGTGCCGAAAATATTCAGCGGCGCGCAAGTGCTCGATGCCGTCGTGGTCGGGCCGTTGACGGGCGTGCCCGCGCAAACGATCTGGCCTGACGCGTTTGTGGTGGCGTTCAGTGCATTCGCCACATTCTGGAACACGTAGGAGGGCGTAACCTGGCTGTTGTCCGATGAGCCGTAGCTCAATGCCACTTCCCAGTTAAAGTTCCTGCCAGCCCAGGTAAAGTCACCATTGAGTCCGGTCACACCGCGCACCACTGTTTGGGTGGCCGTTGCCTGCCCGCTCTGCAGATCCGTGTTGGCGCGCGAGACATAGAACTGGCTGGTGTTCCACGGAGCGTAACCCGGTTGATTCGGCCCCGCTGCCACACCTGTATAGGCGTTTTTTGGCAGGTTCGCGGCATAGTTATCGAGCGCGGTCTGAATCAAAGCCCGATCGCCGGGGCTGAGGAACGGATTATTGATGCTCACGACGAAGTTGCCGTTGACCGTACCGCCTTTGCCGAACAGGTTGGTGTTGTAAGCCGGCTGGGCGATCAAGTTTGTCGCATGCGTTTCGGAGAAATAACCTTCGCCGAAAATGTTGACGCGATCGTTGAGCTGAAAGTGCATCAGCGTGTCGAAATTCACGCGTTCGGTCGGCGAGAGCAAGTTGCTGACCGTCGAGAGCCGCAGACCATCGCCGCCGCTGGCAAAGATGGGATTACCGGTGTTGGTACCGGTGTTGTAGGGCTGCAGCGTGCCGGTGGGGCCAAACGCCAGCGTTTGACCGGCGCCATTGGTTACCCCAACCTTGCTGCCGGTGTTACCGATGGCCGGCGCCAGCAAAGTGTCGTCCACCAGTGGAATGCCGCCAAAATTCACGGCGGGGACCGAATTGGCGGCAGTCAACACAGTCGTGCAGCATTGGCCCTTCGCGGGAGGCACCACCGGCGCCAAAAAGCCCAGGTCCTGCGCGTAGTTCGGACGCGCGGTACCCACGAGACCGTCGGTCTTGGTGAATTCGGCCACCGCAGTGATGTTGGCCCGACCGTCGAACAGGTTCTGCCCACCCAGGACACGGGTGCGATAGTTCCACGCATCTCCCTGGCCCGTTGCGCCCACTTGGGCATCGACATCGAGGCCCTGATAGTCCTTCTTCAGAATGATGTTGACCGCGCCCGCGATCGCATCGGCGCCGTAGATCGGGGCGCCACCCACCGTGATCACCTCGATGTGGTCGATCAGTTTGGTCGGAATGACATTCAGGTCGACCTGAGTGCCTGGGCCGCCGGAATTTCCGGGAATGGCCGCGCCGCTGGCATTGTTGTTCAAGCTTGCCGTATCGGATGACACGAAGCGCCGGCCATTGACCAGCGTCAAAGTGCGCTGCGAGCCCAAGCCGTACAGATCGACGAAGCTCTGGGCGACGCCGAAGCCTGCCTGCGTGTTCGCCGCGCTCGATGGCGCGACGCCAAAGGCCGGCAACTCGTTCAGCGCCTGGCCGACATCGAGATAGCCGCGCTGGTCGAAGGTCTTCGAATCGACGGACGTCGTCGGCTCGAGGTTGTCGAATTCCGGACGCGCGATGCGCGACCCGGTCACCACCACTTCTTGAAGCGAGGCGTCTTCCGCCGGGGCGGCCTTCGGGGTCACCTGGGCGTGCGCGCTCATCACCAGAGCAGATAGACAAGGCAGCGCGATCCCTCGGCGCCACGCACGGTATCCACGTGATCGTGTAGTCATTGGTATTGATCCCTTGCAGCGTTTATATTTGGAAATACCGCCCCTCAGAGATATATCTTTAAGGTCGGGGGCGAATAAGTAACAAATCCGTTGAGCACTGTAAAGAATTACGAAGAAAATAATTCTCATCGCTGTCCGCGCCTAGAACGGCGCGGCTTTGCAGCACAACCAATCGTTCACTCGCGAAGGAAGCATTCATGGATCGCAGAGGCTTTATTACAACAGCAGGCGCCCTATCGCTCGCCGCCGCCATGGGCGAACTCCGGGCAGCCGATCATGATTTTGACCCGACGGAGCAGTCCATCGGGTCCCTGCTGCGCGCGCTGGCGGCCGGGACGGTCAGTTCGGAGGCACTGACGGCAGCGTATCTGCACCGCATCGCTCGCTTCGATCAGCACGGTCAGGAATATCGCTCTGTGCTGGCGCTCAATCCTAACGCCCTCAGTAGCGCGCGGGCCCTTGATTCGGAAAGAAAATCAGGGAAGCTGCGAGGACCTCTGCACGGCATTCCGATCCTCATCAAAGACAACATTGAAACCCGTGATCCGGTCGCCACCACCGCCGGATCGTATGCGCTCGCCCGCTCTTTGCGCCCCGCCGATGCGCCTCTGGCTGCGCGGCTGCGCGCGGCCGGTGCGATTTTCTTGGGCAAGGCGAACCTGAGCGAGTGGGCAAACTTTCGATCGACACGTTCATGCAGTGGTTGGAGCGGTGTCGGCGGCCAGGTTCGAAATGCCTACGATCCCGCCCGCAACCCTTCCGGCTCGAGCGCCGGCTCCGGCGTCGCCGCTGCGGCAAGTTTCTGCGCGGGGGCCATCGGCACGGAGACCAATGGCTCCATCCTGTCGCCCGCCTCGATCAATGGGCTCGTGGGCTACAAGCCCACGGTCGGCGTCGTCAGCGGCAAAGGCGTGGTTCCGATCTCGCCGCGGCAGGACACGGCCGGCCCGATGTGCCGCACGGTGGGCGATGCCGCGATTCTCGCCTCGGTGATTGCCGAGCGGCCGCTGGGCTTCGGTGCTCACGGCACCGACATCGAAGCGTTTCGCTTGCGCGGCGTGCGCATCGGCGTCATGCCCGTGCCGCAGGGCGCGCATCCGGACACCACTGCGCTTTTCGCCAATGCGCGCGCGGTGCTCGAGCATGAAGGCGCGGTGACCGTGGACCTAAAACCTCCGAAGGCCTTTGATGAGAGCAATGAATTTCAGCTCGACGGCTTGCTGTATGAATTCAAGGATGCCATAAACGCATATCTTGCAACGCTCGACCCCTCCCAGGTCGACTGCAAGACCCTCAGCGACCTGATCGCCTTCAATCGAGCGCACGCGGATCAAGAACTGATCGTCTTCGGCCAGGAGATCTTTGAAATGGCTGATGCGAAAGGACCCTTGAGCGATGCCGCCTATCAAACTGCGCTCGCCGGCTTGAAGCGCACCGCGGATGTCGAGGGTCTCGCGACGCTGCTCGGTCAACAGGGCGTGGAACTATTGATGGGCCCGAGCAATGGACCCGCCGACCTGATCGACCCTGTGTGGGGTGATCGGCGCGGCGGTGGATCCTCTCAAATCGCCAGTGCAGCCGCCATTGCCGGCTACCCCAGCCTCACGGTGCCCGCGGGACTCATCAACGGTCTGCCGGAGGGCATTACCCTGGTCACGGGCCGCAACCAGGACGGGTTGCTGCTGCAAGTCGCGAGAGCTTATGAACGCGCGGCCAATGCTCGCGTGCCTCCGCACCTGCTTACTCAGCGCCTCGGCTGACCTGGCGCGCCTCCCCGCTCGCGCGCCTCCTCAGCTCGCCACCCGCGCTCCCGGCGCGGGTGGCGGCGAGAGGTCAGCCCCGCAAGTAAGCGTCGGTGCCGTTCAGCCAGTCCTGCCGCGGCGGATTGAACACATCCACATCGAGCGTGTCTTCGAGGGCCAACGCGCGATGCTCGAGATTCGAAGGGATGACCAGCACCTCTCCGGCGCGCACGGTTTGTTCGCGGTCGCCCTTGGGACCCAGCCAGAAGTGCAGCGCGCCTTCGAGGATATAGGTGATCTGTTCGTTCTCATGCGAGTGCTGCGGCACTTCATCGCCTTTTTTCAGACGCACATGAGCAATCATCATGCGATCGCCGGTGATGAGCGCGCGCGTGATGCCGCCTTTCATCGGCTCGGCCGGTAGATCTGCCCAGCGATAATGCTTGGCGCCCGCTTGCGTATCTTTCATTTTTTAATTTCCCATTTCGAACCAAAAAAAGAGCGGGCAATGGGCCAACTCAATTGCCGCCTCGGCCACGCTATCGCACTGCAGAGCACTGTGCAATTATTACAAGGAAGAACGCGAGGTCGAAAAAGTAATGCCGCTCAAACACATTTTCAAACACATTTTGCCGGGAGCCGCAGCTCTCATCGCTGCCTGCGTCGCCTGCGCCGCATGGCCTGCCAGCGACTCGTCTGGGCGTAGCGGATACTACCGCTATCCATCGGTGCATGGCGACACCGTGGTGTTCACGTCGGAAGGAGATCTTTGGTCGGTGGGTATTCACGGCGGTACCGCGCGGCGTCTGACCTCCAACCCCGGTGTGGAATCGATGGCGCGCATCTCGCCCGATGGGCAGCTGGTTGCGTTCGTCGGACAATATGAAGGGCCTAGCGAGGTGTACACCGTGCCGCTCGCCGGCGGGATTCCGGAAAGGCGCACTTGGAACGGCGATTCGGTTCCTGCCGCCTGGGCGCCGGATGGCCGCCTGATGGTGAGCACCAACCGCTACTCGACGCTGCCGGATCCGGAGCTGGTACTCCTCGATAAACAGGGCGGGCGTGAAATCGTCCCATTGGCCGAAGGTTCGGAAGCCGCCTATTCCTCCGACGGCCGTACGCTTTTCTTTACCCGCTGGAGAAAGCAGCCAAGTTCCACCAAACGCTATCAAGGTGGCTATAACGAAAGCATCTGGCGCTTCGACGGCGCCGGCGAGGCGGTGCCGCTGACGGCAGATTGGGCCGGCACCTCCCGCAATCCGATGTATTGGAATCAGCGCATTTATTTTCTGTCGGACCGCGACGGGGTGATGAATGTCTATTCAATGAGTGATCAAGGGCGCGACCTCAGGCAGGAGAGTCACCAGCATGGTTTTGACATTGCCAGCGCGTCGTTGTCCGAGGGGCGCGTGGTGTACGCGTGCGGCGCGGACCTCTGGTCTCTCGATTTGAAGACCGGTCGCGAGGAAGTGATCTCCATTTCCACGGTGTCGGATTTCGATCAGCTGCGCGAGCACTGGGTGAAGACGCCGCTCAATTACCTGACCAGCGTACATATTGCTCCGGACGGCGGCCGCGCCATATTCACCGCGCGCGGCGAGGTCTTTACTTTGCCGGCGAAAAATGCGCGCATCATCAAGGTCGCCGGCAGTCCGGGCGTCCGCTATCGGGAAGCGCGATTCTTGCCGGACGGCAAAAGCGTCATCGCTATTTCAACCGAGAGCGGCGAAACCGAATTCTGGAAGTATCCGGCCAACGGCGCGGGCACGGGGCAGCAATGGACGCGCAATTCGAAAGTACTGCGCTGGGACGGCGTAGCTTCGCCCGATGGCCGATGGCTGGCGCATCGGGACAAGGATCAGCAACTTTGGATTTTTGACATCGGCGCCAAACAAGACCGGAGGATTGCCCAATCCAAGTTCGGCGACTTCGACAATTTGACCTGGTCCCCCGACAGCCGTTGGCTGAGCTTCGTTCAACCCGCCGCAAACCAATTCCTGCAGATCAATGTTTTCAACGTGGATTCCGGCGCCATTCAACCCCTCACCTCCGACCGCTACAACAGCGTGAGTCCGGCGTGGAGCACGGACGGGAAATGGCTGTATTTTCTGTCCGATCGATCGCTCAAGACCACGGTTGAATCTCCCTGGGGCGCGCGCCAGCCCGAGCCGCATTTCGATCGTCCGGTGAAAATCTACGAACTTGCCTTGAGCCAGGGCTTGCGTTCGCCCTTTCTGCCTGCCGATGAGCTGCATCCGGATGCGCCCGCCAAGGAAGGTGACAAGGCCGCTGATGACAAGGGTGCCGACGCCAAGGCCGCGGACGCCAAGGCTGCAGATGACAAAGGCGCTGACGCAAAGGCTGCCGATTCAAAAGCGGCGGCGGCGAAAAATAAAAATGCGCCCTCCGTTTCCGGTGCGCGACCGCCAAAAAACGTGAAAATCGACTTCACCGATTTGCCGCTGCGATTGAGTGAAGTGCCGGTGCCGGCGGGCAACTACGACAATCTGCAGATCACCGACAAGCGTTTGTGCTGGTTGGACGGCTCGGACGAGGCGCCGCGCAAGCTGGCGTTGAAATGTGTGGATATCGCCAACAAAGGCGATGAGCTGGAAACGATCGCCGCCGACGTCAAGAATTATGAAATTTCGCTCGATCGGAAAAAACTGCTGGTGTCGAAGGATCGCGCCTTCTACATCCTCGACTCCGATGTGAAGGCGGCGGCATTTGCGGATCAGAAGGTGCTGGCCAAGTCGGCGATCAATCTGTCCGGTTGGAATTTCTCCACGAATCCGCGCGCGGATTTTCGCGGCATTTTCTCCGATGCGTGGCGGCTGGAAAGAGATTACTTCTACGACCGCAACATGCAGGGCGTCGACTGGAATGCCATGCGCAGCCGATATCTGCCGCTGGTGGATCGGGTGTCCGATCGCGAGGAGCTGAACGATGTGATCGGGCAGATGGTAAGCGAGCTGTCCGCGTTGCACATCTTCGTGCACGGCGGCGATATTCGTAAGCCCTCCGATCAAATCGACCTGGCGGCGCTGGGTGCCCGCTCGAGGCGCGATGAGAAGGCGGGTGGCTTCGTGGTCGAGCACGTGTACCTGCACGATCCGGATCTGCCCAACAATGCGCCGCCCTTGGATCGCCCGGAGTCGCGCGTCAAGGACGGTGAAGTCATCGTCAGCATCAATGGCGACAGCGCCCTTGGGGTATCCGATGAGCGCGAGCTGCTGCGAGGCAAGGCGGGCTCGCAGGTGCTGCTGCGTGTCAGATCCTCCGCAGGCGAGACTCGAGACGTGCTGGCCACACCCATCAGGGCCGCGGACGAAGCGAATCTACGTTACGCGGAATGGGAATATACGCGCCGCCTCAAAGTGGATTCGGAGTCCGGCGGCCAGATCGGCTACGTTCATTTGCGGGCCATGGGGCCTGAGGACATCGATCAGTGGGCTCGCGACTACTATCCGATTTACAAGCGCCAGGGCCTGATCATCGACGTTCGCCATAATCACGGCGGGAACATCGACTCATGGCTGTTGGAAAAACTCTTGCGGCAAGCTTGGTTCTACTGGCAGCCGCGGGTGGGCGATCCTGAGTGGAACATGCAGTACGCTTTTCGCGGTCACATGGTCGTCCTGTGCGATCAAGAAACCGCGTCCGACGGCGAGGCGTTCACCGAAGGTTTTCACCGCTTCCACTTGGGCAAGACCATCGGCGTGCGCACCTGGGGTGGCGAGATCTGGCTGAGCGGCAGCAATTTCGAAGCCGACGGCGGCATCG
>Ga0210406_10006036_pt1 | contig 12596 bp, 12 predicted proteins | sample IncBWC30MmetaG_FD_155454 | JGI IMG/M metagenome (GOLD analysis project Ga0210406, IMG submission 155454) | Forest soil microbial communities from Barre Woods Harvard Forest LTER site, Petersham, Massachusetts, United States - Inc-BW-C-30-M | ecosystem: Environmental > Terrestrial > Soil >...
GCCCTGATAGATGATCATGTTCATCAGCGCGTCCCGCATCGCCTGCGTGGGCACCTGGCGCAGGTTTTCCCACTTGTTGCGACCTTTGTAGGAACCGAACTGGATTTCTCCGGTTTCGATTGCGCCATAAAGTGTATCGAAGTGGAAGGCCTCAACGTCGTCTTTGTCGACGCCAACTTCCTTGCGCCATTCGTTGAAGAGACCGACCCAGTCGCTGAAATTTCCGATTTTCGCTACTTTGCCTGGCATGGGACCTCAAATTCTTAACCACAGGGGACACAGAGGTTCACAGGGAAAAACCACAGGGTGTTCCCTGTGAACCTCTGTGCTCCCCTTGGTTCAAGCTCTTGCTCTTACTTCGCGGTAAATACCGCCGGACGCTTTTCCACGTACGCGGCCAGTCCCTCTTTTGCGTCGTCGCTCTGGAATAAGATCTGCTGATTTTCTCGCTCGACTGCCAACGCCGATTCCATCGGGATCTCCCATCCCGTCTGCACCGCACGTTTGATGCGTCCCACAGCTTTTGCGGCCTTGTTCGGCGGCGTGAACTGGCGCGCGTACTCCATGATGTTCTCCATGAAGCCATCGCGTTCGAAAATGTCGTTCACAATGCCGAACTCCTGCGCCTCTTCGAAAGAAAACGTGTTGCCCGTGATCATCAGCTCGATGGCTTTACTTTTGCCGACCAAGCGCGACAGCCGCTGCGTTCCGCCGGTTCCGGGAAGCACGCCGAGGTTGACTTCGGGCAAACCGATCTTGCCGGCATCTTTGCGGGCAATTCGGAGGTCGGCAGCCATGGCAATCTCGAGCCCTCCGCCAACGCAATGGCCATTGATCGCCGCGATCACTAATTTCGGCGTGTGCTCCAGGCGCAGCAGCGTTTCATTCGCGTGCAGGCAGAAGTAATACTTGAACGTTGGATCGACCGACGCCAGCATCTTGATGTTTGCGCCGGCGGAGAAAAACTTATCGCCCACGCCCGTGAGCACGATGACGTGCACATCGTTTTCCATGCGCGCCTTGAGGATGGCCTCGTCGAGCTGGCGGTTCATTTCGTAGGTATAGGTATTCGCCGGAGGATCGTTCATCTCGATCACGGCCACGCCGGCATCGGTCCGATAGTTGATGAGCTGCTTGGTGGTTTCGCCGGTGGCCGGCTGGATAGTGGTCGCCATAAAGTTCTCCTTCAGAGCTCGCAGTCACGAGTAAGCGCTAGTTCGTCCTGCCGGCTTGCCGCCGCCTGCGGACACACGTTCGAACGCCTGTTTCAAGTGTAGAAAAACATGCGGCACATCACAAGGGCGTGGCGTACGCCTTCCTCAGTTTGCCGGATCGCGTTCGGTCAAGAGGATGCGCTTTACTTTGTTGCGGTCGAGCGACTGTATGGTTCCGGCCACTCGGACTCGGACTTCCATTCCGCTGACCGCGACCAAGTCTCCGCTCAGCACTGTCCCATCGCGGAGTTCGACCGTGTCGTAGGCAGAAGTACCAAGTTCGTAGCTGACGTTGCCGCCGGAAACGTCGTCAGGACCGATTTCAAGAGGAAATCTTCCGGTGTTAAACCCTTCTTTTACAAACCCTAGGCTATGTTTGCCCACGGTCAGTTGCACCAACTTGGGCGTGGTGCCAGCCTCGACGCCATCCACCGAAAGCACTGCGCCTTGAGGAACAGAGTTGACGGTCATCGATATCTTTTTCGGCGGCGCGAGCGGTTGTAATTCAGCGGGCACCGAGTTAACAGCCAGTTCGACCGATAGCGGCGTGCCCAGAGCATGAACCGTGGTCTGAAACCTTATGGATTGCCCGGGAGGAACGTTCTCGATCGTAATCCAACCGTCGCCAATGCGGACTTTGTTCTTGTCGTAGAGGTAGAGATTGAAGCCGAGGTGTGAGATTTTCTTGCTCCACAGGTTTTCGGCGGTCGTGTCGATCAGATAGTTGTGCTGGCCGGCGACAGAACTGATTTCCTTGAACTTCCCGAGCGTAATACGGACAACTACGGAGCCAGTCTGTGGCCAGTTGATGACCTGGGTGGGTGCATCCTTAGCCGCCAGGGTGCAAGTTACAACGATCGTGAAGAGGGCAGCAGGAAAGATCTTCGTCATGGTTGTCCTTAGGTCATCGCAAATATACGAAATCGAGTTCGCCGCAAATTAGTGCTTCGGCTGAGACTGCGGAGGGGCGGGTTGAATAACGACGGGCTGTTGCGTGACCTGACGCTCGACCAGCATCATCTTCTTTATTTGATTGCGCTCCAGCGTCTGCTCTTTGCCATCGATGCTGACCACCACCGAAGTGAGCGACATGGAGAGTACGTCTCCCAAAAGCACTGTTCCGTCGCGCAACTCAACCGTATCTCGCGACAAGCCCCCTAACTCAACGGTGATGCTGCCGCCTGGGAGTTCGTCAGGAGTAACTTCGAGTGGAGTGCCGCCCGGCGCATAGCCTTCCTTTGTCAGATCAAGGTTATGGCTCCCAATCGTTAGCCTGACCATTACTGGCGTCATGCCAGCCTCTTGTCCGTCGACTTTGAGCTTTGCACCCGGCGGAACGGAGAGCACTCTCAGCGGAATCGTCTTGACTCCAGGTGCGGCCAACATGTCCTTCTTAGCCGAAAGCGTCAGACTGGCCGGTACGCCTACAGAGGTGAACTGCAACCGCGCCTTTACCTGCTGTTGGGGGTTGAGATCGGATATGAGGAGCAATCCTTCACCGATCCGCACGCTATTCCTGTCATTGCCGTATACGGTAAAGGATGCGTGCGGCACTAACTTGTCGGTCAGATTTTCGACGACAACATCGCACACAAAGGTACTCTGTCCAGCGAGCACCGCGATCTGCTGAAACTTGCCAAACGTAAGCTTGAGGGCAGGCTTGTCTTGTGGCCACTGCAAAGTTATGGACGAGTCTTTTGCCAGACAAACAGCGCTGGCTAGAACCAAGATAACGGCGAATATGGCCACAGCCTTCTTCATTTGACTGTGAGTTGTAACACAGCGACCACATCCGGGCAACCCAAAGCGCGGTATCTAACTGCGTATCCCGGCCATTAACTTCTCGATCTCAGCTTTCTGTTCGCCGGAAAGCGGCAGGAACGGCAGGCGCGACGGGCCTCCATAATAGCCGTTGAGGTCCATCGAGTACTTCACTCCGGGGATGCCGAGGTCACCAACCACGCGCTGGGCAGCCAGTCTCAGGCGCTCTTGCTTTTCGCGGGCGAGGGCGTGGTCTCCGTCTTTGAACGCGGCAGAGATCTCATAGCACGCCATCGGCGCCGGACAGGCGAAGGCGAGAATGGCGCCGACCGCTCCCAGACCGAGCGACGGTTCGAGTTGGTGAGCGGCGCCGACCATCACCTGGAAGCCGACTTCTTTCTGCCGCGTCTTCAATTTTCCTATCACGGTCACCGCAGAGGATGAAGGTTTCGCAGCACTGTCTGCGTGGACGGGCGAGGGCGCCCGTTTCTCCACCGCTTCGGCGGAGCCTGCGAGCGAGGCGACGCCGACCAGTTCCCTGCTCTGCTTCTCGCTTTCGGCGGCCGCTGCCTTGAGCATGCGCGGCGTCACCGCCTCGAAGGTTTCGGTCACCGTGGCCTGCCTTTTTATTTGGCGCGTACCCTCGACCAGCTGTTTCACCTTGTCGAGGTTGCCGCTTGACTCCTTGATGGCGACAATGTTGGGATGCCCGACCAGTTCGATCACGAGCTCGGCGGGCATGTCGTATCCGGTGGCTTGCGGGAAGTTGTAGATGATGATTGGGAGCGCGGAGCGGTCAGCTACCGAGCGATAGAAAGCAAGCAGGTTCGCCGGCAGCATCTGTTTCTTGTAGTAATGCGGAGTGCGAACCAGGGCGGCATCGTAGCCGAGTTCGGCAGCGTACTCGGTGAGGTGCAGCGTTTCATGTGCAGATTCGGCGCCCGTACCTGCGATCATGACTTTGCTGGGCGCGGCGGCGGTAAGCGCCGTCTTCAGCACGTCGCGGCGTTCCTGGTCGGAAAGAAAAATTGCCTCGCCGGTCGAGCCGAGCACGACGATGCCCGCGACCGGCGTGCGCGAGTAGCGCTCCACGTTTGATTCGATCTTTTTGTAATACACCTCGCCATCTGGATAGAAGGGCGTCGTGATGGGCGGGAAGATTCCGGATAAAAGCATGGTTGACCCCACTTGATAGTTACTAGTCGTTGGTCGTTCGTCGTTGGTCGTTCGGAAGTACCCTTTCACTTAAATTATCAGGCTTCGCGCCTAACTTTGTCATCCTGAGCGCAGTAGCTGCTTCGGCCAGCGAAGCAGTCACGGAGCATCGAATTCACTCGCAGGCGGGCTCTTTGCCGGTAGGGTCGACTTCGTGGCGATACTGAGCTTCAGTCCCGACGAAGAAGCGTTCAAACGGTGTCGAAGTGCGGTCGTCGACCATGGTTTCAATCTGCCAGACCATGCCACCCTTGCAAACGCCGGCGTTCGAGAGCGACGTGCGGCGGTCGCCTGAATAGAAGAAAAAATCGTCTCTGCCGTGGCCAAGCTGGGGATCGGAGGACGTTTGCAGCGATCCCTGAGCATTCAGGTTGAGCAGAAGGCGGCCTTCTTCCATCGCCAATGCGGGCGCGTCTTTCTGGCGGAAATCGACGCGCACCCAGCCGCTGTATCCCGCGGGGATCAGAAAGCGCTCTGGCGGCCGCCGATGGAAAACAAGATCGAAGGCAGTCAGGCCGAAGACGGCGGCGGCGATGAAGATGGGAAGGCCGAGCACGGTGGCGATGATGAGTGGGGCCTTGGTCATGCAAGGTTATTTTGCAGTGACGCGCTCCGCATGCAGCGCCTGTAAAGCTTGCACGCGTACTTCTCCGCGCTGCAGTGCGGCGATACCTTCCGCGGCGGCTCGAGCAGCGGAGAGCGTCGTGATGGTCGTGATGCGTCCAGTGACGGCGGCGCGGCGGATCGCTTTCTCGTCGAAGTACGGGTCGGGACCGTGCGGCGTGTTGACGATCAACTGGATGCGATCGGCTTTGATGAGGTCGACCGCATTGGGGCGGCCTTCCTTCACCTTATATACGCGCTCAACTGCCAAGCCAGCTTCTTCCAGGATGTCGGCCGTGCCGTGCGTGGCCACTAGTTTGAATCCCATGTCGACGAAGCGATGCGCGACCTCGACGACGTGCGGCTTGTCGTGGTCGGTGACGCTGACGAAGACCGTACCCTTTGTCGGCAGTTGCTGGCCAGCGGCTATTTGCGCTTTCGCGAAGGCTTCGCCGAAATTATCGGCGATGCCCATAACCTCTCCGGTGGAACGCATCTCGGGGCCAAGAACCGTGTCGACGCCGGGAAACTTCGACCAGGGAAAGACCGGCGACTTCACGTAGAAGTAGCGGCCGGTGTCCAGATCGGCGCCGCGCTCGACATACTCAGGAAGAAATTCACGGAGCTTGCGTCCGGTCATGAGTCGCGCGGCAATCTTGGCCATGGCCACGCCGGTCGCTTTTGAGACGAAAGGCACGGTGCGGGAGGCGCGCGGATTCACTTCCAGCACGTAGACTTTGGGTTCGTGATGGCCGTTCCCTTTCGGGCCGTTGCCCCGTGGGATGGCGAACTGCACGTTCATCAGTCCGATCACTTTCAGCGCGCGCGCCAGCTTGAACGTGTATTCGCGCATCCGCTTCAGCAGCGGCTCGGCAATATCAACCGCTGGCAGCACGCATGACGAATCGCCGGAGTGGATGCCAGCTTCCTCGATGTGCTGCATGATGCCGCCAATCACGACGTCCTCGCCGTCAGAGAGCGCGTCCACGTCGACTTCAATCGCGTCCTCCAGAAATTTGTCGATGAGGATGGGCCGGTCTTGCGAATATTCGACCGCCTGCTTCATGTATTGCTGAATCGTGTCTTCTTCGTAGGCGATGACCATGGCTCGTCCTCCGAGCACGTATGAAGGACGAACCAGCACCGGGAACCCGATCTTCTTCGCCGCTTCGACCGCCTCCTCGACCGAGGCTACCATCGCGCCCGGAGCTTGCGGGATGTCGAGTTCGTCGAGCAGCTTGCCGAAGCGCTTGCGGTCTTCGGCTAGATCAATCGATTCGGGCGTAGTGCCGATGATGTTGACGCCCGCAGCCTTGAGCGGCAGAGAGAGGTTCAGGGGAGTCTGACCGCCGAATTGCACGATCACGCCAACTGGCGCACCTCCGGAGGCTTCGTGCTCGCAGACGGCGAACACGTCTTCGAGCGTGAGCGGCTCGAAGTAGAGGCGGTCGCTGGTGTCATAGTCGGTCGAGACCGTCTCCGGATTGCAGTTGATCATGATGGTTTCGTAGCCATCCTCACGCAGCGCGTAGCTGGCGTGGCAGCAACAATAATCAAACTCAATTCCCTGCCCGATGCGGTTGGGACCGGAACCGAGAATCACGACCTTCTTCTTCGCCGTGGGCGCGGCCTCGTCTTCCTCTTCGTAAGTCGAGTAAAGATAAGGTGTGTAGCTCTCGAACTCAGCGGCGCAGGTATCGACTCGCTTGTAGACCGGCTTCACTCCGTGCTTCTTGCGGAAGTGGCGAACTTTTTCCTGGCCGCCTTTGCCGTCCAGACGCCAAGTCCCGGCGAGACGTCCGTCGGAGAAGCCCATGCGCTTGGCATCGCGCAGCACCTCGGTGGGGATCGATTCCATCGGATGCTTTTCCAGCTCAAGTTGCATGTCGTTAATCTCTTTAAGCTGGTAGAGAAACCAGGGATCGATCGATGTCATCTTCGCTATCTGCTTGATCGTGTGCCCCTGGCGCAGAGCGTAGCGCACGTAGGAAAGCCGCTCGGGATGCGGCGTTACCAGGCGCTGGGTGAGGATCTTGGGCTCGATTTTTTCCGAGCCCATGCGCTTGCCGGTATCGAGCGCCCGAACGCCCTTCAGCAACGCTTCCTTGAACGTGCGCCCGATGGCCATCACTTCGCCGACCGATTTCATCTGTGGTCCGAGCGACTCATCGGCGCCCGGAAATTTTTCGAACTGCCACTTCGGAATCTTGACGACCACGTAGTCGAGCGTAGGCTCGAAACAGGCCGGAGTCTTGCGCGTGATGTCATTCGGAATCTCGTCGAGCGTGTAGCCGACAGCAAGCTTCGCGGCAATCTTCGCAATCGGGAAGCCAGTCGCCTTCGATGCCAGCGCTGACGAGCGCGAGACGCGCGGGTTCATTTCGATTACCACCATGCGCCCGGTCGAAGGATTGACGCCGAACTGGATATTCGATCCGCCAGTCTCGACGCCGATTTCGCGGATCACGGCAATCGACGCATCGCGCATCATCTGGTACTCGCGGTCGGTGAGTGTCTGTGCGGGCGCGACGGTGATGGAGTCGCCGGTATGCACACCCATGGGGTCGAAGTTTTCGATCGAGCAGATGATGATGACGTTGTCTTTCGTGTCGCGCATCACCTCGAGTTCGTATTCTTTCCAGCCGAGAACCGATTCTTCGATCAGGCACTCATGTACCGGCGAGAGGTCAAGGCCGCGGGCGAGCACTTCCATCAACTCTTCGCGGTTATAGGCGATGCCTCCGCCCGTGCCGCCCAGCGTGAACGAGGGGCGAATGATGACCGGGAAGCCGATCTTGCCGGCAAACTCGACACCATCTTTCAGGTTGCTGACGAGCGCCGACTTTGGCACGTCGAGCCCGATGCGCTGCATCGCGTCTTTGAAAAACAGACGGTCCTCGGCCTTCTTGATGGCGCTGATCTGCGCGCCAATAAGGTGCACGTTGTACCTTTCAAGCACGCCGCTATCAGCGAGTTCAATGGCGAGGTTCAGCGCTGTCTGTCCGCCAACCGTGGGCAGAATGGCAAAACCCGCAGTGGGCGACATCTCCCGCTCGACGCGAATGATCTCTTCGAGATACTCGCGAGTGAGCGGCTCGATGTAAGTGCGGTCCGCCGACTCGGGATCGGTCATGATGGTGGCCGGATTCGAGTTAGCCAGCACAACTTCAAAGCCCTCGGACTTGAGCGCCTTGCAGGCTTGCGTGCCGGAGTAGTCGAACTCGGCCGACTGCCCGATGACGATAGGGCCGGAGCCGAGGATTAGAATTTTTGAGATGTCGGTTCGTTTAGGCATTATGCGGTTTTGGCCTTGCTTTGAAGGGGCGCGACTTTAACCACTCCGTCCCTTTGTTCTAAATCGTTGGGTTTGTCACCGCTATTTTTAGTATTGTCATCCCGAGCGAAGCGAGGGATCTGCAGTTCTGTCGGCTCGCCCCAGCCTTCAGCCAGGTCCTGCCATGCCGGGTTCATAGTCTTGATTAAAGCGATGCGCTTCGCTCGCGTCCAGGCCTTGATCTGTTTCTCGCGAGCGATGGCATTGTTCACGTACTTAAACGTTTCGTAATAGACGAGGCGATTAATGTTGTACTTCTTTGTGAAGCCTTCGACTTCGCCTGCCTTGTGCTGCAACGCGCGGTGGTAGATGTCTCCGGTCACGCCGGTATAGAGAGTCAACGAGCGGCTAGCCATAATGTAGACGTAATAGCGCTTCTCTTCTCTCATGCTTTCAACCCGTCACTGCACGCCCCGCATTCGAGCGCGAGCGTCGCGGCACTTCCGGCAAACTGCAGATCCCTCGCTTCGCTCGGGATGACAAACTTTTAAGAGTAAACTTGAGGGCGGTCAACATCAATTCATCTCCAGCCGCTCCGCCTTGACCAGCGCGGCAATTCTGTCCTCGTCTTGAAGAATTGTCTTGTAGATCCAGGTGTACCACGGCTTATTCTTGATTACTCGGTCCGTGCGCTCGCGGCCGATCAGCTCGCGGTCGGCCTGAATTTCAAGATAGCAATCGATCAGATGTCCATAGGTGCTGTATTCGGTGTCGGCACCCTCGGGCAGTCCGACCGGCGCGCGCGGATACATGGCCTTGAGTTTGCGGACGGCGTCCTCCATCGCGAAACGATGCTGCGCCAGGTACCAGTGCAACTGCTCGTGCAGAAATGACGAGAGCAATTCGTCATCGGAGCCTAGAAAGTGAACGTTCAGAGTCAGCACCGGGAAAGCGTGGTTCATGGCCCGCTCCTCGATGACGACCGTGCGAGTGAAGATGTACTTGCTGACGTCGTATTTCTTCAGTAATTGCTCGAGTTCCAGTTTTTCCTGGAGTTCGCGGGCGGAGTGGTGATTGCTTTGGATGTCGATCGCGTCGGCGGCGAAGACGGGGAGTGAAAACAGAAACAACGCAGCGAGCATGGAGACAATCGAAATGGCAGCTGCGTGCGACCTCACCGCTTGAACTCCTCCATCATCTTTACGAAGTCCTTAAACAGATAGTGCGAATCGTGCGGACCGGGCGCCGCTTCCGGGTGGTACTGCACCGTAAACAGCGGCAGATTCCGGTGGCGCATGCCTTCGAGCGTCGAGTCGTTTAGATCCATGTGGGTCAGTTCAACTTCGCTTTGCGGCAGCGAATCGGGATCGACTGCGAAGTTGTGGTTATGCGCAGTAATCTCGATTTTGCCACTGGCTAACTGCTTCACTGGATGATTTCCGCCGTGGTGGCCGAATTTCAGCTTGAAGGTTTTTCCTCCAAGCGCAATTCCGACTAACTGATGTCCCAGGCAGATTCCGAAGATCGGCTGGCGTCCCATTAAGCGCCGAATGTTGTCCACTGCATACGTGCAGGGCTCGGGATCGCCAGGGCCGTTCGACAGGAACACGCCGTCGGGCTTCAAAGCGAGCACGTCCTCCGCTGTCGTCTGCGCCGGGACGACTGTCACCTTGCAGCCTTCTCCGCGGAGTTTCCGCAGGATGTTCTGCTTGATGCCGAAGTCATAGGCGACCACGTGGAAGCGCTCCGGTTCGTCTTTTACGCCGACCACTTCGTCGGGCAAGTGCGAGCGCTCGCCCGTCTCCCACACGTAGGTGTGATTGGTCGAGACGACCTTCGCGAGATCCTGGCCATCCATCTTTGGGATCGCCCGCGCTTTCGCTACGAGCTTGTCAGTATCAGCTTCGAGCGTCGAGATTACGCCGCGCATCACGCCGTAGGTGCGCAGATGACGGACCAGCGCACGCGTGTCGATATCAGCGAGCACGGGAATCTTGAACTGCTCCATGAACTCGTCGGTGACTTGCTGCGAACGCCAGTTGGAGCTGACTTTCGAGAACTCGCGCACGATCAGCCCCTCGATATAGGGGCGCACGGATTCGTTGTCTTCGGGGTTGGTGCCGTAGTTTCCAATTTCAGGGTTGGTCAGGACGACGATTTGTCCCGCGTAGGAGGGGTCGGTGAAAATTTCCTGGTAGCCGGTAATGGAAGTATTGAAAACGACTTCGCCCGCGCACTCGCCTTTGGCGCCGTAGCCTTTGCCTCGGAAGACTCTGCCGTCTTCGAGTGCAAGGATCGCTTGCATTAGAACTCCTGGGAGTGGATTTTAGAGATTTTAGCAGGAGAGAGCGGTGGTGTCAGTAGAAAGCTGTGACAGTCGTCATATCAGTTATCAGTCTTCAGTTAACCCGACGCAACATGAAAGATGCCGGCCCCAGATTTTACTGATTACTGAGAACTGACAACTGAGAACCGGCTTTACCGCAGCCGTCCCAGCTTCTCCATCGGCCAGTATCCGAAGACGGCTTTACCGTAGATGAAGCGATCGTTCACGGTACCGAAGTCGCGGCTGTCGTTTGACATCGTGCGATGGTCGCCAAGGACGAAGAAGCTATTCGACGGAACCACGACTTCACCATAAGAGCGGGCGTCCGCGTAATCGCTGGGGACGTAGTCTTCGTCGAGCGCCTCGCCGTTCACGTAGACCTGGCCATTCTGGATGCGAACCCGGTCGCCGGCAACGCCGATGACGCGCTTGATATAGCTCTTCGAAGTATCGCGCGGATAGCGGAAGACGACGATGTCGCCACGCTGGATGGGCTCCCAGCGATAGACAAACTTGTTGACGAAGATTCGCTCCTGGTCTTCGAGGCCGGGCATCATGCTCGTGCCTTCAACCTTCACCGGCTGGTAGAGAAAGATAATGATGAAGGCGGAGATGGCGAGCGAGACCAGCAGATCGCGCGCCCAGACCGCAACCACAGGCAGCGGGTGCGTGCCAGATTCTCTTGGAACCGCCGGGATCGACGGCGGAGGGCTCTCCACATCAGGCATCGTATTTCTATTCTATCTGACCTTTTGCTGTTGCCAAACCCTCGATCTTTCCCCGAACAGACTGTGCAACTCGATTCAAATTCTGTGGTCGGTCGGAGACGCGGCGAGCCGCGTCTCTACGGAAATCTGATGCGCTTTTAAAGCCTGGGTGTCGAAATCCAACACCCCGGCGCCCGTCCGATTCATCACATATTCTTGGTACGGGCGACACAGCGTCGGGGTCGTCCAATTCTGCTATAGTGAGCGTTTCGAAGGTCAGCGAAGGAGCCGCACCCATGAAAAGCGTAAACAAAGTCATCCTGATTGGAAACCTTGGCAAGGATCCCGAAGTGAAGTTCACGCCGCAAGGCACGCCGGTGGCGAAGATCACCCTGGCCACCAACGAGCGTTTCAAGGGCAAAGACGGCCAATGGCAGGACCGAACCGAGTGGCACAATGTGGTGCTCTGGCAGCGGCTGGCAGAGATTGCCGGCGAGTATCTGAAAAAGGGTGGCAAAGTCTATATCGAAGGCCGCTTGCAGACGCGCTCGTGGGACGACAAGACGTCCGGCCAGAAAAAATACATGACCGAGATCGTGGCTAACGATCTCGTGCTGCTTGGTTCACGCGGCGAAGGCGGTGGCGAGCACGCCGGCAGCTCGCGCGGAGTCTCGGCATCGGCAGGCGGAAACAACTTCGATCAGAGCGCGCCGGAACCGGAGCACGCGCCGGCGGGAAGTTCTCCGATTACGGATGAAGACATTCCGTTCTAAGGAGCGGTGTCTATTGGGGACGCGATTACTCGCTTTAGTAATATTGGTGAGCACGGGCACTCCTGTCGCCGCCGATAGCAGGGGGCTTTGTCCACCTACGCCTCCGAAGCCAAAGCTGGTCACCGCGACAACGTCGGCGCCACAAAATCCTCCCGCCGCCGATGCGCAATACGCTGGAACAGTTACTCTAATGTCCGTTATCAGTGATAAGGGCTATGTATGCGATGTTCAGGTGCTTCGCGGGATAGACGAAGAGACTGACAAGAAGGCAGCGAGAGCCGTGCGTAAGTGGCACTTTGAACCGGCGCGGAAGGGTGGACATGCCGTTCCCGTCGTTGTCACTGTGGAAGTACACTATTGGCGTAAAGACGGTGAGCTTGTTCAATTTCCCGCCGAGCCGACCACCACGCAGACGCAAGGCGACTCGGTACACGATCGGTAGTTGCCTTACCTATTCTCTGTAACGAGTTTGCACCGGGGAAAACCGTCCCGCATCTGAAACGTTAGGGAAACCCATGCTTGCAGACCAAAATTGTGTCCCCTGCCGCGGCGGAGTACCTCCGCTAAAGGGAGACAAACTCACCGAGATTTACGCACAGTTAGCGGACCCTGGACAGTGGAAGATCGTCGATGAGCATCACCTTGTGCGCGCCTTCAAGTTTCCCGACTTTAAGTCCGCTCTGGCATTCGTGAATCGCGTGGGCGAAGTGGCCGAGGAGCAGG
>Ga0210406_10006038_pt1 | contig 12595 bp, 10 predicted proteins | sample IncBWC30MmetaG_FD_155454 | JGI IMG/M metagenome (GOLD analysis project Ga0210406, IMG submission 155454) | Forest soil microbial communities from Barre Woods Harvard Forest LTER site, Petersham, Massachusetts, United States - Inc-BW-C-30-M | ecosystem: Environmental > Terrestrial > Soil >...
CAATATCTGGAGGCGAAAACTCGACTCCTTGCACGCATCCGATCCCGCCGAGCGATTTCTGACATCCACCACAATTGAAAGTGGTCCACAGTTCTCACCTGACGGAAAGGTGGTTGTTTTCGAATCGACTCGCAGCGGCGCACATGAAATCTGGATGTACCGGGGCGATGGGAGCAACCCTGTTCAACTGACGCACCTCGACTCGGTGACGGGAACTCCACGCTGGTCGCCGGACGGAGAACGGATTGCTTTTGATTCCCGCGCTCCTGGCAATGCGGATATTTTTGTGGTGGATTCCTGGAGCGGTTCGCTTCACAACCTCACTAGTGAAGCGTCGACCGACGTGGTGCCAAGCTGGTCGCGAGATGGGCGTTGGATCTACTTCGCATCCGACCGCAGTGGCGAGTGGCAAGTATGGAAGATGCAGTCGGCAGGCGGACCCGCTGTGCAGGTGACCCACCATGGCGGATACGGAGGGTTCGAGTCAGTCGACGGGAAGCTCCTGTACTACGCAAAAGGCAACACTGTGCCCGGGATATGGCGCATTCCGACGGCAGGCGGCGAAGAGACCGAGGTTATCGCCTCCTTGGAGCCGGGCTATTGGGGCTATTGGGGCTTAGTCGAGAACGGTATCTATTACCTCGATACGACGGCGAAACCTGGAATTGCCTTCTTTAATTTCGCGACTCATCGAACGACGAGGATGTTCGATCTGGAGAACCGCCCTGCTAGGGAAGCGGCCGGGTTGGCTGTTTCTCGCGACGGTCGGACAATCCTGTACACCCAGCTCGATGCGTTGAGCAGAGACATCGTTCTCGTGGAGAACTTCCGATAACTTGAGCAGATCCTCCCACGCGGGACCCGTCGAAACGATGCTAGAGCGGATTCAATTATCTTCCTTCGAGCATAACTTAATGCGCCCAAGATCAGCGCTTCGAAGTACGCCCGAGTAACAAGTAACACGGGACTCTGTTGTCAGTTGGCTAGATTGGCGGCGTGTCGTCAAGATGACAGGACTTCCGGAGCTGAATGTAGATACGGGGTCGGCAATCCCGATATTGGCCCCAAACCGGCATGTGGGAGATTACTTCCGAGAAGTCGGACAGCATCCGGCAACCGCATTGGCACCACCACTTGACGTAAAACGCCCGACGCGTCCGCGTGCAGGCATAGGCTCTTGGCCAGCCGCGGTGGAGGCGGCTGGAATGAGCAGACACGCCAAGCGGAAATCGTCGAAACTAAAGCGGCCGAAAACAAAGCTCGGCCTCCCTGACCTAGACCACAGCAAATCGGCGGTCCTGGATAGCCTTCGCTCGCCCGAGTCGAAGGGCGGATATCGACACGCGATCGATGAATTCATTCAGTGGTACTGCTCCGAGCCACGCTTGTCGTTCAACAAGGTTGTGGTCACCCGTTATCGCATTTTCCTCGAGAATCGCCAGCTCGCGGCAGGAACGATCAATGGACGACTCGCTGCAGTGCGGCGGCTCGCCTACGAGGCTGCCGACGCTGGCTTGCTCAGTCCGGAGCTTGCCGCCGGCATCCGGCGGGTGAAAGGGGCCAGGAAGTTGGGTGTCCGGCTTGGAAATTGGCTCGCCACTGACGAGGCCCGCAAACTCTGGCAGGCGCCTGCCCCTGACACGCTCAAAGGCACTCGGGACCGGGCAATTCTCGCCATCCTGCTTAGCTGCGGTCTGAGGCGCCGCGAATTGGCCGACCTGGCGTTCACCCATATACAGCAGCGCGGGGACCATTGGGCAATCGTCGATCTGGTAGGCAAAGGCGGACACATTCGGACCGTACCGATGCCCGGCTGGGTCAAGGCGGCCGTGGATCTGTGGGTCGCGGCGGCCGGGATTTCGGCAGGACGGTTGTTTCGATGCGTCTGTCGAGCAGGCAAGCATTGGGGTGATGGAGTAACGGAGCGGCTGGTCTGGCACGTGGTGAAACAGTACGCGAAGAAACTCGGTTTTGCGCGGCTCGCTCCACATGATCTTCGCCGCTCGTGCGCAAAGCTGTGCCATTCCGCAGGCGGCGACTTGGAGCAAATTCAGTTCCTTCTGGGCCACGTTTCCGTGCAGACAACCGAACGGTATCTCGGCTGCAAGCAGCGGATTCAAGGGGCCGTGAATGATCACCTGGGCATCGAACCATAATGCGGCTGCTTCGGACAGGAGCGCAACGCCGACAACCCGTCAAACTGGATTACTTCCGAGTAGCCGACCATCCGGGGCATTACCGCGTACGTGCCTGCGCTTCAACGTTACGCAGGCTCTTTCCCTCGTAGGAACAAAGGCTTTGCGGCGCCGGAAGTAAAGGTATAATACTCGCTACCTCTCATGGCTCTGGCTCCCGGAACGATTCTCGGGCAGTACGAAATTCGTTCGCCCCTTGGTGCAGGCGGAATGGGAGAAGTGTATCGTGCGAATGATACTCGGCTGGGCCGCGAGGTTGCGATCAAGGTCCTTCCCGAATCTGTCAGCTCCGATACCGACCGCTTGCACCGCTTCGAGCAGGAAGCGCGGGCCGCGGCGGGACTGAACCATCCCAACATCCTTGCCGTGTACCAGATGGCGACGCACGACGGCTTGTCGTACATGGTTACGGAATTGCTGGAGGGCGAGACCCTGCGCGAGCGCATGCGTCGCGGGCCGATTCCGCTGCGCAAGGCGATTGATTACGAGGTGCAGATCGCGCACGGACTCGCGGCAGCGCACGAAAAAGGCATCGTGCATCGCGACCTCAAGCCCGAGAACCTCTTCGTTACCAAAGATGGGCGGGTTAGGATTCTAGACTTCGGCCTGGCCAAGCTGATCCGGCCGAAAGATGACTCTGGTCTGGGTGACACCATCGACCTGGGGACTGAGCCCGGCATGGTGATGGGTACCGTGGGCTACATGTCTCCCGAGCAGGTTCGCGGCAAGACCGCCGATCACCGCTCTGACATCTTCGCGTTCGGCACGATTCTCTACGAGATGGTGACCGGCAAGCCGACCTTTCGCAAGCCGACCTCGGCGGAAACCATGACAGCGATACTCAACGACGAGCCGACTTCGATTTCGGAACTCACGCCCAGCGTTCCTCCAGCTCTGCAACGCGTGGTGCATCGTTGCCTGGAGAAGCACCCGGAGCAGCGTTTTCAGTCGGCCTCCGATCTGGCCTTCGCGCTAGAAGCGCTGTCGGATTCGGCCATCACGTCGCCTACCGCCGCTCATGCGGTTGAGAGCGCAAAGCCCAATCGAAAACTGCTTGCAGTCGGAGGAGCGACGGCAGTGGTTGTGATCGCCGCTGCCGTGCTCGCTTACCTCTGGACGCGGCCAGACCCAGTGCCCAAGGTCTCCAATTACGTTCAGCTTACCCACGACGGCCAGCCCAAAGGCTTGGTCGGAACAGACGGCTTGAGGCTTTACATGAACCTGGGTAATTTCGACAGCCAGGGTATTGCCGCAATCTCAGTCGCGGGCGGAGAACCCACCAAGCTTTCGACGCCCACTCCCTTTATGTACGCTACTGACGTTTCGCCGAACGGTGCGGAACTTCTCGTGGTGGAGGGGTCTACCGGTCCTCCCTCGGGACCAATCTGGAGTCTGCCCGTGCTGGGCGGTTCGCCGCGACGCTTGGGCGACACCGAGGGGCGAGACGCCGTATGGTCTCCCGATGGCAAGATGCTGGCATATAGCAATGGCGGATTGTTCCTAGCGAAGGCCGACGGGACGGAATCCCGCATGGTAGCCACACTGAAGGAGCCGAGCTATGTGGGGTATCCCGTCTGGTCTACAGACGGAACCCATTTGCGATTCACTGATCGCAATAATAACAACACGGCGCAGTCGCTTTGGGAAGTCTCGGCGGATGGTACGGACTTACATGCTCTACTACCCGGCTGGCACAATCCGCCCAACGAGTGTTGCGGCCTGTGGACGGCTGACGGAAGCTATTTCGTATTCTGGTCAAACAATCAGATTTGGGCCCTGCCGCGAAAAGGCGGTTTCCTTCGCTCCGAACCCAAGCCTATTCCGTTGACTTCCAGCCCTCTAGCGTTGTCCTCGATGGTACCCAGCCGAGACGGCAGGAAGCTCTTTGTAGTCGGCAGTACGTACCGGGGCGAGTTGATGCGCTTTGACTCGAAGTCGGGTCAGCTAGTGTCTTTTCTAGGGGGCATCTCGGCCGACGGCGTTGACTTCTCGAAAGATGGCCAGTGGGTGACGTACATGTCCTATCCGGAAGGTACGCTGTGGCGCAGTAAGGCCGATGGGAGCGAACGTTTGCAACTGACCAACCCGCCCAACCTTGCCTTAATGCCTCGCTGGTCGCCGGACGGGAAGAAGATTGTGTTCTTTGAAAACTTCGCAGACAGGCGAGCCAGAATCTTTGAGGTTTCATCCAGCGGGGGAACGCCCCGGCAACTGATGCCGGACGATCTTAGTGGACAAGCAGACCCGAACTGGTCGCCCGGCGGCGATAAGATCGTCTTCGCCAGTAATGGGCTAGACGCTGCATCAACGGTTCGCATCCTTGATCTGGTGAGCCATCAGGTTGTCACGCTGCCAGGTTCGCACGGGATTTTTTCGCCCCGCTGGTCATCGAATGGTCGATACATTGTCGGGTTGACGTCTGACCAGGCAAGGATTGTGCTGTTCGATTTCCAAACCCAGAAATGGACTGAGCTCGCTAAGGGCGGCGTCGGCTGGCCGAGTTGGTCGAAAGACGGACAGTACGTGTACGTATTGGCAACTGGGGATCGCGCCGTGCTCAAAATACGGGCCAGCACTGGCCAGGTGGAACGGGTGGCTGATTTGAAGAGCTTCAGGGCTACCGGGGAATGGGGTTGGCTGTTGGCTCTAGCTCCGGATGATTCGCTGTTGCTGCTCCGCGACGCGGGAACCCAGGATGTGTACTCCCTCGATTGGGAAGCACCGTAAGCCTGCAATCTGCTGTTTGCTGCTCTCATTTGCGATTCGTCCAACAAAGGTCCTGCTCGCGTGTCTTCTTTCAGTGCTCCTTTTAGCATTGACTCTAAGAGCTGCAACTGAGTCACGGGCAACTCGGAAGTAATTCACCTGGACGGGAAACGCCCTACCCTTTCTTGTGACGCACGGCGTGTCGTCCGCTCTCAGTCGGCGGTTTGGCGACTATACATCCTTCTGGTTGGTGAACGGTCGCGGTTACAGCGGATTTACACCGGGCGCTCCGCGTGTTCACGGCCGGGTACTTCCATGAGAGCCGAAATCGCAGGCTGTTTTTTTGAGACTGAGATTTGAGATTTTTCGGCGGCGCGGCGACCGTGCAGCCTGCTCAGCCCCGCGGATCAAAACCTTGGCTCAACTCGACGACGTGCATTCGATTTTGAGACTGAGTTATGAGACCCTGAAAGGGCTGGTTTCATTGGCCTCACGGGGCGTCGCAAAACTTACCCTTTGTGCAACAGCGAACGGCAGCTTCCTCAAAAGGCATCCGGCGGCTCCCAGCCAAAAGCGGACCTCGGGTTATTGGTTACACTGACAATGCGGCGCGCAGATCGTGTCCAACCTAACTTCTGCGAAACGTCGGCTCAAGCTATTCTGAAGAACCTGGGGTGGAGATTTTGTACCATGGCAAAGCTCGTCTATGGAATGAACCAGTCCTTGGATGGCTACGTCGACCATCTGGAGTTTAGGCCAAGCCCGGCGCTCTTTCGTCACTTCGTAGAGCAAGTGCGCGACCTGACGGGCAGTGTGTACGGTCGCCGCATGTACGAGGTAATGCGTTATTGGGATGAAGACCGTCCGGAGTGGGGCGCGGAGGAACACGACTTCGCGGCGGCGTGGCGGAACCAACCGAAGTGGGTTGTGTCGCGCTCGTTGAAGTCGGTCGGGCCCAACGCCACACTTGTCGAGGATGACATCGAGGGGGTGATACATGGGCTGAAGGCTCAGCTCGTTGGGGAGATTGAAGTTGCCGGACCAGACTTGGCAGGAATCCTAACCGACCTTGGTCTTATTGATGAGTATCGACTCTACCTCCACCCCGTCGTGCTTGGTCGCGGCAAGCCATTCTTCGCCGGCCCCCGGCCGCCGCTCCGCCTTGTGACCAGCGATCTAATTGGCGAGGACGTGATTAGGTTGACGTACGTTCCCGCTTAATCGCGCGACTCGTCCGACGGATTGCGCCGGGGCGTCAGGTCCGCTTTGGGTCACGTCCAGGCATTCCAGCTTACGCGCCAATCTTCCCCGAAAGCGGTCGCACATAAGGAACCCTTTCGGGACGTTGCAAAACCTAACCTTTGTGAGACGGAAGTGCGAGCGTCGCAATCGGAGCCAATCTGTTTGTCACGCGCTCGCGGACGGCGCGTCGCCTGCTTGAAAGTGCGCGCTTTGGGAAACGGCGCGAACAGCCATCGATACGCCGCGCAGCGTTTACGTTCGTCCCCGATCAACTTGACGGGAAACGCCCGTTCCGTAGAAGTGGGCAGCCCAAATCCCCGGAAGTCTCGTTCTGGTCGATTCCGTCGTTGGCGAGATCTTTCTGTGGCACATGTCCCACAAGCCGGTTTCGGGACAGCGAAACGAGTGGGTTTCGCTGACAATCCTGTCCTGGACCAATTGGGTACGAGTTGGCCTGTTTACGTCAGCAATCACAGACGTAATCACCTACTTCAGGCGCAGTGGGCGCTCGCTCGTCCCAGCTTCGGCTAGAACATGTTCGTGCAGCGATACAACGAATCTGTGACTCTCCATGCAGTGACAGATCACAACCTCCGCATCTGACTTGTCCAAAGATTGCAGGGCCGCAAGAGTCTTCGGTTGGGTGAAATCAAGGGCTTCACAACCACAGAGGGGACATCTCAGAACCGGCATATCAGCCCTCCTGGGCGTGGGCGCTCGGCTATCTAACAGACGAGGTAGCTGCAGACCTCGAGTTTGGGGGTTTGTGTCGGCGAGGTGGCTGAGTTGTCTCTTTGTTGTTACACGAAGCCAGCGAGCAAAGTGTCACGGTTGAGTAAATTATCTGTCACAAATCTGTCACCAGGAACTTCGGCGTTGGTTCACGGAGCATTTGGCTTACGGAAGTGAAACCCCTTATCTCAAGTAACCTGCCCCGTTTCAAGATTCTTTGTGATAAGGCCCCATGCCGTAAGTGAGCTGCTTCGCGCCTCATTTGTGAACTACTGTTTACAACTTGTTTGCGTCTCATCGACATCGCTGCATCAAGTGATGAGTCAAATGATCGTAGAGACAGAAGGCCGCCGGATCGAGCAACGCCTCTAGCAAGCCCGATGGGCCATTCGCCACATGTCGTCTAAGGAGTTTTTTTGCGAACAATTCTGATATCGTTGGCGCTGGCGCTTGGAGGGATGTTCTTCGCACTCCAGATCGCCCCCTCACCTGTCCAGCCTTTAGTACGCTCCACAACGGATACGCGCGTTCATTTACACATCGCGGGACATCCTGAAGTAGGAGCGATTCTCGATCGGGCATGCAAAGATTGCCATTCGAACCAAACTCACGTGCCCTGGTACGGTCACATTGCTCCGATGTCGTGGATGGTCTCCCAGCACGTTAATCAAGGCCGCGAAATGCTCAATCTTTCGGACTGGGATTCACGCCAGCCTACCGCCGATGAAATGGAAGAGCTCTGCGACGCTGTCTCCAGCGGGAGCATGCCCCTTCGCAGCTATACGCTGATTCACCGCAAGGCCATTCTCTCAAAGCGTGATGTTGACACGATCTGCAAGTTGGCCGATAGGCAACCCAGTTCGACAGCGCAGCTGTCAAGTACTCCAGCTGCGTTGACGCCGAGCAAGGAAAAAAGAAACTAAAGCAGACTAGTAGCTAATGTTCAAGCAGAGATTTTATTCGCCTGGTGAAATGACCGACGATGAGTGCGCTTGCGCTGTGGGATTGGTCCTTAGAACTCTGCATAACGCGACGCGTGCACCGAACAATGCATGGCGCCGATTACCTGTCGATCGCGGTGGGGATACCAGTTACCTGGTACCCCCCGCACAGAGCCGGACGGGCGCTCATTAGCGCATCCGGTTCTTATCTCAGATGTGTGGCGGCGAAGCGCGCGTCAGGAAAGGGATGGAGCACACGCGGGTGAGGAAGCCATCTACGAGCAAAAGCGAGAATACGCGTCCACGAGATCCGGCGTCTCTGGCTGCGGCGACGTAGCGTACGCCACTAGAGAGCCAGCACGCGATCACGAAACACGCCCAGGCTCGTGAGGTTTCCTGGCACCGCATGGTAGTTGAAGTAGCCTTGTACAACCGACTTGAGCCATTTGCCGGTTTCGGCTACGGGATCGTGCATTCGCTGACGAAGCTGCTGCTTAATCTCTCGCAGCTTGGCTCGCATGCGCTTGCGGATCGTCGTTCGCCGTACCGCGAAACGTCCCAACCCATTCTTCCCGCTAATATGCGTGAAGCCTAGAAAGTCGAATGTCTCCGGTTTGCCTTCTCCTTTTCGTTCCCGGTTTCGCTCGGCAAATCTGCCGAACTCGATCCGGCGCGTCTTTTCTGGATGGAGTTCCAGTCCGAACTTCTCCAGCCGTTTCCCTAGATCTTCCAGGAAGCGAACTGCGTCCGTCTCGAATTGGAAACCCGCGATGATGTCATCCGCATAGCGGAGCACCACCACCTCGCCTTGCGCATACTTCTTGCGCCAGACGTTCACCCAGAAATCGAAACTGTAGTGCAGGTAGATATTCGCGAGGAGCGGTGAAATCACGAACCCTGCGGACTGCCTGTCTTCGGTTCCGACCACTTACCTTCCTCCATCACCCCAGACTTCAACCATTTCTGGATCAGCCGCAGGATGCGAGGGTCGGCGACGCGATGCTCCACGAACTTGACCAGCCAGCTTTTGTCGAGGTTATCGAAAAAACTGCGGATGTCCGCGTCAAGAACGTAGTTCACCTTCTTCTTCAGGAGCGCGTACGACAACGCATCCAGCGCATCGTGCTGGCTGCGACCCGGGCGAGAGCCATACGAGAATCCGAGAAAGTCTTCCTCGTAAATCTGGTTGAGGATGGTGACCACAGCCTGTTGGACAATCTTGTCTTCCAAAGCCGCGACCCCCAACGGACGTTGTCGTCCGTCGGCTTTCTCTATGTACACTCTGCGTGAGGGCTTCGCTCGATAGCCTCCGCGATGAACTCGGCTATGAAGATCAACGAGTCGACCTTCCCAGCCGGTTTCATACTCCTGCCACGTGACCCCGTCCACTCCCGGCGCAGCTTTCCTCTTCAGCGAGTAAAAGCTCTCCCGCAGCAGATCGACATTCAAGTGGTGGAGCAAGGCGGTGAACTTCATCTCCTTATGTTCCCGTGCTGCTTTCCGCACGCGCGCCAGCCCCTGTGACACGTGTTCCTCGCTCTGGGTCGGGTACGTGTTAGGTTGGCGAGCGTTCTCCTTGATCATCGGCCTTCCCTCCTCACTCTCCGCCGACGGTTTGCTGTCTTTGTTCGAATGATTCATAGGTACTATGCCGCTGTGTGACTCCTCGGAGACGTGCATGCGGGCCGTGTGGCTCTTGCCTTCTCCCGCCGACCTGCCGCCTGGTTGACGGCAGGTGCCTCCGAGGTCTCCCGGTTCTCGTGCATGAGGTTTCTAGGCGTGCCTGGGGTCTTCGACTACGCCGGACTGAGCAGGGACTTGCGCTAGCGTTCCTGATCATGTTGCCTTCCGCACATTTCAACGGCGTCGGCGTCCGGGTTGTATGTTTTCGCAGCTCAATAGCCCACCCCGCCTATACCCCTGTCTACGCTTCGCTGAGTCCCTCACGGTAGCAGCGCAAGACTCGGGGCCAAGTGGTTCGCTACTCCTTTCTTGTAAGAATTTTGCATTCTCTGCCTCATGCCGGTTTATCCCGGCGCACTGAAATCGCCTCTCGTACGTAATCAAGGGAGCCGCTGCCCAGAACCGATCCATCCACATACGTTCCAGCACCACGGAGCCGGTGATGCTCGTGCCTTGGCCGGTGACAGCTGCCGATTATGTTGAACGCGAGATGCTTCGCATCCACAGTTACCAAAACGGCATCTGGTTATCGTCTAACGAGGAGGAACGGTTTGATTGCTGTAGAACTGCTAGGGCTGGCATGGATTGGCGGCCAGGCGTTGCGGGCGTTGTCCTATGGGCAAACTTGAATTTCTTGTTCTGGCTTTCGCTGATCCAGTTCGCTACGACGTGGATCGGGGAGAACCCGCTTTCGCCGTGGCCTGTCGCGTTATATGGTGTAGCGCTCTTAATGGCCGGCCTTGCCTACTTCGTGCTGACGAAGGAATTGATCGCGCATCAAAGTGCTGGTTCGATGCTGGCCATATCGATCCGGCGCGACCGGAAAGGCTCCCTGTCGATTCTCGCATATCGGGTCGCCATTCCCTTGGCATTCGTAAGGAGGTGGATCGCCTCTGCGTTCTACGTCTTGGTTGCGCTGATGTGGATGATCCCAGACCGACGCATCGAGAGAGCGCTGGGCAACAGCGAGTGACCGGTGACCGGGGTCCCAAGCTGCCGTCTGCTGTCATGCGAGGGAGAAAAGACCTCCAGGAAGGGGCGCAAGCGTTCTTGCCTCAGGCGGTCATGTCAGCGCCACAATTTTTCCGCCCGCGTTGTTCTCCTCCATGCAGCGGTGCGCCTCAACGATTTCATCAAGCCGAAAGATCTTGCCGATCTGGATGTGCAATGCGCCCGCCGCGATCTGCTCAACTAGATCCTCAAGCGGCAGCCTCATGGGAGGACGGACTCCCGTCGACGCGGTCCAGAAGTCAGCTTCTGGGACATCACGTTATTAGTGAGATCTTGGTGCCGCACATGTCCTCGAAGCCGGTTTCTGGTCAGCCTTGAACCCAATCGCAGCTCGGAGTTTCGGTTTCGGTTCTTCGAGCCGGAGGAAGTGGAGGTAGCCGCCTGTGTCACCGGCGACGCCTGCAGCGCGTAATAGAAATGCACGGCGGGTTCCTGGGAAACACACCGCTTACAGCTCTTGAACGGTGCTACAATACGGCGCCAACGTGGTAGGCGCGGGTGGTCTAAGAGAGTCCACACACCGCGGCGGCATTGGGTAAATGGCGAAGTACTTATTCGACGAATATCACCTCGACGTCGCTGAGCGAAGGCTTATTCGCGGCAAAGAGGACGTTCGTCTGCGGGGCAAACTGTTTGACACGCTTTGTGTACTGGTGGCAAACGCCGGAAAACTGGTTCGCAAGGACGAGTTGATGCACGCTGTTTGGCCGGACACGATTGTAGAAGAGAACAACGTGGAGCACTGCGTCTCGCATCTTCGAAAAGTCCTTCGCGGCAAAGTCAATCAATTCATTGAAACAGTTCCGCGAAAGGGCTACAGATTCGTCTGTCGCGTGCGTAATCACAATGTCCTTGAGCTTCCCATAAATGTCAGTGACGCCCAGCGGCGGGACCCGCCCGAAATGCCGCCACAAAAGATCAGGTCCTTCGTCACGCAGGATGGAGTGAACATCGCCTATTCGCAGTGCGGAGCCGGCCCGCCGCTGGTTAAAGCGGCCAATTGGCTAAACCACCTGGAGTTCGAGTGGCGCAGTCCTATCTGGGCGCACTGGGTTACGGAGTTGACTAGGCATCACACACTTTATCGCTACGATGAGCGTGGCAATGGTCTTTCCGACTGGAACATCCACGACTTCTCGTTTCAGGCGTGGGTGCGTGACTTCGAGCAGTTGATCGACACGATCCAGCTCGACAGGTTTGTACTTCTGGGAATTTCACAAGGGGGAGCGGTTGCCGTGTCGTACGCTGCGCGCCATCCCGAGCGGGTCAGCAAGCTCATCCTCTACGGAGCATTCTCGCGTGGTTGGATGGTGCGCAATTCGCCTGACGAGATTGAACGCCGCAATGCGCTGCTCACCTTGGTCCGCTTGGGCTGGGGCAAAGACAACCCGGCATTCCGACAATTGTGGACAACGCTGTTCATGCCGCAGGCGACACCCGAACAGTCTGACTGGTTCAACGAGCTGCAACGTGTAACGACGTCGCCCGACAACGCCGTGCAACTGATGTTGGAAGCTGGCAAAATCAACGTCGTTGATCTGCTGCCCAGAGTGAAGTGCCCAGCGCTAGTGCTGCACAGCGGCGAGGATGCGGCGATACCCGTCACCGAAGGCCGTTTGCTGGCGGCAAGGATTCCGGCGGCAAAATTCGTCGAGCTTCCGAGCTGCAACCACTTGGTGGTCCCGCAGGAGCCTGCTTGGGGAGTGTTCCTGCAAGCGTTGGGGGAGTTCATGGAATGGGACAAAGTTAATAAGGTCGCGGCGGCCGTGCTGCAGGCCCCGAGCTCGCATTAGACTCGGGCAGGTTGTGCTCCCGGCACTTCCTCAGAAGTCAGGTTCTGGTCCATTACGTTGTTGGCGAGATCTTTCTGTGGCACATGTCCCCGAAGCCGGTTTATGGGCCGTGACGAGAGTGATAAGTCCCCCCTGGTTCCGAGAACCGACCATTAATTTCCAAAAGATACTGCGCGAGCTTGTGCTGCCTCCGGCGTCGTCAACCGGAAAGAGCCTAACATGCTGCGGGGCTCTGCTTGCAGTGGGTACAGAGGCTGTCCAGTCCTCTGTCATGGGCAAACAACACTGCCGG
>Ga0210406_10006039_pt1 | contig 12594 bp, 9 predicted proteins | sample IncBWC30MmetaG_FD_155454 | JGI IMG/M metagenome (GOLD analysis project Ga0210406, IMG submission 155454) | Forest soil microbial communities from Barre Woods Harvard Forest LTER site, Petersham, Massachusetts, United States - Inc-BW-C-30-M | ecosystem: Environmental > Terrestrial > Soil >...
AGTCTTCGCGGCCGCAGGCAGCGGTGCCCGCGCCTTGCTGACGGCATCGGATTTCGGCTTGCTGGCTGCCTTCTTCACCGCGGCCTTTTTCACTAGCTTCGGTGCTTCCGCTTCGCTTGCGGCGGGTTTTGCCGCCGCCGTTTTGACTGGCAGGATCTTGACTGATTTGGCCTTCTTGCCCTTCGGCTTGCCGCCGCCCTTGGCAGCGCGCTCGTCGATCAGCGCAATGGCTTCGGAGAGCGTGATGGCATCCTTGTCCTTGTCGCTTGGGATCGTGGCATTGACGCCGCCGGCGGTGACGTAAGCGCCATAGCGACCGTTCTTCATTGCAACGGCGCCAAGGGTCGGGTGATCCCCCAACGGCTTGCCGGGATCGGCGCCAAAGCGGCGGCCGCTCGGACCTTTTGCGATTTTCTCCGCGATCAGCGTCACCGCGCGGTTGAGGCCAATGTCGAAGACCTCGTCACCGGCCTCAAGGCTCGCGTAGGTCTTCTCATGCCGCACGAACGGACCGAAGCGGCCGATGCCGGCCGTGATCGGTTGGCCGGTCTCCGGATGCTTGCCGATCTCGCGCGGCAGCGACAGCAATTTGAGCGCAAGCCCAAGCTCGATATCGCTGGGCGAGATGTTTTTCGGAATCCCGGCGCGCTTCGGCTTCTCGCCCTCCGCATAGTCCTTCTGCTCGCCGAGCTGGATATAGTGACCGAACCGGCCGGCTTTCACCGTGACGTCGAGGCCGCTCTCGGGGTCCTTGCCGAGGACGCGGTCGGCGCTGGCCTTGCTGTCGGCGGCGAGCGGACGGGTGTAGCGGCATTCCGGATAATTCGAGCAGCCGACGAAGGCGCCGAACTTTCCGGCCTTGAGGTTGAGCTTGCCGGTGCCGCAGGTCGGGCATTGCCTGACATCGCCGCCGTCGGTGCGGGGCGGATAGATGTGCGGGCCCAGCATCCCGTCGAGCACGTCCAGCACTTGCGCTACGCGCAAATCCTTGATCTCGTCGACGGCGCCGATGAAATCACGCCAGAAATCCCGCAAGACCTGCTGCCAGGAGATTTCGTTGTTGGAGATGCGGTCGAGCTGCGCTTCCAGATCGGCGGTGAAGTCGTATTCGACATAGCGCGCGAAGAAGTTTTCCAGGAACGCGACCACGACGCGGCCCTTGTCTTCGCCATGCAGGCGCTTCTTCTCGAGCTTGACGTAGCCGCGGTCTTTCAGGACTTGCAGGATCGAGGCGTAGGTCGAGGGACGGCCGATACCGAGCTCTTCCATGCGCTTGACCAGGGAGGCTTCGGAAAAGCGTGGCGGCGGTTCGGTGAAATGCTGGGTGACAGCAAGGTCCCGCCGCTTCAACGCTTCGCCCGCGCTCATCGCGGGGAGGCGGCGGCCGTCTTCATCTTCCTCGTCGTCGCGGCCTTCCTGGTAGAGCGCCAGAAAACCGTCGAATTTGATCACCTGGCCGGTCGCGCGCAGTTCCAGCATGCGCGAGCCGGCCTTGGCCGCGATGTCGACGGTGGTGCGCTCCAGCTCGGCGGATTCCATCTGGCTTGCGATGGTGCGGGTCCAGATCAGATCATAAAGCCGCGCCTGATCATTATCGAGCTTCCGGCGCATATCGGAAGGGCGACGCGACAGGTCGGTCGGGCGGATTGCCTCGTGGGCTTCCTGCGCATTCTTGGCCTTGGCCTGATACTGGCGCGGCGCATCCGGCACATAGGCGTTGCCGTAGTCTTCGCCGATCACCTTGCGCGCCTGCGTGATCGCCGAAGGGTCGATCTGCACGCCGTCGGTACGCATATAGGTAATGAGACCGGTGGTCTCGCCGCCGATATCGATGCCTTCATAGAGCCGCTGCGCGATCCGCATGGTGTGCGCGGGCGCGAAGCCGAGCTTGCGGCTCGCTTCCTGCTGCAGCGTCGAGGTGGTGAAGGGCGCCTGCGGATTGCGGCGCGCCGGTTTGGCCTCGACGCTCGAAACCGTGAAGTTCGCGGCTTCGATCGCTTTCTTGAAATCTTCGGCTTCCGCGCCCGAGCCGATGTCGAGCCTTTGAATCTTCTTGCCATCGGCGCCGACCAGGCGCGCTTCGAAAGTTTCACCGCGCGGCGTCGCCAGCGTCGCAACCAGCGACCAGTATTCGCGGGGCACGAATTTCTCGATCTCGAGCTCACGGTCGCAGACGAGCCGCAACGCCACCGATTGCACGCGTCCGGCCGAACGCGCGCCAGGCAATTTGCGCCACAGCACCGGCGAGAGCGTGAAGCCGACCAGATAATCCAGCGCGCGCCGCGCCATGTAGGCGTCGACCAGCGCGCCGTCGATCTGGCGCGGATGCTTCATCGCGTCCGTCACCGCCTGCTTGGTGATGGCGTTGAACACCACGCGCTCGATCTTGTGGTCCTTCAGCGCACGCTTTTCCTTCAAGACCTCGAGCACGTGCCACGAGATCGCCTCGCCCTCGCGATCGGGGTCGGTCGCCAGGATCAGCCGGTCGGCGCCCTTGAGCGATTTGGCAATGTCGTTCAGCCGGCCATTGGCCTTGGGATCGACCTCCCAGATCATTTTGAAATTAGAGTCCGGATCGACCGATCCGTTCTTGGCTGGGAGGTCGCGGACATGGCCGAACGAGGCCAGAACCTCATAGGACGAGCCTAGATATTTGTTGATCGTCTTGGCTTTCGCCGGAGACTCCACAATGACGATATTCATGTCATTCCAATGGCTTACGGGAAAAATAAAGGCCGGTTCCGCGAGACTCGCGCCAGCCGTTTGGACCCGAACATGGGTGCGCAGCCGGCCCCTGTCAAATCGACAGATGTTGAAAGCAGGGGTAACCAGGACGAATTAGCGTCCCCTGGGTTGTAAAACATGTACCAGGGGTTGTGCTTGCAAGGGGTGAGCAACCCTCAAGCCGGCACGCTGCGGCGGCGTTTGGCCGGCCTCGGCTTCAGTGCCGTGTCGGCCGAGGTGAGCAGCCGTCCATCCTGCGAATGGAGCTCCAGCTTTCGCACCGGCCGGCCGTTTTCGCGATCGACCAGGATGGTCGCGATCTGCTCCGGCCGCTCATCAAACTCCTCGCTCCATTGTCTAAGCGCGACCAGGATCGGGAACACGCCGCGGCCCTTCGGCGTCGGCACATATTCCTGATAGGCGCTGCCGTCGGACGCCGGCGCCATCTTCAAAATGCCCTGATCCACCAGCGTGCGCAGCCGCACGGTCAGGATATTCTTCGCAAGCCCCAGACTTCTCTGGAATTCGCCGAAGCGGCGCCGGCCGACCAGGGCGTCGCGGATGATGAGAAGCGACCACCAGTCGCCGATCGCATCCAGCGACCGCGCGATCGGGCATTCGGCGTACTCCAGGCTTGTCCGTTTCACCATGGCGGATCTCCCAGCCTCATCTTCGGACGCGTTTTCCACCGCAGATAAGTCTACGCAATCTGCGTAAACTTGATTGCTATGCGAACCGCTATCCACCCCGGATCGCGTCCGGGGCAGGCTTTCGCTCGAAAACGCTCGGTCGGCGCAAATCACGGCCTTGTGTAGTTGCATCATAAAACCAGATTCCTTAGCTAAGCCATCTAGTTTAATAATGCAACCACTCTGGAGGCTATCGTGAGACTTACAAACAAGGCGGCGTTGATTACCGGGGGCAACAGCGGCATCGGGCTTGCGACCGCGAGGCTGTTCGTGGCCGAGGGTGCGCGGGTCGCCATAACAGGCCGAAATCAGGCGACGCTGGCGGCTGCCGCGAAGGAACTCGGACCAAACGTGCTCTCGATCGTGGCTGACGCGACCGATATCGCGGCCACCGAGAATGCGGTTGCCCAGGCGGTCGAAAAATTCGGCAAGCTCGATATTGTCTTTGCCAATGCGGGCATCAGCGCCAGCACGCCAGTCGGCGGCACGTCGCTGGCAGTCTTCGAGTCCGTGCTCAAGACCAACATCACCGCGGTCTTCTTCACCGTACAGGCGGCGGCGCCGCATTTGAGCGATGGCGGCTCCATTATTCTCAACGGCTCGGTGATCTCCGTGCTCGGCAATCCCGGCTACGCCGCCTATGCCGCCAGCAAGGCCGGCGTGCGCGCCATGGCGCGCGTGATGGCGTCAGAGCTGTCGCCGCGTGGCATCCGCGTGAACGTGGTCTCACCTGGCGGCACCAGCACGCCGATCTGGAACCGCACCGCGCCGACGCCGGAGGCGATCGTGGCTTTGGAAGCGCGAATCGCAAAAACCATTCCGCTCGGACGCTTCGGCAAACCAGAGCAGGTCGCAAAAACCGTGCTGTTCCTCGCCTCCGACGATGCTTCCAACGTTCAGGGCGCGGAGATCTTCGTCGATGGGGGCGCCACCGCCTCTCCTGCGGGCGCGCCGATCTATCGCGGATAAAAGGAACTCGCGCCGACAAGTTGAACTTTGAAAAAATGCTGCATCCGATCAGCACGATTGGGCGCGAAAAGCCGCATCGCAGTTGTGCTGGTCGGTCCCCTCAGTCACCGAGTTTTTTAAAATTCCGCGTGATTGCGTTGAACCCTGATCGCAGCAGGCTCGACATCTCCACGGCAGGGCTTTGACCCTAGTGATTGGAGAACTCGATATGTCCAGGGTTGCTCACATTTTCGCGCCGATATCGGCATTCACATCCTCATCGGAGAAATCGGACAGCGCGCTTGATCCGATCGTGTTGTTTTGCGGAATTTGTTTCCTGGCGTTCCTGATTGCGATTCTCACGGGCGTGCAAGGCGTTTGGTATTGATCCCTTCAGCAGGTCGGATTTCCGGTCAGCGCTTTCGAATTTCGCAAAAATGAGTTGCGCTGGCTGGTTCCCTCGTCCCCCGGAGGTATTTTCAAGAGCCGTTGAACCTTCGCCGCAGCTGCGAAGACTCTCTTTTTTGAGGGCAGGGGTTTTTCGAACTTTCTTTTTTGGAGCCTGATATGCCGAATGGTGTCCATATTTCATTTCTCGCGTCCAAAATTTCCTCGCAAAAGTCCGACGGTCACGCGCTCATTTCAATCGCGATATTTTCCGGGCTGGGTCTTTTGGTATCTCTGATTGAAATTCTGTGTGGCGTGCAGGGCGCCTGGTTCTAGTCTTCGACGGCTCTTTCGAAACCGCCCGCCTCCGTGACAGCGGCAGGCCGCGTCTTTTCAACTCATGCCGCGCGGAGATTGGTCGCGGCGTGCAACGCGCTCGCCAGTGCCTTCTCGCGGTGCTCCGGTCCGACCTGAACCCCATCGGCGAAGATGAATTCGGGATTGGCGACGCCGATGAAGCTGAACACCCCGCGCAAATAGGTCTCGAGATGTTCGAGCGCCGCCGCGGGCGTGCCGGCGCCATAGAATCCGCCGCGCGAGATCGCGATGATGACCCGCTTGTTGCCGGCCAGCCCTTCGGCGCCTTGGGCACCGTATTTGAAGGTCTTCCCCGCCACTACGATGCGGTCGATCCAGGCCTTGAGCTGGCTCGGTATCGTGAAATTGTACATGGGTGCGCCGAGCACGACGATGTCGGCGGTCAAAAACTCGTCCAGCACGGCTTGGCCGGCGGCGAGGTCCTGCAGCAGTGCAGCCTCGGGCGCAGCCCCTTGGGCCGCGGCAAGATGCGAGCCCGTGAGATGCGAAAGCGGCGTCGCGGTCAGATCCCGATAGACGATCTGAAGCCCGGGCGTCGCCTGGCGCAGGCGGTCGACGATCGCGGCGGAAACTTTTCGGCTGACGGAGTGGGAGCCGAGCACGCTGGAGTCGATATGAAGCAGTTTCATGGCAGTCATCCCTGGTGGTATAAGTTTGTAACTGAGACTATATGAGTGACTGTCCGCAAACCCCGCAAGAACGCACATTTTTGAAACCCGAGCACATCCGTGAAACCCGAGCACATTAAAGTGCCTGCCCTGCCACCCCAGCCCCACCTCGACAGCGATTGCCGCCGGTTTGCATCGATCCTGGCGCGCGTCGGCGACAAATGGAGCGTGTTCGTCATCATGCTGCTCGGCGACGGCCCGCGACGTTTTAACGAGATCAAGCGCATGGTCGGCGGCATCTCGCAGCGGATGCTGACGCTGACGCTGCGCGGGCTCGAGCGCGACGGCCTAGTCACCCGCACCGTGTTCCCGACCATCCCGCCGCGGGTCGATTACGAACTGACCGATCTCGGCCGCGGGCTGTGGCAGCCGGTGGAGGCGCTCGGCAAATGGGCACACGATCATCAAACCGAGATCGAGGACGCCCGCGCCCGGTTCGACCGGCGCAACACGTAGCGTTTTCGAGCGAAGTGAGCATCGGTTCGCGTCAAGAAAACGCGTCAAAATAAAGAACTGGCAGCCTGATCTGGCGAAATTAAATCAGCGACACCAGGCCGCCGCCGTGACGCTCCAGCCTGCCTGCAAGTTCAAGCTCGAGCAGCACAGTGCGCACCACCGCCGGTGACGTTCCGGCCATCCGGATCAAATCGTCGATCGATACCGGGCTTGGTCCGAGCAGGCTTGTGATACGCGCGCGATCGCTTGCGTTGGGATCGGGCGCAAGCGGTTCGCCGTCCGGCTCGCTCAATGGAAATGCGATCGGGCGCTCCATGATCGGCTCGACCGCGTGGATGACGTCGGCGGCCTCGGTGACCAGCGTCGCGCCCTGCTTGATCAGATCGTTGGCGCCGGCCGCGCGCGGATCGAGCGGGGAGCCTGGCACCGCAAAAACCTCGCGGCCCTGTTCGGCCGCCATCCGTGCCGTGATCAGCGAGCCCGAGCGATGCGCGGCCTCGACCACGACGACGCCGAGCGCGCAGCCCGAGATCAAGCGATTGCGCCGTGGAAAATCCCGCGCGCGCGGCACGTGGCCGAGCGGCATTTCGGAAATCGCGGCGCCGCCCGTCTCGACGATGGCTGCCAGCAGGTCTTCATGCTCGCTCGGATAGATTTTGTCATGGCCCCCCGCCAGCACGGCGACGGTGCCGCTTTGGACTGTGGCGCGATGGGCGGCCTGATCGCTGCCGCGCGCCAGACCCGAGACGATGACAAAACCGGCCTCGCCGAGGTCGCGCGCCAGTTGGCCGGCGAATGTCAGGCCGGCGCCGGAAGCATTGCGCGAGCCGACGATCGCAATCATCGGCCGCATCGACGCCTCTAGCGCGCCGCGCAGACCGAGCAAGGGAGGCGCGTCGTCGAGCATTGCGAGCCGCGGCGGATAGCCGGCTTCATCAGGCGCCAGCAGGCTGACGCCGAGCCTTTGACCCGCGGCGAGCTCCGTGCGCGCATCCGCCTCGCTGCAAATCCGTGCCGCACGATCAGCGCCGCCGCGCCGGGCCAGATCGGGCAGTTTTTCCAGTGCCGCGCGCGCAGTGCCGAAATGATGCAGCAGGGAATTGAAGGTGCGCGGCCCCCGCGCGGCCCGACATTGTCGGAGCGGATCAGCCGCAGCCGGTCGATCCGCTCGGCGTCGGTGAGGCTTACGGGATGGTTGATGGCGTCCACGCGGTCTCCTTGAGGGACAGCATGAAGCAACCTGAGGGCGTGGGGAAGGGGGTGGAGGTGGGGTATCCGCGCCGACTTCCAACCGTCATGGCCGGGCTTGTCCCGGCCATCCACGTCCTGTTTCCTCCACGGATATTGTAGGAAGGACGTGGATGCCCGGCATCCGGCTACGCCAAGGCTTCGCCGGGCTCAGTGCCAGTCCGCCGAAGCTTTAGCGAAGGCGGGCACAAGGCCGGGCATGACGGAGAGGAAACACCGCCCCATGATCTCGCTCACCGACCTTCAGCGCCGTATCGATGCCGGCGATCTCGCTTCGGAAGCGGCGCTCGCGCAATCGCTGGAAGCGATCGACGCGCAGGAGCGGACAATTGGCGCCTTTGTCCGCCGCGCCGAAAATCCCCGCGCCGCGGGCAGCGGGCCGCTGCGCGGCATCGCCGTCGGCATCAAGGACATCATCGACACCGCAAAACTTCCGACCGAGATGGGCTCGCCGATCTACAAAGATCATCGGCCGCGCGCGGATGCGGCCGTGGTGATGATGCTGAAGCGGGCGGGTGCGACCATCGTCGGCAAGACCACGACGACGGCGTTCGCGGCGAACGATCCGACCGCAACCCTCAATCCGCGCAACCACGCCCACACGCCGGGCGGATCCTCATCGGGCTCGGCGGCAGCCGTTGCCGCCGGGATGATTCCGCTGGCGCTGGGAACCCAGACCGGCGGCTCGGTGATCCGCCCGGCTTCGTTCTGTGGCGTCGCCGCGATAAAACCGTCGTTCCATCTGTTGCCGAAGGTCGGGGTCAAATGCTTTTCGTGGACGCTCGACACCGTCGGGCTGTTCGCAGCCGGTGTCGCTGATCTCGCGCACGGTCTTGCGGCGATGACCAACCGGGTGGAATTGCTGCCGGGTGCGGCGATCACGTCGCCGAGGATCGGCGTGGTGATGCAGGAATTTGCCGGTGAGCCGGATTCGGCGGGCGTTGAAGCGTTGCGGATCGCGGCTGCCGCGGCGGAGCGGGCAGGGGCTTCCGTTCGCGCGCTCAAACTGCCTGAGATCGTTGCGGAGGCCTGGCGCATCCATCCGACCATCCAGGATTTCGAGGCGCATCACTCCTTCGCCTGGGAATATCGTGAAAATTACGACGCCATGCCGCCGCTCTTGCGCGGCCGGCTCGACGAAAGCCGGGATATAACGCCTACCGCCTACGATGCGGCGCGCGCGATTACGATCCGCGCCCGCGCGGCATTGGCGCAAGTATTCGAAGCAGTCGACATATTGCTCACGCTTTCGGCGCCCGGCGCAGCGCCCGAGGGATTAAGCTCGACCGGCGATCCCCGTTACAACCGGCTATGGACGCTGATGGGCATTCCTTGCGTCAACGTTCCCGCTCACGTCGCCGAAGGTGGATTGCCGGTCGGCGCGCAGCTGATCGCGGGATATGGCGACGATGCCAGGGCGCTCGCCGCGGCGCGTTTTGTTGAGGAGGCGCTTAGACGGGGGTGACATTTCCCTGTCATTCCGAGGCGCGCACAAGCGCGAACTATGGTGCGCAATTGCGCACCTGAGAATCTCAAGATTCCGGGTCTGGTGCTGGCGCACCATCCCGGAATGACGGCTAACGCCGTCACTTCGCCCCGATCCGCCCTTCCGTCCCCGCCTGCAACCGCCTGATGTTCTCGCGGTGCACGTAGAACAACAACAGCGTCAGCACTGCGAACAGCGAGGCGAGCGCGAGGTGGCCGAACCACCACAGGAAGATCGGCGTCAAAAAACTTGCGACCAGCGCCGACAGCGATGAATAGCGCGAGGTGAGGGCGGTGGCGAGCCAGATTGCGCAAAACACCAGCGCGGCCGGCCAGAACAAGCCGAGCAGCACGCCGATATAGACGGCGACGCCTTTGCCGCCCCGAAATTTCAGCCAGACCGGAAAGAGATGACCGAGGAAGGCGCCGAGCGCTGCCAGCATCGCCGCGTTCGGTCCGCCAAGAGTGCCTGATATGACGACGGCGGCCGTGCCCTTGAGCATGTCGAGGAGTAGCGTTGCCGCGGCAAGACCCTTGCGGCCGGTGCGCAGCACGTTGGTGGCGCCGATATTGCCGGAGCCGATCGAGCGCAAATCCTGTGTGCCCGCCAATTTTGTCAGGACCAGCCCGAACGGGATCGAGCCCAGCAGATAGCCGAGCAGGAACGCGACCACCAGGAAGCCGTCACCCCACACGGCGGTCGCTCCCGCCGTTGCCGTCTCCACAAATTTGCCGCGCATTAGACATGCTCATAGACCGTCCGCCCGCCGACGATAGTACGGACGACGCGGCCGGAGAAGCGGGCCTCGTCGAACGGCGTGTTCTTGCATAGGGATTTGAGATCGGCGGGGTCGAGCACCCAGGGCGTATCGGGATCGATCACGATCACGTCAGCTGGCGATCCGGCGCGCAGGGAGCCCCCGGGCAGGCCGAGCAATTCCGCCGGGCGCGTCGACATCGCGCGGATCAGCGTCTTGAAATCCAACTCGCCATTGTGGACCAGCCGCAACGCCGCCGGCAGCATGGTCTGTAGACCAACCGCGCCGGAAGCGGCTTCCGCGAACGGCAGCCGCTTCACCTCGACATCCTGCGGATTGTGATCGGACATGACCACGTCGATCAGCCCCGAGGCGAGCGCGCCGACCAGGGCCTTGCGGTCTTCCTCGGTGCGCAGCGGCGGCGACAGTTTCAAGAAGGTGCGGTAGGGGCCGATGTCGATCTCGTTCAGCGTCACGTGGTTGATCGAGACCGAGGCCGAGACGTGCAGCCCGGCATCGCGCGCCCGCTTCAGGATTTCCAGCGACTCGATGCAGCTCAGCGAGGCCGCGTGATAGCGCCCGCCGGAGAGCGCCACGAGGCGCATGTCGCGCTCCAGCATCACGGCCTCCGCGGCATTGGGGATGCCGAAAAGCCCAAGGCGCGCGGCGAACTCGCCTTCATTCATCACGCCTTCGCCGACGAGGTTCGGATCCTCGGTGTGGTGGACGATCAGCGCGTCGAAGTCGCGGGCGTAGGTCAGCGCGCGGCGCATCACCTGCGCGTTGGTGACGCTCCGGTCGCCGTCGGAAAACGCCACCGCGCCAGCGGCCTTCAACAGCCCGATCTCGGTCATCTCCTGGCCGAGCATGCCCTTGGTGAGCGCCGCCATCGGATGGATGTTGACGATCGCGGTGTCGCGGGCGCGGCGCAGCACGAAATCCACCGTCGCCGAATTGTCGATCACGGGCGAGGTAGCCGGCTGGCAGATAATGGTGGTGATGCCGCCGGCCGCCGCGGTCTGGCTTGCGGAAGCAAACGTCTCGCGGTGGCTGGCGCCGGGCTCGCCGACAAAGGCGCGCATGTCGATGAGCCCAGGGGCGATGATCATGCCGGCGCAATTGACGATGTCGGTGCCTTCGGGCACGCCGGCAGCACCGATGCCGCGCCGGGCATCGCGGATCATGCCGTCGGCGATCAGGACATCGCCGGGCCCGTCGAAATCGCGGGACGGATCGATCACGCGGGCGTTGGCGAGCAGGATCGGGCGGCGATCCCTAAGCATCAGGCGTTTGGCAGGTTGCGGGCGAGCGCTTCCAGCACCGCCATCCGCACCGCCACTCCCATTTCCACCTGCTCGCGGATCAGCGACTGCGCGCCGTCGGCGACGATCGAGTCGATCTCGACACCGCGATTCATCGGCCCCGGATGCATCACCAGCGCATCGGGTTTTGCGTAAGCGAGCTTCTTCTGGTCAAGCCCGAAGTAGTGGAAGTATTCGCCCGTTGACGGCACGAACGAGCCGTTCATCCGTTCGCGTTGTAGCCGCAGCATCATCACGATGTCGGCGCCGTTGAGCCCTTCGCGCATGTCGCGCGCGACCTCGACGCCCATCCGCTCGATGCCTGATGGCAACAGGGTAGAGGGCGCGACCACGCGCACCCGTGCGCCCATCAGGTTGAGCAGAAGGATATTGGACCGCGCCACCCGCGAATGCAGGACGTCGCCGCAGATCGCGATCACCAGCCCCTCGAGCCGGCCCTTGTTGCGACGGATGGTGAGCGCATCCAACAGCGCCTGGGTCGGATGTTCATGCGCGCCGTCGCCGGCGTTGATCACGGAACCATCGACCTTGCGCGCCAGAAGTTCCACCGCGCCGGAGGCGTGATGGCGGACCACCAGGATGTCCGGGTGCATGGCGTTCAGCGTCACCGCGGTGTCGATCAGCGTCTCGCCCTTGCGCATCGAGGACGAGGAGACCGACATGTTCATGACGTCGGCGCCCAGTCGCTTGCCGGCGATCTCGAACGAGGACTGGGTGCGGGTCGAGGCCTCGAAGAACAGGTTGACCTGGGTGCGGCCGCGCAAAGAGGCGCGCTTCTTGTCGACCTGGCGGTTGAGCTCGACATATTCTTCGGAAAGGTCGAGCAGGCCGGTAATATCGGCAGCCGAAAGCCCCTCGATTCCCAGCAGATGCCGGTGACCGAGGACGAAGGTCGATTTCAGTGCGGGGGTCATTAAAACGAGAGCTATAGGCGGGGATGGATGGCGGGGCAAGGGCCAAAGGCGGGCCAAGAAGTTATCCCCCGGTCAGTCTTAACTATTCTCGTCATGCCCGGGCATAGCCGTCCGAAGGACGGCGTCGCTTCCGCTCGCCTATGACCCGGGCATCCACGCTCGTGGGAGTTAACCGTAAAAGGACGTGGATGGCCGGAACAGGTCCGGCCATGACGATAGAGAGAGTGGTTTCGTGAAGACAGTTCTGACCATATTCGCGATCGTCGTCGCATGCATGGATCCGGCCCATGCGCAGGCCTTGCCCGACAGTTTCGTGTATCTGCGCGATATCGACCCTTCGATCATCCAGGACATCCGCTACGCCGGCTCCAACAATTTTGTTGGCCGGCCGCTCAAAGGCTATGGCGCCGCCGAATGCGTGGTGAAGCGCGAGGTGGGGTTGAAGCTGAAAGCCGTCCAGCAGGAGCTTTCAAAGCAGAACCTGTCGCTAAAGATGTTCGATTGCTACCGGCCCGCGCGCGCGGTCGCCGATATGTGGGCCTGGGCGCAAAACGGCAAGGAGACAGCCGCCGAGCGGCGCTTCAATCCGGCATTCCCGAAGGCCGAGCTGTTCCGGC
>Ga0210406_10006041_pt1 | contig 12593 bp, 19 predicted proteins | sample IncBWC30MmetaG_FD_155454 | JGI IMG/M metagenome (GOLD analysis project Ga0210406, IMG submission 155454) | Forest soil microbial communities from Barre Woods Harvard Forest LTER site, Petersham, Massachusetts, United States - Inc-BW-C-30-M | ecosystem: Environmental > Terrestrial > Soil >...
CACGACGTGCGACGACCCCCGAGCCTCGACGTGCGACGACCCCCAAGCCACGACGTGCGACGACCCCCAAGCCTCGACGTGCGACGACTCCCAAGCCACGACGTGCGACGACCCCCAAGCCACGACGTGCGACGACCCCCAAGCCACGACGTGCGACGACTCCCGAGCCTCGACGTATTGAGCGCCTTGAATTTTGAACCAACCATTGCCAACCAGAATCGGCAGGTCTTTGGCTTCAAGTGCGGCATCGCATTCGGCTTGCGTCTTGCAATTCACTCGGTTGTTCATAGCTGCTCCTCACGCAATTGCCAGGTTTTCTTCGCTCCGCGAATCCCGCCTTTTGGTTTGAGAGCCCATCCGTGCAAATAGACCGTTCCACCAGCGGCTTTCCAAACTTGCAATTCAGGAATTCCAGCCAGCTTCTCTTTGTGGTCCTTCCATCGCGCCATCGGGAAAGTCTGAATCAGGGCAATCTGACCTGGAGTCTGAACCCAGCCCAATGCAGTTTCAAAATCTTTCGGAACAAAGCAAGCCAGAATATCCGCAAATCCCCAAACATCTTTGCGTACTCCAAACTTCATGTTGCCTCGCGGCGGTATCCACTTCTCGACAATGGCACACTGCCAGCCATTCTTTTCTAGATAGCGCAAACTTCGTTGTGTGGCCAGCGTCTTAGCCATTCGCTCACCGCGAAGAAAGGTATTCAGACAGACTCATCAAGAGAATCGAGAGCACCGTGGCAAAGACCACGAAGATCCCGAGCACCAGGCGCCCCGTAATGACAATTGGCCGCCTAGGACGCAGCACAGGCACAAGGACAGAGCCGCTCCCCGAGCAGACATAGCACAGCACATCCGTATCAATGAATCCCTCGCCGCGGCAGACGGCGCAAACAACAGCCCGGCAGTCAGATGCCTGAGCGATAAGGTCGTCCGCTGTCAGTTGTTTTCTGTTAGCCATTGACCATATTCTTTCTCCTCTTGTTTCTGCGATGGCCGGCAAGAAATTAAGTCTCGCTTGGAGCTCTGGCAGCTTCGCAGAGCATACGGCGCATCTTATCGGCCATCGTCAGGCAGAGCCAAACTCTGCTACGGACAAGGGAACCCCTGTCCGTTTCGGCCTAATTGCGTCGCGTGTTATCGCAGATTGAGTCCAGGAGAGAACTCCCCGTGCTGGCTGGAATGTAGCTTGGAAGTTTCGCAGATTCCTGAAGGATAACTTCCAAAGCGTTTTCTTTCAGCATGCAGCCAGAGCCAAACGTGCTCGAATCCGCGCGTGCCAAGAGAACGTTTCCGCCGTGATTCTTTGCTGTGCGAAGATGATCGGTATATTCGGTAACAGCATTGAGCAAGTTATACCCCGTTCCGCGAATTTCCGGAAATGCGTTATTGTCGTTTCGCTCATACAGACGTAGGACATCGGCCAAAATGTTCTCACGGCGTGTGGTATTCGCTTCTTTGTCTTTAGACTCAGGGAAGATGCGGTCAAGGATAGACTTCATTGATTCCCGCGTCATTTTGACTTGCGCAAGCTTCACAAGCTTGTCTTTTAGACTCGAAACGTTTGCGCCTATACCTTTCATCAATTCGGCCGCGCGTACCATACGGTCTTGCGCATTGCGCGTATGCTTGACACGCACAAACTGTCCCGCAGAGCCGATTGCCTGAGATAGAGTATTCTGGCAAACGACACGCACAGTAGTAAGTTTGCAGACAGCGCTCGCAGAGCCATCATGCGAAGTAGTGAACATCAAATACGTTTCGGTCTTGTCTCCGGGAACAGGTTCAAAGTCAAACGGTACTTTTGCAGAGCACCAAATGCGCTCGCCATTGCCCAGCGCTCCGGCAGAGTCATAGTGCGCGCCGTCTGTAGCTTCCATGAGAACATCAACGAATTCAAACGCATCTTTATTCTGTATGGGAGTGTAGCGCTCGCCTACGGCGCCAAGAAACTGGCCGTCGTCTGTTCTGAAAACTCCCCATGCTGCTACTTCTGCAAGAGTAGTGCCCGGCAGAGCTCCCATCAATTGATGCTTTGAAACTGGCCAGTCAAGATCGGCAAGCTTCATTGCCTCTTGCCAAGACACCGCACCTGGAGTCCTTTGTCCTAGTTTGTGCCAAGCGGAGTCTCTGTCTCCCGTGCAGAACATTGCAGTACTACCGTTTCGATTCATTAAATTGTGCGCCATTGTGTTTCCTTTCGAGTTTGTCTCCCCTGGAAGGGAGTAGATTGCGAAGACTTTCATCAATCGCACGGCGGATTAGTTCAGCAATAGGCGCGCCAGTCTCTTGAGACCGTGCACGCAGAGCGCTGAACTGTTCATCCGTAAGACTGAGAGTAGTGCGACGCATGCAATCAAGTTATGGCGATTGATAGCACAATGCAAGGTTCAATTTATCGTAGTACTGCGGTACTAGGACGGCGTGATACAGAGAACAGAAGAGACCGGCCGCACTTGCGCTCGAGCTCGAGAACAGGTAACAATCGAGCCATGAAGCAAGTACAAGCCACACCAAAGCGTAAGGGAGTCTCCCCTGAGCGCATGAGAGAAATATCCAAAAAGACTCAATGGCCAAAAGGAAAGAGTGGGAACCCGGCCGGCCGCTTTCCAGATAAGGCCGTAAGTGAAGGTCTAAAGACCTTTTACTATGAGAATCCAGCAGAGTTCAAAAGGTTCATCAATGCAGCACATAGACGTTCCACTGGAAAGAACCCTTCTGCGAAGTTTTGGGAGTTAATTGCAGACCGTATCGAAGGGAAAGTTTCGCAGCAAGTGGACGTGCGCGCGCTTGTAGTTCATCTTGCAAGCGAATCTGAAAAGAAAACAGCGCAAGCAACAATTGAATCAATTCGCGCATTTGAATCTAGTTCAAGTGAAGCGATTGCCGGCGAGCTCGCAGAAGAAAGTAAGGATAACGACTAAGTACCAGGACTATAGCACTGCACAATAGTAGTGCAACATTGAGAAAAGGCCAGTAAATACGCTACATTCTAGTAAACACACTATACCTTATCGGACTCGCGTCATTATCCACACGCATTGAATCAAGATAGATTGAGAACGGCGCGCGGCCGCCGAGCTCGCAGACTGGCAAACGATTGGCGAGCGAATGGCAAAGCATGCTTTTTGGTGCACCAGGACTATGCTTTGGCCCCGGAGGGGGTATTTCGCTGCCAGGGATTTGATTGGGGTTCGGGAGCCTCACGCTATAATTTTTTGTTGTAAAAGTCGCGGTTGACATTCATACACACAAATGATAATAAACACACATGGCGCTCTCGAAACGTCTGACCATCCTGCTGACGCCTGCGGAACACGACGAGTTGAAGCGGCGCGCGGGGTTGGTTCCGGTGAGTACGTGGATACGGCATCAAGTTTTGGGGATAGAGAATGCGAGTAACGGTGAAAATTTGCGGCGAACCCCAGGTGTTTCTGTGGTTCAAGGGGGCACTGCTGCGGATGAGCGACGCGGACGAACTCGGCCACGATCTACCATGCGAAAAATTGCAGACATCGCGCACGAAGACACCAGAAAAACTTTGGAGTCTGCTCAAGTTGGAGTTGGATCTTCCGCGGAATTGACTTGCGGACATCCACCGTATCCTGGAGCTCCGGGGAAGTGCAAGAAGTGGGGATGTGCAAATTACTTTTATTCGAGGTGAGTTATGCCGAAGGGGCAAGTAGGACAATTCGAGCAGACGAAACGGGATTACAAGCCACTAGAGACGCATACAGCGGAATCGAAGTGGCAGTTTTGCAACTGTACAACGTGCCAGGATCACCGGTTCTTTCTGGACTCGCGTTCGCCTGACCCGATTGACTACACAAAATTCCGGCTGAAGGGCGAGAACTACTGATGAGGCTGCTGGACCTATTTTGCGGGCGCTGGGGCTGGTCGAGGGCGTTTGCTGCGCGAGGGTGGGAGTGCGTAGGCGTGGATATAGCAGCACCAGAGGATATTCCTGACAGGTGCTTTTTCCGTCAGGATGACGTGTGCGAACTACCTATGAGTTTTATCAAAGAGGGCGGATTTACTTTCATTGTGGCCAGCCCTCCTTGCCAGGAGTTCGCTGTTCATGGCATGAAGCATTTCCATCCAAACCCACCCTACCCGGAGATTGGAATTCACTTGTTCAATCAGACGCGTGCCATGTGCGAGGCCAGCGGCATCCCTTACGTGATGGAGAACGTTCGCGCAGCGGAACAATTTGTCGGGCGGGCAGTTTTCGCTTGTGGCCCCTTCGCACTGTGGGGAACCGGCGTCCCAATCCTGTTCCCTAAGGGCATCACAAAAGCAATCACGGTAGCAGCACAAGGAGATTTGCGCGGAGCGGAGAGAAAATTACCGGCAGCAGAAAAGCGTCGTATTCGCCTTGAGCGTGGAGGGGATTTGTACCGCATGAGCAGCAAACAAAGAGCAGCGCTTTCCGCTAAAATCCTGCCCGAGTTGGCAAATTGCGTATGTGATCATGCCGAGTGGTTGCTGGAGCAGAGGAAGTCGGCGTGAGTGTCGGAGCAGGACTGGCGATCGGTCTTTCAGTGCTGGGGTTCTTTCTGGCGCTTGGCCTTGCGCACTTCGGGGAGCACATGGAGAGGCATTTCACTTTGAAAACCGACCGCAGGAATTACGAAGACAAGCTGCCTCCAGAGGCTAGGCCATGAATTTACTCGAAAAAATCATGTCCATCCTCAATTTCGAGGACTGGAAGAAAGCTTCTGACCTCCCTGGCTGGGCGCACCGGCCTACCAGAATGAAACACTTGCGGCGTCCGCACTCCTCTTCGCGTATTCGTGGCTCGGGGGCGCAGTGCATGACGATCGAGGAGTATGACGACAAGGACGAACGCAATGCGCGCTTTGCCGCGCTTCGCGCGCAGGGTACGCGGCATGTCAGCAAGTTCTCAACGGTTCGCAACGATGGCCTTGACGATACTGGCCGGATGAAATCCAAGAGCGTGTGGTGCGTGGTGAGGCCATGAGAGCTCTGTGCTGCTATCTGGTTTGCTCCATCACGCGGCTCTGGTATACGCCTTTCTGGTGCCGTTGTCCTGAGTGCCGGGCGGAGAGAATGCGATGAAAGAACTCTGGGACAAACTCAACAAGCAGAAGCGTTACGCTCTCTTAGTCAAAGCATATCCGGCGCGCCCCTGGGAGATTCACAACCTCGAAGCCAAACTGAAATGGGACAAGCTGCTGCCTTCGACGCAGAAAGAATTGGAACGGTTGGTGGTTTACAAGGAGAAGACATGAAACCAAGTATCGGAAGAATCGTGATCTACAATCACCCCGGTTCGGCTGACGGGACCTATCCTGCCCAGAAATCCCCTGCGATCATCCAGAACGTAGCCGCGGACGGTACCTGCCGCCTGTTCGTGTTTGGACCGAAAGGCCAGCACATGGACGAAGGACTCACGCAGGGAGACGGTCCTTGCCAGTGGAATTGGCCGGAGCGCATTGGATGAGCGATTGCCAGCATGAAGACTTCCAGGCCAACGTTGGCGTGCATCGGCTTACGCGCGGAGATGACGGTCCAGTCTATGCCTGGATAGCCGATGTGGAAGTGAAATGCTCGCAATGCGGACTACCATTCGAGTTTCCGGGCCTTGCAAATGGAATCAGTTCGACCGAAGCGCGGGTGAGCATCAACGGGCAAAAGATGAGTGTCCCACTGAAGCCAGCCGACAAGCAGCACTTCGAGTTCTTTCCTGGGTTCGATGTGAGGCAAACCGCATGAGCGCAGCAGACCTCGAAGCCGTCTATCAGGAATTGCGCTTCGGGCGAACCGAGTCGGTTTGTTTGTACCTGGATGGCTCGACACTGAAAAGTGTGTCGAAGTATCTCGAGCATCCGGTCGATGAGACAACGGACGGCAAGCCGATTCTTGACGGCGAGTTGTACATGGTCTCGGAAATTGGCACATGGAGAATAGAATGAAGTACATCGCCAACCCTATAAAAGTGGAAGCCTTCAAGATTGCAGAGGTCTATCCGGTCGCTGACCAGGGCGGAGGCTTTCAAGTCCTAAAACTAGAAGACGGAAACTTGGTGCAGGCTGACAAAGGGATGCTGGCTCGCATGTCTCCGCAAACCGGTGATTATTGGGTGGTCCAGTCTGACGGGTATGTGTACCTCAACCCCAAAGATGTTTTTGAGCGGAAATACCGTCAAGACCCGCCAGAGTCGGAAATCCTAACCGTTGCTTTCGGTCGCGTGAATCTTCTCCCTGACGGAGAAATCGAATTGGTTGAACTAACAAAGGGCGGCCAGCGTATCGGCCTTACGCGCGAGCAGGCCAGAAGCCTCTCAAATCAGATTGCGGCTCGCCTTGCATGACTCACACCGTCACCATCGACTTTGACGATAAGTTCGTCCGCAAGTGGTATGCGCAATGCAGTTGCGGCTGGGTCGGCACCGGAGCCACGGAAAAAGAAGTCCAGGGGTACGTAAGGGCGCATCACGAGCAGGTCAAGGAACGGGAAGAACGGAACTCTACGAAATGAGCATGACTCTACACGTTCATACTTTCCAGTTCATGGGCTTGGTCTACGGATATGACCAGCATCCATTGGCCGGCAGCAGTGCGAGAGCCCGCTATTATGAGGATAAGTTCTTCTGCACGACCTGTCTCGAAATCCGCTACGTGGACAAGCGGTACCACGGGAACTCGTACAATACTTTAATTGAAGGCGCTGCTCCAAAAGAAAGCGTCCTGGAAAGATGAGCAAGAAACAAGAGACGATCCACGTCAGGCTTCAGCGCGACGTGCTCGACCAGCTCCATGCGCTGATCCGGTCGCGGCCCGGGGCCACGAGAAGCGACATTATAAGGACCGCCCTGTTGATCTATTTTGAGAGCATCAAGGCCCCTCCGCCAGCCAAGTTAGAGGAAAGCCCGAGCGGAGAGGATTTGTTGAGGAGCCTTAGCCGATGAAAAACGTTGAACCGGGAAGTCCTGAGTGGCATGCGCTCATCGCACAAGGATCTGTTCAGCCAATCTCCGCACCGCCAGAAGCCAACGTTCTTAAAGTCGGCCCTCTCGAACTTGAGGCTTTCCACGACTACTTGGTAATTTTGCGAGACGAGTTTCGTTCCGGCTACGAATGTACTGCCTGCGAGGGCGAGGGGGAAAACCGCTGCCCATCGTGTCTCGGCGCCGGCAGGAGCCTAGTTACCACGGGCGCGCGCTGTTCCATGTGCTCCGGCCGCGGAAAGGTTGTCTGCGAGGATTGCAAGGGCAAGGGTGTAGTCAAAGGCGGCATCCACATCCCGGACAACAAGCAGAACGAGCCTACTACCGGGACGATTGTTTCCTGCGGGCCGGACGTGAAACTGCTAGCAAACGGACAGTCCGTCATGTTTCCAAGCTATGCCGGACATCAACTGGAACTCGGCGGGGAAGATCCCGCGACGGGAGAAGAAAAGAAATATCTGGTAGTCATCTGCCACGAGACCGAAGTAATCTGCAAGGTGTCAGGGCACTTGGAACTCCGGCGCCTCAAGAAGAAAGTGGCGGCTAGCACAACCGCATGAGTGACAAACCAAAACAAGCTTTCCTTCGCTTCAAAGAAAGTCGAACGCGATATCTGGCAGGCTCGCATCGCTGAAGCTCTTGATTATGCTTCGCGCTACGGGACAATCGACGGGGCCCACCACAAAACTTGGGTGATAGACCAAATGGTGCGCGTACTTGTTGGATGGCGGGATTACGAGGATTGGGTTGCGAAGCATGAAGGATGGCAAGAAGGGATTGCTCCTTGAAATGGGAACTCCTCCCGCTACACTTTGACGACGATAAGAAGTACCGGACGGCCGTTAGACTGAATTCCCTCGCCAGTCACTTCTTCTTCACCCGTCACACCTTGAAACGTCATCGCCTCGCACGCTTCCATTACGAGTGTATGAGCATGTCGCTCGAACGAGACAACGTGCAGTTGGGCCTTGAATGCCCGCGGCGGCATTTTAAGTCCACCTGCGTAACCGAAGCCTATGCGATCTGGCGAGCGCTTCCTTTCACGGTACACGACGAACTCCTAATGCTCGCGGCCGGGATGGATGACGCCTACATTGCCTGGATGAAGCGGGTTCACAATCAGAACATCCGCATCCTGATTGTCACCGAGACTGGCGACAATGCGGCCATCATGGCCAAGAACGTGGACAACCACTATCAAAACAATTCTCTTTTTCGGGCAGCGTTTACGGACATCCTTCCCGGTCCTGAAGCTACCTGGAATGAAAAAGGGAAATACCAAAAACGCACGATGGACCGCGCGGAGGCTACCTTTACCTACCGTGGTGTCGGACAAGCGATCCAGTCGCAGCACTTTGACTTGATTATTGAAGACGACCTGGTAGGCCGCGACGCGCTGAAGTCTGAAGTGGTCATGCAGGACACCATCGACTATCACTGTTTGCTTACCGGAGTCTACGACACCGAGCCGCAGGAAGACGAACTCGGAAACAAAATCTCCGTCGCAGACAAGATTGACGAAGAGTTGATCGTCGGAAACCGCTGGAGCCATGACGACTTGAATAGCTGGATTCGCGTTCACGAACCGGCCTTCAAGTGGGAAACGCACGATGCCGAAGGTGGTTGCTGCCGGAAACATCCACAGCACGGCGTGCCGATTTTTCCTGAAGAATGGACGATGGCCAAGCTTGCGCGCTACCGCACTCGCCTCGGACCCTACAACTACTCGCACCAAATGCGTAATGTCTCCATGCTTCCGGAGGAGCAGATATTCAAGCCTGAATGGCTGAAATACTTTCGCTACCAAGCCAGCCGTCCGGATTTGCCGCTCGAAGACCTCAGAAATGTTTTGATGATCCAGCACGAAGTACAGGGCGGTGAAACGATTCCAGACATTGAAGCCGGTTCACTTTCTCTCAGAATGCTTGTGGACCTCGCGCATAACAAGAAAAAGAAGCGCGCCAACCACGTCATCCTGATTGTCGGCTATGACGCTAAAACGCAGCGTATCTACATTTGCGAAGTGTGGGCCAAAGCGACCGGGTACGGAGAGTTGGTGGACAAATTCTATGAACTTGCAGAAAAGTGGGGGTTAAGGTCAGCGTACATGGAACTGGTTGCGGCGCAGAACCTTATGCAGTTTTACATTCAGGACAGAAACGACCGCGCGAAGTGGCCTGTACATGTTATAGAACTGCCTTACGACAATTCCGCAAACGCCAAGAAGAACAGGATTGAAGCCACTGAACCTCTCTTCAGAAACTTCAATGTGTTCTGCCATCGCAGCCAGGATGCTTTCATTTCTGAATTTTTAGCTTATCCAGCATCGGCTACGGTCGATGTCTTGGACACGTTCGGATACGTCCCTCAAACTCTGGATTCCACTTCAAACAACGATGTCATTTCCTTCCTTCAGAAACAAAACCAAACTTTCCGGCAGAGGCACGCGAGCGTCACTGGCTGGTAATCTGATAGGGTATTCGGTATACTACGGCAATGGCGTTGAGGGAAGAACCTTACGATACTTCAAGGCGCACGACATTGTCGGACCTGCCGCAATAGAAGGAATAGGGCGTATTACAAGAGCAAAGGGAGATTTAGGCAGAGAGAACTAAGGGCGTCGGTCTAAATTTGTGCTACTCTCGCCACTGTGAGTACTGTACCCCCGATTCCGGAGCCTGCTGTCCCCAAGGCTCTCCCGCTACCTTCCAAAGACCTGACACCAACTAAAATCAGTTTCCGGCGCTCACGCAGCTTCGAGTTGCACGACACCAAGTTCAGCGCCGAAGTTCAGGAAGCCATCAAGAAGTGGGTCCATGAAAAGATTCGTGTCTACAAAAAGCAACTGGAGCGCCTCAATAAGCACGAGATTCCGCGCTTCAGAGACATTGCGGACGGCCAGCCCAAGGAACGAGAGAAATCGTTCCCCTTTGAAGGATGTAGCAACCTGGTTGTCCAACTCGTTGGACAGACGATTGACGACATTGCCGCTCGCGTTATGGCCATCGTCTACCTCACTTCGCCTATCGCCATCTACCGCTGGCTCGAAAAGGCTCCTGACTCGCAAGCCGCGCAACACAACCTCAACAAGTGCCGGTCGCTTGAAACTTTTTTCGACTATGTAGCTTACGAGCCAACAGAACTGGACCTCTACCGCATCGAGAATATCTGGTTTGCGGATTCTTCCCGGCTAGGCACGGCTTTTGTCAAGGTGCGTCCCGAAGTAAAGATCGAAGCGGAGTATGTCGGCTACGACGCGGAAGCCAAGAAAACCGAGATGAAAGAGACGGTGATGTACCGCGGGCCGAAAGTGGTCAATCTCGAGCATGAAGACGTGGGCTGCGATCCCAAAGTGGATACGCTTGATGAATCGAAAGTTGTCTACCACGTACTGTCTCTCGACCGCAGAGATTTTGTCGAACGCGTCGCCGACAAGATGTACCCGCAAGAGCAAGTGGATAAGATCCTCGCGCATCCCGACCGCTACGGAGCGAGCGAAATCAAGAAGCGCGCACAGCGGAAAGAAGGTATCGACCCAGCAGAAGAAACTTCGATGGCTGAGTGGGATGTCCATGAATGCTATTTCAGTTGGTTCCACAACGATGTGAAGTACCGGCTCATCATGTGGTATCACTTCGAAACTAAAACCGTTCTGCGCCTAGTGTTCAATTTCATTCCGCACAATCAGTTGCCGATTGTCAAAACAAAGTTGAGCAACGACCGCAAAGGCCAGTTTGGCAAAGGCTATGCCTGGATGCTCGATCACTACCAGGAAGAGTTGAGCACCACCAAGAATCAGCGGCACGATGCTACCGCCTTCGGCATCCTGGGCATGAACCGCATCGACCCATCGAACAAGAATATCGACCGGAACTTTCAAGTCTATCCCGGAGCCGCCGCACCATTCCGGCAAGGCGAGTTCGAGCACATCTCGATTGGCGAGCCCAACATGTCGAGTGTGTCGATCGAGAATGAACAGATGATCCAGCGGCAAGCACAAGACCGCGCCGGCGTAGGACCCGCCGTAGCCGGCATGGGCGCCGGAAGCGCGGACAAAAAAGGCCGCTTTGGCTCAATGGGCACGGTAGCGGTAATGCAGGACGCCAATTCCCGAGTCGGGCACCGCACGTCAGACTTCCGGCACTCCCACGTAAGATTAGGTTCCTTGAGCACCGACATGTACGGAGCAATGGGCACGGGCGGTAAGGGTGCTCTGTTCGGCGTGGACGATAGAATCCTAGAAGAAGCCCTTTCCGACTTTTTGGAAAGGCGCATCCGGATACCGATTCGCGCGTCTAGCGCGGCAGCAAACCGGGAAGTAAGAAAACAAAACCTGCTGCTGCTGAACGCCACGCTTCGCCAGCACCACATGGGCATGTCGAATCTCTTGCAAGCTATCGCCAATGCCGCTATTCCCGAGCAGTTCAAGGAATACTTCATTGCGGTAACTCGCGGACAGAACAATTTCTTCTGGCAAGTGCTGAGAGAGTTTGAATTCGATCAGCCGGAAGCTTATGCTCCTGAGCCGAAGTTTGGAGACGAAGATGGCAAAGCCGGTGGCGGTGGCGGTGTCGGTCCTGTGGCCGAAGCTTCTAGCGGACCTGGAGGCAGCGCAGGACCTGGTGGACCGGCCGGGTTACTCCAAACTCTTAGCGGAATGGCAGGACCAGGTTCGGGACCTGCTGGACCGTCTCGAACGTAGCGCCGAAAACATGGAACGAGTGCAGTTCATCCGTGGCCAACTGGCGCAATTAAGGATGAACTTAGGCTTCCCGGAAGACCTCGCAGCCTGGAAGAAAAACCTCAACGAAAGAAAGTAGTTGCTTTATTCTAAGTACTAGGACTACCGTACACAACAGAGGCATTCTCTGTGAGTTGGTTCAAGAAGGACGAAAAGGACACGGAAGGCAAGACGGAAGTTGGAAAAACTCCTCCCGAAAATAAAGACCAGTCCAAAAGCGAAGCGGATTTACTCATCGAGCGTCTCGGCGTCACCATTGAAGCCAAGCTGAAGCCGCTAGCCGACCAAGTTTCCGCAATCGACAAGTGGCGCACCGACCTCACGGCACTAGCCGAGAAGAAACCTCCTGCCGAAAAGAAGGAAGGCGAAACTGAGAAGCGTGTCACGCTGGAGGAAGCAAGTCTATCTCCTGAAGCGGAAGCGCTTTGGGCTCGCCAGAATCTTGGACCCATCGCCAGTCAGACAGTAACTATCTCCGCGCGGCTAACCGAGCGCGAGTGCCTGGATTCTCTTGGCCCAGAGTTCGACTTTCTGAAGCCTGACATCCGAAAAATCTTCGATGAGCAAACACCGATCACGCGCAAAGCTGGCGCGGACTATCCCGCGTACTGCTCGAACGTAGTGAAGATGGTTATAGGCGACGCGGCGCTGAAGGCCGGTCTCAAAGCGGATGGCAAGTCACGCAGGTTCTTCCTCGAAGATGGCAGCAGCAAGGACCAGGGCAAGACCGAAGGCTTTGAGCCCAGCGAAATCGAAACACTGCGCAAGCTCAAGATCGACCCCAAAGAGTTTTCCGATGCCAATAAGGTGACGCACTGATGGCCGGAATCGACCCGCAAGTTCCAAAGCGTATCATCAAGGAAATAGCGGAGTCTTCACCGCA
>Ga0210406_10006042_pt1 | contig 12592 bp, 13 predicted proteins | sample IncBWC30MmetaG_FD_155454 | JGI IMG/M metagenome (GOLD analysis project Ga0210406, IMG submission 155454) | Forest soil microbial communities from Barre Woods Harvard Forest LTER site, Petersham, Massachusetts, United States - Inc-BW-C-30-M | ecosystem: Environmental > Terrestrial > Soil >...
TGGTGGATCGTAATCGTAGTCGCTGTCGCGAGGCGGAACGCTCTCGGCTGGGACGACTATTCCTGCGGTCGATAAAACAAATATGAGGGGGACTATTTTTAGCATCGCGCGCGGCCGCCTCCGCGCAAGGCTTCGGCGCGCCAGGGGAGCACACGATCCACCTTGGTCGCAGCGCTTGAGTCCCACACACATTGATTGGTCACGGCGCTAAGGTACCTCCTACATTACTTGCTCGCGACCGTGCGCGGTGAGCCGATTTTTGTCGAGCCGAAGAGCATGTGATGAGGACGGCCCAGCTTGAGCGCGGTGAAATCAAGATCGAAGGCTGGCTTCAACTCCTTGCCATCCCATGCATAACCGCGAACAAACTGCTCGTTGTCGGCGCCTTTTTTGTCCCAGCGCGCCAGCAGCGAGCTGGTGAAGTACACCCGTTTCCCATCCCAGCTCTCCGACACCATGTTGACCTGACGGCCAATCTGTTTCTCGTAAATCTGTTTCGGCTTTTGTGGATCGGAAACATCGAACACGCGACACTTGCCGTCACCGAAACAATCTACAAACAAAGTTTTGTCATCGGCGCTCAGGCTGATGTCGACCGGAAGCACACCGCCCTTCACGTCACTTATAGGCGCAACATCCTTCGCCTGCCATTCGCCGCGATCGTCCTGGTAGACCAACCAAAGCTTTGACGTCAATGCGGTCGCGGTAAAAGCGTAGTTGTGCGTAGGCCCCCAAGCCCAGCGGATTTCGAGTGGTGCACCCGGCACTTGAAAAACTTTCTTGGGCTGACGCGCATGGAAATCCCACATCACCATTGTCCCCCCGAAATGTTTCATCGCCTCGGGATCGGCGGTCACTTTGCCGAACTCCATCATGTAATTGTTCAAACCCGTGAACGATGAGGTGAGCAACGCATTCTTTCGTGGCAGCACGCGCGCGTCATAGCCGTAGCCGTCGGCAAACTTCGCGTCAGCCGCGCCACGAGCGTCGTCCTTTGTCGGCATCCAATGCGTCGCGATGTAGTTGCCATCGTTTCCGTATTCGACCAGAGCGGTCCGGCCGCTGTGATCTTTTGCGTTCGAGAGACACGGAATCAGCACGCGTCCGGGCAAGGCGTACGCGCCGTGCGGACCGAGCGCGCCACCGGTGGCCTCGGCAAAGTTGTCGATGGTTTTCACATACTTCGGCTTTGCCGGATCCGTGTGGACGTCGAAGATAAAAACGCGGCTGCTGTCGAGGCCGGCGAGCCAGAGTTGGCGCCGGTCGTCGGTGAATCCGCCGTGATGCGCCTCGTTGCGGCCCTCAACGGAAGAGCTGCTAACAACTTTTCCGTAGGTGGGCGAGCCGGGTTTTACGTCAACGGTGACAAGTTTGTCCGCGCCATCCCCGAGGCCTTCGACGCCGAGCGTCCAAACATAAACGAACTCCTCCTGTCCATCGATGCGGGCAAGGTAAGGTGACGAGCAGGTTTCATCAGCCCGGGCAACGCGCGGGCTGAAGGTGAGAGTGAACGCGAGCGCAGCGACGAAGGCGCCATGTGCAATCGCGGTGGTGTGTAACTTAGTAAGAATAGCTGTTTTCATGTTTGATGGGGTTTGGGTTGAAACAGTCAGGCCTGATCCTACGCGCCGACGCTTTTCTCGGCAATCTCTTTTGCTCGATGGCGAAATCCACCCTCCTGCTCGACCTGGTCCATGGGATGATTGTCTCCCAAAAGTGTTCACCTCAAAAGTTCGCACGCGACAAGCTACCTCTGACTTCTGATTTTCGTTTCAGGTTTTCAGAATTTCCGTTTTCAGCGTTTCAAGAAACGAATGTCAAATGCCCTCCTCAGCTTGCCCGCCGCGGCGGGCGAAAGCTTTCGGAGTTTAGATACGACCCCATTCTTCTCTCTTCTCTGGCCCTTTGAGAACTGTTTCAAAGCGCGACCGTAACCCGCAGGAAGGTTGCCGGAATGGAAGTGGCATCCTTGCTGGGGCTTTTGTTTTGGGTGTTGAACAGCTCTTCCAGCTCCTTCTGCAGCTCAGCGTCGCGGCCGTTCTTTTCTGCGGCTTCGAATGCATTCATGGTCGGGCCGTAGTATTTCCTGAATTCATCCACCAACGCTGACGGTGGGCCGGGGAAGTTGAAGGTGAACGTGTCGCGCGCGAAGGAGATCTTCTCTGCCGCAACGCCCGCGCCGGCAAACCGCTCGATCACGTTGCTCTCGATGCCCCAGGTCATTGGACTAACGAAGCCTTCCGGCGGTGGCGGCGTGTAGCTTGAGCTGATCTTTAGAATCTGCGCTACTAGCGTCGGGTCGTTCGGTATCCAGTTACCCATCACGATCCGACCTCCCGGCCGAGTCACGCGCACCATCTCCTTCGCGACCTCGAATGGCTTGGGCGCAAATATCGCGCCGAAAATACTGACTACGAGATCAAACGCGCGATCCCCGAACTGCTGCAGATTGGACGCATCGCCTTCCTGGAACGTGCAGTTCGTCAGACCCTGCTCGGCGGCCCGCTTATTCCCAGCCTCGACCAGGTTGCGCGCAATATCGACCCCCAGCACTTGCGCTCCGAGTTTCGCCGCCGGCAATGCGGTGGTGCCATCGCCACATCCGAGATCCAGGACCTTGAGTCCTTCGGTGATTCCGAGTCGCTGCACGAGCGCCTCTCCGCTTTCGCGCATGGTCTCGGCGATGCGCGTGAAGTCGCCTTTTTCCCAGAGTGCTTTGTTTGGATTCATGGAGGATGAGGTTGTTGGTTGACTCGTGTGTTTGCAAATGTTCAGTTCGATTTCATCGTAGGTCGTACTTGCTTCGAAGCCACATCCCTTGCTCTCCTCAATCTGCGGGCGAGTTCGGATTTGTTTTCCGTCCAGTGATACTCCGGATCCATGGCGACTTGTGTCCAAACGAGATGTCCCGAGTAACGCCAGTTGTCGAGCAGAATGCCCTGTTCGAATGCCTGGTCTCTGGCCGTAACTACGATGACGTTATGCTCGCCACTGGTGTTGGCAAAAGATTCGGCCCAGTGGAGATCGAGCGTTTTCAGCTTCAGTGCATCCAATCGGGCGAGAAGCTCCGCTGCCCACTGAAAACAGAGTCCCCCTTTTCTCGCTCCCATATTGACGAGCAAGTTCTGAACACCGGGTAGCCACACCACACGCCACTCGCGGCGCAGCTCTACTCCAGTCATGTATGCAGTGTAGGCGACTCGCCGAGCGTCATCCGGACTGACGGTCGGGGAGAGTGCCGCGATTCGCGTTCTCAAGGAAGCGTCATCAGCGGACCCCGCAACGAATAGTTCTCCTTGTCGGCGGCCGCCCTCCCAGGGTGGAGAAACCGCGAGTGCCAGCAGCGGTATCATCGCGAACGTACTAACCCAAAAAAGGAGAGAGCGATGGAATAACATTTTGAGATCGCCTACTTAACGCCGCTGAATAGCGCAATCGATTTATTAGACTTCTGTTTTCCGTACATCCCGCAGCCCCCACCCCTCATTCTCGATCCTATATGCGGCGCCGCCCCTGGGCGACTCGGCGATACCGCTCCTAATCCTGTTCACCGAGAGTTTGGACGTACGTTTTGCCGTAAGGGTAGAAGAGTTCCTTGCGGCCTTGCTGCCAGGCCGCTTTGAGTTCGGCCGTTGTGATCTCCCAGTCCGGCCGGCATTTCCTGGTAACGGCACGCAGGTCCTGGCGGAGATCTTCCATCGTCGGCCGACCGAAGAACCAGTAGCCCATGTAGATCTTATATATAACAAGGCCGGGCTCGAGGACGATCACGTGCGGGATCATGGGATTGTGTAGAGGATCGGTGTATTCAGCTATATCGAGATCTTTTTGGACTTTACGCGCTGGGTCCGAGAGAAAAGGCCAGTGTGCACCTACTCCGCTGCGAAATTCATTCGTCTCAGTGATATTGTCGGTGCTAATCGTGACTAGCCGGCAATACCCAACCTCGATCTCACGATGGAGCTGAACCAGTCCTTCATGTTGCCGGCGATCTTTGGGGCAAAAACCTCCGCGGCTAAGGACGAGAACCATCGGATGTTGTCCTTGTAATTCGGACAGTTTCCGGTGCTTCCCGGTGTGATCGGAAAGCTCGTAGTCGGGAAAAATCGCTCCGGGAACAATTTCAGATCGCATAGGTAAACCGCCTTTTTCTTTCTAGAACACGACTTTCTCTCCTCTCCTCCTCGACCGAGGAGAGGATTAAGGTGAGGAGCCGATTACGATTATGAACATGCGCAGGAGCGGGAGCAGTAATCATGTTCAACGTGAGCCAGCGAGAAAGTCTTGCACCAATGCGGCTATCTCATCTGCCGCCGTGTCCAATGCGAAATGGCCCGCATCGAGGACGTGGACTTTGGCCTTCGGTACGTCCTTGCGGTAGCGTTCCGGCTCCCCAAGGTCGAACGAGAGATCATACTTACCCCAAATCACCAGCAAGCGCGGCCGCTTCTCATGCATCCACGCTTGCCATTTCGGGTATGCGTCCACATTGGTTCGATAGTCATAGAAGAGGTCGCTTTGAATATCGGCCTGGCCGGGCTGATTCAAAAAGTAAAACTCGTCCGTCCAGAGATCCGGGTCATAGCGGTCCACGTTGGGATCGTTCCCGACATGGCGCGTCCGCGTTGTCGGCAGCGAAAGCAGATTTGTGCGAAGCGCGCTTTCGTTAGCAGCGCGATCGGCCCAAAAGGCCCGCCGCGTTTTCCAATTCGCCCCCAGGCCTTCGTTGTGTGCCACAGCGTCTTGAACAATGAGAGCCTCGATCCGTTCCGGATGAGCTAACGCCATGCGAAAACCAACGGGGCCGCCGTAATCCTGCATGTAAAGAGTAAAACGCGAGAGCCCGAGCGCTTCGGCAAAGTGATTCATGATCTCGGCGTAGTGATCGAACGTGTATGCGAATTTTTTCGGGTCCGGCCAGTCGCTGTGTCCGAAGCCCGGGTAATCGGGCGCGACAAGGTGATAGCGATCGGAAAGCCGGGCGAAGAGAGGCTCGAACATTCGCGATGAAGAGGGAAGTCCGTGCAACAGGAGAAGCGTCGGCGCGTCTTTCGGGCCGGCCTCTCTATAAAAGATGGAGAGCCCATCTATCTGTGTCGTGCGATAAAAAATCGGATGTTTCATGGGACGGTCTTTTCCTTGTGCCTGGGCGAGCAACTGAAATGATGCCAGTATCACAGAAACCACTAACGCCATGCGGAAGATCGGCGAGAAATGCCGGGAATCGGGTCTGCTCTTCACTTTCCACATTCCTAACGACGTTCGGATCGGTTCGCCTCGTTGGCGCGTTGAATCGTTGAATCGTTAAGCGTTACATCGGCAGAATGCGGAGTCAAAGCGCCGACGTGTGACCTTATTTCTGCGTCTCAGTTTTCAGCGTTTCAGCGTTTTCTCTCTGGTCTACTCCATCACCTCGAAAATGACTTCCAGCTCGACCGGGGTGCCGAGCGGAAGGCTGGCGACGCCATACACCAGGCGAGAAGGATTCTTCTCTTTTCCAAAAACGTCTTGCAGCAACTCCGAAGCGGCGTCAGCGACTTTCGGCTGATCGCGGACATCTCCCGAAGTGGCCACCGACACGCCGAGCCGGACGATCCGCGTCACTTTGTCGAGCGATCCCAAATGTTTTCTTGCGACAGCAAGGACGTTGAGCGCGGCGAGATGAGCTGCTCTGCGTCCCGCTTCCACATCGAGCTCCGCTCCGACGCGTCCGACAAATTTCGCTGCACGGCCTTCCGTGGGCAGCATTCCGGTAAGAAAAAGGAGATTGCCCGTCTGCACCGCTTCCACGTAAGTGCCGAACGGCTCGGGCGGCGCCGGGAGCTTGATGCCAAGTTCTTTCAAGCGCTGCTCGGCGCTGGCCGGCCGAGAGTTTTCGCCGGTTACCATTTGCCAACGTGCGCACCGCCGTCCACGTGCAGCACCTCCCCTGTGATGTGGCGAGCTTCTGTTAGATAAACGACGGCGCTGGCAATGTCCTCAACGGTGGAGATTGTGCCCATCGGGTTTAGCGTTTTTAGAGAATCCTTCGGATCCTTCGCGTGAAGCGGGGAGTCGACGACCCCGGGAGCTACGGCGTTAAATCGAATGTGCTCTTTCGCGTATTCAGAAGCCAAGCTTCTTAATGCTGCATTCAGCCCACCTTTAGTGATCATAGAAACGGAAGCGGGTATGCCGGCAATTGGATTGTCGACCAGCGATGCAGTGATGCTCACGATGCTCCCGCCCGTCTTCTGTGCCTGCATCTGTTTGACCGCAAGCTGCGTGATGTAAATGAAGCCTGCGAGGTTGGTCGCGACGAGCGCGTGAAAGTCGTCCGCCGTGTACTCCGTGAACGGCTTCACTAAGAAAATCCCGGCGTTCGCGACGACGGCATCGATCGAGCCGAACTTCTTGATCGCGAGTTCTGCAACCTTCTGCGCCGTCTCAACTTGACCTATATCGCCGTCGATCAAGGCGAGATGGTCGGAAGCTGAAAGGTCGTTCGATTTCGTCGCGTTCCGCGCGGTTCCTACAACATCGTAGCCGCGCGCGAGAAACGCTTTGACGACGCCCGCGCCGATACCTTGCGACGCTCCCGTAACGATCACTGTCTTCCGATTTCTTGCCATAAGCGAAAACCCGGTCCCTCTCTCAGGGGCGAACCGCAAAGCCTTGGCTTCGCATCTATATCTAGTACGAAACTAAGACGCGGCGTTGGCCAGTCAAGATCGACATCCACGCCTGCCGCGCCGTAGCCTCTTGTCGCGCCGGCTTGTCACGTCGGAGCTTTAGCATAGATGGAAGCTCAATGAAGTGGATGGCGTAGGCGGGCCACTCCGCGATTTATCCGGACGGACGCGCCATGCGGGGACGCCGAGCGGGTAGACTGCACCTGCTCGCGAACGCTTTCGGAGTTGGTCGCATGGTAATGCGACCGAGTGATCTGGAGATCGCGAGTCAATCTCAACTGAAGATTTTCAAATCGTTGCATCGCGGCGCTTGCCGCCCGAAATCTCAAATATATAGATCTGAACCCCGGGCTCTTGCTCCCTTGGTTGGCGAATCCTGCAAACCGCGACTATTTATTAATATGAAAATGAAGGCGGCACAGATCAGCAAGGCCGGTGGAGATTGGGAATTGGTAGAACGCGATGTCCCGGAGCCGGGCGCCGGTCAGGTGCGCGTGAAAGTGGAGGCGTGCGGCATTTGCCACAGCGACGTCCTGGTTAAAGACGGACTGTTGCCCGGGCTTCAATATCCTCGTGTGCCGGGTCATGAAATCGCCGGCCGCATCGATGCGGTTGGCGGGAACGTCCTTGAATGGAAGAAAGGTCAGCGCGTCGGTGTAGGCTGGCATGGCGGACATGATTTTGTCTGCGCACACTGCCGGCGCGGCGATTTCGCAATGTGCGTGAATCGCAAAGTCACCGGCATCGATTTCGATGGCGGGTATGCCGAGTACATGATCGCACCGGCATCGGCGGTCGCGGCAATTCCAGATGAATTACCGGCGGAGGAAGCAGGACCGTTCATGTGCGCAGGCGTCACTGTTTACAACGCGCTCCGCAATTCGGGCGCACGCGGCGGCGACGTCGTGGCCGTGCACGGCATCGGCGGACTGGGACATCTCGGAGTTCAGTACGCGCGGCAGATGGGATTCCATACCGTGGCGCTTGGCCGCGGGAAGGACAAAGAAGCGCTGGCGAGGAAACTGGGTGCGCATCGTTATATCGATACGGACGCTGCCGATGCGGTGGCGGAATTGCAAAAGCTCGGCGGCGCGCGCGTGATTCTGGGGACGGCGCCAAGTGCTAAGGCGATTTCTCCCCTGGTAGATGGATTGTCGCCAAGCGGCACTCTGCTTGTCCCGGCCGCGCCTAACGAACCGCTGACAGTAAACATGATGTCGATGATTGCCGGAAGACGATCAGTCGCCGGCTGGTACTCGGGCACCGCGAAAGATTCGCAGGACACATTAGAATTCAGTGCGCTGACCGGCGTGCATCCGATGATCGAGAAATATCCACTTAGCCGCGTGGCGGAGGCTTACGAGCAGATGCACAGCGGCAAAGTCCGGTTCCGCGTTGTCCTGACCATGGGCGCCTAACTTTCGAATTTCTACTTCCTAATTTTTACTTCCTTCCGTGCCTTCGGTCGTATTTCTTCGCGCGGTAAACGTCGGTGGGACAAATCGATGCCAACCAGCGCTCATCGCGAAAGAGTTGGCGAAGTTTGGTGTCGTTAACATTGGTGCGGTCGGCACGTTTGTTGTGCGTGAAGATGTCAGCGAATCCGCTCTTCGCGCTGCGATTGCCAAGAAGCTGCCGTTCAAATGCGAGATCATGATCTGTCCGGCGCGCGACATCATCAAACTCGCATCTAAGGATCCGTTCTCTCGACAGCCGTCTGGCCCGGAGATAACGCGCTTCGTCAATGTGTTGCACAAACGACTGCGGACGTTGCCTACTCTTCCTCTCAGTCTCCCCTCGGACGACGACTGGCTGCTGAAGATCATTGCGATCCAAGACAGATTCGTTTTGGGTCTATATCGTCGACAGATGAAGGCGATCAGCTACCTCGGCAAGATCGAGAAAAAATTCGGCGTCGCAGCGACGACCCGCAATTGGAATACAATTCAGAAGGTGGTGCAGATTCTTAACGATGCATAGCCCTGGTTTGCTGCTTAGCGCTTCGCCGGCTTGCCAAGCCGTAGTCCCGCGGCTGCGGGACGAAGGCTGGCCACCACACGCAACTGGAACACGATCAAAAAACTAGCGAAGATTCTCCGCACGGGATTGTAAGACCGCCTGTCTTCTGTCTTCTGTCTTCTGTCTTCTGCCTTCTGCCTTCTGTCTTCTGCCTTCTGTCTTCTGCCTTCTGAACTCTGCGCGCAAAGCGCGCCTCAGCGTCCCGTCATCGCTTCGAGCTTTTCCGGATACCGGGCACCTTCCACTTTGATTTTTGATGCAGCGCTTTCGATCTCACGCAGATCGTTCGGTGTGAGTTCAGCTGAAACTCCTCCGATGTTTTCGTCCAAGCGATTCAGTTTGGTGGTGCCTGGGATGGGAACAATCCACGGCTTCTGGGCCAGCAGCCAGGCGAGCGCGATCTGAGCAGGTGTCGCTTTCTTCCGTTCTGCGATCTTGCCAAGCAGATCAACCAAGGCCTGATTCGCTTTGCGAGCCTCAGGCGTGAAGCGAGGGAGGGTGTTGCGCAAGTCGGTGCTGTCGAATGCAGTGTTTTCGCTCACCTTTCCCGTGAGGAAGCCCCTACCCAGAGGACTAAATGGAACGAATCCGATTCCAAGTTCTTCGAGTGTCGGTAACACTTTCTCTTCGGGCTGTCTCCACCACAGCGAGTATTCGTTCTGGATTGCAGTGACCGGCTGGACCGCGTGTGCGCGACGAATCGTTTGCACTCCTGGCTCAGAAAGGCCGAAGTACTTCACCTTGCCTTCCTGAATCAGCTCTTTCACCGCGCCGGCGACATCTTCAATCGGCACGCCGGGATCAACGCGGTGTTGATAGAACAAGTCGATCACATCGGTCCTGAGTCGTTTGAGCGAACCGTCGGCGACCTCTTTGATGTGCTCCGGCCGACTATCGAGTCCAATCTGCTCACCTTTAGGACCAAACTTGAATCCGAACTTAGTGGCAATTACGACTCGCTCACGCATCGGAGCCAGCGCCTCGCCCACGAGCTCTTCGTTCGTGAACGGGCCGTACGCCTCGGCGGTGTCGAAGAATGTGACGCCGCGTTCCACGGCTGCCCGAAGGAGTGAGATCATCTCCTGCTTGTCTGCAGCTGGGCCGTAGCCAAAGCTCATTCCCATACACCCGAGCCCGATCGCCGACACTTCCAGGGGGTTACTCTTTCCAAGTTTGCGCTTCTTCATGTTTGAACTTGTTCCTTTGAATTAAAGATCGCAACTCACAGCGCAGATTGGCTCAACACAAGGCAACGAAGCAAACCAAGATCAAACCAAACCTTCGTTACCGTTGTTTCCTTCTGTTCGATGTTTCCGGTTTCCGGTATCCGCTTTCGGAAATCGCCGCGTCTCAGTTTTTTCCGCCATATCGTTAATCGCTAACGTGTTCCATCCACGCAACGGCTTTTCCGTCCAAAGCCTCTTGAATGGCTATATGCGTCATCGCAGAAGTCGGACTTGCGCCATGCCAGTGTTTCTCACCGGGCTCAAACCAAACGACATCGCCGGGTCTGATTTCTTCTACTTGTCCGCCCCAACGCTGCGCCCAACCAATGCCGGAGGTCACGATCAACGTCTGACCGAGTGGATGTGTATGCCAGGCGGTGCGCGCACCGGGCTTGAACGTGACACTTGCGCCACGAACACGTGCCGGTGGAGGCGCCTCAAACAGCGGGTCAATTCGAACGGTACCCGTAAACCAATCCGCCGGTCCCTCGTTCGAAGGCTGCGATCCTTTTCTTTTAATTTCCATATTTTCTTCTCAACGTCTCAACATCTCAACTGTCTTCCGATTTCCATGCTCTGAACCTCGGCGTTTCCGGTTTGCACTCAACCCTCAATCATGCCGCTCTGCGCGCGAGGCACGCTGTTTGCTCGAAAATCGCCATGTTTGTTCTGTCTCTTTTCGCGCTTCTTGTTTTGCTGCCGGCGGCCGCCGCCTTAATCTCTGAAGCCTCGCACTGGCATCGTTTTCCTACCACGCCGGCCTTTAGTATTGGCGCAGCTGTTATTTACCGGCAGGAAGTGGCGTCGACTAGCCCGACTGCGGCCGCACGCGATATTCGCCCGGCAACCCGCGGTGAATATTACTATTACAGCATCATCGATTATCTTCGTGTCACCGAAGTGCTGGGCGATGGCCGCATCATCGCGATCGCGGGCAACGACAAGCGCATTTGTTTCTGGCCTAACGACTCCAATTTTCGCAAAGCTCGTTTGTCCGAGCGCTTCACTTGCCGCGGGCGCTTTCCGCATTGCTGAGCGTCGGGATTTCCGTCGCCCGCGTTCTCAGCGCGGCGAAGTGTCGATAGTAAGCTCTGACCCCTTCCGTTTACGGCGAAGCGCGAATGCGGGCGTATCAGACGAGCTTGCGCAAAACATCGCGGATCGGTTCGGCGTTTGCCTGAATTCAGCCTGTCGACTCCTTGCCACGCCGAAGTCCCGCGGCTGCGGGACGAAGGCGAGTCACTGCTTCATATGTCAGCGTGCTTTATCCGTTGCCTTTCGCTCAGCAAATCGATAGACCGTCACTCGGTGACTCGTCGTTTCAGTTACTGGTTCCTCATTGCCATTTTCATTGTGGCAATCGTCATCGGTGCTCTCCGCCCGTTGCGTGTGTCGCCTGCGTATCAGGTGATCGGAGTAATCCAGTTCGCGGCGATGGTCTGGGCGGCATGGACTCTGGGCGCCCGCGCGATCACGACCGGGAATCGCGGGCCGCGATTGCTCGCGCAGGCCGGAATTTTTCTGATCACGCCATTTGCTCTGTTGGCTCTCCTCTGGGTCGGCCTCGGCCCGCCGTGGCAGGCAACCCCGCCCGAGAACCAGATGCGATATCTGGTTCTCACCGCCATGGCGATCGCGATCGTCGTTGGATTCGTGGTGCTCAGAGAAGCGCTCGGCGAAGCGGATAAAAAGTTTCGTTCAAGCGTTGGCTTCGCAACAATCCTGCTCGCGGGTCCGCTCTACCTTCTCTTCGACGCGTTTGGGTTTGGAGTATCGACCGCCAGATTACACGGTGGCGAAGTACCTACAGCATTTCACGATCTGAATGCGGTGATTGATATGATCCTGTTTCTGGCCGGCGCACTGACTTATATTGCGACCGCTGCGTTTGCGGTTTCTCTCGGCCGAGCTCAATGGATTGGGCGCGGCGCCGCCCGCGCGTTCATGATTATTAGTCTGGTCGCGCTGTTGTTGCTCGTAATCCGGGGTCTGCACTTTCCCGATCCGCGCGCTCTCTCCATGCCATGGTACACCAATCCCGGTTTCATTGTTGGGATTCCGGCGGTCCCATTCATTATCCCGTTTCTGTTTGGCGTCGTCTTACTTCGGCGCGCGGGAGACACTCTTAAAGCTAGTGGCGATGGCGAGTCAGTATGACCTCGCTCCATTTCCTGACTTTCTGATCTCAGCGTTTCAGAATTTCAGCTTCTTCTTAATTCTCAACCATCAACTCTCAACGATCTCGTCACTCGTCACTGTCTGATCAGCGTTTCAGCTTTTCAGTTTTCAGTTTTCAGTTTTCAGTCAACGGTGCCTTCGATAAGATTTGCGCGGCGGCCGGTTGTTCGATGAAGCATTCCGGAAACGCCACCCGATCTGGCCGCGCGGTGCGTCGCCGCTTCCACGTGGAGAATTTCCTGGTAGTCGCGGCTCGATCTTCCGCTGCGGGACTCGCGCGCCCCTGCCCCTTTCATCCCGCGGCGGAGCAGGCGCGTTGTAATCGAAACCTTCCGCCTTTTTCCGTACGATCCCGCGGCCGATGAAACGCTCGAGCGAACGCAACGACCCCTGATCTTCCGGCGTAATAAAGCTGATCGCATCACCGATGGCGTGGGCGCGGCCGGTGCGTCCAATGCGATGGACATAATCCTCGGAGTGCATCGGGAAATCGTAGTT
>Ga0210406_10006045_pt1 | contig 12591 bp, 8 predicted proteins | sample IncBWC30MmetaG_FD_155454 | JGI IMG/M metagenome (GOLD analysis project Ga0210406, IMG submission 155454) | Forest soil microbial communities from Barre Woods Harvard Forest LTER site, Petersham, Massachusetts, United States - Inc-BW-C-30-M | ecosystem: Environmental > Terrestrial > Soil >...
TCGCGGTGCGCCCGCACCAGCAGCGAGATCCCCTGCCCTTGCGCCAACCCCGAGTACCAGGGCGCCTTGAGCGTATCCCTGTACTCCCAGTCGAATTTGTGCATCCACACCCATACACCCTGCCCATTCTGCTCCAGATGATCCCGCAGCCAGTCGCCCGCCGCGAGAAATTTTCGCATGCGCTCAACCTCCCTCGTCTGCGCGTACTGGTTGTAGTTCCCCAGGCCGTACTGCGCAATCGCAATCGGGTTGTACTGCAGCCCGATCTGCCCGTGGTAGTCGAGCATCGGGATTCCATCAGCATCGTAGTGACCGCCGTAGTCGGCCTTCTGGGCGAACGTCATGTAGTACTCGCCGAGGCGGTCATAACCAGCTCGCGAATTGGCCTGCGGCAGCTCATGCCAAAAAGTAAGCTGGCTCTTCCCCGGCCCAAGATATGCACGAAAGATTCTGCGGTAATAGTGAACGCGCTTGGAAGAGAACATGAGAAGAACCGATCAAGCCGACCGTCACTCCACTTGGAATACACTCAGCGTCTGATCCGCATCTTGCACCGCCGCCGTCGTAACCGCAAGACATCCAGACGTATTCTCGCCATCCGGAAGAAACGCATTGCCATACTGAAAGAATCGCATCGGCAACAGATCCTTCTTCCATGCCAGCAAAGAATCCCAACCAGCGCCCGCCCGCGCTCCATACACCCGCACATTCTGGTCCGGATTAACCGCGCTGGGTTCTACCATCGTCGAAAAAAAAAGCGCATCTCCCGCCGAGCACCCGAAGATCGATGAACTGCTCAACGCCGCAAGCTGCGCCAGGCTTCCATCTCGACCCATTCGATACACGAAGTTCCGTTCGACCGGCGTATCGGTCGCAAAATACAGACCGTCGGCAGCCGGTACCGCCGCCACTGCCCGCGCCTGCTGGTTGCCCGAGAGCACGACATCCACTCGGCGAAGATCACACGACGCTCGCAGCACGCGGCACTCATCGCCGTAGTCTCCTGTGAGCACCCAGACGCAATCACCCCACTGGTCGTACACCACATTGTGCACATGTCGGACCGCTCCCCGCGGAAACGTGTACACAACTCGCCACGACGCTCCCTCATCCCGCGATCCATAGATGTGCACTTCCTCACGGCCAGCGTTGTCGAAGTATTCGCCCCAACACACGTGGCCGTGGGGTGTCGCCACGATGTGCAAAGGCCGCGTCCCGCGCGTGATCCGATGCGTGACCCGAAACTCCCGCTCTCCCGCAGCAAGCGTCACAACCGCCCCGGGCACTGCTGCAACCAGTGTCCCCGATGCCAGCACCGTCAGTGCGTGAAATCCGTCGCGTACGAGTCGAAAGCCAAGCCGTGTCCTGCTGGTCAGTCCGCGCCACCACTCCGCCCGCGAGCGCCCCACGAACTCCCACTCAATCTCACCCGCCCCAACCCGAGCCTTGAGCAACTCGTAGCCTCGCGACGCGTAGAGCACATCCTGCTTCCAAGCCAGCGCGCGCATCCCCGGAAACGTCGCCAGCGGCACGAGGCGCAACCCACCACTATCGCGCGCACCCGCACCGCCTTGTTCCGCCATCATGAAGTCTTAGTTTTCCGACTTAAGTGCCAGAAACGGCCCAATCGCAATCACGTCCATCTTCGTGCGCTTGAAACAATCAATCGCTTCTCCCGGCGAACACACGATCGGCTCGTTCTCGTTAAAGCTGGTGTTCAGGATAACCGGAATGCCCGTCCTCCTTCGGAAAGCCTGAATCAAATCGTAGTAAAGCGCATTCTCGTCCTTCGCCACCGACTGCAACCGCCCCGTGTCGTCCACGTGATTGACCGCGCACAACTCCTTTCGCTTCTCAGGACGAATCTTGTAAACGTGCAGCATGAACGGCGACGGGTGCCCGTGCTCGAAATATGCAAGCTGCTGGTCGGCCAGAATCGACGGTGCAAACGGACGAAACCACTCCCGGTGTTTGATACGCGCATTCAACACATCCTTCATATTCGGCAAACCAGGATGCGCCACGATCGACCGGTTGCCCAGCGCCCGCGGCCCCCATTCCATGCGACCCTGGAACCACCCCACAACATTCCCCGCCGCCATCTGATCGGCCACCGCTTCCAGCAATGGCTCCCGCTCCATCCGCCGATATTTCAATCCAGCCGACTTTAGATGGCCCTCAACCCGGCTGTCCGAAAATTCTGGCCCAAGGTACGAGTTTTTCAACTCATGCTTACGCGGACACCCAAGCACCGAATGATACGTGTGCAATGCCGCGCCAATTGCCAAACCCTCATCGCCCGCAGCCGGCTGAATCCAAGTTCTCCTGAACGGCGTCATCCCGAAGATCTTCCCATTGGCCACGCTGTTCAGAGCGCACCCGCCCGCCATCGCTAAATCGTCCAGCGGCACGCATTTATGCAACTCGTTCATCAGATGAAAAAACACTTCTTCGAAGCGATGCTGCATCGCATACGCGAGATCCATATCGCGCTGCGTGATCTCCGTATGCGGCTCGCGCGGCGCGCCAAACAACTTTTGCATGCGGTCCGAGAAATGCCGCGCCAGCTTTACCGTTCCATCGGCCAGCACCTGCATCCCCTGATTGCTGCCCAGGGGCTTGAAGTACTTCATGTCGAGCTGATACCCGCCATTGGCCAAACCAATAATGGGACTGATCGTCTCGCAGTAAGTATCCTTCCCGTACGGTGCCAGCCCCATCACCTTGCCTTCATCGCCATATTTCTTGTAGCCGATGAACTCACAGATCATGGTGTAGAAGCTGCCCAGTGAGTGCGGCAGGAACACCCTCTCCAGCACCTCAATTTGATTGCCTTCGCACTTCGCCATCATGGTCGAGACGAAATCGCCCGATCCGTCATAGCTGAATCCCGCCGCTTTCTCCCACGGCGAGCAGTAGTAGGCACTGGCAATGTGGGCGATGTGATGTTCGAGATGATGCTCCTGAAACTTCAGCTTGTCTTTGTCGACTTCAAGCGCGTCGGCGAGTAGCGTGCGCACGTCGCGCATCGCCTCTTTGCGCTGCCGCATCTTGATGAAGTTCAGAATCTTCGCTGGATTCGTCAGCGCGTACTGCACTTTCTTCGCGATATTCGCGTCCTTATCCTGCCCCACCGCAATGTGATCGATATCCTCAAGCCGAGCGCCAACCGCATCGAGACACGCCTTCACCGCCAGCGCCGGAAAGCCGCCGTAATGCTTCTGCCGGTTCAACCGCTCTTCTGCAATGGCAAACACCACTTCGCCATCTTGCACGATGGCCGCCGACGCATCCGCGTGAAACATGTTCAGGCCCAAAATCAGCATGCGACTGCAGATCTTCCTTCCTGGTTGTCTAGGAGTTTCTTGCTTGAGAAGTTGCTTGGCTCATGAACCCGAGAGCGTCCACATCCCGGGGCTCGCCAGCTGCCCTCGAGTCTTCAATCCGTAGGGTCGCGAGTGTGCTGCCAACGATTTCGTGGAACGGAATCGGCACGGGCCGCTTCCCGACAATCGCTTCTGCAAACGCCGACCATTCGGTCCGGTGCCCCTTGTCCTGCGTCAGCCGGTTTTCAATAACCCTCTTCTTGCCAAAACGTACTAATTCCAGCCGCCGGAAATCTTCAAGCACCGCAACCGCCCCTCCACCGAACACTTCGATACGTTCCTTTGAGAACGATTTGTCGCCACTGGCAACATAGTGAATTGTGCCCAGGGATCCGCTCGCGAAGCGCAACGTGATGACCACGTTGTCGTCCGAATATTGTCCGCCGTGGGGCAGGGGCATCGCTTGAACCGCCATCACGGGAGAGCTTGCAACATAGGCAAGCAAGTCTACGAAATGACACACTTCCCCGCGAATGCGCCCGCCACCCTGTTCCGGATCGTGTACCCAATGATCCGCTGGGATGAACCCGGCGTTGACGCGGTAATGCATGACGAGCGGCTCCTGCACGTTCATAAACTTCTTAAGCTCGATTGTCAGTGGCGCAAACCGCCGGTTGAAACCGACCATCAGCAGCGGCGCACGAGAATGCGGTCGTGCCTGACAAGCGATAATTTCCGTCAGTTCTCCTTCGTTCAAACACAGCGGCTTCTCGCAGAACACATGCTTCCCCGCTGCAAGCGCCGCCAATACCTGCCGCGCATGAAGATGATGCCGCGTTGCAACCACCACCGTATTCACGTCCGGATCGCGCAGCACTTGCCCTTCATCGGTCGTGCAATAGCGAAAACCAAACTTGTCCCCAGCACTGCGGCTATGTGCTCCAGTGGCCGAGCAGCATCCGACCAACTCAACGCTTTCCGTAGCCTGCATCGCAGGAATCAACATCCCGGTCGCAAATCCGCCCGCGCCCAACAGCCCGATCGCGATCTTCTTCTCCGACCCGCGCGGTGCACTCGACTTCAGATCGATCCGCTGCGCAAGGGGCGCGTCTTCAGGATACGAAAACAAAACTCCCAAAAACGGCTCGCCAGTTTTCCCAGTGATCAGATCGTACGCACTCTGCGCCCGCTCGATGGGAAACTTGTGCGTAACCAACGCCCCCACATCCATATTCCCCTCTTCCAACAACTGCAGAAAACCCTCCATATTTCGCGTCTCGGTCCAGCGCACATACCCGATCGGGTAATCGCGCCCTTTCTGCTCGTACACCGTGTCATACCGCCCGGGCCCATATGATCGCGAGATCCGGAAATCCAGCTCCTTCTCGTAATACGCCTTGCGCTCAATCTCCATCCCGACGGTGCCGACCGCCGTCACCACCGCTCGATCGCGCGCGACATGACCAGCAAGATTCACCGGATCGCTGCTCTGCGTCTCCGCCGTAATCAGCACAGAATCCACGCCAAACCCATGCGTGTACTGGAAACACAAATCGCGAAACTCGCCAGCCGACGCCGTCGCCGCAGTCGCACCCTGCTTCTCCGCCAGCTGCGCTCGTCCCGGATCGATGTCCATCCCGAGCACCCGGCACCCCGCCGCTCTCAACATTTGCACGGTCAGTTGGCCCAAGAGTCCCAGCCCAATCACAGCGACTGTATCGCCCAGCTTCACGTCGGCCACGCGTAACCCATGCAGAGCCACTGCGCCGACCGTAGTAAACGCCGCATCCTGGAAACCTACGCCGTCGGGAATCTTCGCGCACAGCAAGCGCGGCACACACACCGCCTCAGCATGCACGGCATATCCTGCGCCTGCGCACGCAACGCGATCTCCGACGACCAGATCAGTAACACCCTCCCCGGCCGCAATCACCGTGCCCGAGCTGCTGTACCCGAGCGCCGTCGGCTGATCGAGTCGTGTGCGCACAGCGTTTACGGTCGACATCAATCCGTCCCGACGGACCTTCCCTAAAACCTCGCGCACTAAATCCGGCCGTGCCTGCGCTTTCTGCAAAAGGTTCTTACTGGCAAATTCGGACGACGCCCGCTCCGTCCCCGCCGACACCAACGATGCGGCCACCCGCACCAGCACGCATCCCATCTGCAATTGCGGCGCCGGAACCTCGGCCACCTCGATCTCGCCGCTGCGCGCGTCTTGTAAGACCTGCTTCATGCCGTCGTCGCCTGTTGCGCATGGATGCGTTCCTCCGCCAACTCCCGCGCACCGCCATCCAAAAACAACCGCTGCCAGATCTCCAGTGTCAGCAACTGCCAGATCTGCATCGACCAGTCCTGCTTTCCGCTGCGCTGCTCATCTACCAGCTTGCGTACTGAAACCGGGCGAAACAACCCGCGCTCCTTCACCTGTTTTTCGGATAACAACTCTTCCACCATCTCGCGCAGATCGTGCGCCAGCCAGTAGTCTACCGGAGCCGCGAATCCCGCCTTCGGCTGCTCCAACACCTCCTCCGGCAACAAATCTTTCATCGCCTCGCGGAAAATGTATTTCGTAGTCGGCCGCAAACCGCCGTGCAGCTTCAATCCTGGCGGAACATTCCACGCCACAAACTCCGCCAGCTCACGATCCAGAAACGGCACTCGCACTTCCACCGACGACGCCATACTCATCTTGTCGTTGTAAGTCAGATTCAGCGTAGTCATGAAGATCTTGGTGTCGAGATACAACATCTGGTTCAGAAAGTCCGCATCCTGCACGCGCTCAAAAGCCCCGAAATGCTCGACGTGTGCATCGTAGGCTTCCATCTCACGCCCTAGTTCCTCGGTGTACAACTCCGCTTTCTGATCCCCGTTCAAATAAGTCCCGTTCATCACGAATTGCTCTGCAGGCGTAAGCGACCCGCTGCGCGCCATCTTCTTCGCAAGCCGCATCGGTCCCTTCATCGGTGTCCCGCGTAAGCTGGGCAGCCCGAGAAGAGCCTTCTCAGCCACTCCCCGCAACCCTGCCGGCACTTTCTGGTAAGTCCGCGCCCAGGTATGCGCGACGTGTTTGCGATATCCGGCAAACAACTCATCTCCACCTACACCCGAAAGCAGCACCGTCGCTTGCTTACGAGCAGCGCGGCATACCAGGTACGCCGGAATGAGCGCCGGATCGGCGGTCGGCTCATCCATGTGCCACGTAAGCATGGGGAGCAGGTTCGCAACATCGGGTTCCACCACGATCTGTTCGTTCTCGCATCCCAGCGTGCGCGCCAGCCGCGCGGGAACTCGCGGGTCATCAATCGTCGTCTCTCCCACCCGGTATTTCTCAGGAAACGTGATGGTGTAAGTCCGAACCGGATGTCGCGCACCCTTAGTCTTCGACATCACCGCCACGATCCCCGACGAATCCAGTCCCGCGCTCAGAAATGCTCCAATTGGCACGTCGCTGATCATCTGCGCTTCGACCGACTTCCGAAAACGCTCCCGCACCTCAGCAACCAACTCCAACTCCGATCGCGCAAAACCATGCTGCCGCGGAGGAAACGTCAAATCCCAATACCGCTCAATCTTTAACTCACCCGCACGCAAGGTCGCACGATGTCCCGCCGGAAGCTTCGCAATCCCGCGCAACATCGTCTTCGAACCCGGCACCCACAGAAAAGTCAGATAACGATGCAGCGCCTCCGGATCCATGTCTGCCTCGATCCCCGGCACTTCCAGCAGCGCTTTCATCTCCGAAGCAAACGCCATCTGCCGCCCGCGATACCAGTAATAAAACGGCTTGATCCCAAAGTGATCGCGCGCTATGAACACCACCGGGCTGCCTTCGCGCATATCGCAGATCGCAAACGCAAACATTCCGTTCAGACGCTTCACACACTCCGTGCCTTCTTCCTCGTACAAGTACAAAACAACTTCGGTGTCGGTGTCCGACCGGAAGCGATACCCCTTCCCTTCTAACTCCCGGCGTAACTCTGCGAAGTTGTAAATCTCGCCGTTGTAAGTAATCCATACCGACCGTGCGTCGTTCGCCATCGGCATGTGCCCCAGTGAAGAGAGATCGAGAATTGCCAACCGCCGGCTGCCCAGCCCCACATACGATCCATCCGGAAAACGCTGCTCCCACAAACCAGAGTCGTCCGGCCCGCGATGCGCCTGCACGTGCGTCATGCGCGCCAGCACTTCGCGGTTTCCGCAGTTCACGACTCCGCTGATCCCGCACATGTCTAGCGCGCGTCCCTTTTAAGTTCGTAGATTTTGGCCTTGGTGTGGAACATCTGCACGGCCTGGAATCCACAGTAAATCAGCCCCGGCACCCCGTCCAGAAACCCGAAGCGAAACAGATAACGGTACAGAAACAGCAGCACCGGCGACCCTGGAATCCCAAACAGCCGCAACTTCAGCCAACGCCGTCGCTGCGCCTGTGTGCCGAACAGCGCCGGCTCCAACTCTCCGGTCGCTACTTCGCCCTGCGCCAGCACTCGCGACTCCCAGTTCGAATACTCATCATGCTTCTTGATATATCGCGCCAGCGACTCCACATTGTCATGAATCAGCGGATGCTCTAAGTCTGCGGTCGCCCCATCCACCACTACATGCTCATGCACTTCCATGTCGGCCATCGACGCATTCTGATCCTTCAGCCGGCACTCGTACCGGCCCTTCCCCCGCCGGAACAGCGACAGCTTCCAGAAGTTCGCATCGCAATGGCGTAGCGCCCGACCCAGAAAATGCATTTGCAGGCAAATCCTGTATCCCGCCACGCGATCGTCGCGAATTGCCTGCCCGATCTCCGCCTCCAACTCCGATGTCATCACCTCATCGGCGTCCAAGAGCAAAATCCAGTCATAGGCGAAGTTGAGTGTGTTCATGGCCCACTGCCGCTTCTTCGGCCACCCACCCTGATAATGAAACTGTACGACCTTCGCCCCAAAGTCGCGCGCAATCTCGATCGTCGCATCGCCGCTCTGCGAATCAATGACGTACACCTCGCCCAAACTCCGCAAAGCCTCCAAGCACCGCCGCAGATTGTGCGCCTCATTCCGTACCGGGATGATCACGCTAACCGGCAATCGCGCAGTGCTCATCCTCCGCGTCGCCACCTCGACTTCGGCAACCTTCTCCATTAAGCCCAATCGCCCTAGTTCCAATCCTCAAGATAACGCGCGCACCAGCGCTCCAGCACAAACAACGACCACGGCCGCGTCCACGAAGTCGTCCCACGCAAAAAATCTGACCACACGCGCCGAGCGGCCACTCCGTTGATCCATCCGCCAAGAGCCCCAGCCTCGAGCCGCTGAATCGAAGCCTCCAACTCGTCGCGCAATCCCTCGCGCACCCATCGCTCAAATGGCAACGTGAACCCGCGCTTCGGTCGATGCACAATCGAATCGGGCAAAGCACCTCGCAACGCGCTCACCAGCAGGGGCTTCGGCGTGTCTCCACTCAGCTTCCATGCACCCGGAACCGCGAGCACGTTCTCCGCCAGCCGGTGATCGATCAGCGGCACACGCACTTCCAGCCCATGCGCCATGCTCATGAAATCCGAATCACGTAACAAAGTATTGAGCATATAGCAGCGCGCTTCGAGATATGAAACCCGGTTCACCGGATCCAGATCGCGCGTCTGCCCCAACATTCGCCGCAATTCTGCGTTCGCACCAGACTCGCCGCCCGTGTCCGCATCCGCCCCGCTCCCGCGCGTTAGCAACTCCGCTCGCTGCTCTTGCGTAAACAACATTCGCGCCAAGAAATAAGGATGCGCCAACCCCCCGTTCTCTCGAACCAGCGCCGCCAGTTTGCGATTCTGATCGCTCTCCACCCGCAAACTCGTGAAAGCCCCAGCCACCGCCCCACGCACGCCGCCGGGCACATGTCCCCACCACTGACTGAAGCGCTCCATCCGCGGCACCGACCGAAAGTTCGAATACCCCGCGAATAACTCATCGCCACCCAGTCCCGACAACGCGACCTTCACCCCTGCCGCCCGCGCTTGCTGCGACACAAAAAATGTATTCACCCCATCCATGGTGGGCTGATCCATCGCGCCTACCGCCGCAGGAATCGCCGCAAACACATCCTCCTGCGATACCGTGATCTCGTGATGAGCCGTCTTGAAGCAATCCGCGACTGCCCTCGAGTGCTCCGCCTCCGAAAACTCAGCCTCGCGAAACACAATCGAGAACGTGCTCGCCTGCACACCGCTCCGCCTCAAAATCGCGACCAACGCGCTCGAGTCGATCCCACCAGAGAGAAACACTCCAACGGGAACGTCGCTCACGAGTTGCATGCGCACGCTCTCGTCAATGCCGGCATGTACGCGCTCTTCAAGCTGCGCCCGCGGAACTGAACTCGGCGGCCTCGCAGAATTCCCCGCCGCCAAGTCCCAGTATTGCGTCTCGCTGACCTTCCCGCGCTCCCATATCAGAAACGCCCCAGGTCTCAGCATCCGCACGCCTTCAATCAAAGTCGCCGGCTCATACACCGACCCAAACGTCAGATAACTTTCTAGTCCCACCGCATCCATCTTTCGCGGCACCAGTCCGGTCCCCAGCAGCGTTCGTAACTCCGACGCAAACAGAAAGTGCCGCTCCGACTGGAAGTAATACAGCGGCTTGATCCCCATCGGATCCCGCGCCAAAAACAACCGCTTCCGTTGCGCGTCCCAGATCGCAAACGCAAACATGCCGCGAAACTCGCTGACGCACTGCTCGCCCCATCGCCCGTACGCCTTGAGCACCACCTCAGTGTCCGACTGGCTGCGAAACTCCACACCCTCCCGCTCGAGTTTCGCCCGCACCTCGCGGAAGTTGTAGATCTCGCCGTTATGCACGATCCAGTTCCGCGTCTCCGGGTCCTGCATTGGCTGGTGCCCCAAGGGAGACAAATCCAGAATCGCCAGCCGCCGGTTCCCGAACCCCACTTCGACCGGCTCCGGCGCCGACTCGCGAACAATGACCGTCCCCTCATCATCCGGCCCGCGATGCGCGAGCGACCGCGTAGCCCGGTCTAACACATCCGGGTCGACCACCGTCCCGCGCGCTAGAATTCCGACGGTTCCACACATAGCCTGAATGCTGAAGAATCATCTTACCGCGCTCGTGTAGGGACAGACGCCCTCGTCTGTCCGGCCGGCCAAAGCCCGGCAAATCCACCCGATCGCGTCCACTGCTCCTGGTCTTCTTTGCGCGCTTAGCGAATCCTTTGCGCACTTTGCGTCTAAAACCTTTTGCCTTGCACAACGACAAACCTGGCACTTGCAACTGTCCTTCCAGCGCAGCCCCCACCTTGCCGCACCTCCAACCCGCCTGTACCATAAGTGGTTCGGGTTTCCTACAGGAGGTTCTATGGCAACCGATACCGTCGCCGCTCCGGGCGTCATCAGCACTGATAAATCCAAGGTCTACAAGAATTTCATCGACGGCGAGTGGGTTGAGTCCTCGACCGGAGAAACGTTCGAGAACCGCAATCCCGCCGACACCCGCGACTTGGTAGGCATCTTCCAGAAGTCCGGCAAAGCAGACGTCGACGCCGCCGTCGAGGCCGCGAAGCGCGCCTTCACCAAGTGGCGCCTGGTCCCGGCCCCACGCCGCGCCGAAATCGTCTTTCGCGCTGCCGAAATGCTCTTCGAGCGCAAAGAAGAATACTCGCGCGACATGACCCGTGAGATGGGCAAGGTGATCAAAGAAACCCGCGGCGACACGCAAGAAGCCATCGACACCGCCTACTACATGGCGGGCGAAGGCCGCCGCCTCTTCGGCCCCACCACGCCCTCGGAACTCCCGAACAAATTCGCCATGGCCGTTCGCACGCCCGTTGGCGTTTGCGGCATGATCACTCCCTGGAACTTCCCCATGGCCATCCCTTCGTGGAAACTCCTGCCCGCGATCGTTTGCGGCAACACCTGCGTCATCAAGCCCGCGCAAGACACGCCCCTCTCCACTTTCAACCTGGTCCGCACGCTGGTCGACGCCGGCGTCCCCAAAGGCGTAATCAACATCGTCACCGGATTCGGCTCGACCGTGGGCGGCCCGCTCACCGAGCACCCGGACATCCGCGCCATCTCGCTCACCGGCTCGAGCGAGGTCGGCAAAATCGTCGGCCAGACCGCCGCCAAGAGCTTCAAGCACTGCTCGCTCGAACTCGGTGGCAAGAACCCCATGATCATCCTCGACGATGCAAACCTCGACCTCGCCATCGAAGGCGGCCTCTGGGGAGGCTTCGGCACGACCGGCCAACGTTGCACTGCAACCAGCCGCATCATCGTGCAGAAAGGTGTGTACCGCGAATTTGTGGATCGCTACGTAGCGCGCGCGAAATCTCTCAAAGTCGGCAACGGCCTTGACGAATCCACCGACATGGGTCCCGCCGTGAACGAGAACCAACTCAACACAGATCTTAAGTACATCGACATCGGCAAGGGTGAAGGCGCGAAGCTAGCCTGCGGCGGCGATCGCCTAGAAAAAGGCGACTACGCCAACGGGTACTTCCTCGAGCCCACGGTCTTCATCGACGTCGATCCGAAAATGCGCATCGCCCAAGAAGAAATCTTTGGCCCGGTCGTCTCCATCATCCCGTGCGAAGATCTCGAAGACGCCATCGGGATAGCAAACGGCATCGAGTACGGCCTCAGTTCCGCGCTCTACACCAAAGACGTAAATAAGGCTTTCTCCGCAATCCGCGACCTCTACGCTGGCATCACCTACATCAACGCCCCCACCATCGGCGCCGAAGTGCATCTGCCCTTCGGAGGCGTGAAGGCCACCGGCAACGGCCACCGCGAAGGCGGCATCGGCGCCATCGACTTCTACACTGAATGGAAGTCCGTTTACGTCGACTACTCCGACAAACTGCAAAAAGCCCAGATTGACCGGCCGGAATAAGCTGAGTCCAAGGGATCCGCTAATCCGTCCGCTGGCAAGGGCCGTGGGATGATTCAAGACGCCGAGACTGCGAAGCGGGCGCTTCAACTCATGGAGCAAGCTGACAAGTTGCTGATCAAATCCCTGGAATTCGTCCGAGCCAATGCCTCGGATCAGGAATACAAAAAGTATCAGGGAGGGATGGCGCAGGTCTTGGGCCATCTCTTTTTCCTTGTAATGGAACCGATCTATCGCCAGCACCCATCGCTCGCTCCTCCCGACACGCCGCAAGACTTCATCGACGCATGGACAAAAGGGAAGTTCCCAGGGGAACTAAAACGCGACAAAGAATGAGCGATCTCAACTTGACGCCATTGAACTCGTATCTAGGACACCGATTT
>Ga0210406_10006046_pt1 | contig 12590 bp, 11 predicted proteins | sample IncBWC30MmetaG_FD_155454 | JGI IMG/M metagenome (GOLD analysis project Ga0210406, IMG submission 155454) | Forest soil microbial communities from Barre Woods Harvard Forest LTER site, Petersham, Massachusetts, United States - Inc-BW-C-30-M | ecosystem: Environmental > Terrestrial > Soil >...
TCGCTTAGCCTCCTAAGGCAGGAAGTGATGCCGCGCCTGAAGCAACTCGGCGCGGAGCTTGGCCGCGCGGCGTGAGGGCTGCGAGTGAATGGCGCGGGACGGCACGGTAGGACCCGCTGTCACGCGCTTCCATGTCGCTCGCTTGAGGCAGCAGCTTTTGTGGGCCTCGCTCGTGTTGGCCGCCATGTTAAGCGAACACGGCTTTTTGATCGATCCTTGTTCAAGGGCGCTTGGATTCAGCTGTTTTGTATCTACGTCAGCCTTGGGGCCTGCCGTAGTCCTTCGCTTCAGCATCGCCTGAGCTAGCGCATAATCATTGGAGCTTTGGGATCGTTGCACTGGCAACGCCGCCGGTTGCGATGACGCGCGCGTTCGATTCGTTCGTCGCTCGCCGGCGCTCACAGGATTGGCTGAGGCAAAATATCTAGAGAGCCAAATGTGGATACTGGGCAATTTGCGCGCTTGGCGTGCCATTCTACTGATCTGCGCGCTGAGCTGCGCGCCTGCGGGCATTGAAGCTGCGGAGTTGAATTCGCCGGGAGCGGTCGACGGCGCCGGAGTCGATGAGCCGTTCGGACTTTCGACCGCGGCCATCACCTCGGGTCCGCTGCTGGAAAAATGGCTCCGCGTCGAGCGTGAAGTCGCAAGCGAACAACAAGTGCTGAAGATTTGCGAGCACGACCCCGCATCGTGCCCGTCGCAGCCGGCGCGCGAATTTCTGGCCATTGTCGACAGTGCACGAAGCCTGGAAGGACGGGCGCAACTGGGCGAGATCAACCGCGCGATCAATCTGAAAATCAAGTCAATGAGCGACATGGCACTCTACGGTGTGGAGGATGTCTGGAGTTCGCCGCTGGCCACGTTCGCCGCGGGCGCCGGGGACTGCGAAGATTACGCGATCGCAAAATTCGTCGCTCTGCAGGACGCCGGTGTTGCCGCCGATGACCTTCGGATCGTCATCCTGCGGCACGACATCCTGGAAGAAGACCACGCCGTTGTGGCGGCACGGCTCAATGGAAATTGGGTCATGCTGGACAATCTCCACATGATCATGGTCGAGGATCAGAACGTTCGAGGCTACCACCCTATATTTCTGCTCGACCAGAACGGCGTCAAACTCTACCTCGACGCGCCATCGATCCCTAAGGGATCGCGTGGATCTGAGCGAGCCGTAGGTCAGATTCTGCATTAGCGTGCATCAAGAATCGCCGCGGCCCGCGCCTCAGTTGAGATTGGATGGCGGAGAAGTTGATCTGACCTGCCAGAATCTCAGCAGGCGGTGTGCGTCGTCCAGCCGTATCCTCGCAAATTGGTCTTTGGCCCTGGCCAGTTCGTGCGGTCCCATCGAGCCGGAGGTGAAGCGGCTGTCGAGGACGGCGCTCACGGTCTCCCAGCTCAGCCCCGCCGCCTTGCAGGGAATAAGCACGCCGTCGTCGCGAAGACTCTGCATCAGCGGTCGAACCACCTCCAAGGTGGATTGGGACAACTCGGCAAGGGCTGCGACGGTCTCCTCGTATTTCCGCGCTCTGGCGAACGCCAGCAAGGCCGCTTCATTGAGTTCGCCGTTCTCGCGCAGCCGCGCGATCAAGCGCTTGGCTGCGCCAAAGTCGTGAACGGCTGACATCTCGCGATCGGCGCCTGCTGAGGTAGCCGCAATTGCGTTTCGGATTTCCTCGAACAAATGGGGCGGCGCGCGTGACAAAAGCCGCGATCTGACGGTGTCTGTCGCTTGCCGCAGCAGTTGATGCCGGATCTCGGGCGGCAGATCGACCCGAAGACCTGTTTCGACGGCAAGCTCGGGATCGGTTTCGGCGTGCTTCAGCACGATCGCAAATCCCTTGGCGGAAACCCGCGCGCCCGGGTTGTTGACCAATCGACGGCTGACGGCCGGGTAGCGCCGAACCAAGAGTGCATCGGTGACGACCTCCTTCAACCACCAGCGGCCCGAGATCGCCAGCAAATGCGGCTCGCTTTTTGTTTCCGCGATCTCGATCAGGTCCTCGTTGGTTAGGCGGGCCGATTCGGTCAAAACCGGTCCGGCGACGGCGATCTCGTCGTGTCGTGCGAGCAGACGGATGACGGAAGGCGGCGCTTTTGAAACCGACGCAAGCTGAGTGCTCACTTCGGCGAGCGCCATGCGGGCGCTCACGTCGGCAATCGCCCGGAGCTCGATCGTCTTGATGAGGCGTTGGAGGACATTGTCAAACAGCTCGATTTGCTCGCCATTGAAGCTATCGGCGCTTGCCAGAAAAAGATCCGTGACGCGTTTGATCGTTTCGAGATGTTTTTCCGCCGAGCCGGCGTTGATGGCCGCTTCGACTTCGTCGGCGAGGGATCGATCTGCGTCCAGCATCGCTCGTCCTGAGCGTTTTTGTGGGGCCTGTTCTGGCCGGCGGAGAATCCTATTGGCAACACCTGAATGTTCGGTAAAGCCGGCGGCTTTTGCCTGCGCCCCGCAGGAAGGCCGCGCGCGCCCCGCGGATATCAGACCTCCGCGGCCTCCCTGGCAGAGGATCGCGCCAGCAATGCGTTCCATTCGGCAGGCTTGTCGCCGATGGCGGGTGGCCTTTGGTCCGGCCCATGGTTCAGCCAGCGGTCGGCGGCGGCGCGGCCGCTCCGGTGCAGCATCTCGACAAAGCCGCGTCCGAGGTCGACAGCGCTCCGCTGCGCAAGCCCGTCGATCTCGTCTTCCGCCGCGATCCGGAACACACGCCGGGACGCCGACGCCGCGCCGCGCGCCGTCTCGAGGGCGGCGATCTCGGCATTGAGGGTCGAATTGGCCGTGATTTGATCGAGACGGCGGTCGATCGCCGCCATGGTCATCGGAATGTAGCGGTCACGTGCCGGAGTAATCTGAACGACAAGCAGGTCGGTCGCATCCGATTCATGCATCAGCCTGACCACCGGGGGATTGGCGGCGTGGCCGCCGTCCCAATAGGACTCGCCCCCGATCTCGACGGCGCAGTGGATCAGGGGCGGACATGTCGACGCCAGCACGACATCGGCCGTGATGTCCTGGTTGCGGAAAATCTTAAGCCCGCCGTCGCGAACCCGCGTCGTCGCGATCAGGAGCTTTGGGCAGGCCGGCGCGCGCAGCGCCGAAAAATCGATCTCCTGCCCGAGCACCTGGCGGAGCGGATCGAGGTCGAACGGATCGAATTGTCCTGACCGCAGCGCCGGACCGAAGGCCACCGAGCTTCCCGCCGGCGAAAATCCACCAACCAGCATCACCGAACGGAACGACGCGTCGTTCGTCATCCGCGTCCAAAATTGCCTCAGACGCGACTGCGCGCCGTGGCGGCCACCTTCGACCAGCCCGCACGCGAGCAGCACGGCATTGACCGCGCCGGCGCTGGCGCCGGAGATGGCATCGAGGTCGCAGTCCCCTTCGTCCAGCAGGCGGTCCAGAACGCCCCAGGTGAAGGCGGCGAACGAGCCGCCGCCTTGCAAGGCGAGCGACAGTTTTCGCGGCGGCCAGGCGCAGATGGGGCTGAGGTTTTGGCGGCCAGCCGCGGCGGCGCCGGCCGCCGCCAGCCGTTCGCTTGGGCTGAGGCGCCTGACCTCGGCCGCGATGGCCGGCGATTTCGCTTCGGTTGCGACCGCAGACGGTTTCACCTCGGCCACGACCGCGGGCGCCGGCAGTTCGGTCTCAGGGAGTAGCTTGGTCTCAGTCGGTGTGCTGGCAGGGACCTTCGGTTGAACCGGCGCCGCAGCAGGGGCGGTCGACCAGATATCGAGGGCGGACAGCAATGCCGAAGCGCTAGTGGGAACCGGGCTAGTCATGGTGCGCGGCGCCTTTCCGAGCTAGGCGATGTGCGGCCGAAGCATCGTTTCCATTCATCTGACCCAACCACATTACGGTCATAAAGATTGACATGTCCCAAAATGGTTAGCCAGCGGCGCGCGCACTTGCGAACAGGATATACAGAGCTTTCCACATCGGCTGTGTCGATGTCGATCCCGCAAACGCGCGATGCCGCACCCCTTGGTTGCCGGCGCCGGACGGCGAACCTATGCTGAGACAAGCAGCGCAGGCGCTTTCCAGGGGTTTTCACAAGGGTTTTCACATGACCGCACTGCTCGATCCCATTATCGCGGGCATCATTCCGCTGTTGCCGCTGCGCGATCCGGAGATCATGACCCCGCAAAGCGCCCGCGAGGCACTTCGCGCGCTGGCGGCTTCGCGCGCGCATGTGCCGCCGCCGCCGGTAAGCTCCGTGGAAGACATAGAGGTAAAGGGCGCCGCGGGTCCGCTCGCCGCGCGCGCCTACCGCGTCTCGTCCGGGAAAACGCCGACCGTGGCATTCTTCCATGGCGGCGGCTGGGTCGCCGGCGATCTCGACACCCATGACCGGCAGGCGCGCTGGCTCGCGATCGAGACCGGCTCGGTCGTCATCTCCGTCGCGTATCGCCGTCCGCCGGAAACGCGCTTTCCCGGCGCGTTCGAGGACGCCTTTGCCGCGGTGCGCGACATTGTCGGACGCGTCAGTGAATTCGGCGGCGACGTCAGCCGCGTCGGCGTCGCCGGCGACAGCGCCGGCGGCAATCTCGCGGCCTGTGTGGCGATTGCCTGCCGCGATGCCGGCATCAGGCTTGCCGGACAATTGCTGGTCTATCCGGTTACCAATGCCTTCGGGAACTACGCGGATGCGACGGAAGACGCACGCTACCCCTCGCGCGCCGAAAACGCCGAGGGCTATTTCCTGACGCGCGCGGTGATGCAGTGGTTTTGCGGCCATTACCTGGCAGATCCAGAAGACGGCGCGGACTGGCGGGTGTCGCCGTTGCGCGCCAACAGCCATGCCGCCCTTGCGCCCGCGATCGTCGCCACCGCGTGGTTCGATCCCCTGCGCGACGAAGGCGCGGCCTATACGGCGGCATTGAAGGAGGCGGGCGTTCCGACCAAATATCATCGCGGCGCAGGCCTGATCCACGGCTATTTTGGTCTCGGCGATGCGTCCGAGACGGCGCGGGCCGAGGCGCAAAGGGCTCGGGCCGATTTCAGGGCATTGCTTGAACGGGGCGTTTAGCATCTAGCGCCGGGCGTTATCTGATCCCGCGGTGCCGTCGAGCATCCGCAGGGTCGTGAGTAGCAGCGAGAGCCCGGAATAGCTGCGCGGGTCGATGCCGGTCAGTTCGCGAATCCGGTTGAGGCGGAAATACACCGTGTTGGTGTGGAGATCGAGCCGCCGGGCGGTACGCTTGACGTTGAAATTGCAATCGGCGAACTGGAGGATGGTGCGCGACAATTCGCCCGATTTGCCGGTGTCGGCATCGGCCAGGCGGCCGGCCCATGGCGGAATCAGCCGTCGCGCGGCGGCATCCGGCCGCCGCACCAGAAATTCCAAGAGATCGATGTCGGCAAAATGCATGATCGGCCGATTTGCGCCGGTGAATTCGACCGCGCGCTCGGCTTCTTGAAAGGCCTGCGGCAAAGCCGAAATCTCCGTGGCGTCCAAGCTGATGCCGATGCCGGCGCAGGAGTTAAGTTCCGCAGCGTTTGCGCTCAGCGCTTTCAGCACGACCCTCGACGTATCCGCGGAACCCGCGACGATCGCCAAAACTTCGTCTCTGCGGATATCGATCAACCGGCCGAAGGGTTCTGGCGTCAACGCCCGGTGGAGGCATTGCGAAAGCCGCTCCAGCTCGAAGGCGCGGTCGAACGCCTTGTCATTGCCGGACGGCGTGAGGCGCGCGATCACGACCGCGACCGGCGCGCCCGAGCGGATTCCGGTGCGCTCGCACAGGGCCTGCGCATGGAGATCGCCGGGCTGCCGCCCGTGCAGGAGATCCTCGATCAGCGCCACGTGGGCGCGGGTGCGCCGCGCGATCATCAGTTTCTCTTCGGCGATATAGGCGTCCGTCATGATGCCGCTGATACGGTCGAAGAATTCGAGCAAGAATTCCGACAGGATCATCAGGCATTCGGTCTTCTCGCTCTCGGCGGCCGCGGCGTTGCCGACCGAATGGCGCATCACCTCCCAATAGCCTCTATGGGCGAGGCGATAGGCATTGAGCGAGCCCGCCAGCGGGAATTGCTGGCGCGCGCGGCGCACCGCGTGGGTGCGGACGAAATGAAACGGATCGGGACCAAGCTCGGCCGCTTGTCCTGTGGCGATCTCAAGCATGAGATGGAGGATATCGCTGCAATGACCTTGCGCTTCCGCACGGAATTGCGGGCTGGCGGCGCGTTCGAACTCCGGATTTTCACGCTGCAGCCCGTCCAGCGCGCGGCGCTCCACTTCAGATTTTCGTTCGTTCAAGGTGGAGAGAATGCGCCAGGCCAGCTCATTGGCGTGCAGCCTGTTCTCCCAATCCCCGATCAGGGCCTCGTCACGTCCGGACATCGCCACCCCTGAACTGTGAAACTTCACAATAATTGGGCGAACGTAATATGGCTGAATGGCAATAGTCAAAGCGTCCAGCGTGCATAGTCTACAAACGCTCGCCGTCCGGCAGCATTTCACAGACCGCGCAAAATGAGGTGACCTGCCATGGCCGAAATTCGCCATTTGATTCCGATCGAGGCGCCGCCGTCGAGCGTTTACGGCGCGCTCGCGACGCAAGCGGGACTGCGCGGCTGGTGGACGGCGGACACGGTTGCCGAGGACAAGGTCGGCGGCAAAGCCGAATTCGGTTTCGAAAAAAGGGCGATGACCTTACGGATGACCATCGAGGCGCTCGATCCGCCGCGGCAAGTGGTCTGGAAATGCCATGGTGATAATCCCGAATGGAACGGCACCAGGCTGACCTGGCGCATCGAGCCGCAAAATGGCGGCAGCCTGCTGCGCTTTACGCAGAGCGGGTGGAAGGAGATGACCGACATGGTCGCGACCTGCAACTCGACCTGGGGCGAGCTGATGTATCGGCTGAAAGATCATGTCGAGGGCAGGAATCCGGGGCCGCATTGGCGCGAGTAATGAACTGGTCCGCTCCCGCCATTCGTCCTTCGGTCCCATCGCAGAGGAAAGCCATCCATGCCCATCCAAACCATCGCCCGTTACCGCGTAAAGCCGTCCGGCATCGAGAAAGTGAAGCGGGCTATTGCCGAGTTCGTCCCCTATGTCAGGGCGAATGAGCCCGGAACAAAACTTTATCTCGCCTGGCAGAGCCAGGACGATCCGACCCGCTTCGTGCATTTCTTCATCTTCGAGAATGAAGCAGCCCACAAGGCGCATGCGAGTTCACCCGCCGTGAAGAAATTCGAGGCCGCGTACGGTCCGGAGCTTTCGGAAGGCGACGTCGTCTTCACCGATTATGAAGCGATTGCGACAAATCTGAGTTAGGTCGCGAGCGGCCAGGATAACCGCCTCTTCCGTCATGGCCGGATTTATTCCGGCCATCCACACGTCTTTTTGCTTGTGAGACAAGGACGTGGATGCCCGGGACAAGCCCGGGCATGACGAAAGAGATGCGCGGGCTTGTCAGGGTCGCCGAACCGGCGCAGCATTGAAAGCTGCAATCGGCGGGGGCGCCGGCTGGGCTCGAAATCTTGTCCGACCTCACAGACAGCGTCGAAAATTTGCAGGCCGCCGCGTCCGCGCCGGCGGCCTCGGCAACGCCGCCGCCTTTGCCGAAACCGCCATCGCAAAACTATTTCGCGCGGCACTGGCGCGGCGAGCTTTCGTTGCCGGTATCCTATTGGCTGAACGGAATCTTGGGCGGCGTCGCCATCGGCGCCATCATCGCCGGGCTCGGAATTGTCATCGCGCGGCGGGATGACGCGAAACCGCTGGTGTGGCTGGTTGCGCTCGGCGCCATCTGGCTTTGCGTCTTGGTGTTCACGGCATGGCAGGCGGTTGGCGTCTGGCGCTCGGCCACGCACTACAAGCGGAGCGGAAAATCGTTCTGGGGCGGCGCCGCCAAGACCATGATCGTGATCGGCGTGATCCAGACCGCGGCAAGCTTCGCGACCGTCGGCGCGCCGCAGCTCGCCGGCATCTTCGAGATCGTCACCGGCGATTCCGAGGTCGGCCCGCATCAGTTCCATATTCTCGCCAATGGACAGATGCTGGAATTTTCCGGCGGCATCACTTTTGGGGTCGCCAAGGAGATGGAAGGTTTTCTCGACGCGATGAGCGGGGTCAAGACCATCCGGCTCAATTCGATCGGCGGCCGTATCCGCGAGGCGCAACGGATGGCCGACATCATCAAGGCGCGCGCGCTCTCGACCGTCGTCGTCAGGGATTGCCTGTCGGCCTGCACCATCGTGTTCCTCGGCGGCAAGGAGCGCTTTTTGCTGTCGAGCGCGCGGCTCGGCTTTCATCAGCCGGCGTTTCGCGGCATGACGACGTCCGAGCGGCGCGGCACGATCGCCGAAGAGATTCGAAGGCTGCAACGCTTCGGCCTGAGCAAGGCGTTCGCCGAGCGCGCCAACACCGCAACCCCGAGCGGGATGTGGTATCCCGACAAGGATGAATTGCTCAGGGAGCACGTCGTCACCAAGGTGATTGCGCCGAGCGCGCCCGGCAAGCCGGCCGCGAGCGGGGCACCGCAGGCCGCAGGCAGATAGGGATTTTGCCTGAGCCATGCGCGCCACTGCAGCTCAGTCCAATCTCGCCGCACTGATTTTCGGTTCAATTGTCAAACAGCCTAACCGTCATTGCGAGCGAAGCGAAGCAATCCATGCCGCAACACAACGAAGAATGGATTGCTTCGTCGCTTTGCTCCTCGCAATGACGTCTAGATACAATTTCGCGATCCCGCCGCATGTTTTGCGCGAGTTTTGCCCTGAACGTTCGGCCCCCCTCGGAGATCAGAGGGCGCAGGGAATACCGGGCGCTCCAGGCACCCGCAGCCTCGCGTGCGAAATAAAAAAGCACACGAGTTAGTCACCACGGTCACACCGGGATCACCCGGCATTCCCCGCGCAATGGTTTACAGCTTATAACGCGCTCTCCCCGGTGACCGGGCTTTCTTGCCACCGTCGCCTGCGCTTCTTATCGCAGACTTGACACCAGCGTCGCGATGTCAGGACCACACGCCTTTGCCGTCCGCCTCTCGCGCCTTCGTCGTCAGCGCCATCAGCGTCCACCGCATCCCGCTCCGCGTCCGTGACGTGCGCAACGCCCCTCTAGAGGAGCGGGATGGCGAAATATATACGACTGATTTGGGTCGGGCGGCAAGCGATATTTCTGAAATTCGGAAAATAGGTTTCCGAGACATGGGCGCTTTAGTTTCGAATTGATGCGAGTTTGACGAAGGCGGGCGTGCGAGCTTGCATCACGCCTCAGGTGACGCCGCCGGCGTCCAACCAGTATTTCCGGAATCACCCTCTTGAGTCTCTATAAGATTACCTATTGCGCTGCCGTCTCTTGAGCGATCACAGACATGAGGCTACGCAAATCGGGACACGATCGAACTGTGGTGGAGACGCCAAGTTATGACTCACTTTATTCGCGTGGCTTTCTTCCTTGCAATGCTGTCGGCGGACATCTCCACGACCGCGCAGGCCGATACTGCCACGCTCGTCTCGATTCCGACACCTAGAGGCGCCACACAAGCGTTCATCCTTATCAAGCCTGACCACCCGGTGGCTTCCGTGATCCTTTTCGCCGGCGGCTCGGGCGTGCTCGGCCTTAGCAGCGCATCGGCAATGAATCGGGGGAATGCAAATTTCCTGGTGCGCAGTCGCGACAAATTCGCTGCCCACAATTTCATCGTGGCCGTCGTCGACGCTCCTTCGGATCGACAGCAAGGCATGAACGCGATATTCCGTATGAGCAGTGCACATGCGGGCGACATCGTCGCGGTTGCGACGTATCTCAGGAACGAAACGGCCGTACCCGTTTGGCTGGTTGGAACCAGCATGGGCACCTTTTCGGCGGCCAGCGGCGCCATCGCTGGCAAGGATCTCGATGGCTTGGTGTTGACATCGACGGTCACGCGCTCTCCGCTCGAGTGGGCAATTGCGAAGAGCCACCCGAACGGCGTTGCCGACATGGCATTGTCGGAGATCACTGTTCCGACGCTTATCATGTCCCACCGCGAAGACACCTGCACTGCTTCACCAGCGGTCGACGCGGAGAAGCTGAGGATGCGGCTGACAAAAGCCAGTAAGGTGGAGATTGCGCTGCTCGATGGCGGCGATCCGCCCCAGTCAGCCCCCTGCGAGGCTAAAGCCCCTCACGGCTACTTCGGCATAGAGGCAGAGGCCGTCGATACGATTGCTAAATTCGTAGCGAGTTCCCGTGATCCCGCGAATTAATCCGCTGGGTCCAAGCCGATTGCCTGCTCGATGCGAAAACTCTTACGGGCGAAGGGCGCGCAAATGTAGGAAGAAGGGTATGCGCTGCCAGCGGCGGCCAGCTTCCGTAACAATAGCGTGCTCCGGAAGGGCCGGCTCACGAAGCGCCTCCACGAGGAACCCGGCTTTCTTCAGTGCTGCGAAATAGGCCTCCAGAGGACGATGCCGACTATTGAACGTCATCGTCAAGCCGTCGCGCTCGACCGCATCGGCATAATGGAAAGCATGGAGATAATCGCCCTTGATGACGAAGGGCGCGTCGGCGGTCGCTTCTTCAAAACTTCCGGCAGAGTTGATCGGATGGACTATCGCCACGCAAAATCTCCCACCTGGTTCCAGAACGCGCGCCGCTTCCTGAATGGCAGCGGGCATTCCGTCGATATCCTGAAGTGACATGAAGGCGAGCGCCAAATCCGCGCACGCATCATCAAGCGGAAGCGCGGTGGCGTCGGCCAAACGCACGTCCATCGATGGGTCGAACTCTCGGGCGGCGGCGACAAGAGAGGATGAGCTGTCGATGCCAACGACACGATGCCCGAGTTCCTTCAAGTCACGCGCGAGACGTCCTTCGCCGCACCCAATATCCAGCGTTTGCCGTCCCGGCGGAGGCAAGAGACGGAGAAACTGGTCGCGGTGAAACCGCCAATAACTGTCGTGTCCGGGAGTCCGCGCCCATTGAATCCATTGGCGGGCCTCAGCCTCCCAGCTGACACTTAGATCCGCAACATCCATCGTAGTTCGCCTTACGGTCATCGCAGGCTCCTCCGAGCGACTTAGCCGCTACGATTGGCGACCTGAGGCAACGACCGCAATTGGCGGCGCAAAGCGGCCATCCAGTGGAGCCTCGCGCCCAACCGAGGCAAAATTAAAAACCAACCGCATGTGTTCTTCGCCGGGTAGTCGCGGCAGGCGACAAAGGGGCACGGGTCTCATGCGCATGTCATTCAGTCGGCGAGTGCCGCTCTCGAAACTGCTCCGCCATCCAGTCGATGAACACCCGTAGGCGCGGCGATAAATGCCGCGTTTGCGAATAGAGGACGTGGATGGGTAACGGAGACGGCGGAAAGCCGGCGAGCACCTCAACCAGCTCGCCGTTGGCGAGCTCCGAGGTGACGCGATAGCGGGGCACCTGAATCAATCCTAGGCCCACGCACGCGCAGGCGACGTTGGTTTCAGGACCGGTCACCGTCACCATCGCCGGCAGCCTCACCTGGCGCGCCTTGCTATCGGAGCCGAAGACAAGCGGAACGATTTCGCTGGTGTCCGGCGAAAGCAAGCCGACCATCTCGTGGCGTTCGAGGTCATCGGGCGACTGTGGCGTGCCGAAGCGGCTCAGGTAGTCGGGGCTCGCGAAGGTCCCCCTGTCGAGTACAGCCAGGCGTCGTTTGATCAACGGGCTGTCGCTCAGCTCGCCTGCCCTAAGGATGCAGTCGAAGCCTTCGCGGATCATGTCCAGCGGTTGATGCGCCTCGCTAAAGTGTAGCCGGATGTCGGGATATTGCTGTCGGAAGCGAGGCAGGCCGGGTAGCAGGAAATACCGGGCCTGGGTGCCGTGAACGTCAACACGAACCAACCCCGACGGCTTGGCGCCGGCGAAGGCACCTTCCGCGTCCTCCATATCCGCGATCAGGCTCGCACAGCGCCGATAATAGGCCTCGCCATCCAGGGTCGGACTGACCTGCCGCGTCGTGCGCTGCAATAGCCGTACCCCCAACCGCGCCTCCAGTCCCTTCACGGCATCGGTGACCGAGGAGCGCGGTAGACCAAGATCGCCGGCGGCCAGGGTGAAACTGCGTCGTTCCACGATGCGGGTGAAGACGCGCATGGCATCGAAGCGGTCCATTGTTCGAACTTTCGAATGATGATGTCGAAAGATGCATGATTATCCGCTCCATGGGAATGGGCATGTTGTCTCCATCCAGCGCCGATGACCGGTGCCCAACCCCGCGGAGAACGATCATGACCACCCAAACCAACAAAGTAGCCATCGTCACCGGCGCCTCCGGGGGAATCGGTGCCGCGGTCGCCGAGCGCCTAGCGAAGGACGGCTTCACCGTGGTGGTGAACTATGCCGGCAACAGCGCTTCCGCGGCGGCGGTGGTCGCTAGGATCGAGAGGGCTGGCGGCAGGGCCGTGGCGGCTCAGGCCGACATCTCGGATGTCGCCGCCGTGGCGCGTCTGTTCGACTCGGCTGAAACCGCGTTCGGCGGCGTCGACGTACTGATCAACAATGCCGGCATCATGAACCTGGCGACCATCGCGAATAGCGACGACGCCCTGTTCGATCGCCACATCACAGTCAACCTGAAGGGCACCTTCAATACCCTGCGCGAAGCGGCCCGCC
>Ga0210406_10006047_pt1 | contig 12589 bp, 9 predicted proteins | sample IncBWC30MmetaG_FD_155454 | JGI IMG/M metagenome (GOLD analysis project Ga0210406, IMG submission 155454) | Forest soil microbial communities from Barre Woods Harvard Forest LTER site, Petersham, Massachusetts, United States - Inc-BW-C-30-M | ecosystem: Environmental > Terrestrial > Soil >...
GAATGACCATTTCCGGATATTGCAATAGTGGATTGAGGCCGTTGCCATCCATGCGGGTGAAGGGTTCGAGGACGCCGCTGGCGTTCACGGTGGCAAGGGTCTTGAAGGGACTCTCGACAAAGTTGTTCAGCGTGAGAAAGAAGGTCTGCACACCGGCAAGGATCACGCCGACGTAAGGCATCAGCTCCCCGTTTTTATTCCGGTACGCGATCAAAACCGAGATGACGTAGACGGAAAGCAGAAAGCTCCAGAAGAGCAGCGAGCCTTCCTGCCCGGACCATAGCGCGGCAACTTTGTAGAACGCGGACAGATCGCGATTGCTGTGAGAGACGACATAAGCCTGGGAAAAATTGTCGGTGAAGAGGAGATACTCAAGACTGAACGTGGCGATGAAAATCAGAACGCAGGTGGCCATGCCGGCCTGGCGCGTGCTTTTTACCAGCAACGGATGGCGAGTGATGATCGCAGCGATGCCGCCAACTAGGGCGTAAACGGCACAGACAAAGGCCAGCAGGAGCGTAAACGAACCGAATACATCCATTGTGCTTTCGCCTCTCCCCGAGGATTTTCGACTGGCGCGTTACATGGTGCTTCGTTGTGTGGTGCCGGCCGGGGCTGGCTTGTCGCCACCGGGAGCGGCTTCATACTTGGATGCGCACTTGGCCTGAACATGTTCGGCGACAAAGCGGCCGTCGGCGCCGGGACGTCCCTCAACAAGAGCCTGAGACTTGTCTTTGAACGTGTCGGGCAGGGGATCGCTGCCAACGTAAGTTATGGGAAGCGTCTTCCCCTGCTCCTCCAGCGTGAAGTCCACACGGCCCGAGCCGGGCTTGATGCTGCCCTCGACGACGATCCCCGCGAGGCGGATGCGATGAGCGCGCTCCGAGGCGTTCAGCGTCTGATATTCCGCGATGGTGTGATAGTAGGTCTTGCTCTCGCCATAGCCGAGCCAGGCAAGGAACGACAAGGCCACCACGATCACCCCGATGCCCACACCGAATTTTGCCCGATTCTGCACAAATCACCCCTAAAGAAGCGGTTCCAAACGACATCTTAGCACAAGGCCAAGTTTCAACGTGCCACAGTTAGTCTGGGTCAGGTGGTTACGAAAATCAGTGATGTTTGTCACAGGGGTGCTAACTCCCCTGCGCTGCGAGGGCCGGGAGGGCGGCGCGAAAGGCCGCGATTTCATCGGGCGTGGGGGGCACAGCCGTTGCCGAAGCGGCCAGAGGCGTATAAGCAACGGGGCAGCCGAAGGCCGATTCGGAGAGCTGTGGGAGAAATGGTTGGAGGTCCTGTGAAAGAACCAGGGCGCGTTTTGGCTTCAGCGAGCGGCGGATCCTGGCGAGGGCTTGAGGGAGGTGCCGGTCCAACAAATCGACGGCTTCGGCAGGCCTGGTGCTCGCTGCGACAGGGCACTCGAGAAGATATACGAGGAAGAGGCCACGTTTTTGGAAGTCCGCAAGGACTTCTTCGTTGGACTTCCCTGCCGTCGAGATGGAGAGACCCGAGAGGAGATCGCCGGCGAGGCCAGTGAACGGAGCCTCGGGCGAGTAGAGAAATTCGGAATCAGACTCGGGGGCAGAAGCGGCGAGCAGCAAAGCCTGGATATGGATGGGGCGAAAACGCGTGGCCCATTCAAGGCGCTGCAGGCGGCGGGCGATGTGCTCGGCCGAGGCGAGCTGCCCGCAACCATCGCAAGGCAAAAGTGTGGGAACAGCCATACACAAAAATGGTAGTGCAAGGAAGAGACAGAGGCAAATACGCGAAAGCACGGTCGTGGCACAGGGAGGAGGAGCGGCTGCGAAGCCGGGATGGTTTAGGGGTAATACTGCCGCGCAACCGCACCGTTGGTTGCTAAACAAAAACCCGAAGCGGAGGAAGAAGTTGCACCAGTTTAAAATGTGAATTGACGAGGAGTAACTACCAATAGGTGGGAATGTTTGGTGGTACTACAAAGCGTCTCGTCAGCTTGCTCATGCATCGCAGAAATCGCAGCTGTGTTCACAAGCTGATTTCATTTTTGCGGTTGTTCCGCCTTTTTTACTTTGTCTACCCGGTCGATGGCCGCGTCCACTTCCTCCCGGATGCCATCGACTTCGTACACATTGCCCCTAGGATCTATGTACTTTGGCCCTTTCACGCTCGCGGCCAGGCGCTTGGCCACCTGATACTCCCGAACAGAGTCTGGCCAATGCTTCTCCTCTTCAAGGATGCACGCAAATTCAAACCGACCTACCGGATTATTGGGGTCTCTTTCGAGAGCATCAAGTAGCACCTGCCGCTGCTCCGCGCGCATCGCTTTTCTTTTATAGAGAGCATAGAGCGCGTAGTAATTGGTAGGATTGGACGGGTCTAGCGTAGTAGCTATTTTCAGTTCTTTGACAGCGTCTTCGAAGTCACCTAAGGCGTCGTACACCACGCCGGCTTGGTTATGCCAGAACTCCGACTTTGGATCTTTCACGATGCCAGCTTTAGCCTTGGCCAATTCGGCTTTCCAGTCTACGGCTACGTTGGTGTGTTGCGCCAAGAGAAGCGGCGAATGTTCGGCACCATACAGCAGTGAACCAAGGGCGAGCAAGACAACTCTAATCCGTTTCATTCCTAGCCCCCTGTTTGTGATTCTCACGGAAGCGGCCTTTAGGACGCTCCCTATTGCCGCTACTTGGAGACGGCGGCGTCGGAGGGGAGCTTGGAGCGGAGGCACCACTTCAGCTCCTGGCTCATTTCGGTGATTTCCATGCCCGGCATGACGATGAATTTGCAGGAGAGCATTTCGCGCGGCTCGTCGTCATCGGGAAGCTGGCAGGTGACGCGGCAATACTGGCAATCCTGGTTCCAGCAGAAACGCCCGTAGGGGATGGTTTCCGGGCTGATGAACTGAAAGCAGCGCAGCAAGGAATTGCGCTCCGGCACCTGGAACTTCTTGCCGAAGATGGAGATTTCAACCAGTTTTTCGTATGGACGGAAAGGTTCCGACATGATCGTTCTGTCCTTTGTTGACAGCTTGCAACGCGGCTCTGACTCCCCTGAGCTGGTAGTGGTGCGGTGCATAACCAGCTTAGTGCCGGGCAAAGGGCGGGACAACGAAACGATAAAGCGGGCGTAGCGAAAGCGGCACGGGGTGGGAAGAGGGGAAAAAGATAACGCAGAATACGCTGAGGCGCAGAGTGTGCTGAGTAGAGGAACGGAGAAGAGATCGGGCACAGGGGCGACGAGACGAAGGTCCTCCTTGCTCAGGCCCCGATTGGTCGAGCCGCAATGGGGGTCATTCACTACGCGTTTGAAATGATGTGTATCGCAAAGCGGCAGCCTGCGCTCCCCGACTTTTCCACCCGCACCACGTAGCCGTGTTCTTCAGGATTCGCCGGGCTTCCCTCACGGTGATTGCGGTCCAGGTAGAGTTCCATCCCAACATAATAGTGGCTCGACGGGCTCTCCAGGTACAGCCCGCTCTGCGAAATGTCCAAACTTGTGCAAGTTTCCGCGGGGTACTGCGAATTAATGGGACGAATCTGAATCGGCTGGGAAGTGCGGATTCTTGCCGCAGCTCGGAGAACGCCGCTGATCCGCGGGACAGCGCGTGTGACCGAAAGAAAGGGCACTAAAAGCAGGCATGCGGTGAGCACGTACAAACCAATTCCGGGAATGATAAAAAACGAATTGGCCATCAGAATCTGCGCGCCCAACGCCGAATCACCCGGCGAGCTACGTTCGTTTATGCTCATCAACGCGTCAGTCCAGGCCTGCAGGTCGGAGTCCAGCACCAGCACATGCAGAAGGGCAGTCGCCGCCAAAAACCCTCCAGTCAGGCTAAGCACCGCAACGCCCTTTTGAACGAAAAGAATATCCAGCAGCGCCAATAAAGAAAAAACCAGTGCGGCGAAGACGCACCAGGGAACGATCGCGGCGGTCCGTATACTGAATGGCACCGGCAAAGTCCCGGGTGTCGCAGGTGTCGTCGTGGCAGGACTGTCGGCGGGGCCGCTGTACACAGAAGCCTTTATCGGCGCGACAATCCGGAGCTCGGTTTGCAATTGGGAGATCCCGGAGCGGAGGTCAAAAGCGTCGCTGACTCGGGTACCATTGGGGTCATGGATTCTGACGAGCGGCTCAAAGGCCGCCACCAGGCCAATAAACAGCAGCAAGCCGAACCCGATCCGCTCTATTCTGTAACTCGAGAACGCCATCGATTCCCCTCCGACACTCCTAGTTCAGCCTTGAAAGGTTCCAAAAAGTTTGGAAAGCCGCTTAGGAAATAATGCCTTAGAATTCTTGCCCATACGCGGGAAAAAGTTGCGCTCTTGCCGCAAAGTGAACCTCTCAGGGATGGATAAGAGTGGACCTCGGAGCGCCAGCAACCAGGCGGATCGAAGGGGAGTTTAGAATTACTGGCGGGCCCTTCCTGGCGCAGGGTAACCAGAACGCCTGCCGGCCGTAGGCACAAGCCGGCGCCGCCGGTCAGGCGCCGAGGTCGAAGAATTGGCACATGTGGCGGAATTTTTTGTAACGGGCCTGGAGGAGATCCTTGAGGCCTTGATTTGAGAGCACCAGGAGTTGGCGCTCCAGCGCGTCGCCAAAGATTTTCGCGGCGGCTTCATAGTCGCTGTGGGCGCCGCCGTCGGGCTCGGGGATGATTTCGTCGACGATGCCGAGGTCTTTCAGGTCCGTGGACATGATCTTCATGGCGATGGCGGCGGTTTCGGCTTTGGTGGAATCGCGCCAGATGATGGAAGCGCAGCCTTCGGGCGAAATTACCGAGTAGAAGCCATTTTCGAGGATGTTGACGCGGTCGCCGACAGCGATAGCCAGCGCCCCGCCAGAGCCGCCTTCGCCGGTGACGGTGACAATGATGGGCACCGGCAGCCGGGCCATCTCGCGCAGGTTGCGCGCGATGGCTTCCCCCTGGCCGCGCTCTTCGGCGTCAATGCCGGGATACGCGCCGGGCGTATCAATGAAGGTGAGCACGGGGCGGCCGAACTTTGCGGCGAGTTCCATGATGCGCAGCGCCTTGCGGTAGCCTTCGGGCTTGGGCTGGCCGAAATTGCGGTCGATGCGCTGCTTGGTGTCGCGCCCTTTTTGATGGCCGATGACGGCGACGGGGCGGCCGCGAAACTTTGCGAGGCCGGTGATGAGCGCTTTATCGTCGCCAAAGCCCCGGTCGCCATGGAGTTCAACAAAGTCGGTGAACATCAGGCTGATCCAGTCGAGAGTGTAGGGACGCTGGGGATGCCGCGCGATCTGGGCGCGCTGCCATGGGCCGAGGTGGGTGTAAAATTCGCGGCGAAGTTCGAGCACTTCCCTTTTCAAGCGCTCGACCTCGATTTCGCTTTCGTCGGTGGTAGCCAGGCGGCGGAGATCTTCGACGTCTTTTTCCAGTCGCTCTATTTCGCGCTGGCGTTCGAGCGTGGTTATCGCAGAACCCTTTTTATCTTTTTGCGCGGCACACATTACGCAACCCTCTGATTCGCTTGCTGGCCGCAGATGCGGCGGACGGCTTCCTCCAGCTCCGGCTTCACCCGGATGCGTTTCTGAGACTTCAGGGATGCCACGGAGCCGTCGGGGGCGACCAGTTCAAACACTATCGTAGTTGGGCCCGGGGTGCTCGCAAATAATTGTTCCAGCTGGCTCAAAGTCTCATCGTTCAGGAGGCTCATGTCCAGGCGCAGGCGAAACTCGCTGGGGCCGGTGCGCTCGGCAACGTCTTCCAGGCGGCGGGCTTCCTGCAGGGAGAGGCGCGTGCCGGCTTCTTCGATTTGCACGCGAGCTTTCAGGAGCAGCGGCGCGCCGGGTTTCAAGATGTTTTCAAGGCGGGCAAAACTCTCCGGAAACGCAAGGAGTTCCTGGACGCCGGTCATGTCCTGGATGGTATAGATGGCCCAGCGAGCGCCTTTTTTCGAACGCATCGGCCGAGCCCCAACGATGAGCGCGGCGACGGTGATTTCCTTGCCGTTGCGCTGGCCTTCCAACTCGTCGAGCGAAAGCGCGCCGAGCTCCTTCAAACGTGAATCGTATTTTTCGAGCGGGTGGCCAGACACATAGAAGCCCAGCATGGCGTATTCGCTGGTCAGGCGCTCTTCTTCGCTCCACGGAGGGGCGTCGCGAAGTTCGAAATGAACCTTGGGCTCGGCCGCGGCGCCGCCGAAGAATAGGCCGTGCTGGCCGGATTCCTTGGCGCGTGCGGCGCGCTGGATAGCGTTGATGGCATCGTCAACAGAGGCGAGCATGCCCTCGCGCGGGCCGAGCGAGTCCATCGCGCCGGACTTGATGAGGCTTTCGAAGACGCGCTTGTTGAGGAATCGCGACTCGATGCGCTCGCAGAACTCGTAGAGCGATTTGAATTCACCCTGGCCGAGGCGCGATTCACGGATCGCTTTGGCGGTGTTCTCGCCGACGTTTTTGATGGCGGCGAAGCCGAAGCGGATGGAGTCGCCGACCGGCGTGAAATAGAGATCGCTGTCGTTGACGTCGGGCGGAAGGATGGAGATGCCCATGCCGCGGGCTTCGTTGATGTACTTCACTTGCTTTTCGGCGTTGCCGGTTTCAGAGGTGAGCAGCGCGGCCATGAATTCCACGGGATAGTGCGTTTTCAGATAGGCGGTCTGATAGGCGAGCAGCGCGTAGGCGCAAGAGTGAGACTTGTTGAAGCCGTAGCCCGCAAACTCTTCCATCAAGTCGAAGATGCGCACGGCTTTCTTTTCGTTGATCTTGTTTTTCTCGCAGCCGGCAAGGAACTTGGCGCGCTGCGCGGCCATTTCCTCTTTCTTCTTTTTGCCCATCGCGCGGCGGAGCAGGTCGGCTTCGCCAAGCGAGAAGCTGGCCAGGAGGTTGGCGATCTGCATCACCTGCTCCTGGTAGAGAATGACGCCGTAGGTTTCCTCGAGAATTTCCTTGAGCTGCGGAAGTTCGTAAGCGACCTTTGTCTTGCCATGCTTGCGGTTGATGAAGTCGTCGATCATCCCGCCCTGAATGGGGCCGGGGCGATAGAGGGCGTTGAGCGCGGTAAGGTCTTCGATGCGGGTGGGCTGGTAGCGGCGAAGGATGTCGCGCATTCCGTGGGATTCAAACTGAAAGATGGCCGTGGTGTCGCCGCGTGAAAAAAGTTTATACGTGGCTTCGTCGTCGAGGCCGAGATTATCGATGTCCAGCTTGACGCCGCGATTCTGCTCGACCATTTTGACCGCGTCGTAAAGAACGGTGAGCGTGGTCAAGCCGAGGAAATCCATCTTCAGGAGGCCGATGCGCTCGAGGGCGTTCATGTCGTACTGCGTGGTGATTTCGTCGCGATTCGTTTTGTAAACGGGAACGAGTTCGGTAAGCGGTTGCGGCGAGATGACCACGCCTGCAGCGTGAGTGGAAGCGTGGCGAGAGAGGCCTTCGAGGCGCAGGGCAACGGCCATAAGATCCTTAAACTTCTCGTCGCTGTCCACGGCGGATTTCAGTTGCGGGGCTTCCACAAGAGCGTCTTTGAGTTCGATGCCGAGAGTGGTGGGAATCATTTTGGCCAGGCGGTCGACTTCGCCGTAGGGGATATCCATGGCGCGGCCGACGTCTTTCACCGCGGCCTTCGCGGCCATGGTGCCGAAAGTGATGATCTGCGAGACGTTTTCGCGGCCGTATTTGCGGGTAACGTAATCGATCAGTTCGCCGCGGCGCCGCATGCAGAAATCGATATCAATATCGGGCATGGAGACGCGTTCGGGGTTCAGGAAGCGTTCGAAAAGCAGATTGTATTGAAGCGGATCGACGTCGGTGATGCGCAACGCGTAGCTGACCAGGCTGCCGGCGGCGGAGCCCCGGCCCGGCCCGACCGGAACTTCCTGGGCGCGCGCGTAATGAATGAAATCCCAAACGATCAGGAAGTAGCCCTCATAGTGCATCTTCTTGATCATTTCGATTTCTGACGAAAGGCGGCGTTCGTACTCCGCGAGCGGGCGACGAAGCGCGCCCTGCTGCGACAGGCGTTCGAGGAACGGCACGCGCTGGGCAAAGCCCTCGCGGGAGACTTTTTCGAAATAGCTGCCGGGCGTGTGATCCTCGGGAACCTTGAATTCGGGGAGCGCGTTGGGGATGCGCTCGATTTTCACGTTGCAGCGCGCGGCGATATCCACGGTGCGGCTGAGCGCGTCGGGAAGTTCGCGGAAGACACTGGCCATCTCCTCGGCGGTCTTGAAGTAAAACTGGTCGGTGGCAAACTTCATGCGATTGGTTTCGCTCATGGTCTTGCCGGTCTGGATGCAGAGCAAGACTTCCTGGGCGTGGGCGTCGCTGTGATGGAGGTAGTGGCAATCGTTGGTGGCGACGAGAGGGATACCAGTTTCCTTCGACAGGCGGACGAGGTCTTTGTTTACGCGCTGTTCGATCTCAAGGCCCTGGTCCTGAATCTCGAGGAAGAAATTGCCTTTGCCAAAGATGTCCTGCAGGCGATAGGCGTTTTCGCGGGCGAGTTCGAACTTTTCATCCACCACAGGTTCCGTGACCGGCCCACGAAGGCACGCCGAGAGAGCGATCAGGCCTCTGCTGTGCTTGGAGAGCAGGTCGAGATCGATGCGAGGCTTGTAATAAAAACCTTCGAGGAATCCAGCGGAGACAAGCTTTATTAAATTGTGATAACCCTCTAAATTTTCGCAGAGGAGAACGAGGTGGTTGCTCCCGCGAGAGCCGGGCTCCATTTCGCCGCGATCGCCGTTGGTGACGGCCGCGGATTTTTCGCCCCGGTCATGGCGGCTGCCCTTGGCGACGTAGACTTCGCAACCGATGATGGCCTTGACGTCACGCTTGCTGGCCTCGTAGAAGAAGTTTGCGGCGGCGAAAAGATTGCCGTGGTCGGTGATGGCCACCGCGGGCATCTTCTGGCGGGAAGCTTCGTCGAGAAGTTCGCCGGTCTCGCACGCACCATCCAGCAGGCTGTAGTCGGTGTGGACGTGGAGATGAACAAACTGCGGATTGCCCATGGAAGTTGATTGTAAAACGCTGGGATGAGAAATGCGAACGAGATTGTGTGTTTTGCACAGGGGGACGGGCGGTGATGAAGCGGGAAGGTTGCGGGGCGGAGATTTGAATTCTGCGTCGGGAGTGTATCGCCCCTACGGGGCTGGGCTCACTTTTGACACGAGTTCCCAGGCCTTACGGCCTGGGCTAACTTCTATCGCGCCTCCGGCGCTATCGCACGCCAAATTATTTCTTGGATTTGTGTTTCGCGGCGGCGGCTTTCATGCCGGCTTTGTGGCGGTCGTGCGTGGCCTGTTTTTCCGCGGCGGCGGCTTTCTTTTCGGCCGGCGTTTCCACGTGCTTTTCGACCTTCGCCGGCTTCTTTTCTTTTTCCTTTTTCTTGGGGGGTTCCTTGATGCCGGAGAGCTTGCGCAGGATTTTCACGCGCTCTTCGGGAGTTTTGGCGCGGCCGTTCAACTGGATGGCGAACACATCCTGTACGATCTGGTCGAATTTCGGGCCGCGGGGCATACCCAGGGCTTCGAGTTCGGTGCCCACAATCGTCAGTGCCTGGCGGACCGGGCGCCACTTGTGCAGGAATGCTTTCAGTTTGGAGACTGCCGCGGAGTTATTGGATTCGGCAAGAAGGTACGCCACATACTCCATCGGAATTTTCTCGATGTAGCGATAGGCCTCGATGGGAGTTTTGGTTTTCTTTCCAGTAAGGTCTTTCTGAAATTCCTGCGCCTTCTCCGGGAATTTCTCGATGGCCTCGATCTCGGCGGAGCGGTAACCCAGTTTGGAAAGAGTGCTGCTGAGCTCGCGATCCTTCAGGCGGTCCAAGATGGCCAGCAGCATCGGCGTGGCCAGGCGCGGGCGGAATCCCGCCATGTAGAGATCGTCGCGGACCTTGATGAGGCGGTTGATGGCATCGTAGCCGGGATGCTTTTTGGCAATCATGGGGTGAATGCGCTCAAGCATGTCGCCCTCTTCCCATTCCTTCAGGATGAGTTGCGGGCGCTCTTCGCGGCTGAGGCTGCGCACTTCTTCGCCGGCGTCTTCCGGAGTGATGGTGAGCTGCAGTTCGCGCTCGATAGCGAGATTGAACCACTCCTGGGTGCGGGACTCGAGCTTGAAGCCCATGCGAGCCGCAAGGCGCAGTGCGCGCACTAGGCGCACCGGCTGATTGGTGAAGCTGTGGATAGAAAGCGCGCGGACCTCCCCGTGCTCGATGTCAGAGAGGCCGTTGGTGGGGTCGAGCAACAAGCCACGAGACGCAGGATTCAGCGATATCGCGATAGCGTTCAACGAGAAGTCGCGGCGCCGCAGGTCTTCCATGATGGTGGACCAGCGGAGTTCCGGGCGCGTGCCCGGGCGGACATAGTGTTCATCGCGCGCGGCGGAAATGCTGCCCTCGACGTCGCCGGCGAAAAGAAGCTCGACGTGACGCAGTTTTTCGTCCTCGGCGAGAACCTTGGCGCCCCCCTTTTCGAGTTCGCGCGCCATCTTGGAGGGATTCCCTTCGACGGTGAAATCGAGATCGCGCAGGTTGGCGCCGGTAATCAGGTCGCGAACGGTGCCGCCGGTCAAGTAGACGTTGAAGCCTAGGACCGCGGCCAGCTCCTGCACGCGCAACATGGCCGCGCGTTGTTCCGGCGAGAGCCGGCTTTCCAAAAGAAACATGTAATCAGGCATTGCGTTCCTTCCGCTTCAAAGTTGGCATTCACGCAGCGAATGCCATACCCGCGATGAGTCCGTTCCCGGCGAGCTAAGCCCGGGGGTGATGCGCTTTATAAATCTGCTTCAGGCGTTCTTCCACGACGTGGGTGTAGATCTGCGTCGTGGAGATGTCGGAATGCCCCAGCATGAGCTGGACGGAGCGCAGGTCCGCGCCGCCCTCCAGCAGGTGCGTGGCAAAACTGTGCCGCAACATGTGCGGCGTCAAGGGCACGCGCAATCCGGCGCGGCGCCCGTAGGCGGAGAGAATTTTCCAGACCCCCACGCGGCTCAGCGTGCTGCCGCGGCGATTGATGAAAAGCGTCGGCGAGTTGACCTGCTTCCCTGCCGGGACGAGTTTTGGGCGGGCGTCGCGAAGATAGCGGTCCACCAGGGCAAGCGCTTTTTTGCCGATGGGAACGATGCGCTCTTTGTCTCCCTTGCCGACGCAGCGGACACAGCCGACCGCGCGGTCCAGATCCATCACGCGGAGGCTGATCAGTTCGGAGACGCGAAGCCCGGTGGAATAGAGAACGTCGAGCATGGCGCGGTCGCGGAGGCCGATGGGGGTTTTGTCGTCCGGCTCGGAGAGCAGCCGCTCGATCTCTTCGAGCCGAAGATAGCCGGGCAACGAGCGGCGAATCTTGGGCGATTCCATGTTGGTGGAGGGATCAACGCTGATCAGGTCCTGCGTCTGGGCAAACCGGAAGAAATTGCGCATCGTGACGAGATGCCGCGCCACTGTGCGGCTTTCGAGCTTCTGCCGGAAGAGGCTGGACAGGAAATCCACCAGGTCGTCTCGCGTGACGCTTTCGAGGTTCAGCTTTTTCTTCTTCGCATAGCTTTCGAATTTGGCCAGGTCACGGCGATACGCCGAAACCGTGTTCGCGGACAATCCCTTTTCCACGCGGACGTAAGTGAGAAATGACGAGATGGTGTTGGAGATTTCCATCAGGAACCCGCCAATCCTTCCGCGGCGCCGGGACGCCGCATGGCGATGCCATACACTTCTTCAATTTCGGGGCATTTGAAGAGCCACGTCAGCCCGATGTAGACCAGTGTCGCACCAGTGATCATGGCGATAAATATCACGAGTTGGATGAAAAAGGCAGAGTTGAGGGTAAAGTTGGCGTAGTAATTCGCCACCAGGCAGCCGCCCCCCATGATCAGGCTGCAGACCGAAATTTTAACCAGCGAACGAATGATGGCGAAACTCCCCAGCGGGCCATAGCGCAGGCGGAAAACGGCGAATAGGATGACGAAGTCAAACATTGTAGCAATGGCGGTCGCCAGCGCCGGGCCGCCATTCTGGAAGCGCTTGTACAGGTAGAAGTTCTGAAGGAACAGGATGTTCAGAGCAATATTCAGGAAGAACGAAATCAGGGCGACGATCACCGGCGTCTTCGTGTCTTTCGCGGAGTAGAAGGCGGGAACGATGAGCTTCACACAGGCCAGCGCGGGCAGGCCGATCGCGTAGTAAAGCAGCGGCCGCGCGGTTAGGCGAGTGGATTCGGCGACGAACCGCCCGTGCTGAAAGAGCATGCGGATGATCGGCTCGCGCAGGGCCATCAGGCCGATGGCGGCGGGGACGGTGATGTAAGCGACGATGCGCACGGCAAACGTGAGCGTTTTCTTCAGGCCTTCGTAATTGTTGGCCGCCGCCTGGTGGGACATGATCGGCAGAATCGCCGTGGCGACCGCGATGGCATAACCCCCGAGCATCAATTCCATGACACGGTCGGCAACGTAAAGCGCGGTAAGCGAGCCACGCGGCATGCGCGCGGAATTGGCGAAGTAGGTGTCCACGAAGAAATTGATTTGCGAGATGCCGAGTCCGAAGAAGCGAGGGAAGAGCACGCGGGCGACATCGCGGATCGCAGGATGCGTGAAGGAGAGGGCAAAATCGAAACGCATGCCCCGGCGCACGAGTTGCGGCACCAGC
>Ga0210406_10006048_pt1 | contig 12589 bp, 9 predicted proteins | sample IncBWC30MmetaG_FD_155454 | JGI IMG/M metagenome (GOLD analysis project Ga0210406, IMG submission 155454) | Forest soil microbial communities from Barre Woods Harvard Forest LTER site, Petersham, Massachusetts, United States - Inc-BW-C-30-M | ecosystem: Environmental > Terrestrial > Soil >...
AAGGAAGCAGGGGCTGCAGTAGGGCTTTTGCTGGACGATGGTGAGGCGGGGGGTGACGGGGGCGGTGCCTTCGGGATCGGTGGGGCCGAAGACGGCTACGACGGGAAGGCCGACGGCGGCGGCGACGTGCATGGCGCCGGAATCGTTGCCCAGGAAGAGGTGGCACTGGGAGAGGAGTGCGGGGAGATCGGCGATGGAGGTTTTGCCGGTGAGGTTGATGGGGGCGCGCTGCAATTCGGAGGCGATGGCGGCGGAGACGGGGAGTTCGCTGGGAGTGCCGAAGAGAATTATGTCGGCGTCAGCGCGAGAGAGCTGCGCGTTTAAGGCTTTGGCGAAACGATCGGGGGGCCAGCATTTGGCGGAGCCGTAGGAGGCGCCGGCGCCGACGGCGATGCGCGTGGCATGAGGGCGTGTGCCAGCTTCGAGAAGAGTCTGCGCGGCGCGTTGGCGGTTCGTATCCGGGACGCGGAGAGTAATGTGCGGTTCGTCGGAGAGTTGATCGAGCCAACCGGCGCGGCGGAGGAGTTCGAGGTAGTAAAACTTTTCATGCGGAGGAATTTCGCCGGGCTTGGGGACGGGAATGGCTTTGGTAAGGAGAAGGCTGCGGGCGTCGCGGGCGTAGCCGATGCGCTGGGGGATTTTGGCGCGCCAGGCGAGCCAGGCGGCGTCGAAGGCGTTTTGGAGGAGGAGGGCGACGTCGAATTTGCGGTCGCGGAGATCGGAGACCAACTTTTCGCGGCCGCTCCAGCCGCGGTGATCGCTTTTAGGATCGTAGGGGATGAGTTCGTTTGCGACTTGCTGGTCGCGATAGATGTCGGCTACGTAAGGGCGGGCAACGATGCTGATTTGTGCATCGGGATGAAGCTGACGGACAGCGCGCAAGGTGGGCAGGGCCATGATAGCATCGCCGACCCAGTTGGTGGCGCGAATCATGATTCTCATACGACGGTACTCCTGGCGGCGAGGCGATCGCGGATAAAACCGAAGAACGCATCTTGTTGCGGGAGTTCCATTTCGATTACGGCGATGAAGACTGGAAATTCAGAGAAGGATAGGTCGGAAAGATTTTGTGCGTCTTTTTCGGTGGTGACGAAGGCCTGGGTGTTGCTGGCGCGGGCTGCTTGTTCGAGTTCGCCGGCGTCGCGCTGATCGTAATGATGGTGATCGGGAAATTCGCTGGTTTGGGAAACGGTGACGTTCCAAGTTTTCAAGTCGTGAAAAAACGCTTTGGGATTGCCGATGCCGCAGAAAGCGTAGAACGGGCCGGAGCCGATTTCCTGGGCGGAGAGGAGTTGGATTCCGGAGCCGAGACGGCGGAAACCGAGGAGGCGAGTGACGGCGGAGAATACCGGATACTCCTGGAGCTTTTCGATGGTGGCGAGGGTGGCGGGGGAGGCTTCGAGGCGAGTGATGACGAGGAGATCGGCGCGATCCATGGCGGAGACTGGTTCGCGGAGGCGGCCGGCGGGGAGCATGCTTTCGCGGCCGAGAGGTTGAGAAGCGTCCATCAGGAGGATGTTGACGTCGCGAAAGAGCGGGAGATGCTGGAAGCCGTCGTCGAGGAGGAAGATGTCGACGCCCTTGGATTCGAGCTGGCGGCCGGATGCGTAGCGGTCGGGGCCGACACCGAACATCACGCGATCCTGCAGACGGAATTTCATCAGCTCGATTTCATCGCTGGTGCCGCCCGTGCCCTTGTAGCCGCGGGTGAGGATGGCGACGCGCTTTCCGAGGGCGAGGAAGCGTTCGGCGAGCCAGATGACCATGGGAGTCTTGCCGGTGCCGCCAACGGTGAGATTGCCGACGCTAATGACGGGAGTGCTCAGGCGTTTGGTTTTGAGAGTGCCTTGCGAATAGAGACGGGCGCGGAGTCGCGCGAGGTCGCCGTAAATTACCGAGGCGGGCCAGAGCAGCAGACGCAGCCACGGCGGCAGAGTCATCGCGCGGAACCATCCCGGTACTGAGCAAGGTGTTGGGAGATTGCCGCGAGGGCGCGGTCAAGGGCGCCGCGGCTGCTTTCGACGAGCTGCCGCGCGGTGCCGCCCATGCGCTGCATTTTTTCGGGATCTTTGAGGAGGTGAATCATTTCTACGCCGGCGTCTTCGGGGCTTGCGACCTGGATGGCAGCGCGGGATTCAACGAAGCGGGCGGCGATGGCGGCGAAATTTTCCATGGACGGGCCGAAGACGGGGACTTTGCCGAAGGCGGCGGGTTCGAGGATGTTGTGGCCGCCGGAATCGACGAGGGAGCCACCGACAAAGACGCCGTCGGCTAGGCGATAGAGGGAGGCGAGTTCGCCGATGGAGTCGAGGAGGAGAACGGTGACGTCGCCGGGGATTGTGTTTAGACCGTTGCTTGCGTCAGGAGAATTGCCCGGCCCGGGAAGTGAGAGTTCGGAGCGGCGGATGAATTTGCGGTGGGACTCTTCGATGAATTCCGCAGTGGGGGCGAAACGCTCCGGTTTGCGCGGAGCGAGGACGAGCAGGGCTTTTGGAAAATCGCCTTGGACTACGCCGAACACGAGAAGGGCTAGCGGCTCTTCCGTGGCGACTACGCTGCCGGCGACGATGAGGGGGCTGCGGCCTCGGCGGGCACATTCTTCTTCAAGCCATTTTGCCAGAGGAGTGGGCGCGGGGAGTTCGAGATCGTATTTAAGGTTGCCGCTGACTGTAACTTTCTCAGGTGGAGCGCCGAGGGCGCGAATGCGGTCGGCGTCTTGCTGCGATTGCATGAGGAAGGCGGCGGCGTTGCTGAGCGCGGACTTGAGAAGCGGCTTCAGGTAGAAACCAAAGGCGCTGAGATAGCTTTGCCAGCGGGCGAAGGAGCGATCGGAAATGCGGCCGCTGACGAAGAGGACGGGGATGTTGCGGCGGGCGGATTCACGGAGGAAGTTGGGCCAGATTTCGGTTTCTAGAATGATGACTGTGGAGGGTTTCACGGCGTTAAGGACGCGGCGGACGCTGAAGGCCCAGTCGAGGGGGAAAAAGATCACGGCGTCGGCAAAGGGCATGCGCTCTTTGGCGAGGGCGTAGCCGGTGAGAGTGGTAGTGGAAACGACGAGGGGCCGCTGCGGGTAGGAGTCTTTCAGGCGGCGGGCGAGGGTGACACCAGAGAGGGCTTCGCCGACGGAGACGGCGTGAATCCAGATGGCGCCGGGATGCTGGGCGGGGAGTTTATCGAGTCCCGAAATGGAAAGGCCGAGGCGCGGGCCGAGATTGGAAAGATATTTGCCGTGGCGCAGGCCCTGAATGAGCCAATACGGCGACGTCAACAGGGCGGCGAGGCCCATCAAAAAGCTATAGAGGAAATACACTCGATGTGACTCCGGTTGTTCCGGGATTCGCGTGCGCCTGAGGGCCGAGGAGCGGAGCAACCCCGTTTCTTCCCCAAGAATCGAAGGCCTCAGGATGCAAACAGTCTATTATAGCCTCATGAAGAAACTCCTTGCTGTGGTTGTGGTGGTGGTCTGGGGAATCTTGCTGGGGCGTGCGTGGGCTGGCCAAGAGGCGCGGCCGCTGCGGACTTCGATTCTCGATTCGCATGAGGGCGTGACGATCGGTGTGGAGCCGTGGACACAGGCGAGCCGGTACAAGGAAAAATTTCCGAAGAAGACGCCGTTTGCGGCGGGTATTGTGGCGCTGAAGCTGAGCATTCGCAACGACAACGATGAGGCGGTGAAATTGACTTTGCGGCGCATCCGTTTGTTGGTGCAGTTGGATCAAGACAACAAGCAGGAGCTGGAGGCGTTGACGGCGGATGATGTGGCGGATGCGGTGATGCTGCGGCAGAACGGGAAAGACCCGACGGCGCGGCGGCTGCCGATTCCCTTGCCCATCAGCCGGCCGAAGCCGACGCGGGACAAAAATTGGGAAGAGTTTCACGGGGACTGCCAGAATGCGGGGATACCCTCTGGCGTGATTGGGGCGCACAGCACGATGGAGGGGCTGGTGTATTTTGATTTGCGTGGCGAGTGGGATTTGCTGCAGACGGCGAGATTGTATGTGCCGGATTTGCAGAGGATGACGTCGCAGCAGGCGATTTTGTATTTTGATATTGATTTCAGCCACAGTTCATCCAATTAATTGCCGCGACCTTCCCACGCTGATTTGCCGGGTGCGGCGGCGTCGGATAACATGGGTGTGCGAAAACTAATCTGATTGCATCGGACTCCATGGAAAACCTGCTTGAGAAATTAAATCCTGAACAACGTCTGGCTGCGGAAACTACGGAAGGGCCGGTGTTGATACTGGCTGGGGCCGGGACGGGGAAGACGCGCGCGCTTACGTTTCGGATGGCGAACCTGATCGCGAAGGGGACGGCGGCGGATGCGATTCTGGCGGTGACGTTCACGAACAAGGCAGCGGAGGAGATGCAGACGCGGGTGACGGACCTGCTGCTGCGCGCGGGTGTGCCACCGGAGCGGCCGTGGATTTCGACGTTTCATTCGATGTGCGCGCGGATTTTGCGGCGCGAAGCGGTGCATGCGGGGTTGGCGAAGGATTTTGCGATTTACGACGATGACGACCAGCAGGCAGCGGTGAAGCTGGCGATGGCGAAACTGCAGATTGACGATGACGCGCTGACCCCGCGGAATGTGCTGAGCCGGATCAGCTATGCGAAGAATCACGCGCAATCACCCGAGCAGATGCGGGCGGAGGCATTTGGGCCGGACACGAAGAAGGTGGCGGATATTTACGCGGGGTACGAGACGCTGCTGAAGCAGAGCGAGGCGGTGGATTTTGACGATTTGCTGCTGCGGTCGGCGCGGCTGCTGCGGGAAGTGCCGCAGGTACGAGAGAAGTGGCGGAACCGGTTTGCGTACCTGCACGTGGATGAATATCAGGATACGAATCGCGTGCAGTATGAATTGCTGCGGATGCTGACGAACGAGCGGCAGAACGTCTGCGTGGTGGGCGACGAGGACCAGTCGATTTACCGGTGGCGCGGGGCGGATGTTTCGATATTGTTGAGTTTCTCGCAGGACTTCCCTGCCGCTAAGGTGATTCGACTGGAGAGGAATTACCGCTCGACGCAGAAGATTCTGGATGCGGCTGGGGCGGTGGTGGCGAACAATCCGGACCGGCTTGGGAAGACGCTGCGCGCGGAAAATGAGGCGGGTGGGAATCTTCGTTATTTTGAGGCGCGGGATGCACAGGCGGAGGCGGAGTTTGTGGCCGGGGAGCTGGAGCGGATTTTGGGGGACGATTCGGACCAGACTTGCGCGGTGGAATACCGCACGAATTTTCAGTCGCGATCGTTTGAAGAGGCGTTCCGGCGGCGTGGCGTGCGTTACAAGCTGGTCGGCGGATTCAGCTTTTACAATCGCGCGGAAGTGAAGGATACGCTGGCGTATGTGCGGCTGGCGCTGCATCCGGAGGATGATGTTTCGCTGCTGCGAGTGCTGAATGTGCCTGCGCGGGGCATCGGAAAGACGACGGTGGATGCGCTGCGCGATGTGGCGCAGAAAGAAGGGTTGTCGTTCTGGGATGCGATGGAATCGCTGATGATGAATCCGGCTTCGAGCCGGGCGGTGGCGCCGCTGCGGGCGTTTCGCGAATTGATTCAGCGGCTGCAGGATGGGTATACGACGAAGGAGCCGGCAGATTATTTGCGGTATGTGCTGGACGAGACCGGCTACATGAGCGCACTGAAGGACCGGAACGCGCCGGAAGATGTGCCGCGGATTGAAAATCTGGAAGAACTGGTGCGCGCGGTGGCCGAGGCGATGGATGCGGGGGAATCGTTCACGGAATTTCTGGACGCGGCGGCGCTGGTGAGCGACGCGGATTCATTTGAGGGAAAGCCAGGCGTTACGCTGATAACTTTGCACAGCACGAAGGGGCTGGAGTTCGATCACGTGTTTTTGACGGGGATGGAAGATGGGATTTGCCCGCATGGCCGGTCGATCAATGAGGAAAAAGGGATCGAGGAGGAGCGGCGGCTGGTGTATGTGGGAATGACGCGGGCGCGGAAAACGTTGACGCTGACGCGGGCGGTGTACCGGCGGGTGTTTGGGAACGAGCAGCAGATGCGGGCTTCGCTGCCTTCGCGGTTTCTGGCGGAGATTCCGAGCGAGCTGGTGGAGACGGTGCGCGGGTCGATGGCGGAGATTGGGGAGACCCGGCGGTATGAGCCGGACCCGGAATATTCGTATAGCGCGGAAGAATTTACGCGGCGGGTGCGGGGGATTTCGACGCCGGCGACGCGTGTGCCGCAGCGGCGGGCGTCGGCTTCGACAACGCCTTCGTTTGGGCGGTCGGCGATGAAGCGCGGGGCGCAGGCGGATCCGCTGCTGGGACAAAAGGTGCGGCATCCGGAGTACGGCGTTGGGACGGTGGTGGGAGTTGAGGGCGAGGATGACGACCGGCGAGTGAGCGTGAGTTTTCCGGGACGCGGAACGAAGAAGTTTATTGAGCGGTATGCGCAGTTGCAGCAGGTTTGAAGCGTCTCTTCCAGTTGCAGTGCCAATAATTCAATTTAGAGTGATAGCCTGTGGGGGCCAAAAGGGAGTCCGATGCGAAACCACAGTGATCCTCAACGCGGGAATCAGCGGGCGCTGGCGTTTTTGCGGATTTGCGTGGGGATATTGTTTCTGATTTTCGGGCAGTACAAGGTTATCGGGACGCAATTTACCTTGCACGGGGGATTTGAATTCTGGATTAACAAGTTTTTGCAGGGCGGGGCGTATCCATTTATGGCGCCGGTTCTGCGGAATTTTGTGTTGCCGCATGCGCGGCCAATTGCGTTTCTGGTGGCGTATGGAGAGCTCTCAATCGGGATTGCGCTGACGTTGGGGGTTTGGGTGCGGCGGGCCAGCGCGTTTGGATTGTTGTACATGGTGACGCTGCTGCTGTCTTCGAATTATCCGGGGGCGGGAGCGCCGATGTGGCAGTATTTTGGGGCTTCGCTGGATCATTCGGTGCTGGGGCTTTGCTTTCTTACGTTTTTGATGGGAAGGTCGGATGCGGTTTGGGCGGTTGGGGGAAGTGAGAACTAGCCGTTTGTTGCAGGGGCAAGTGGGGCCACCTGAAGATGGCCGCTACGATACACGCGGCCCTGTGACTGCATTTATCCGATTAGCGCATTCGTCACGGAGTGGAAGATGCTCCTTATGAAAATTGCCGCGAAAACCCTTTGGATAACGCTCCTGACTGCTGCGGCCCTTGGAGCGAGTCCGCAGACCACGACGGTCGAAGCGCGGCGGCTTGCGCTGGCAGAAGCGCGGCCGGTGATCGAAGCGTACGCCAATGCGCTTCCGGAAGTTTTGCCGGTGGAGGCCACGCGCGATCCGAAAGCGTGGTCAAAATATATCGAACAGCGAGAGAAGGATCTGCAAGCGCGGCTTGAACAGGGCGACCTGGACACGCTGGCAAACCTGCTGCTGTTCGGGACGTCGTTCACCACGGAGCCGGTGCTCACGCCGGCCCGGCTGCAGCAGATCGCCGCGCAAACTCAGGGGACGAGCAAGGAGGCTGGGAGCGTGGGAAGCACTTATCAGGGCCGCCTGCGCGATCTGGCTATCGGTATTGCCAATCCGAAGGGCAATGAGCGGCTGCAGTATATGCGCGCGCTGCTGCTGAAGAAAGGGTTTCAGTTTGCAACTGCGGAGGATTTCAACAAAACAGGAGCGTTTCTGGCTTCAAACCTGGTACGGATGCTGGGCGATAACCAGAAGCTGGCCGAAGCGCTGCAACGAGCGCGAGAGGCTGACGCGGAAACCGAATTTCGCGAGCGCTCGCAAGTTTTCGAACGACGCGGGATTTCGCTCGACACTTCCATTTTTCCAAATTTCGCGCTGGAGGAAGCGCTAAAGGCGCTGAAGGAGAAGAGCGTCCTTCGGCCGGGCTCGGTGCGGCGCGTGGCCATCGTGGGACCCGGCCTGGATACGATCAATAAGGATGTGGGCTTCGATTATTATCCCGAGCAGACGAATCAGCCTTTCGCGGTGGCGGACAGCCTGTTGCGCCTTGGCCTGGCGCGTGAGGACCGGCTGCAAGTAACGACACTGGACATTAGCGAGCGCGTGAACGCACACATCCGGGCGACGGGAAACAGAGCGCAGGGCGGCGCTGGATACACGCTGCAACTGCCCATCCGTTCGAACATCGAGTGGAAGCCGGAGGCGCTGGAGTATTGGGAAACAGTCGGAAGCGCGGTCGGTGAAAAGGCGCTGCCACTTGCGGCGCCAGCCGACGCGGGCGAACCGAGGACCCGCGCCGTGAAGGTGCGCCCGGCAATTGTGCTTCGGGTACGGCCAAGAAGCCTGGACGTGGTCTACGAGAGACTCGCACTTCCCGCGGGGGAGAAGTTTGACCTCATCGTTGGGACCAATATTTTTGTTTACTACGGAGCGTTCGAGCAAACTCTAGCAGAGCTGAATCTGGCGGCGATGTTGCGCGATGGAGGCGTTGTCTTAACGAACGACACTCTGCCCACAAACGGCGAGCCTGCTGCTTTACGTGAGATTGGCTTCAGTGCTACGGTTTATTCCGACCGGAAGAACGATGGCGATCGAATCGTTTGGCTGCAGGGCCGAACGGCTCCTCGTTGACGATTTAGACCTGCGCCGTGATCAAATTTGATGGCCGTTCTGATAGTTCGAGCATCTAATTTGCGCAAGTTCAGGCAGGATTACGTTTGACGGATTCCGCTCCAATTCAAAAGGCCGAAGCCGCGCAGGGCGTGCGTGCGCTGGCGCAGTCCGTGGCTGCGCCGCTTACCCGCGCGGCCATTTTTCTGGTCGTGACCTTGAACACAGACCCAGAGGCGAGAGGAACCGTGCTTTCGTTCTGCGGTGCTCTGAGCGCGCTGCTTCGTGCGGTGGAATTTCGCGATATTGAAGGAGGGCTCTCTTGCGTGATGGGGTTTGGGTCGGACGCGTGGGATCGGTTGTTTGGAGCGCCACGGCCGAAGGAACTGCACGCGTTCCGCGAGATACGTGCCGGAGAACGACACGCGGTGGCGACGCCTGGGGATTTGCTGTTCCACATCCGGGCGAGGCGGATGGATTTGTGCTTTGAGCTGGCGACGCAAATCATGGCGCGCATCGGAGAGGCTGTCTCTCCGGAGGACGAAGTGCACGGGTTCCGTTACTTCGACGACCGCGACCTGATTGGATTTGTGGATGGGACGGAGAATCCGAGGGGTGAGGCGGCCGTTGACGCGGTGCTGATCGGTGACGAAGATGCCGCTTTTACGGGGGGCAGTTACGTGATCGTGCAGAAGTATCTTCACGATTTGAAGGGTTGGAATGCGCTTCCCGCCGAGGCACAGGAACGAATCATCGGCCGGAAAAAGCTTTCGGATATTGAGCTGGACGATTCCGTCAAGCCAACCTCGGCGCACAGCGTGCTCACGACAATTGTCGAGGACGGGAAAGAGGTCAAGATTCTGCGCGACAACATGCCATTTGGTCGCGCCGCGGACGGAGAGTTTGGGACCTATTTTATTGGGTACAGCCGTTCGCCGCGGACCATCGAGCAGATGCTGGAAAATATGTTCGTTGGCCGGCCGCCCGGGAATTACGACCGCTTGCTCGACTTCAGCCGCGCCGTCACGGGAAACTTGTTCTTCGTGCCATCGGCGACATTTCTGGATGGCGTGACGGAAGACCAACCGGTGGTTGCGGATGCTTCCGAAGCGCCGACAGTGACTGAACCGACTTCAGCCACGGCCCGCGAGAAGGATGGTTCGCTGGGTATCGGTTCGTTAAAAGGAGAAATCTCTCATGAATAACCTGCATCGCGAGCTGGCCCCCATTTCCGATGCGGCCTGGGCGCAGATCGAAGAGGAAACGAAGCGCACGCTGAAGCGCTACCTGGCCGGGCGGCGCGTCGTTGACGTGCAGGGTCCGGCGGGGAGCCGCCTCTCTGCCGTCGGCACCGGCCACCTGCAGAAGATTGCGGCCCCGCAGAACGGGATCCTTGCGCGGCAGAGGGAAGTGAAGGCGCTGGTGGAGTTGCGTGTTCCGTTCGAGCTGGAACGAGCGGCGATCGACGATGTCGAGCGTGGAGCGAACGACTCCGACTGGCAGCCGGCGAAGGATGCTGCGCGGAAGATCGCGTTTGCTGAGGATGGCGCCATTTTCGAGAGCTATGCCGCGGCTGGTATCGAAGGCATTCGGAAAGGGACTAGCAATCCGCTGCTGACGCTTCCGGCCGATGTGCGGGCTTATCCGGAAGCGATTGCGCAAGCCTTGAGCCAGCTGCGACTGGTTGGCGTGAATGGGCCGTATTCGGTGCTGCTGGGAGCGGAGGCTTATACAGCGCTGGCGGAGACTAGCGATCACGGATATCCGGTGCTGGAGCATGTGAAGCGGCTGGTGAAGGATGAGATTGTGTGGGCGCCCGCGATTGAGGGCGCGTTTGTGTTGACCAAGCGCGGGGGGGATTTTTCGTTGCACATTGGGCAGGATGTTTCGATTGGGTACCTGAGCCATACAGAGGCCGCGGTGCAGCTTTATTTGCAGGAGTCGTTTACTTTCCTGATGCTGACTTCTGAGGCGGCGGTGGCGTTGGCGGCGCCTGGGAAGACGAAGAAGTCTTGATGGAGGGGACGAAGAAAGAAAGAAAGAAAGAAAAAGAAAGAGAAAAGATAACGCAGAGGCGCCCTTCGCCTGATTCGCTCAGGACAAGCGGAGAGCGCCGGGGTTCGCAGAGAAGAGAAGATCGGAAGTCGAGTGGCGTTCGATCGTAAGAGCCCACCCTTAGACGGCAAGGGTGGGGCACCCTCAAGTACTGTTGTTCGGTAGTCTGACTTGGTGAGAGCCGGAAATCCTGCACAGTTTATTCGGAGTGAAACAGGTTCGGGGGCGCCCCCAGTCATGGGGCACTCGGCGTTCGAGCGTAAGCGACTGTTACTTTGAACTCGCGTTGAATTGCAATCCTGAACAGTGCCCTTTGCGCGCACGGAAGTGGTTCGGGTTGTCGTAGCTGAGATCGTATGGAGCGATGTTCCAATGAGGAATTTGCTGCACCACCGCTGAATATTTTCCCGGAGGCACATGAAGTTGGAACCAGCCTTCGCGGTCGCTTGTCGTTTTGTATTTCCTTCCGTCGGCGCGGATGATGACCTGCATGCGTGGTATGTCCGTCGCGGGGTCCGGACCACCCAAGAAGGAGATACGGCCTTCGATTACAGCGTCTTCTGGAATTCTCAGTCTACGGAGTTCTCGAATGGCGTCCTGGGCCTCAGATAGTTCCGCGGAATTCCCGCAGGACGTAATTGCAAGACGTCCTTCGAAATTGCCTGCAAAGAGCAAATATTTTCCCCCGACGCTCAAAGTAAATCTCCCGCTGCTGTCTTCGGTGAACACGTCGATTGTTCTCGTTCGGGGTCCGCGAAACAACTCTTGGACGCTCAGTTTATACAGCCAGCCATCTAGCTCCGCGGCACCTCTCGGGGTCACGGCTCGCGCGGAAATGACCGCGCCGACAAAAACCGCATCACTATTGTAGAATTCGCAGGCCACTCTCGGCTCGGGCTGTGGACAGAATCCGAAGCTCGGGAGGGGAGTAAGCAGTAAGGCGTACGCTAGCGTGGTTAGCTTTAACAGGATGGACAAACGGATTTGCAGAGGGTCTTTCTCACGCATAAGATGGCTTCATTCTAGTACACATTGCTGTCCCGAACGACGGTGTCACATCGACATCTCACTCTAATCCCCGATTAGTCCTCAAGATAGGAAACAACCAACCGCCCTGAGGCAGGGCGGGTTGCGCGGGGTGGGGAGTCGCGATAGAGTGGGGCGCTAACACTTCCACAGTGCGTGTCCGGCGGGAGACGGTTGCGCGGCCAATTGAGGGCTGGCGCCGGGCGCGGATGCGATCGGAGAGCTTGGGTGGCGTCACCACTGTTTCGTTGTAAGAACATTGACCAACTGCTGTCCGATTCCGAAAACGCAGAAATCCGATTAAAAAAGTCGCTGGGGTGGCTGAGCCTGACTTCGCTGGGCATCGGCGCGGTGATTGGTTCGGGAATTTTCACGGTGGTGGGGACGGCGATTGCCGGGCAGAAACTGCAAGTTTCCTCGATTTTGAATGCTCCCCTTTTGCAGTATTTGATTACACGTTCCACTTCATTCGGGCGGCCCGGCGCGGGACCGGCGATCGCGATTTCCTTTATTCTGGTGGCCGTGGTGTGCGGGTTTGCTTCGGTTTGTTACGCGGAGCTTGCCGCGATGATCCCGATTGCGGGGAGCGCGTATACGTACACGTACGCGACGATGGGCGAGTTGATCGCGTGGATCATCGGGTGGGATTTGATTCTGGAATACGCCGTGAGCAACATGGCGGTGAGCGTGGGCTTTTCGGCGCACGTGGTGGATCTGTTGGACTGGTTCGGCTGGCATCCGGACCCGAAGTGGATTTCACCGGCGTACTTGCCGAGCGGCCTGCCCGATTTGCAGGGCAACATGATTTACGGCCCGGGGTGGCATTTCGGGTTTAACTGGCCGGCGTTCATCATCGTGATGCTGCTGACGGTGATCCTGGTGCGCGGGATTAAGGAGTCGGCGGAAACAAACAATATCATGGTGCTGCTGAAGATCGTGGCGATCCTGATTTTCGTGGGCGTTGCGTCGCGGTTTATC
>Ga0210406_10006049_pt1 | contig 12587 bp, 7 predicted proteins | sample IncBWC30MmetaG_FD_155454 | JGI IMG/M metagenome (GOLD analysis project Ga0210406, IMG submission 155454) | Forest soil microbial communities from Barre Woods Harvard Forest LTER site, Petersham, Massachusetts, United States - Inc-BW-C-30-M | ecosystem: Environmental > Terrestrial > Soil >...
AATATTTGAGCAGAAAATTTCCTGCGCACGCGCGCTGGGCAGGGCTGGCGCTAACAATTTTGTGCCTCGTTTCATTAGGCTGCTCCGTGGCGCCAAGGGTGGAACCGGCGTCGCAAACTGAGAATAAATCTGTGCCACCGCCGAACCCGACGTCTGACGCCAGCCTGCAGTCTTTGTTCAGCCACATCTGGGCAGTCGACAAGGCGCCTTCACCGCCGGCTCCGGGAAGCATCTATATTTTCTTGCCCAACGGCACGCTGCTGGAGACGTCGTGTGTGGAGACCTATCGAGTCGCCACATGGACCGTGGACAAGGCGGTGCCCCACGAGTTGCGCGTGGTGGAAGATCGCCAACTGGCGTTCACGGCCAACATCGCTGAGCTGAACGACTCTACCTTGCGTCTGCAGAAGCAGTTGGTAAGAAGCAAGGAGACGAAGGACGTGACGTAGTCGGCGGTTGAAGGCGGATTCGTTTGTCCGGATATGCCGAAGTAGGCACGGCTCTGTTGCAGGGAGAGACGTCGAGCGGAGTATTCCGCAGAGACGGCTAAGAGCGCGATCCCAATCGCAACAGGGCCTTGCGTAACTCAGGATGCTTTTGCAATAGGTGCAGATATTGCATCTCATCGCGCGCGGCTTTGGTGGTGATGATCTTCGGAAGTAGATCTTTTTCTTTCGCTGTCCATGAAGTGATGTCCGGAATCAGCCAGGCCACGACCGCGAGATCGTGAAAGGCCTCATGCGCCGGCGTACCGTCTGAGGGAATTTGCGTTCGAAGAGTTTTTGCCAGCTTGGCCGCGGCCGCGGCTTTGAATCTCTGCGCATCGCCCGCGAACTCTTTCGTCATGGCGCGGTTCACGCGCAGCGCGATGTTGCGCGTGGAGAAGCGGTCCCATGCCATGGGCGGGCTGCCCGGCAGCTCAAGAAAAGCGTGGCCCTCTGACAAACGCCGCAGCGTGCGCGCGGGAGTTTTGTACTTTGGATCGCTGGCAATCCGTTTCTCCTCGCGTTCGACCAGCTTCAGCAAGTCTGCGCGGCCGGGACGGAAGCCAAGCTTGCGATAGAACCAGAACGCGCCCGACTCGATGGCCTCTTCATTCTTGTGCCCAAGCTGGTAGGGATACATCGACACGCATGTCGTCCCCATGTGCGCGGTGAGGCAGCGCAGCACCTGGGCGAAGATCCACGCGACTTCGCCCCCACGATACGTATAGAAGGTGTTGAAGCCGATCTCCATCCATTCGAACAGGCCGATGGCTTCGATGTAATTAATGGGCACGCCATTCTTCAGCGTCACGCCCGCGACGTAGGCGCGCAGCGGCAGGCGGCGGTCAGGCGGCAGGCCCCATAGATAGATCGTCACACCGCGCCCCACGTCCGCGCGCACGACTGAGTTCGGATCGGCCAGCGTTGTTCCGTAGAGTTCACGGTAGCGCACCAGCATGACTTCGCGAATCAGGTCGATGACGTCTTGTCCTTGCTTCAGAGCTAGCGGCACCAGCGGAGGTGGCTTGCGGCGCAGTTCGGCGTCGAGCGAAACATTTTTACGCGTGAGCAGCGGCTCAGCGTGGAAGAACACCTTGCGCACCGGACGCGCATTCCGCGTGCGCGAAATGCGCGAGTTCTCGAGCCGCCAGCGGATCGGCATGTGCAACGATTCGTAGAGCCGCGCTTTTTCGGCAGGGGAGAGAGCCAGGGCGTCGAATCGCCCAATCAGCCACTCTGGACTCTTGCTCCGGCTGCCTTGAGCCGTCTCGAGCCATTTACGCCACGGGATCTCGGCTTCCACGGCAGCGTCTTCGTTTAACAGCGGCAGGAATCGTGGCCACACGGCACCCATCGCGCGCTCGTCGTCGAAATCGTCCCAGGCGATTTCAACTTTGCCGGGCATGCGGCGAACCAGCCAGCGCGCCAGGTCGAACCCGATCGCGTCCTGCATCACGGTGCCTGCAATGCCCGAGACTTCGAGGGGATCGAAGTCGTCCATGTCGGCGCCTGTTTCGCGCAGGCGCTCGACCCGCTTCCAGAAAGAATCGAGCAGTTGCACGCAAGCGCGCAGCACGGCGGGGCTGGGCGGGAAAGCGCGCAGTACCAGCAGCGCTTCGTGGAAACGGATGAGGGAAGCGACGTCGTCAAAGCGTGTAGTGCGCGCTCTCTGCAGCAGCTTGAGGATGCGAGCCGCATCGGCGCGGCCGAAGCGGTAGCGGCTTTCTGCGAGCTCGGACAGCAGTCGTTCTGTAGATGCCATTCAGCGACTGGCGTATTGAATCTGTATGTCGTGCGCCGCGGGGGTCCATGCAATTCCGTCCACGGTAACCACTCCGCGGTCGTTCTTAAAACTCTTCACGGGCTTGCCGTCCACCTGCACATCACGCGCCTGGCCCGAGCCGTACACGACAACGCGCACATCTTTAAACCAAGGGTGGTACGAACCTTCGGCCGCGGCCACGTGCACCGTTACCTGGCTATTCGCCGCATCACAGGTGAAGTGCTCGCGAAGGAAGTTGCCCTTCTGGTACGCGAACGTGTTTCCGTCATCGATGTAGAGGTTGCCATTGCAATCCGGTCCCGGGTATACGCGCAACTCGAGCGGACCGTTCGGTGTCTCGTCGATGTTCTGCACCACGGGTTGCTGCGGAAGCACCGTTCCGGCACGCACGTACACGGGGAGCGTGTCAAGCGGCGGGTCGACCTTGATGGTCTGTCCTCCTGCGACGACTTCTCCTGTCCAGTAGTTAAACCAGTTGCCCTTGGGCAGAATGACGTCGTAAGAATCGAGGAAGGGCCACACCTTGGGCGCAATCAGCAATCCGCTGCCAAACATGTACTGCTCTCCGCTGGTCGCAAGAGTCGACTCCGAAGGAAATTCCATGTACATCGGACGCATCAGCGGAACGCCGGTGCGGCTGGCTTCTTCCATGCCGGTGTAGATGTAGGGCAGCAACTTGTACCGCGTCTCGATGTAGCGCTTGCGGATGGCTTCATGCTGCGGGCCGTCGACCCAAGGCTCGCGATTGCGCGTGCCCTTGGCCGCATGATTTCGATAAATCGGATTGAAGACTCCGAGTTCCATCCAGCGTGTTAGCAACTCCGGCGTCGGGCTGCCGTTGAATCCGCCGATGTCGTCGCCTACGAATGAGTAGCCCGATACCCCCAAGCCCATCAGTTGCGAGAGAGAGAGCCGCATGTGATTCCACGACGCCGTGTTGTCACCGGTCCAGGTGGCGGCGTAGCGCTGCGTTCCGGCGTAAGCCGCGCGCGTGAGCACGAAAGGCCTCACGTCGGGCTGCAACTTAAGCAGACCGTCGTTGGTGGCACGCACGTTCTGCATGCCGAATACGTTGTGAATCTCGCGATGATCGGTCTTGCGATCTTCAACGTAATGCACCGTGTCGAGCGGCATTGTTTTTATGGGGGGATTAAACACTGCGGGCTCGTTCATGTCGTTCCAATACCCACGCACGCCCATCTTCACGAAATCGGTGAACAGCGTGCCCCACCAGTCGCGCACCACCGAACGCGTGAAGTCAGGAAAGACGCTCGGCCCCGGCCAGACTGGTCCAACATAGACTGAGCCGTCCGGATTCTTCACGAAGTAATCATGCGCCATACCTTCGTCGTAAGGTTTATATCCCCCGCCATCGACTTTGGCGATATGGAGGTCCACGATCGTAATGACCTTGAAGCCTTCCTGCTTCAAGTCCTTGATCATCCCTTCAAAGTGAGGAAAGCGCTCTCGATCGATGGTGAACGGACGATATTTTTCCTGGTAGTCGATATCGAGATAGATCACGTCGGCGGGAATCTTGCGCTTGCGGAACTCGCCGGCCACTTCGCGCACGCGCGCCTCGGGATAGTAGCTGTAGCGGCACTGCTGGTAGCCCATGGCGAACAGCGGCGGAAGCGGTTCCCGGCCGACCAGAGCCGTGAATTCGCTGACCACTTTTTTGGGATCGGGTCCGTAGAAGAAGTAGTAGTCGAGTTCGCCGTCTTCGCTGCCGAAAGAGTAAGCGTCGCGAAATTCCTTGCCGAAGTCGAAACTCGAGCGGTAAGTGTTGTCGAGAAAAATTCCGTACGCGGAGCCCTTGAGCATTCCGATGAAGAAGGGAATCGATTTGTAGATGGGATCCGTCGACTCCTGGTAGCCGAACATGTCCATGTTCCACAGCGAGAACGAGAGATCGCGGCGGTCGAGCGGGCCCATCTTGTCGCCCAATCCGAAGTAGTGCTCTTCGAGCGGCATGGTCTTGTACACGCGGAATGCCGTGCCGTCGAACGATACCGGATAGTTGGGTCGATCTTCCGAGATGACTTTGCCGCCGGGGTCAAGAAACGCGACCCGCAAAGGGGACTTGAAAATCTTCGCTTGCAGCGTTCCCGTGTCGATAACCACGGCGTCAGGCGCGTCCTTGATTTGCGCTTTGGCGCCATCCGGAAAAGCATTCGGGACCACGGCAAACGACTGGTCAGGGGGAAACGAGCCATGCGGCGCGTACCGTACGCGGACGACGTTGGGGGCCAGCGCGGTTACGCGCACGCGCGCTGCGCCGGCGGAAAGTTCAACACCTTGTTCCTGATTCTGTACTGCGGTGACATCGCCCAGCGGTTTCCACTGCGCTTGCAAGGAGGGAAGAGAAACAAGAAGGCACACGAATGACGAGAAGAGTTTTCCGGAGAGTCTCATGTGGTTTTCCAGGTCGGCAAAAATCATAACCTGAAAGCCTGCCATGGGACCGAAAAGCGGAACGATTTTCTTGGAGTGCGATCGATTCCGGGACAAGTGGACCACGGCATCAGTTTGTGCCCGAGCGTCCCTCCGTTCAAGAAACGATCAGCGCTTGCGCACCGCCACCAGTTCGGCTTCCACGGGCACGCCCCGGGCGACCTTGATGCGCAGCACAGCTTCGAAGGGCTTGAGATCGCCGGCCTTCGATCCCGTGATTCGAGTGAGGAGGTCCTCGACGGAATTCTGTCGGGACACGTACTCCGCGGCTGCCTGGGTGCCGAAGGTGGTGGTTCCGGCCAGTATCAGGACGGACCGCTCCGGCGCGAGTCCTGGCACCAGGCCGACGATGGCGTAGTCCTCGACCAGTGGTGATGCCGCGCTGGCCAGAAACTCCCGTGCTTCTCCCACTTGCGGATGAATGTTCTCAATTGCCAGGTCGCCTTTACGCGGCCCTGCCGGCACGCGCTGGAAAACAAATTCCCTGGTGCTGGGAATTTCGGCGAGACTCAGGTTTTCCGACGGTGAACCGAGGAAAATCAGGTCATTATTCTTGGCGTCGTCGAGCGAAAACAGGCTGCCGCGCTTGACGCGCAGTTGCCGATGAAATTGTCCGAAAACCTCGTCCAGGCTATGCACTGCCAGCACTTCACCGACGCCGGTGTAGTGATCCCAGATCGCGTCCTGCGAATCGCGGTTGGCGCTGAAATAGCGCATCCCCGTTTCCGGACGCCCGACGAACGCCGCATTGCTGAAGATCAGCCAGGGTTCTTCCGGTCCTGAAATGAATGGCTTCCAGAACATCTGGAACGCCACGGGCGGCTCGAAGTTGGCCGCATGGGCTGTCGGATCCGCCTGCTGGGAACTCCGGATCATTCCGATCGATGCCATCGCTATAACCAACAACGCGGAGAGAACCGCAATTGCAATCAGCCACGAACGAGGCACCTTGCCACCATCGTTCGGAGCGACCGTCGCTTCGATGGTGGGCTTTGACGCCGCCGGTTCCCGCTGATGGAACGAAAGGATATAAGTTCCCTTGGGCAACTCCACCACTACCGGGTCGTGTGTGCCTTCGGAGCTGTAGTACTCGGCGAGTTTCAGCCGGAGTCGTCCCGCTTGCACGCGGATCGTTGAGTCCGATTGCGGATCGAAGTCGCTGCGCCGCCCAAAGACTTCGGTGGCGAGTTGGTACTCCTTCAACGGAGTGTTGGGGTGTTCCAGTGCGTGCTTGGCGAGATACTGCAGGAGTTTGCAGAGAGATTCAGAACTGTGAAGTACCTGGCTCGAAACGAGTCGACTGATCTGGTTGCGGTAAAGCTCTCTCTCCGGCATTTGCTGGCCCCAAGGCCCACCATGGTAACGGATGTAACATCAAAGTAACAGGGGCTGAAGTTCCTGCAAGGTAAGCATTTCGAATGTAACCGCCTGCTTGCGTTTTGTGTTGATCGTAACGCCGTGTGACTCACGCGCATGATACCTGGTGGGGAAGCGCTCAAATTTAAGGGTTGCTCCAATCGCTCTCCAAAAGCTTTAACCGCAAAGTTCGGCAAAGAGCAGCCGCAAAGATCCCTGATGCAACTTTGAAGAGTTTTTCTTTGCGACCCTTAGCGGCTTTCTCGGCGATTTTTGCGGTTAAGAGCTTTTCCCGGAAAAGGCGAAGCTTATCGGATTCCCCCTAAGCTTATTTCTGAAAATACGAAGTTGACAGTTATGACGGCTACTCATACTGTGTCCATCTCAAAACTTTGCACTAAATCGTAAGAATATCGTTCCAGTTCAAACAGTTGTGGAATTCACGAAACGACCGGAGACTTCATGAATTCAACCGCAGCGATCGCCCATCGCGCCCTCGCGCCGCTCGATATGGCAATCATCGGCGTTTATTTCCTGATCGTTTTCTGCATTGGCCTGTACTTCGCCCGCAAGGAGCGCACCTCCACTGACTATTTCCTGGCCAGCCGCGACGTGGGCTGGTTCTTCATCGGCGCCTCGCTGTTCGTGTCGAACATCTCGACCGAACATTTCATTGGGCTTTCCGGCACGGGCGCCTCTTCCGGCCTGGCCGTAGGGCACTTCGAGTGGCTGGCCTGCTTGATCCTGCTGATTCTCGGTTGGGTGTTCGTACCGTTCTACTTGCGCAGCAATGTGTTCACGATGCCTGAGTTCCTGGAGCGGCGTTTCAGCCGGCACTGCGCCGTGTATCTGGCGGCCATCTCGATCATCGCCTACATCTTCACCAAGATCTCCGTCCAGCTCTATGCGGCCAGCGTGGTGCTGGAGAGGATCGCCGGCTGGTCGCTGGTGAAGACCGCCATCGTGCTGGTGATCGCGACCGGCATTTACACCATCGCGGGCGGACTGGCGGCGGTCATTTATACCGACACCGTTCAGACGCTGATCCTCATCACGGGCGCGGTCGCGCTCACGGTGATCGGGCTCGACAAGGTCGGAGGCATATCGCACCTGCGCACCATGGTGCCCGAAGGCTACTTCCACATGATCAAGCCTGCGTCGGACCCGGCCTTCCCCTGGACCGGCATCTTTTTCGGCGCACCTATCCTCGGGATCTGGTACTGGTGCACGGACCAGGTGATCGTGCAGCGCGTACTTTCCGCGCGCGACGAAGGGCACGCCAAGGCCGGAACCATCTTCGCCGGATTCCTCAAGATTTTGCCGGTGTTCATGCTGGTGCTGCCCGGAATCGTGGCCTACGCGTTGTTCCCGGAACAGATGAAGGCCAAGCCCGATTCCGCTTATCCGACCTTGGTTCTAAGCCTTCTTCCCGTGGGGCTGGTCGGTCTGGTCATGGCGGCGCTGCTGGCCGCCGTGATGGGCGCGATGAGTTCGGTCTTCAACTCGGCGTCCACGCTGGTAACGCTCGATTTCTATAAGAAGATCCGCCCGAACGCCTCCGAAAACCAGCTGGTGAATTTCGGCCGCATCGCCACCGGATTCATGGTACTGCTCGGACTGCTATGGGTGCCGTTCATTCACCTCATCAGCAGCCAGCTCTACATTTACCTGCAAAGCGTGCAGGCCTATATCAGCCCGCCGATCGCGTCGTGCTTCGTGCTCGGGATTCTGTGGCCGCGCCTCAACGGGCAGGGTGCCATCTCCTCGCTGCTGACGGGATTTGTTCTGGGCGCCACTCGCTTCATCGCCGAACTGGCGGCAGCACAGGGCGCGCAATTCAGCGGCTTGATGGAGTGGCTGGTGAAGATGAATTTCTTGCACTATGCCATCTTCATGTTCATCGTGTGTTCGGTGGTGCTGGTTGCGGTCAGCCTGATGACGCCCGCCCCAGACCGCCGCAAACTGGCCGGCCTGACGTTCGCCACCGTGGGCGAAAAGATGGACGTCATCCCGATGGGTATGCCCGTACGCAAGCCTGCCCACGAAACCCCGATGGAGCATCGCATCAACGTGATCTTCAGCCTGCTGCTGCTGGCCACGGTGATCGGGCTGTGGATTTACTTCCGTTGAGGCTTGGGAGCATCTAGCGTCTTGAAGATACCGGAGAAAACCTTAAGACGCAGAGTACGCAGAGAACAGCCGCGGAGAGCGCAGAGAAAAGCTTCCTTTGAGACTGTTCACGTTAAGGGACCGCCTTATTTCTCGCGCGCGACGACGAACTCCGGCGCCCACAATAGCGCACGCTTGATCTCCGAATCCGGAAAGGTGCAGATCGCCTTGCGCGCCGCTTCGGCGTATTCTGTGGCGCGCGCATGTGCCGCTTCCAGCGCTCCGTAACGGTTCAGGATGGCGAGAATGTCCGCATGGGTCACGCCGTTAAAGGCGCGGTCGCGCAGGATCGTGGCAATCTTCTCACGCTCCTCGGGCGTGCAGCGGTCGAGCGCATAGATCACCGCCATGGTGACTTTTCCTTCGCGCAGGTCGCTGGCCACCGGCTTGCCCAACACGCTTTCTGAGGCGGTCAGGTCGAGGACGTCGTCCACGATCTGGAACGCCATTCCTAGGTTCCGCCCGTAGGCGCCGGCGGCTTCTTCCTGCTCCGGTGTCGCTTTTCCCAGGATCGCTCCCAGCCGCATGCACACTGAGAACAAGCATGCTGTCTTGCGGAAGATCAGATCGAAGTGCTCATCGAGCGTGATCAGCTTGCCGAGTTTCTCCATCTGGAGCAGTTCGCCCTCGACCATCTGCTGCGTCAGTTCGATGAGCGCGTCCAGCACGCGGAAATTACGTTCCTGCACGGCGATCTTGAACGACTGCATGTAAAGCCAGTCACCCGCCAGCACGCATTTTGAATTTCCCCAGCGCGTGTTGGCCGCCGGACGCCCGCGCCGCGTTTGTGCTTCGTCGATGATGTCGTCGTGCACCAGGGTCGCTGTGTGAATGATCTCGACCACTGCCCCGAGTCGCACCGCGCCTGTCCCTTGATAGTTAAAAAGTTTCGCTGCCAGCAGCAACAGCGCCGGCCGGATGCGCTTGCCGCCACCCGCCCGCAAGTACTCGCCGATCTCGGTGATCGCCGAGACGCCCGAGACGGTGTCGCGCCCGAACTCCCGCTCGATGGCCTGCAGGTCATCGTGCAGCAGTTCGAAAACTTCCTTGCCGTTGATGGCGGAGGATGTGCTCAATGCTTACTCTTCTCTCGCAAGTCCGGCTCACCACAGAGTCACAGAGACACTGAAAAAATCATTTTCAAAAACCTTGAGTGCTCGATCGCCCGGTTCAGAATTCAATCAAGCCATCTTCGAGCTCTTCTCTGTGCCTCTGTGTCCCTCTGTGGTGAGCGACAATTTCAGTTCGACCGATAATTCGTAAACTGCAGATCAATCCCGAAATCCCGCGACTTGAGCAGCGCGATGACTTCCTGTAGCGTGTCGCGATCTTTACCGCTGATCCGCACCAGGTCGCCCTGAATCGAAGCCTGCACTTTCTTCTTCGAATCTTTAATTAGCTTCACGATGTCACGCGCTTTCTCGATGGCGATTCCCTGCTGCAGCGTGATCTTCTGCTTGGCGGTGCCGCCGGCCGCTGGTTCGACAGCAGCATAGGTCAACCCTTTGAGAGAGACGCCGCGCTTCACCAGTTTCTGCTGCAGGATGTCGTTCACCGCTTTCAGCTTATACTCGTCAGCCGAGTGCAGAATGATCGCATCCTTGCCCTCCAGGTCAATCTTCGACTTCGAGTCTTTCAAATCGAAGCGGGTGGTCACTTCCTTCAGCGCCTGCTGGATGGCGTTCGACACTTCCTGCAGATCGATTTTGCTCACCACGTCAAAAGTATTCTCGGGCATGAATAGGCTACCTGATCAGATTCGTCTTTCCCCGCAAAAGTCGCACCCTACAAGCTAAACGGTCGTGCGCTTTTCGTGAAGCGAAAAGAAGCGCTGGAAGTTTTGTGTGGTCTGCGCGCCTATCTCGTCGTGCGGAAGGCCGCGCAGTTGGCCCAGTTGCCTGGCCACCTCTTTCACGAAGGCAGGTTCGTTGCGTTTGCCACGGTGCGGAACGGGCGCCAGGAACGGGGAGTCGGTTTCAATGAGTATCCGGTCGAGGGGAACTTCGAGTGCGGCGTCGCGAATCTGCTGGGCCTTCGGAAAGGTGATGTTGCCCGCGAAGGAAATCATGAAACCCATGTCGAGAGCCCGCTTGGCCTGCGCCGTGTTGCCCGTGAAGCAATGCAGAATTCCCCCGAGCCCGCTCGGCGCCCACTGCTCCGCGATCAGGCGCAGGCAATCGTCCCATGCATTTTCGCTGTTGTCGGACGGGCGGCAATGGATGACGATCGGGAGCTTCGCCTGCTGCGCTAGTTCCATTTGCTGCATGAAGGCGCGCTGTTGCACGTCGCGCGGCGAATGATCGTAGTAGTAATCGAGCCCGATCTCGCCCCAGGCAATGACCTTCGGTCGCTTCGCCAGTTCCGCCATGCGGTCGAGAGCGGCGTGGTCGGCCAGCGAGGCTTCATGGGGATGGATTCCGATGGTCGCATAAATAAAAGGATACTTTTCCGCCAGCAGGATCCCGCAGTCGAAGTTGACGGGCCCATCCCCATTGCCAATGGCCACGATGGTCTCGATGCCGGCTCCACACGCGCGCGCGATGACCTGCTCGCGATCAGAGTCAAAGCGTTTGCCATCGAGATGGGCGTGGGAGTCTACGAACATAGTCGCTAGCAAAACCGCTGATAGCTCGTGGTCGTTGGCCGATGGCAAAAGCTGCAGTCGTTGGTCTTAGCAATATGTCCAGAGACATCCGCCTTCGGCTGTCCAAGGCGGAGCGAAAGACCGGAAGCGCGGACTCTTCAACTCAAGTGCCTGAGCTATTCGCCGACGACCACCAGCCACCAGCTATCAGCCGCCCTATTTCAGTCTCGCCCCCACCGGCACATCCTCCAGAAATCCCGCCAGCACTGGTTGGCCGCCTTCGAGCGATGCGGCGACGATCATGCCGTTCGACTCCAGCCCGCGCAGCTTGCGGGGCGCAAGGTTCGCCACGATCACGACCTTTCGCCCGACTAGCGTTTCAGGAGCGTACGCTTCCGCGATCCCCGCCACGATCTGCCGAACTTCCGTCCCGATGTCGACTTCGAGGCGCAGCAGCTTGTCGGCGTTCTTCACTTTCTCCGCGACTTTCACTACGCCTACACGCAACTCGACCTTCACGAAATCGTCGATTGAAATTTTTCCGTCGGGCGTGGCCACAGGTGGTTTCGGCGTCGGGGCTTGTGTTGTGCCAGTGGAGAGGCGGGCGTCCCCGCCTGCCCCGACGGGCGAGACGCCCGTCGCCCCACCAGTTTGCGTCGCCACCGGCGGAGTTGAAAACTGCGCTGCACTCTCGGCCACAGCCGGGCGTCCTTGCTCTTCCATCGTCTGCATCCTTTCCACGGCGCTCTTGTCGGCGCGCGGAAACACCGGCTGCACTTCGCCGAGCTTCGTTCCGAGCTGGAGTTGTCCCCACTTCAGGGTTGTGAGATCGAACCTTTTGATGTCGCCTAGGCCCAGCTGCGTCCAGATCCGAGCCGTCGAGTCCGGAATCACCGGATGCGCAAGCGCGGTCACAATGCGCAGAGCCTCAGCCGAGGTGTAAAGCACCGTCGCCAGCCGCGCACGGCTGTCTTCATCCTGCTTCTCACCCAGCGCCCAGGGCTCGTTTTCGACGATGTATTTGTCAATTGACGCGACCAATCCCCACGCGACTTCCAGCGCCTTGGAGAACTGGAACTGGTCGAACAGCACGTTGTAGTCAGCAATGATGTCCTTGGCGATTTCCGCGATCGCGTCATCCACCGGGCGGCGCGCCGCGGTGAGCGACGGATACGGGACTTCACCCTTGAAATAGCGGTTGATCATCGTCAACGTGCGGCTGGCGAGATTGCCAAGTCCATTGGCCAGGTCGGAGTTGTAGCGCTGCACCAATGCATCGAAAGAGAACGATCCGTCGGATCCAAACACTACTTCTCGCAGCAGGAAGTAGCGCAACGCGTCGCCGCCCAGCACGTCCAGAATCGTCTCCGTGCGCACGATGTTCCCGCGCGACTTCGACATCTTGTTCTCTTCAAACAACAGCCACCCGTGCGCCATGATGCCTGTGGGCAACGGCAGGCCGGCCGCCATCAGAAACGCGGGCCAGTACACACAGTGGAAGCGCACGATCTCCTTGCCGATCATCTGCACTTCGGCCGGCCAGTACTTTTCATACTTGGTAGGATCGGCCGAAGCGTAACCGAGTGCAGTGATGTAGTTGGCAAGCGCATCGAGCCATACGTAGATCACGTGTTTGGGATCGCCCGGCACGGGGATGCCCCACGAGAACGTGCTACGGCTGATGGAAAGATCCTTGAGCCCGCCCTTCACGAACGAAATGACTTCGTTGCGCCGCGTGTCGGGACGAATCCACTCC
>Ga0210406_10006050_pt1 | contig 12587 bp, 9 predicted proteins | sample IncBWC30MmetaG_FD_155454 | JGI IMG/M metagenome (GOLD analysis project Ga0210406, IMG submission 155454) | Forest soil microbial communities from Barre Woods Harvard Forest LTER site, Petersham, Massachusetts, United States - Inc-BW-C-30-M | ecosystem: Environmental > Terrestrial > Soil >...
GCACCTTCGGTTTCAAGGTGGCGCAGGCGCGGCCCGACAAAGTGAAAGCGCTGATCGCGGTCGAGCCGGCCGGCGTCGGCGATCCCGCCAAGGTCGATGTGCTGAAGAACATTCCGACGCTGATCATCTATGGCGACTATATCGACCGCGACTCGCGCTGGCCGAAGATCCGCGCCACCGGCGTTGCCTTTGCCGAGGCGATGAAGGCGGCCGGCGGCAGTGTCGATGTCGTCGACCTGCCCAAGGCCGGCATCCACGGCAATTCGCACATGATGATGATGGACAAGAACAACCTCGAGGTCGCGGGCCTGATCCAGAATTGGCTGGAGGGCAAGGGCCTGAGCAAGAAACAATGAGCGAGATGCACCGGACGCGAAACGAGCTCCCGTCACCTCGCCCCGCTTGCGGGGAGAGGTCGGATTGCATCGGAGATGCAATCCGGGTGAGGGGGACTCTCCGCGAGTCCATCTCTCACTGCGCTCACAGAAGCAGCCCCTCACCCCGACCCTCTCCCCGTGAAGGACGGGGAGAGGGAGCACAGCATCGCGCTTCGAAAGCGCGTCAGCGCAACCATTGGCGATAGCATGCACGGCACCAAAATCCTGACCGAGACCGACCGTCTGATGACGGTCTGCAATTCCTGCCGCTATTGCGAGGGGCTGTGCGCGGTGTTTCCCGCCATGGAAATGCGCCGCGCCTTTTCCGACGGCGACCTCAACTATCTGGCCAATCTCTGCCATGGCTGCGGCGCCTGCTACACCGACTGCCAGTTCTCGCCGCCGCACGAGTTCGACGTCAATGTGCCGCAGACACTCGCGATCGCGCGTGCTGAATCCTATGCCGCCTACGCCTGGCCGCGCGCCTTCGCCGGCCTGTTCGCCCGCAACGGGCTTGCCATCAGCCTGATCGCGGCCGCGAGCGTCGCCGCCTTCATCTTCGGCTTTGCCGCGGCCAACGATCCCGCGGTGCTGCATGGCGTGCACACCGGCCCCGGCGCGTTCTATGCGCTGATGCCGCACAACGCGATGGCGGTGCTGTTCAGCGCGGCATTCCTCTACGCCACCCTCGCACTTGTCATGAGCGTGCGCGCGTTCTGGCACGACATCGGCGAGCCCATCGGCATGAAGACCGATGCGAAATCGCTGTTCCAGGCGATCCGCGATGCCGGCGAGTTGCGCTATCTCGATGGCGGCGGGGTCGGCTGCTTCAACAAGGACGAGAACCCGACCGACCGCCGCAAGATTTTCCATCATCTGACGTTCTACGGCTTCGCGCTCTGCTTCGCCGCGACCTGCGTCGCGACGCTCTATCACTACTTGCTGGCGCGCGAGGCGCCTTATGCATGGTGGGATCTGCCTGTCGTGCTCGGCACGCTCGGCGGCATCGGGCTGCTCGTTGGGCCGATCGGGCTGTTGGTTGCGAAGTCGCAGCGCGATCCCGTGTTGGCCGACCAGGCACGCACGGGGATGGATGTCGCGTTTATCGTGATGCTGTTCCTGACGAGCCTGACGGGCCTGTTGCTGCTGCTGTTGCGGGAGACATCCTTGATGGGGCCGCTGCTTGCTGTTCATATCGGCGTCGTGTTCGCCCTCTTCATCACCATGCCCTATGGCAAATTCGTCCACGGCATCTATCGTTTCGTCGCGCTCGTACGTTACGCGCGCGAGCGGCAGATGATGGCGGGTGGGGCGGGCGAATAGCGCGCCATTCTCCAGCTCCGTAGGGTGGGCAAAGGCGCCCTTGCGCCGTGCCCACCTTTGAGATCACGGCGCGAAATGGTGGGCACGCTACGCTTTGCCCACCCTACGACAGCGTGTCTCGCAATGACGAGCGTCCGCATTCCCGCGGCACGAAATGCCCGAGTTGCGCATCGTCGGTGGCCCTCGAAATCAAGAGGGCGCAGGGAATGCCGGGCGCTCGATCGCACCCATGGCCCGCCTGCAAACAAAAAAGCAGGCGGCAGTCACCACAGGTACGCCGAAACGATCCGGCATTCCCTGCACGACGGTCTTCCGGCTTATACGTGCTCTCCCCGGTGACCGGGCTTTGTTGCCACCGTCGCTTCGCGGTCATCTCGCGAAACTTGATCCCAGCGTCGGGGGATCGGGACCACACGATTTCGCCGGTCGCATCGATGCCGCTCGTCCAGCGACATCAACACGCCCATCGCATCCCGCGCCCAACACTCGTGACGATCGCGTAGCGCCCCTCTCGTGGGTGTGAGACGCGCAAACAAGGACCACTGATTTGCCCGACGGCACAAGAGGATTTTTCGCAACACAGGAAGTGACGGCGCCGATCACATTGGTCCGTCTTCCGAAATCAGTTTTTGCGCGCGCTATTTGGCGCCAGTGCACCCGGCTTTGCACGCTGCGGACGCGCTCTTGCATTCCGCTACGCAGGCGCCGGACAATCCGCAATTCATCGCACAGGAGAATCCGTTCGTATCGCAGCGTGAGATGCACTGGGCGGCAGTCTGAGCCTGCGCCAACCGCATCTTTGCAGTGAATGCCCCTGCGTGGCTTGATGTCGCCGTCAACAGAACCAGGCCGATGGCTGCAACAGATTTCATGGCGCCATTTCTCGAACCCGTGCCGGCCGTGGGAAGGGCACCAATTCGGCAGACTTTTCCGCAACCTGATTTGATGCGGGATCAGGACCTGACTGGATCATGCCGTCAGATCGCAAAGTCATATTGGAATGCGACGACACCGCACTGCGCGCGAGAGCGGCGAGAAGCTCGGGACGAAGGCCATCGCCGCGGGCAGCGGCAGCGGCATGGAAGCTTAGAAGCGAAGTCATGATCCGCAATCTCCTAACCCAGATCAGCGTCACGGATCCTGAAGCCGAAGCGAGACCAGAACACTCCGTTTCTCGTCCTCGAATCGAAATTGGCGCCGGTGCAACCGCTATTCGCGTCGCGTTCGCGGATCGTTGCGGCGTGAAAAATCAACGACCTGAACATTGTCCCCGAGCGAGGAGACATGCTGTTCGGCAGGCTCGACGATGGGCTCTGCAAATTGTCTCGCCGTGGCGAGTTGGCCCGTTGGATCGGGGCTCTCCAGATTCGATGCATAGGTAATGTCGAGCGCAACGATCCCTTGGGCGTCCCCGCTCTGCCTGCAATCCGCAAGGCGATGAAGGACAAGGCAGGGATGATCAGGATTGGCGACGGCAATGCCCGCCAATCGCGCCAACGGCAATCTCAGATATTGCCAATTGGCGACCAGGGCGCTCCAGACGGACTTCTCCTTCAGTGCGCCATTGATCAATCCGCCCGACACCAGATCGTGACCGGCAAGAGCGCCGAGGCTGTTTGCGAGATCGATGACATGCGGCCCTGCCGGTAGCTCCACGAGCAGGCCGATTGCACCACCGTCGATCACAACAAGTTTCATGGCCGTCAACTCTTCAGGCAGCCCGCGGCGAGCCCGTGCGCTGCGCGATCGCCGCACAGGTAACCGACTCGCCGGCAGGGATATCCCGCAGCACCCGCCATACGCGCTGCTCGAACGCCGTGCAGCGGACATCGAGCGGCAGATCAAGGCCAATGCGCGGGGCCTCGACAACGCCGACCACCCGCGCGATCAACGCCTGATAGTCAGGGTCGCCGCCGACGAGATGCGCTTTTGGAAAGCGGTCCCGGAGATTGCGAACGAGTTCGTCCGGTTCGTCCCCAAGCAGGATGGAAACGACGCCCTTCCGGCTCGAGGCGACCAGGATGATGCCGAGCGAAGTCTCTCCCACCGCAAACCTGATTTCTTCGTTGGTGCCGCCGGCGCGATATCGGGACGGCGTCATGCCGAGCAGCTCGGTGGCCTTCTCGTAAAAGCGGCCGCTGGAATTAAAGCCGGCCTGGTAGATCGCCTCGGTGACAGTGCCGCCATAGGTCAATCCCTGCCGGATCTTCTTCGCACGATGGGCGGCAGCATAATTCTTCGGCGTGAGACCGGTGGCGGCCTTGAACACGCGATGGAAATAGCCCGGGCTCCGGCCGATCGCGTCTGCCAGTTGCGACAGCGACGGCACCTCCTCGCTCGCCTCGATGATCCGGCACGCCTTCGCGACCAGGGCCGCATGCTCGGCTTCGATCGAAGGCCCATCCGGATTGCAGCGCTTGCAGGGCCGGAAGCCCGTTGCTCTCGCATCTTCCAGCCTGCTGTGAAGTTGAACGTTGACGGGATTGGCGACGCGCGACGGACAGGACGGCCGGCAATACACGCCGGTGGTTGAAACCGAATACCAGAACTGACCGTCGGCGGTCTTGTCGCGCATGACGATGCGTTCCCATCTGGCGTCATCGACGACGGTTGAGGATGTCAGCTTTGGAGCTATCATCTTTATTTTCCCGCATGCTGCCGAAAGGACCATTGTCCAATCATCGGCGGCGATGCGGGGCTATGCCACCCGATTTCCGCTTTGCGCGAGATGCGGAGAACGGTCGCGAAAGAGCAAAATGAGGTCCGCGCTCCTCGCGCGAACCTCATTCAGCACCTAGAGCCCGATGGGATCAGGTTGAATCACCATCGTGCCCCAGATTCTTGTTTGAGCATGATCTCCGCGCAAACGCTTTCAGCGTTGGTCGCGAGGGAAAACCGCTTCACACTTTTCCGGATCATGCTCTACCCGCGATAGACCGATGACTCAGCAAGGTTCATCAGACCGAGCTGGGTCAACGCGGCCACGCCGTCATCAAGGCCGATTTCCTGGACGATCTTGCCATTGACCACCTTCAACACGGTGGTGCCGGTGAAGTTCAGCTTGCGGCCGGTCGCAGCCGGCAGTCCGCCGGCCAGAAAATCGCTGAAGGCAGCTCCCGAATGCGTGCCGCCGCCCTCCCACTGCCCGACGACATAGTCGCCTTCCGCGATCAAATCCGCCGTGCCCCAGAAATTGAGGTCGGGGAATGCGGCGCGGAAATCGGTGATGAACGCCTTGATGTCATCACGGCCACGACGCGGCTCATGCAGCGAGTATTGCAGCAGCATGTCGGGCGCGACGATCTCGTCGATGACGCCGGGATTGAAGCTCTTGCCCCAGAATTCGGTGAACCATCGTCCGACAACGGCCTTGTTGTCTTCTTCCTTGCTCATTGGAAACTCTCCTCATCTGTACCGTGAGGATCATCGAACGCATTTCGACGATCTGGGGCGGAGGATTACCCGCACGACAGCGTCGCCAAACTCCGATTCTTGCCCTGAAATCGAAAGGAAGGCCGCCTCAAACGCAGGCCGGCATGCGAGGCTGCATCTGGACAGGAACCGCCTGCAGCGTCCAAAATCACTGAAAACAGAGGAGCGCCCTGATGCCGATTATCGATTCCCAGATCCATGCCTATGAGGCCAACACGCCGAAGCGGCCCTGGGACACCGTGCCGAACTGGCCGCCGCATGTGACAGGCGACGAGATGGTGGCGGCGATGAACAAGGTCGGCGTCGACGGCGCGATCTTCATCTCCGCCTTTTCCATGTATCGCTATGACGCGAGCTATGCGGTCGAGGTGCAGCGCGCCCATCCCGGCAAGTTCGGCCTCGTCAAGCCGGTCGATCCGGATAATCCTGATGTCGCCGATGTCGTTGCCGAATGGAAGAAGACGCCCGGCACCGTCGGCATCCGCATCATGCTGACAAAGGAAGGCAAGCGCGACCCGAAAGACCCCGGCCTCGACCGCATCGCGCGCGCGGCGGTCGAACATGATTTTCCGGTCAACATGCTGTGCTGGGACAATCTGGACGCCGGCATGTCGATCATCGACCGCCATCCCGACACGCGCTTCATCCTCGATCATCTCGGTATCCTGCAGCCGCGTGTGCCGCCGGCGCCGGCACGGCCCTGGGCTGATCTGCCGAAGGTGCTGGAGCTCGCCAAACGCAAGAACGTCGTGATCAAGATCTCCGGCGCCTGCACGCTGTCGCGCGAGCCCTATCCATTTCCTGACATCTGGGATCCCTTGGCACGCATCTTCGACGCCTGGGGCCTGGATCGCTGCCTGTGGGGCACCGACTGGACGCGCGCCTTTGCCGTTGTCAATTACGAGGAGGCCGTCGAGCCCTTCCGACAGACCAGCCGCCTCAGCGCCAGCGACCGCGCCATGCTGATGGGCGGCGCCTGCGCCAAGGCCTATGGCTGGTCGCCGAAGTAGGGGTAGTTGCCGACGCAAATCGTAGGGTGGGCAAAGGCGCACTTGCGCCGTGCCCACCATTTGCGTCTGTGCTCTGGATGGTGGGCACGCTTCCGCCTTCGCTCGTTGAGCTACGGCGGACGTAGTTGCTTTGCCCACCCTACGCCGCAGTGCTTGTGCCCGCCTTGAGTCCACAATCGGCCGGGGCTATCAAGTCAGGCGGTAGAGGCGCTCGCGACAATAGCGACGCCCGGGGAGCAAGCGCGTTGCACCGTCTCATTGCCTTGGCTGCGCTATTCGTCATCGGCACCGCGCAGACAGCCCACGCGGCCGATCCCGCCCGATGCCGCGAGCTCGATCGCCGCTATGAGACCGGAAAACCCCAGCTCACCGCGATCGAGGTGTCGCTGACGCTGTTTGGCGCGGCGGATCGCAACTGCGTCGAGCTTGCCGGCCAACTGCTCGACCAGGGCGCCTCCGTGGATGCACGCGACCGCCTGGGCGCGCGGCCGCTGAGCCATGCAGCACAGGCTGGGCATCTCGAAATGGTCGATCTGTTGCTGCAACGGGGCGCGCCGATTGACGCGCGCAACCTGGCAGGCTCGACCGCGCTGTTTGCCGCTGCAGAACGCGGCCAGACCGCCGTCGTGCAGCGACTGATCGAGCGCGGCGCCGACGCTTCGCTTAGGGGACGCAGCGGCATCTCGCCGGTTGCGGCCGCCGCCTTCGCCGGCCGCACCGCGTTGGTGCAACTGCTGCTCGATCATGGCGGCGACGGCCTGGCACCCGACGACACCGGCAAGACGCCGATCATCTATGCCGCCGCCAGCGGCCAGCTCGAGATCGTGAAACTGCTGCTGGCGCAACACATCGACATCAACGCCCGCTATGCCAACGACCTGACGCTTCTGATGTGGGCGTGCGGTCCCGACGACAGCGTCGCCGAGCCGCAGGCGCTCGAAGTCGTCGCGTATCTCCTCGATGCCGGCGCGCACATCGATGACCGCGATGCGCGCGGGCGCACGGCGCTGATGATATCAGCCGAAGGCAACCATCCCGAAATCGCCAAATTGCTGCTGGCGCACGGCGCCGATGCAACGCTGAAAGACAAGGCCGGTAAACGCGCCGCCGATCTCACCGTGCTGTCCGCGCTGCGCGAAACGCTGACGGCGCGTTGACTCACAACCCCGCCAGATACTGCGCCAGCGCCGCCAAATCATCGACCGCTGTCGCGATCATCAGATCGCTCATGCCGGGATTGTTGCCGCGGGCGCGGGTGCGGAAGTCGTTCATGGTTTGCGCGAGATAGTCGCGGCCCTGGCCGGCGAGGCGCGGCACGGTGCTGTCGCCCTGGAATTGTTCGAGATGGCAGCCGGTGCAGCCGATCGAGCCGCTCGCGGTCTGCGCGCGCTGCGCGACATCCTTCGGCGCGCGTGGCTGGCCGAGATCGGGCCAGGGCTTTTTCGAGAAATATTCGGCAATCGCCAGCATGTCATTGCGCTCGAACGTGGAGGCGATCGGCTGCATGATCTTACTCTTGCGATCGCCGCGTTTGAAATCGCGGAGCTGGATGTAGATATAACCCGCCTGCTGGCCCCAGATGTTCGGGATGGTCTTGTCGACCGGCCTGCCGTTTTCGCCGTGACAGCCGGTGCAGACTTGCACCTTCTCTTCAATGCCCTGCGCGCGCGCCGGCATGTCCGCGACGGCTGTCATGCATGCGAGTGCGGCGAGAACGCGGAGGCAGAGCTTGCGCATCGATCATTCCGATCAGGTCGCAAAAGAAGCGGGACCGCAAGCGGCCCCGCTTCGCATTTCGATACTACGCCGCGTGCTCAATCGAGCGAGAACGCGATGATGTTGTTGCCGCGGTGGAAGTCGACTTGGGTGTTACCGCCCGCTCCGACCACGATGTATTGCTTGCCATCGACCACGTAGCTCGACGGCGGGGCATTGACGCCGGCGCCGGCGCGGAAGCTCCACAGCTCCTTGCCGGTCGAGGAATTATAGGCCGCGAACTTGCCGTTGCCTTCGCCGGTGAAGACAAGCCCACCTGCGGTCGCCAGGATGCCGCCGATCATCGGCTCCGGCGTCTTGACCTGCCATTTGATCTTGCCGGTGTTGTAATTGACCGCGGTGATGTTGCCGGACTGCGTCTCCGACGGGATCACCTTGAACGCGCCGCCGAGCCACAGCTTGCCGTTCGGATAGGGCGAGTTCTCGACATGATAGGTCATCGGCTGGTGCAGGTTGATTGCGTAGGCCAACTCCTGACCGGGATCGGTCGCGATCGGCGACCATTCGACGCCGCCATTGGCGCCGGGCAGCATGCGCGCGCCGTCCTTGGTCGGCAGCACCCACATGTTCTCCTGCGGCACCATCGCCTCCGAATAACGGATCAGGCTGCAATCCTTGCGGTCATGCACATAGACATGGCCGGTCTTGCCGGCATGGATGACGCCGGGGATGGTCTTGCCGTTCTTGTCCTTGACGTCCACGAGCACCGGCGGGCTGACCGCGTCGAGGTCCCAGACGTCATGGGCGATGTACTGGAAGTGACAGACATATTTTCCGGTGTCGAGATCGAGCGAGACCAGCGAGTCCGTGTAGAGATTGTCGCCGGGCCGGGTCGAGCCGTCGAGGTCGGGCGATGGATTGCCGACGACGAAATAGATGCGGTTGGTGGCGAGATCGACCGCGGGATTCTGCCACACACCGCCGCCGAGCTTGGCAAAGGGATCGCCGCTCTTGGCGAGCTGATCCTTCTCGGCCTTGATGTCGCGGTGCATGTCGCGGCCGGTGGCGTCCTTGGTGGCCCAGACGCCGACCGTACTTTCCGGAATGGTGTTGAAATTCCAGAGCTGCTTGCCGGTCTTGGCGTCATAGGCGCGCACGAAGCCGCGGATGCCGTATTCGCCGCCATTGGTGCCGATCAGGACCTTGTCCTTGATCACGGTCGGCGCCATCGTCTCGCTGTAGCCAGCCTCGGGATCGGCGATGTCGGTCATCCAGACCACCTCGCCGGTCTTGGCATTGAGCGCCACCAGCTTCGAATCCAGCGTGGCGAGATAGACCTTGTCGTCGAGGACCTGGACGCCGCGGTTGTTCGGGCCGCAGCAATAGGTCGTGATCGGTCCCATCTTGTGATTGTAATGCCAGAGCTGCTGGCCGGTCTTGGCATCGAGCGCGTAGACATGGCTGAACGAGGTCGTCACATACATCACGCCGTCAACCACGATCGGTGATGTCTCCAGCGATTCCTTCACGTCGGTCTGGAAGATCCAGGCGACATGCAGGCGCTTGATGCTGTCGCGATCGATCTGCTTGGCAGGATAAAAGCGGGTCTGGGCATAATTGCCGTTGGTGAGCAGGAAATTCTTCGAATCCTTGTCCGCCCCGTTGAGCATCTGCTGGGTGACCGGCGGCACTTTGGCATTGCCGAGCACGGACTTGCCTGCTTGATTGACTTCCTGTGCGCCGGCGGTTGCCGACAAGAACGCAACGCCGGAGATCAAGGCTACGCCCGCGGCGAGCCCTTTCGCGTATTTCATGATTTCCCCCTGCTGTTGATTTTAGTTTGTTGCGATGAAACGAATAATGCAGATGCGATATTAGTGCTCGTTCCGAGGAACGTCGTCAATGATGAGCAAGCTTGCTGCAATTGCGAACTGGCGAGCGCAGCGCACTAGAGAAAAGCCGCCGGGGCTCGCGCAACCTTGGCGAGATTGAGATTCGCGTCGGCTTTTCCGGGACTTCCCTGAGCGAGGCGTGCACGGGATGAGAGGCGGGCATATCTGGAGCCACCGTTTGCAGGTCGCCGCACTTGGTGCGGCGCTGTCCCTGCCAGGCATGGCTTCCGCCTCCTCCATCACCCTGACACCTACGACGATGGCACGTGTCGCGACCATTGACCCACGCTTCCAATCCTACAACGTCGAAATGGTCGAAGTGACCGGCGGTCGCTTCTGGCGGCCCTATCGCGATGAGGTCCCGCCGCTGTTCGCCTACCGCAAGCCGATCGACCTCACCAATGCGCGGCTGCGGAAGCTCGCAGCGGCGCTGGGCCCCGCTTATGTGCGTGTCAGCGGCACCTGGGCCAATGCGACCTGGTTCAACGATGGCAGCGCCCGCGCAAAGGTGCCGGCCGGCTTCACCGACGAATTGACCCGTAAGCAATGGAAAGGCGTGATCGACTTTGCCCGAACAGTCGACGCCCGTCTCGTCACGTCATTCGCGACCAGCAAGGGCACACGCAACGCGCATGGCGTCTGGACGCCGGCGCAAGCAGACAAGCTGATCGCCTATACCCACGCCGTCGGCGGCGAGATCGCAGCAGCCGAATTCACCAACGAGCCGGGCGGAGACGACGCCGCCAATTTCGGGCGCGATCTCGCGGTGTTCCGCTCATGGCTGAAACAAGCATCGCCCAAGACGCTCCTGCTCGGCCCCGGCGCGACCAGCGGCGAAGGGGCCTACGATGCGCGCGCGGCCGAGAGTCTTTTTGGCGCCTCCGCCCCCGGCTTCGACGCCATCTCCTGGCACACCTACGCCGAAGCCTCGCAGCGTTGCAGCCATGAGACGAAACCGGCAGCGGATCGAGAGCCATATGCGCTGTCGGAAAGCCGCTTGTCGAAAACCGATCGCGTCGAGCGCATCTATGCCGATTTGCGCGATCGCTTCGAACCGGGAAAGCCGCTCTGGATCACGGAGACGGCGGCCGCCTATTGCGGCGGCAATCCATGGGACGCGACGTTCCTTGACAGTTTCCGCTACCTCGATCAGCTCGGGCGGATGGCGCGGCACGGCGTGCAGGTCGTCATGCACAACACACTTGCCGCCAGCGACTACGGCCTGCTCGATGAAAGGACTTTCGCGCCGCGTCCGGATTATTGGGCGGCCCTGTTGTGGCGAAGGCTGATGGGGACGACCGTGCTTGATCCTGACTCCTCGTCGGCACCGGGATTATATCTATATGCGCATTGCCTGCGCGATCAGCCAGGCGGCGTGGCGCTTCTCGCCATCAACACCGACCGCGCCGCTTCGGCAGCGCTTGAACTTCCCATAGCGGCAAACCGCTACGTGCTGACCGCGAACCATTTGACCGACGCGAGAGTACAGCTGAACGGCCATGAGCTAAAACTCGGCGCACAGGCTGAGCTTCCATCGCTGGATGCCATGCCGCTCCCGTCCGGGCGGCTTGATCTCGCGCCGGCCAGCATCACCTTTGTCGCTATCCCTGACGCCGCGAATCCTGCCTGTCGCTGATTCCACTAGACCGGCAATTCGATGAGTGCGCTCAGCCCGCCACCGTCGCGGTTCCTGAGCGTGACATCGCCGCCATGCTCTCGCGCGACGGTACGCGCAATGCTCAAGCCAAGGCCGACGCCCGCCTTGGCCGGATTGCGCGCGGCCTCACGCCGATAGAACGGCGCAAAGACCTTCTCCTGCTCATCGGCGGGGATGCCCGGCCCGTCATCGTCGACGACAATGACGACGCGATCGGCCTCATGCACGATCTTCACCCGCGCGCTTTCGCCATACTTGACCGCATTATCGATGAGGTTTGCGACCGCGCGTCGAATGAGCGTTGGCCGGCAGGGAACGTCGACACCGCGTTGACCGGCATAAGCGACCTTTTCGCCGCTGTCGCCGGCGTCTTCGCAGACATCGCCGACGAGAACACCGAGATCCACCAGCGTCCTCGGCTCCTGTCGGGCATTGTCGCGCGCAAAGGCCAGCGTGGATTCGATCATGGCATTCATCGAATCCAGATCATCGAACATCTTGCGCTGCTGCTCGCCATCCGCAACGAGCTCGGCGCGTAGCCGAAGGCGCGCCAGCGGCGCCCTCAGGTCGTGTGAGATCGCGGCCAGCATCTGGGTCCGATCTTCCAGGAAGCGACGAAGCCTTTCCTGCATGTGGTTAAAGGTCTGGATGGTACTACGCAGCTCCTGCGGCCCGCGCACCGCCAGCGGGGGTACCGTCAAGTCAACGCCAAGCCGCTCCGCCGCGCGCGCAAACTCCCGAATGGGACGTGCAAGCCGGCGCGCGGTCCAGAGTGCGATCACGATCGTAACCGACAACAACGAGGCGAGAAATATCGGCAATAGATATCCGCCGCCGAACGAAGGTACACCAGCAATGACGAAAGTGATCCGCTGGCCATCCGGCAATGCCGCTTCCAGCACCCCATCCGCTTCAGGGCTTGCCTCTTCAGAGCTTGAGCGGGATTGATCTCGGTCGCCGGATTGATCGATCTGTACCGGCAGGCGATGAGCGCTGACCGTGATCGAGGGAGATAATCCCCGAAGCTGCAGTTGAACGAGCCTGCTGAGCCGGTCGAGGTTATAATCGACACGGGTCCCGGCTTCCGCAGGCGCGGACTCGTCCAGAGCGATCCGCAAATCGGGAGCCGCACTGGCCGAGATGGCGATCACCTTCTGTCTTTCGGACCCTGGGACGGAGG
>Ga0210406_10006051_pt1 | contig 12585 bp, 10 predicted proteins | sample IncBWC30MmetaG_FD_155454 | JGI IMG/M metagenome (GOLD analysis project Ga0210406, IMG submission 155454) | Forest soil microbial communities from Barre Woods Harvard Forest LTER site, Petersham, Massachusetts, United States - Inc-BW-C-30-M | ecosystem: Environmental > Terrestrial > Soil >...
ATTCGCTCGCGAAGATGATTGCAGTGTCCTCCTCGTCTTTGATCCCTACAGCCTTGCCGCTCTGCCCGCTTCTTCTCGCGCCGAAAAAGACCGATTCGAGCGCTCGGTTTCCCTTTGCGCCGCAATCGCCTGGAGCTTCCACGAGCGCAGCGCGCTGCTCGAATTTCGCGGCGTCGGAGCCGAGGTTCCTCTCGCTCCCGCCTCCGACAACATCTTCTTTATTCTTCGCCATCTCGCCGGCGTTCAGCCTCTACCGCCCGACCCTCACGCCACTCTTTTATCCGACCTCGCCGCCGACCCTGAATCCTTCAAGATCCTTGTAACCTCGCAGCCCCGTGGCTCCGTCCCCGCCGCCATCTGGAATTCCTCCTACGTAGTCTTCTCCCAAGATCTCTCCTGATCAGCTTCCGTAGTGGCCGATCTTCAGAACGGTTCTTTTTCTGCGATGTCATCCCGAGCGCGGCGCGGGATCTGCTGAAGCGCGGCCCAGGCTAGCTCACCTGTAGCTCGGGCCTTCAGGCCCGAGGGTTTTCCCCACCGCATCGAGATCTAACCGCGCGTCGCACCTCGAGATTTGCCGTTGGAGACCAGTGTCGCAGGCGCGCAAAAAATTAGCCCAGCGCGTGAGCACTTGGGTGCACGCGAAAGAAGTTCGCATTCGCGAGTCTGGTGGCTCTGTCATCAAAGTCGAAGTCTTCGACGAACAAGGCGCAGCGCACACCGTTTAGGCTGGCAACGATCCCACCACGGCGCTGAACTATCTCATCCTCAAAACGCCCAAAACCGCTTTCAAAACCGCTCGCGTCAAAGTCACTCTAGCCGCCAACGTCGTTTCCGGCTGGAACGAAATCGACGCCGTCCAACTAGTCGGCTCCAACCAATAGAGTCTGTGTGAAAACCTTGGTAGCGCCGGAGGGAACGGCTTCAGCCGTGCCAGATGTGCTTGCCGTGCAACCCGGCTTTAGCCCCTTGTCACACACTCTCAATAGCCCGGCTCGCATCTTTCGTCGCTTCTTTGCCATTTCTTTTCATTACTTCCTCACTTCATCGCTTCCTCTTTTCCATGCGAAACTACTCCTCATGCTCTCCTCTTCTTCACTCTCCCGCTTCCGCAAAAATCTTCTCGCCTGGTTCTCGCAGTTCCAGCGCGATCTTCCTTGGCGCCGCGATAAAGATCCCTACCGCGTCTGGCTCTCCGAAATCATGCTGCAGCAAACTCGCGTTGCCGCCGCCATTCCCTACTACCTGCGCTTTCTGGAACGTTTCCCCACCGTGCAATCGCTCGCCGAAGCTCCACCGCAAGAAGTGCTCCGCCTCTGGGCCGGTCTCGGCTACTACTCTCGCGCCCGCAATCTCCAGAAAGCCGCGCAGGAAATTGTGGCGAGGCATCACGGCATTTTTCCGCAAACAGAAGAGCAGGCGCTGGCCCTCCCCGGCATCGGCGTCTACACCGCTGCCGCAATCCTCAGTATCGCCTACGAAAAAAAACTCGCTGTTCTCGATGGCAACGTCGCTCGCGTTCTCGCTCGTCTCGACGCCGTAACGGGCGATCTCCGCTCAAACGGCCGTTGGCCAAAACTCCAGCAAACCGCCAGCACCCTGCTCGACCCGTGCTGCCCCGGAGACTGGAACCAAGCGCTGATGGAACTCGGCGCCACCCTCTGCACGCCGCGCTCTCCGCAGTGTCGTCTCTGTCCCGTCGCCGAATCCTGTGAAGCCCGCAAGCTCGGCCTCGCCGGCTCTATCCCCGAAAAACGCAAGAAGCGCGACACCGTCGAAATCGTTCTAGCCTCTCTCGTTTTCATCGACCCTAAGGGCCGCACACTGCTGCTCCCTCCTCCGAAGTCCCCTCAAAAATCCACCTCGCGCGCGGACGTCGCCACTCTGCTCTCCCGCATGTGGCACTTCCCCACGATTGAGGTCCACCAGAACGCCGAATTGGAACTGCGCCAACACACACACAAACTTTTCCCCGCTCTCGCCAACCTCCACTTCGTTCCCGCTCCTAAAGCCCGCCACGCTGTCACCTTCCACAGCATCACGATTCTCCCTTTCCGCATCTACATCCCCAAACTTCCTCGCCTCGCCTCCGCGAAATCTCTCCCCCTCGCTGACCTCTCTTCCCTGCCGATCTCCAACCTAACCCGCAAAGTCGCCCTCTCCGCCTCTCTTCCTTCTTCCATGTAGGTGTTTCCTCTGTAGAGGCGGCTTTACGCCGCCAGTCGCTCGCGCCTCTGTACCGTCCGCCTTCTGCCCACCGCCTTTAAACTGAGGCGGATGCCTTTCTCTTCGGTGGGTCGCCGCTGCTTTTCAACCCGCGTCCAGACGCAATCTGCGCGCCGTCATCCTGAGGCCCTTCGCCTTCTGCGGGCCGAAGGACCTCAACCCATCCACAACGCGACTACCGCAGCGAGGTAATAGCGATAACTAAAACATGTCTTAATCTAGATAAACGCAGGTAGCATACCAAACGCGAAGTTGTGTCTACCCGCCCCTTTCGTCGCTTAATCTTTCGTCCTCCCCCAGCTCTAACTCCCCAGGATCAACACTTGCGAAGTGATAGGAACAAACCCTTTCATTTCCATTAGAATCAACACTTACAAAAAATAGGGGAGGAGGAGGTCACCTTGTGGTTATTTCCTTCGCACCATCCCGTGAACTCCTCAAGCCCCGATGTTATCCTTCTTCTCGACCATGGCAAGCTCCGCCACCACACTCGCTCCGCTGCCGGCTGAGCGTTTCTACCGCACCGCGCTGTTTTTCCTGGTGCTCGATTCCGTGGTCACTCTCGTTTCCACCGGCAAGCTCGATCCCTTCACCACTGTTCTGGTGCCAGCCATTATTTTGTACAAAGGGTTCCGTTGGTGGCGCGGCTATCCCGCCGAAATGCGCCAGTCAGTCGCAACTCGCATCGTTCTCGCTTATGTCTTCGTGTTGCCCTTCGACGCCCTGTTCGTTTCCCGCGGCCTGGCGAGCAACAGCTCCAACCCGGCTCTTTATTCCGCGCTGCTCGCTTCCGTCCATTTCCTCCTCATCGTCACCATCGTGCGGCTCTATAGCGCCACTACTGATCGCGACGCCACCTTCCTCGCCATGCTTTCTTTCTCCGGTGTTCTGGCCTCCGCCGTCTTCACCGTGGACACCTATTTCCTCGGCTTGTTCTTCGCCTTCCTCGTCTTCGCCGTGGCCACCTTCGTCGGGCTCGAGGTTCGTCGCGGCGCCACGGGCGCCATTATGCCCCCGCTCCAGGCCGACCCGCTGCGCGAACGCCGCTTCTATCGCGCCCTAACCCTCGCCACTCTCTCTGTCGCCTTCGGCGGAATCATACTCGGCTCCATCCTCTTTTTCTTCTTTCCGCGGTTCAACGCCGGATTTCTCTCCAGTGCCGGTCTACAAACCACTTTCATGAGCGGCTTCACCAACAGCGTGGAACTGGGAGAGATTGGCGAAATCAAGAAAGACTCCACCGTAGTCATGCGCGTCAAGACCGGCTCGCAAGTTCGTTACCCAATGCTGCGCTGGCGCGGTATCGCCCTCACCACCTTCGACGGCCATCGCTGGTTCTCCAACGCCGGCCCCAAGGAAAAGGTCTATCCCTCCGGCACTGGTTGGATACTCATCAATCCGCAGATTTCCATGGAGGCACCAACGTCCCTCGACCTCCGCTTCACGGTGCTCTTGCAACCCATGGCCACAGACTCGCTCTTCGCACCCGCCAATCTCCTCGCCATTCACCCCGCTTTCGTTAGCTCTGCTCAGGGCTACAGTCCTTACGTTCACCGCGGCAACCTTTTGCGCGATTCCACCGGCTCCATCTTCAGTTCCTTCCGCAATTTTGTACAGACCGAGTACCAGGCTGAATCGCTTCTCCCCACCGTTCAGCCCAACGTCGCTCGTGTCGCTTCCACCGACTATCCCGAGCAGTTGCGCACCACGTATCTCCAGCTACCTCACTCGCTCGACCCGCGCATTCCCGAACTCGCCCACCAGATTACCCGCTCAGAGAACAATCCCTACGACCGAGCCGTCGCTCTCGAGTATTACCTCCGTCGCAATTTCGCCTACACCTTGAATCTCACCGCCAGAGCCGGCCAGGACCCTCTTGCTCATTTCCTTTTTGAGTCGCGCGCCGGACATTGCGAATACTTCGCCTCCGCCATGGCCGTCATGCTTCGCACCCTGGGCATTCCTTCCCGCGAAGTCAATGGCTTCCTTCCCGGCGAATTCAACGATGTCGGCGGCGACTATATCGTTCGCGCCAGCGACGCCCACAGTTGGGTCGAGGCGTATTTTCCCGGCAGTGGGTGGATCACCTTTGATCCCACGCCTCCCGCACAGGACTCCGGCTCCGGCTTTTTCTCTCGCCTCGGCATGTACCTGGACTGGATCCAGCTCAATTGGAATGAGTGGGTCATCAATTACGACTTTTCTCGCCAGACGCTTCTTGCGCAAAACGCCCAGCGCACTACCCGCAATTGGAGCGCCCTCGCTCACAACTGGCACCGCAAACTCTCTGATCACACCGTCGGAGCCATCACGCGCTGGCAGAAAAAACACCCTCTCCTCGGAATCTTTCTTCCCGCCGTGCTCGTTCTTTTCCTCATCATTCTCCGGTTCGATTGGATTCGTTCACTTTTCCTGTGGCTCCGTCTTGCTCTGCAACTCCGCCGCACCCCTTCCGGCCAATCCAATCCGCTGCTCGCTTCCCGCCTCTATGCCGAACTTCTTCGCCTTCTTGAAAAGCGCGGCTACGCCCGTCGCACCGCGCAAACTCCCCTCGAGTTCGCTTCTTCGTCCGGGCTCCAGCCCGAACTCGTTCCTGCGGTCCGGGAATTCACCTACTTGTACACGGAAGCCCGCTTTGGAGACCGCCCCTGCGACGCCCTCCGCCTCCGCTCTCTCCTCCACCAAATCCGCACCGCCCCACGCCACCACTAATCGCCAGCCTTCGTCCGAGTTCTGATCCTGCCTTTCTCTACGTGTCAGCCTGAGCGAAGCGGAGGATCTCACCCGCTTCGCTGGCTGCCAACCCTCGCACCACCTCCCAACGACTCCATGCTAAAATAAACACATTGCACATCAGCGCAATTCCCAACGATGACCAAGGTAGGATTCATTTCGCTCGGATGCCCCAAGAACCTCGTCGATAGCGAGGTCATGATGGGTCTTCTCTCGCGCGAGGGCTATGAGCTAACCCCCCGCGCCGACGAAGCCGAAATCCTGGTCGTCAACACCTGCAGCTTTATCGAATCAGCGCAAAAAGAATCCATCGAGACCATTCTGGAAATGGCCGAGCACAAGAAATTTGGCGCTGCGAAAAAACTCGTGGTTGCCGGCTGCCTCGTCGAACGTTTCCGGGATCAAATCCTCGAGCAGGTCCCGGAAGTCGACGCCGTCGTCGGCACCGGTGAAGTCGAGCGCATCATTGAAGCGGTGCAGGGCGATCTGAAAGTCCTTCCCGCTCAGCCACCCTCTTTCCTGTACCACGACTTCACCCCGCGCATCGTCACCACTCCGAAGCACCAGGCCTACATCAAAATCGCCGAAGGTTGCGATCATCCCTGCACCTTCTGCATCATTCCGCAGCTCCGCGGGAACTTCCGCAGCCGCCGCTTTGCCTCCGTGATTCGCGAAGCCGAGAATCTCGCCGCTGCAGGGGCCCGCGAAATTACCCTGATCGGCCAGGACACCACCTCGTACGGAGAAGATCTCGGCCTACGCGATGGCCTCGCTCAGCTCCTGGAAAAACTCGCTCAAGTGGAAGATCTGCTCTGGGTCCGCTTCCTGTACGCCTATCCCAACCGGGTCACGCAGAAAATGCTGGAGACCATTGCGGCGCACCCGCGCTTGGCCAAATACATCGACATGCCCTTGCAGCACGTCAGCCGCAATGTTCTCGCCCGCATGAAGCGCGGCTCTCACGGTGACGCCTTCCTGAAGCTCCTGGACCGCATGCGCTCCACCATTCCCGGCGTCGCCCTCCGCACCAGCTTCATCGTTGGCTTCCCCGGAGAGACCGACTCGGACTTCGAGGAACTTCTGCAGTTCGTTGCCGCCGCGGAACTCGATTGGGTCGGCGTCTTTGAATTCTCCGACGTCGACAATGCCGCCAGTTTCCCGCTCGACGGCAAAGTCGACTCTGCCACGATCACCGATCGCCGCAATCGCCTCATGGCCCTGCAAAAGAAAATCTCGCGCGAAAAACTTCGCCGCCTGAAGGCCCGCACCGAAACCGCTCTAGTCGAAGGTCCCTCCAAGGACAATCCCCTCGTTTGGGAAGCGCGCTTGGAATCCATGGCTCCCGACATCGATGGCAAGCTCTACCTCACCGACATCGAACTTCCTTCCGGCGAAGTTGCTTCTTCCGGCGACGTCGCTCGAGTGGAAATCACCAAGACTGACGCCTACGATCTCATCGGCCGCGTCGTCGAAATTTTCCCTCGTCCGGACGCTCGCCCTATGCCGCCGGTCCCGATCGCTCCGCCCGCCGAAACCCTAACACGCATCTCCACCGGCGCCCCTCTCCGCGTCCTCGGATGAGCCAGATCAATCGCCTGCCACGGCAATTTTCGTGTCCGCAACGTCAAGAATTTGTCGTCCTGAGGAACGGGCGCATTTCGCAGGCCCGAAAGAACTCAACTGCAGATTCGTACCGTGTGCCTCGACCAGACTCCCTACGCCGTTCCCTCTGTGGCCCCTCGGCGCTCTCTGTGGTAAAACTCTATTTTCGCTATGAAACACAAATGCCCCATCTGCAAGAAGCCCACTGACTCTGCGCACGACGTGGACTTCCCGTTCTGTAGCGATCGCTGCCGCGTCGCCGATCTCGGCGCGTGGGCTTCGGAAAAATACGTTGTCTCGGAACCCATCTTCAATGAAGATGACTTCGCGGATTCCGAGCCCAAGACCTTTACACTCGATCTCGACGAGCCGAATGAACACAAAAACTGACGCCATCGCCGCTCCCGCTCCGGGCAAGAAGCCACTGTTCGCCTACGCTTTTGCCACTGTTCTCGGTGTCGGCTATCTCAAGCCGGCACCCGGTACGTGGGGCTCCCTTGTCGGCCTGGCGCTCGCCGTCGTCTCTCATCCCTTCACGTGGTTCCTCGTGCTCGGCCGCGCCATCCTGCTCAGTTCCGGCACCGACGCGCCTTTGTGGTCTGGCCCGTGGGGCACCGCGCTTCTTCTGATCCCTCCGATCGTGGTTTGGTTGGTGGTCGCGTGGCTCGGCGTTTGGAGCAGCACCAAGGTCGCAGATTTTTCCGGCATCCGTGATCCTCAGTTCGTCGTCATCGACGAAGTCTCCGGTGTTCAGTTCGCTCTCATTCTCGGCCTCGCGCCCTTGACCGCTCCCGCCAGCCTGTTCAACTCCTCCGACTCTGCTGCCTTCGCGTTGTACACCGGCATGAGCATACTCAACTGGAAATATCTCCTCGCCGGCTTCGTGCTGTTCCGCATCTTTGATATCGCCAAGCCTTTTCCCTGCCGCCGCCTCGAGAAGCTTCCCGGCGGTTGGGGCGTCATGGCGGACGACTGGATGGCTGGCGTGTACGCTGCCATTTGCATGCGTCTCGCGTTACACTTTGATTTGTTGTCCGGGCACCTGCTATGAAATTCGGGTTTGGAACCACGGCAGAAAAGAACGGCATTCCCCGGATTGACCGCATCTTTCCCACTGCGGCCATTCCTGGCGGCGAAATCACCATCCACGGCAGCGGTTTCGCGTCGCGCCACGGAGCCCGCCCCGTGGTGCGCTTCGGTGAAGCAGAAGCCGCCCTTTCTCTTGTCAGCCGCAATCGCCTGATCGTGCGCGTTCCGGAAAATCCCACAGGCAACTCGCTTCAGGTGGTGCAATCGGAGAATGAGAGCCAGCCCTTCCCCGTTAGCGTGGCATTTCAGATCGCCGACAATCTTCATCCGGTCGCGAATCCAGTGGTCGATTCCAGCGGCAACATTTACGTCACGTTCAGCGGCCCTCGGGGCCAGCGCGTTCCCGTTTCGCTTTACAAGATTGGCTCGAATTACAGCGTGAAGCCCTACGTCACTTCGCTGATCAATCCTACCGGCCTGGCCCTCGGACCCAACGGTGACCTCTTCGTCTCCTGCCGCCACGACGGCACTATTCATCGCGTCACGCCCGACGGCCGCTCTCAGCAGTGGATCGAAGGCATGGGCGTGGCCACCGGCATCGCGTTCGATCGCGTCGGGAATTTATTTGTTGGCGATCGCAGCGGCACCATTTTCAAAATCAGCCCGGAGGGCGAGATTTTCGTTTTTGCCACCTTGGAACCGTCCGTCGCCGCTTATCATCTGGTGTTTCACCCCAGTGGCGACTTGTACGTTTCCGGACCTACGACTTCCAGCTACGATCGCGTCTATCGCATTACGCAAGGAGGCGAAGTTCACGTCTTCTACCGCGGACTGGGCCGCCCGCAAGGCATGGCCTTTGACCGCGAGTCGAATCTTTACATCGCCGCGTCGCTCGGCGGACGCCGCGGCATCGTGCGCATTTCGCCTGATGGCCGCGCCGAGCACGTCCTGAACGGCCCTGCGCTCGTCGGCCTTGCTCTGCTCCCCAGCGGTCGCGCCATCGTCGCCGCCAACAGCGCTCTCTTCACTCTCGACTGGGACGTTCACGGCGTGCCACTGTTGGGCTAGTTCGCCGACCTTACCGCGCAAATCCACGCCGTTGGCAGGTGAGCTACAATAAATCTGCACATGAAAGCCGAAATCATTGCCGTTGGTTCCGAACTGCTTACCCCCGATCGGATCGACACGAACTCCCTCTTCCTTACCGAAGAGTTGAACAAGCTCGGCATCGAGGTTCTTCGTAAAACAATTGTTGGGGACAATCATGAACTTCTCGCCGAAGCCTTTCGCGACGCGCTCCACCGTGTTCCTGTCGTCATCGCCAGCGGCGGCCTCGGCCCAACGGAAGACGACCTTACGCGCGAAACTGTCGCGGATCTCCTCAACCGCAAGCTTCGACGCAACGACGACGTGGTGCGCCACATCGAAGCGCGGTTCCGCAGCTTCAAGCGCGACATGCCCGCCGTCAACCTGCGCCAGGCGATGGTACCCGAAGGCGCAGAAGTCCTTGAGAATCCTCGCGGCACTGCCCCCGGTCTTTGGCTCGAAGACCAAGGCCGCATGATCGCGCTTCTGCCTGGACCACCGCGCGAACTCAAACCGCTGTTCCTCGAGCAGGTGCTTCCGCGCCTGCAGCGTCGCGCCTCTGGCGTCCGCATGTTCAAACGCGAACTACGCGTTACCGGGCTTGGCGAGTCGCACGTCGAAGAACGAATCCGTCCGATCTACACCCGTTACGGCGATGTGAACACCACGATCCTGGCCACACCCGGCGAAATCCAGATTCACCTCCGTATGTGGACGGAAGACACCCTACACGCCGAATCGACACTCAAAGAGATGGTCAGCAGCTTTGAACTGGCCCTCGGCGATCGCATCTTCGCGCACTCCGCGACTCCCCTCGAACAGGTCATCGCTGAAATTCTTACCACCAATCGCGCCACCATCGCCGCCGCCGAGAGTTGCACAGGCGGCTTGCTTGCCGAACGCCTCACGCGCATCCCAGGCAGTTCCAACTATTTCCTTGGCGGAGTGGTTTGCTACAGCAACGAATTGAAGACCACTTGGGCGGGAGTGCCCGCGGAGGTCATTGCCGCGAAAGGCGCCGTCAGCAGCGAAGTCGCGGTGGCCCTGGCGCATGGGATTCGCCGCAACGTTGGCACCACGCTCGGTGTCGGCATCACCGGCGTTGCGGGACCCGGTGGCGGCAGCGAGGAAAAACCGGTCGGCACTGTGCACATCGCGCTGTCGTCTGCCGAGGGAGTGAAAGAACGCCTCGCGAATCTGCCCGGTGATCGGGACGCGATCCGCTTTTACGCCAGCCAAATCGCCCTCGACATGGTCCGCATCCACTTCCTGTACAACGGCAATCCGCAGCCTCGCCGCTAGGCAAACACCATGCGCCTGTTCGTCGCCGTCGCAGTCCCTCCCGATATCAGCTCCGCTATCGCCACGCTTATTCAGGAGCTCCGGCCCGTCGCGCCCCAGGCAAAATGGGTGCGCACTGAAAACATGCACATCACCCTGAAATTTATTGGCGGAACGGATCCTGGGAACTTGCACCGCATCCAATCTGCCCTGGCCAGCATCCGTTCCGATCAACCGGTAATCCTGGAATTCCGCGGCGTGGGTTTCTTCGCCAGTGAAAAGCGCCCGCGGATTCTTTGGATTGGCACGGAATCGTCGCCGAATCTGAAAACGCTGGCCGCCGACATCGACCATTCGCTCCATCAACTCGGCTTCCCCCTGGAGAACCGCCCGTTTACCCCGCATCTGACGCTGGCCCGATTCAATATTCCGGGTCTTCCCCCAAAACTCGCTGCCGCCTCAAAGGAAAACGCTACCCGCTCCTTCGGCTCGCTCACCTCTCGCGAATTCCATCTCATCGAAAGCACGCTGAAATCCACCGGAGCGGAGTACACTACTCTCCACTCATTTCCCTTTGTCGCGGAGGCATAGCCGTTCATGACCAGTGTTTGGCTTTCAGGTCGAACGCTACTTCTGATTCTGCTGGCTTACCTTCTTGGCTCCATTCCATTCGGCCTGATTTTCGCGCGACTATTCGCAAAGGCCGATGTGCGGCAAGCCGGCAGCGGCAACATTGGCGCCACCAACGTTGCGCGCGTCGCTGGTCCGCTTCCCGGCACCCTTACCCTGCTGCTCGACACCGCAAAGGGTGCCCTCGCGGTTTGGCTCGCCGGACACTTCACGGACCATCAGGCGAGTGCCATGATGCACGCGGGCATCGCCGCATTGCTGGGCCACTGCTATCCCATCTGGCTGCGCTTCAAAGGTGGCAAAGGCGTGGCAACGGCGCTCGGCGTTTTTCTTGCGCTCTCTCCCTTGGCTGCTCTGAGCGCCTTGGCCGTTTTCCTTCTCGTGGTCGCGATTTGGCGCTACGTTTCGCTCGGCTCCGTTGCCGCCGCTGCTGCCATGCCATTGGTGATGTACCTGCTCTGGGCGCCTCCTCTGGCACCGCCCCTGGTTATAACCTTCGGCACGCTCTTCGCCTCCGGCTTGGTCATCTTCAAACACCGCGCAAATCTTCAGCGGCTACTGGATGGCACCGAGCCGCGTTTCGCCTTCAGCAAATCCGAGGATATGTCCGAATGACAAAGATCGCGATTCTTGGCGGAGGCAGCTGGGGCACGGGGCTTTCCGTTGTGCTGGCCAACAGCCGCCGCAGCCATGACATCGCGCTGTGGGTCCGCGAACCCGCAATTGCGGAGTCCATCAAAACAGCTCGTGAAAACGCCAACTACCTTCCCGGGGTCGCCATCCCTGTCTGCGTCGTGCCAACCACTGACGTTGCTGAAGCTCTCAGCCACGCTCACATCGTCGTCGGCGTGGTCCCGTCCGCACACGCGCGCGAAGTTTTCACCCAAGCGCTTCCGCATCTTTCGCCGGAAGCCATCATCGTAAGCGCCGCCAAGGGCTTGGAGCCCGCCACGCACCTGCGCACCAGCCAAGTCTTGGAGCAAGTTTTCTCGATCCGCTTCGTTCCCCGACTCGCGGTTCTCTCCGGCCCATCTTTTGCCCTGGAAGCCGCGCGAGGCGAGCCCACCGCCGTGGTTCTTGCTTCTCACGATCACTCGCTTGCCACTTTTCTTCAGGAAGAATTCGCCGGACCGACGTTTCGCCTGTACACCAACGACGACGTGCTCGGCGTGGAACTGGCCGGCGCTATGAAAAACGTCATGGCCATTGCCGCTGGCGCTTGCCAGGGGCTGGGCTTTGGTGCGAACACCCTCGCGGCGCTCATCACTCGGGGACTGGCCGAGATGACTCGCCTGGCGGTCAAGCTGGGCGCCAGGCCGGAAACCCTGGGTGGCCTGGCGGGCCTGGGCGATCTGGTCCTTACCTGCAACGGTGCGCTTAGCCGCAATCGCTATGTTGGTTTTGAACTGGGGAAGGGCCGCTCGCTTGACGACATCCTGGCGGGCATGACCATGATCGCCGAGGGCGTTGGCACCGCCGCTGCTCTGCTGGCGTTGGGCCGCGACCACCGCGTAGAGCTGCCCATCACCGAACAGATCAACGCGATCCTGCAAGAGTGGAAGTCGCCTGCCGAAGCCATCCGCGACATCATGGACCGCCCACCAAAGCGGGAGTAACAAGTTTTTAGTTATCAGTTTTCGGTTCTAAGTAAGACCCGCGCACGCCGCTTGCTCCGCCATCACACGAACCGTCATCCTGAGGCACGCCTTTGCGCGGCGAACGATCCCAGCCAAACACCCTGGAAAAACGAGAGGTTGAGATGCTTGGGCGCTGAAAGGCTAGCGCGTCAGCATGACAAGGCTCCAGGCGGCGTCCGTCGATTTAGGCTCGGTTTCACTTATAACTGAGAACCGATACAACTTTTTCCTTCTTCGCTAGTACTTCCGTCCCAGTTGCACTTGCGCGCCTCCTGTCCTTTCGGCCAGCCCGTTCCCACTTCTTAGTCTCGTAAAATCTATATGTTGCAATGGCCGCCTCGCTTTCAATCCTGATTGCGCG
>Ga0210406_10006052_pt1 | contig 12584 bp, 10 predicted proteins | sample IncBWC30MmetaG_FD_155454 | JGI IMG/M metagenome (GOLD analysis project Ga0210406, IMG submission 155454) | Forest soil microbial communities from Barre Woods Harvard Forest LTER site, Petersham, Massachusetts, United States - Inc-BW-C-30-M | ecosystem: Environmental > Terrestrial > Soil >...
TTGGACCGAGTCCTCCAACTCCCAGCATCTGCCCGACCCCTGACCTCCTGGCTCCTTCTCACAGCTGTTTCACCCGATAGCCGCGACCTTCTAGAGTGTGGATCAGGCCATGGTCACCGACCAAGTGCCCAGAACCAACAATTACTAGATAATTACCATCGCCCCGGAGAAAGCGTTGTATTTGAGGTAACCATTTTCGATTTCGGTACGAGAACATGGTCTCGAAATTCTTTGGATCACTCCATTCATCCTGATTCAGCAGGCGGTCCAGCGTATGGATGTGCCCTTCTTTCCAGGCTTGCACCAGCTCATCCAGGACTGCTTTTGCGGCCGGCAATGAGACGATGGCTTCAACTAGGCGAGTTTCGCCAGAGGCATCGTCGGACGAAAGAACCCTCGCCTGATCTCGGACGGTTTCCAGACCTTGCACGGGCTTACGAAAGCTTTTGGCCTGCGAGTAGAAATATCGATCGACACCGAGATCCTCTCTAAAGCCGGCCAGTTCCGTGTATCGGCTCGTGATGAGCTCGCCAAGCAGCGCCGGTCTGAATCGCTTGGCTTTTTGGTAGGAGATTCCAAGCTTGGCCAGCATGTCCTTTACTAGTCTGATGGTTTGCCGGGAAACGTGACGCTCCAGGTTATCGCCCCGCGGATAGATGCCGACTTCCTCGAATTCTCGTAAAACCGCTTCTTGAGAGACCGTGTTCAAATCGACCTCGAACACGATCCTCTGCGAATCATTGAATGCTCTTTGCAGTGCTGGGTTTAACGGATAAGCGGTGGCGGGAAGCACGTGGATGGACCCGAGTAGATACACCGAATTGTGTTCACCTTGCACCCGCCAGAGCGTACTCTTAACACCCGGGTTGGGCCAGAGAGTCGAGCAGGCGTTGAGCAGCAAGGTCGAGCTCAGCGCGAGCGTTACGAGTCCAACAGATCTAAGAAAGCTTCTACTTTGTTTTTGGTCCATCACTACTGCCTGGGGGCCGATCTCCGCGATTATCTGGAATTGTCAGATTTTTTCCCACCATACCCATTACCCCATCAAAAGCTTCTTCCGAAATGCCGTGGGAAACCTTTACCCGGAACCTTTCCCAAAGAAACTCCTCCATTCGCATCCATTTGCCCCGATAATTAACCCGTTGGGTCCAAGCGCAGACGGTAATGATATTCTGAAGTTGTTGTATCCGTAGAAAAAGAATGCCGGCTCCGACAACTACTAAAGTACTGGTTGCCAAAAGAACGGTGGAAATATCATCTCGCAGATCCATTTGAGCATCGGTATTGGCGTTGCGTTCGGCCAGAACCGCATTCTCGTACGCTTGGAGGGTGAATATGGCAGAATGGATTTCGCTTAATAGTGATGCGCTGCCAGCTGAAAGTAACAAGGCGACGGCGTCATCCGGCTTTCCATTCTCTTTCAGCGCAATGCCTTGAGACAGCTCCTCAACCTTCTTTTCGATAGCCGCGGTGAGCCGAACGACTTGATCCAGTTGTCGAGGATCGGCAGCCAATACGTGTTTAAGATTCAAGAGCTGCGCCGGCAACTCAGCCTTGGCCAGCCAGAAGGGCAAGAGGTTGACTAACTGCCCGGTCAGAAGATAGGCGCGTTGGGCTTTGTCGGCTTGGTCAAGGAGGTCCTGGATAACGAACAATTGTTCACGGGCCACGTGCATGCGTCCTACAATTTCCCGGCCAAGCCCTTCATCACGTCGTAGCTGCCGAGAAACGAAGAAAAACAGGCCTGCGATGAGAACCGGTATTGCTATCACCACAAAAATGAGAACGCGGCGATTGTATTGGAGGGAGCTGCCTCTCATTGGTTTTTCTACCGTCGTGGCACTGCCGCTCACGACACTACGATAGGTGAGCGTCTGCTGCGGGCAATTTAATAAATTCGCGATAAGACGGCGGAACGTGTTAGCTTCGGCGGAATTGAGCGATGCAAGTCATAGCAAAAGATTCGCGGCCGGCCGTTGGTCGGGGCTCTAGAAACCGGGGTTGGCTTTGGTTGATCGGTCTGCTACTGGCTATCTGCTTGCTGGCGGCAGGATGGTACTATTTCTGGCCCCGCCAAATCCAATCAGCAGGTGGCCTTTATTTTCCTAATCGCGTCGCCCTGGCCGTACCTCGATTTGCCCAAGGCGATGTGAGATGGGCAAATGATTCTTTGGCTGGGACCCAGGGAACCATGGCCCAAGAAGGCTGTGCCGTAAGTTCCGCGGCGATGGTCCTTTCGTTCTATGGTCTCGAATTAGATCCAGGCCAGTTGAACCAGTTCTTGATCGATCATGACGGCTTTACGACCGAGGGCTGGTTACGATGGGAAAAAGCGGCCGACTTTGTTCCGGGCAAAGCAAAACATGTCTACGAAGACCTGCCGTCGTTTTTCCTGATTGATAGTAACCTGGTTCGGGGAAATCCGGTAATAATTCGCTTACGGTTGCCGGGGGGTGTCACTCACTTTGTCGTTATCGTCGGTAAACGCGGGTTTCACTATTTGATCCAGGATCCTGGATCGGGTGGCGAACAGGGCATCTACCCGTTGGATGAACTGACTGGCAAAATCGAGGCTCTGCGCTTTTACCAGAAACTCAGCGGCGCGTAATCGTTGGCTTTGCGCGGAGATTCATCGTTGGTAGGACTCGAGACGGTTCCACGTCTTCACGCTCCGCGGATGGCCGCTTGCGTGACAAGCCCGATTTTGCGGCTAGGTTCGTCCAGTGGATGTTTCCCTCCTTAAGTCGAAGATTCATCGGGCCAACGTGACGGGCGCCGATGTTAATTCTGAAAGCAGCTTAACTATCTCTGCGGACTTGGCTGAGTTGGTTGGTCTTGAGGAATACGAAAGAATCTTAGTTGGCAACTTGGCGAACGGTGAGCAATTCGAAACCTACGTTATGTATGGGGTTAGGAATCAGGGTATGATTCAGTTGAATGGCGCACCGGCTCACCGCGGAAAGCTTGGCGACCGCTTGACGGTAATGAGTTTTGGTCTGTGCGATGCCGAAGAGGTCGCCATTCATCAGCCGAAGGTCATCATTCTGGACGAAAAAAATCGAGTGGCCGAACATCGGTAGGGATGAGCTCCCGACTGAAGAGGAATAGCCGCAAAAGAGCACAAAGAGCACAAAGAGCACAAAAAAGGCACATAAGATTCGCTCCGGGTGCTTTGAACGTTCATGATCGCTCGGACCCTATGATTCTTAAACCCAGCGCAAGTTAAAGAGCGATCGTTCTCGGTTTTTTTTGCGATCTTTGCGTTCTTTTGCGGCTATTCCTTCAGTCGGGAGCTCATCCCTATCGTAGCCTAATCCTTGCTAAATAAAGCGACGAAGGCGCCGTCCATGCCGTCGCGGGTGGGCAAGATGCTCTTTGTGCTTATCAACCTCAAGCGAGGGATCGATTCACCGATATTCGCGACCACCTGCTCATTTTCTTCGGGCTCGACGCTGCAAGTGCTATAAACCATCCGGCCGCCGCTGCGAAGGTAAGGGACTACGTTCTCCGCAATCCGGGTCTGTAGCTTCGGCATTCGGCGGAAATCATCCGGCGTAAGTCTCCAGCGCACGTCGGTGCGTCGACGAATCACACCAGTATTAGTGCAAGGCGCATCAAGCAAAACAGCATCAAAAGCGGTGTCCGGAAGAGAAGGCGAGTCTTGTAACCAATCAACCTTCATAACGGTGGTATTACGAACTCCGAGCCTGGCCAGGTTTTCCCGCAGCCGAGCCAGCCGCGACGGTTCATAATCACACGCCAACACGGATCCAGAATTGGCCATGAGTTGGGCCAGATAGCCGGTTTTGCCACCAGGAGCAGCGCACGCATCCAGCACCTTCTCTCCCGGGCGCGGATCGAGGACTTCGCAGGCCAGCAAAGTGCTTGGATCCTGAACGTAGACCACACCGGCGGCGATCCAATTGCCGGGCAAATGATCGACTTCCAAACAGTCAGTATGCAGTGGCGACGACTTAGCGCCATCCGCATTTTCCAGAAGAGCTTCTTTGGTGGAGCGCAGCTGGTTGGTGCGAACGTAAATCTTGGCCGGTTCGTTGTTCCATTGGCAGAGTCCTTCGGCAGCGCCTGAGCCATGCTCTTCACTCCAGCGCGAATAAAGAAATTCCGGATGAGACCAACGAATGTAAGCCGGCGCGTCCTGAACATCGGATAAAACGGCTTCCTTTTCGTTAATCGCTTTTCTGAGGATGGCGTTTACCAAGGATCTGGCCGGTCCCGCCAGGTTCACTGTTTCGTAGACCGCGGCATGGGGTGCGACCCGCATTTTGTAGAGCTGGTAAAGGCCGAGCTGCAGGACCAGCCGGGTTCGGCTATCAAGTTTCGATGGACGAAACCGCCCAATAACAAAGTCTAACAGCGAACGGTTGCGGATGACTCCGTAGAAAGCTTCCGTAACAAATGCTCGATTAACCGTGGTTAGCTGGGAGCCTTCAAGTGTTCGATGGAGCACATCATCAGCAAATGTTCGAGATGATTCCCATTGCTGTAATGCTCGAAGGCAACTTTGCCGTGGATTGTCATCTGCCATAATCGTTGCCGCTGGTTCACTCTGGCTGGTTACGCTCGAGCAGCATTCTCAGAGAGAACCCCTAAAATGTTCCACGTCACGAGGCGACCGGCTAGCAGTTTCCGTAGGTGCGGGTTTGGTGGCGTACAGTGGGTAAGCAAAAAGAGGAAAGATACGGATCCTGTTGTGGTACGGCATCCGCCTTGAAGGCGGAGCGAAAATCTGGACCTGATCTGCAGTCCCAGATGATGTCAAATTGCCGCGAAGCGGCTATAGATCATAGCCCAGGCCTTTAGGCCTGGGTATAGGCCCACGACAGAACCCGCCCTGTAGGGGTGGAAGATCCAATATGGACAGTCCGATCGGTAAATATTTTACCCGGTACGATAAAACACGTCTTCGGGCGCCACTTTCAGGGCGCATTTATTAACAACCCAACCCAGGGCTGAAGCCCTGGGCTATGATCTATAGCCGCTTCGCGGCAAAATCCCGGAGACGCCTGGGCTAGGTGTATCGCGACATCACTACCGAGCTCATCCCTAACGATCGTTAGCTGAGAGATCCTCGACCGATACCGTGATACTGGAAGCCGAAATCACGCATCGTTTTCGGATCGAGCAGATTGCGGCCATCAAAGATCAGCGGCGTTTGCATCAGACGCCGGACTTCAGAAAAGTCTACGTTCTCGAAATCCTTCCATTCAGTCGCAATGATCAGGGCTTCGGCGTCGCGGACGGCCTCGAGCGGAGAGGAAACTAGGACCGCATCTGGGCAAAGTTTGAGCTCGCGCACTTTCGAAATTCCCTTCGGGTCATAAGCCGTTACCGTCGCGCCTTCGCGACACAGGTCATTCACAACCTCGACTGCGACTGAGCTACGTACATCGTCAGTATCCGGCTTAAAGGTAAGTCCCCAAACCGCCAACCGCTTTTCTTTCAAGACCCAAAGCGTATCCCGGAGCTTCTTAACGAACCGCTCTCGTTGAAACTGGTTGATGCGCTGAACCTCCTTTAAGAGGTTGAAAGGAGTGCCCAGTTGCTCGCTGATGGCGATAAAAGCGGCGATGTCCTTGGGAAAGCAAGAACCTCCGTAACCCAGACCGGCGTTGAGAAAGCTGCGTCCGATACGCTTATCGGCGCCGATCCCATCCGCCACTTTATCAACATCGGCGCCGCTCGCCTCGCAGATAGCCGAGATCGCGTTGATATAAGAAATCTTGAGCGCCAGGAATGAATTCGCCGCGTGTTTGATCAGTTCGGCGCTGTTTATGTCGGTAACCATTACCGGAGCCATGAACGGCTCGTAAATTTTGCGCATGAGCGCTAAGGCACGGTCACTATTGGTCCCGATCACGATTCGATCAGGGTGCATCAAATCGTCGACCGCGCATCCTTCTCGAAGAAACTCGGGATTGCTGACCACATCGAATTCCACGCCGATTTTGTTGTATCGCCGGATGGTGTCGGCGACCTTTTCTCCGGTCTTCACCGGCACCGTACTTTTATCAACGATCACGCGATAGCCTTTGACTACGGAAGCGATTTCTCGGGCGACCCTCTCAATATAGGTAAGATCGACGCTGCCATCGGTCTGGGGAGGCGTGGGTACGGCAATGAAGATGACTTGCGAATTGTCTACGCCGTCCTCTATGCTGTTTGTGAAGCGGAGGCGGCGGGCGGCCACGTTTCGATGAACGAGGTCGTCAAGCCCCGGTTCATAAATCGGAATTATCCCGCTTTGGAGCGCTTTAACCTTTTTGTCGTCATTGTCGACGCAAATGACGTGATGTCCGACTTCCGCGAAACATGCTCCCGTCACCAGGCCCACATACCCCGAACCAACAATGGCAATTTCCATACAGTCCTGTCTCGTACAAAGGTCCCCTGATACGGAAGGTTTAGCCCTTTGTCCAGTGAAAGTGCTTAAAGGCCGGGACTGAGGTTCACGGGGAAACCATATTTCGGCAAATCCTTCAGAGTCATGATCAGTTCGATTCCGTACGTGGTTTTTCCGGCGCCGTTGTTGTTCTCGGAAAAGCCAAGGGACGCAACCCAACTACTGAGGTCCCGGTGAAATGCATATTTTTGCTGTACCAGGCGTCCCGTTGTTTGATCGTATTGTTCCAAGATACTGAAGCCCCAGTTGGGGTTGATCCTAAAATAGGTCTGAAGATAAGTACTGTTGGTCTTGGGCTCGAGAGGATTGTGATTGAGGTAAGAGTGCAACAAGGTCAGATCGATGTTTGGCGTCACCGTCCAGGTCACCACCGTGTTAAATTCCCAGAATTGTTTATTATCTATCCCCCAGGGGAGCTGCGCGTATTCGGTGAGAGAAAGCCAAGGGACGGGCTGGAAGCGGACCTGAGTCTGTAGATCGGAATAGTAGGTCTGCTCATACGGATTTTTGAAGTTGACGTCTAAGAACGTATCTACCGTCAGCCAGGTAAAGGTTCCATTGTCGCGCCGGGTCTCGAACTTGTTGAGTACGCCGAGTCGCAGAACCGATTCGTGAGCGATCGAGTCGGTAGCAGTAAATTGCGGGAAATCGATGGGCGGCAAATAGGTACTCGTAATGTACCGATCATAGGGGAGAATCTTCCCTGGCCCGATATTTGGGGTCGAGACCCAGGAGTAGTCGGCGTAGGGCTGGATAACATGCAGCAGGCCATCGAGTCCCAACCAGTGGGCCTGAACGCCTTCGTAGATATGGGAGAGTTTAAATGAGGTATCGAACCCCGCGTTGAAGACGTTTCGGGTTCCTGCCGACTGATAAACCACCGAACCGAACGGGATACCTGCGGCCGGATTCCCTGTGACCACATCGCCAGTGCGGCTATAGTACGTCGTCCGGAAACCGGCGCGCGGTACGAGCGAGAGGAATCCAAAATAGGTATGCGGAAAGGAGAGCTGGTGGAAAGTATCAAACCGGAAAGAGGAATAATCCGGATTCAAAGTTGGGTTGAAAAAAGTGCCGACGGGCTGAGCTAGACGGTACCAGCCCGCCGTCGTGGTTGCTTCGTAGAAGATCGGCGAGTTTAATAAGGGGGTCCGAACCACCTCCCACGAGAGCTCCGGTAGTTTCTCTGTGGTCTGGAGGAAATCATTGACTTGATACCGAGCAAAAAGGCTTAAGGCGTAGGCGTCGCCCTGTTTTATGAGCTCGACATAGGTCTGCGGCTGCGGATCGATCTGGAACTCATAAGGGAAAAAATCCTCCAGGATGTAGGGGTCGCTAAATTTGTTCGCTTGGATTACCAACGAAGTGTCACTGGCGAGGAAGGTGCGGGATTCGTAACTGATACGGTAGCGTCCCGCAGATACTCTCTCCCGTCCCAGTGAGGTTTGGTTGATGTTTGCGCCTTTGTCCGAAATGAAAAACGTCCTCATCCTGGCGGTGTCTTGCTGCTCGGTCTCGCCAAGATCGTAGTTGGCGTCAATCCCCAAGGCTGGACCACGAAGCGAGTAAGCGTTCAGGTGGAAAAGCGCATTTACATGGTCAAAAAGAGGAACGCCGATATCGGTAACGATGTACTCGCCGTACGTGCTGTTGTATCCAGGACTGATCAAAAATGCCGACTGGTTGTTCAACGACTGATACAAATAAGGAAACCAGAAAATCGGATAATCTTTAACGTAGACCGTCGCATTCGTGAAAATGATACGGTCGTTCGGATAGATCCGGATTCCTTTGGCGCGCACCTGGTAATCGGGTTGCGACGAATCGCTGGTGGTGAAAGTCCCGTCATAGATCTGGTATTCGGTTGACTCAAACGAAGTCAGGTTGCTGCCGGTGATCTCAAACGGGAGCTTGTTTCCGGCGAAATCCGCCATGTACAACCGTTTCGTCTCGAGATTGTAGACCGCGCGGTCACAAACGAAGGCGTAGTCCCCGCGATAAATGCGGACCCGTTCCTTGACCAGGACATCGTGGGTCTCGGGGGAATACTCGGCGTACTCGCAGTAAATCGCGACATCACCGTAGTGGATGACGACATGTTTCTCCGCAATGGCGACCCCGCCCTCATAACGGGTCTGCCCTTCCGACGTGATTTCAACGGGCGATTGGCTGAACTTGCCCCCTGGAGTCGTGGGATTGAACTCTTCCAACGGATTCGTCTGGGCGTAGACAGACACCGGCAGAATTAGCAGCGATAAAGAGACGAAGAGCCGGCAGATCATCTTCCGTGTTGGGCGCGTCGTACACCGAATCGCTTCAGTCGTCGAATTGCAAGGAGAATCCGGGTTTCGGTGATCCGGAGTCACTGGGACCGTTGATAGGGGTGGGCAGAGGAAGCCTTGGCATTTTGGTTATAAAGACGTCTCCGAATACCGAATGGTAACCGACAATTAGTCGTTATATCCGTTTGGGTGCCGAAGGTGCCAACTCCAGGCGCTGCTGACGATATCTTCAATTTGCTCGTACTGCGGCCGCCAGCCTAGTACCTCGCGGGCCTTTTGCGCCGAGGCGATCAACCGAGGAGGATCTCCCGGCCGGCGCGCCTGGGTTACAATGGGGATGTGCTTTCCCGTGATTTTTCTGCAAGCTTCGATGACTTCGAGAACGGATACGCCGCCCCCAATCCCCAGGTTAAAGAAGCCGCTTTCTTTTACCTCGAGCGCCAGAGCGTGGGCTTGGGCTAGGTCGGCCACATGGATGTAATCCCGAATGCAGCTTCCGTCCGGAGTGGGATAATCCGTCCCGAATACCTGAGCCTGCTCGCGTTTGCCCAGGGGGACCTGTAATACGCAAGGGATAAGGTGGGTTTCGATTCGGTGATCTTCCCCAAATGCTTCGGTGGCGCCCGCGGCGTTGAAATAGCGTAAAGCGGCGAAAACCACGCCGTGAATCTGGTCGTACCAGCGGAGGATCTTTTCGAAGATCAGCTTTGATTCTCCGTACGGATTAACGGGCCTTTGGGCAGCTTGCTCGTCGATCGGAACGATCTCCGGTATCCCGTAAGTCGCGCAGGTCGACGAAAAGACGAATCGTTTTACTCCGTGCTCCACCATCGCGTCCAATAAGTTCAGGCCGCAGGAGACATTGTTGAAAAAGTATTTGTACGGATTTTGCATCGACTCGCCAACCAGCGCCTTAGCGGCGAAGTGCATCACCGCCTCGGGCTGCTCCGCCCCAATCAAGGACGAGACCGAGCTCTTATCCGCTAGATCTCCCTGGACGAATTTTGCTCGTTGGTCGACGGCTTTTCTGTGCCCTTCCGTTAGGTTATCGAATACGGTGACTGCGTGTCCCCGATTCAGCAGATCCTCAACGCAAACGCTGCCGATGTACCCTGCACCTCCTGTAACGAGAATTTTCACGGGCGGATCCTAGCCTGCATCAGCGAGAAATGCGCATGCATTTTTTTATCAGGTAGGCTCCTTGTACCATGATTCATTCAACCGCTGTCATTGACCCGCACGCGCATCTGGAACCCGATGTGGAAATCGGGCCGAACGTTGTGATTGACGGGCCGGTGTTTATCGGCGCGAGAACCAAAGTCCAAGCCGGCGCCATCATAGTGGGTCAAGTCAAGATCGGTTCCGGCAATACGATCGGTTATGGCACGGTCATCGGTGGCTATCCCCAAGACCTGTCGTACCGCCCCGAAAATCCCAGCGGTGTTGAAATCGGAAATGACAATGTGCTGCGCGAACATTGCACCGTTCACCGCGGAACGAAGCCTGACAGTTTAACCGTTCTCGGGAATCAGTCGCTGTTGATGGCGGGAGCTCACCTGGGTCACAATTCGCAGGTCGGTAACCAAGTAATCTTAGCGAACAACGTGTTGCTTGGCGGCTATGTTGAAGTTCACGATAAAGCGTTCATCGGCGGCGGCTCAGTCGTCCATCAATACACGCGTCTTGGTGCTATGTCGATCATGCAGGGAGCTTCCGCCGTCAGCAAAGATCTACCCCCATTCGCTACCGAGGCCGGCAAGAACAGCGTTGTGGGGATCAACGTGGTTGCTCTGCGCCGCGCGGGTTTTGGACCTGCTCTGCGCTCAGAAGTAAAACGCGCCTTTCATATTTTGTATCACGAAGGACTGAATGTTTCGCAGGCACTAGCCCGGGCGGCTGAGGAGAAATGGAGCCCGGAGATTCAGCCGTTCTGGGATTTCGTGAAAGCGTCAAAACGAGGTGTATGCGCTTTTGTTCGGTGGAGCGAAGTCAAGGCTGGAACCACTTCTTCAGAGACCGAGTGAGAGAGGAGTACGAGGAGTACGAAGAGTTCAGGAGTTCAGGAGTTCAGGAGTTCAGGAGTTCAGGAGTTCAGGAGTTCAGGAGTTCAGGAGTTCAGGAGTTCAGGAGTTCAGGAGTTCAGGAGTTCAGGAGTTCAGGGTGGTACGAGCCGCAAAATTACAATCAAAAAGACCTGTGAGCTGAATTTTAGATTGCCGCAGTCGTGGTTAGGGGCTCCTGAACTCCCGAACTCCTGCAACTCCTGAACTCCTTTTCTTATTGACATTGTGGGGCTTATCAGGAAGATGGCCGACGTGTTGTCGAGATGAGAATCTTCCACGCCGCGTCGTTGGGAGTGTCAATTTTGATCGTTGGCTGCTCCCAAGATGGAAGCCAAGTCAAGAATGGCACCGCACTCCGAAGCAAAGCGTCTCTTCCTAAACTAGTCGAAGTCAAAACGACAGCGTATTGCCATTCAGAACGAGCCCATAGGCGATACGGGAAGAGGAACGCTGTTGATGGCCGATTAGCTGCCGCTGAGTTCAACAGTGCAGCAGCCGATTGGTCGCGGTTTCCAATGGGAACAAAGTTTCGAATCATAGGTTCGAATCGGCTGTATGTGGTCGATGACTACGGTTCGGCGCTGGTTGGAACTAACACTATCGATCTCTACATGCCGACTCGCCGAGAGATGGCGAGCTGGGGGTCGCGGAAAGTCACCATCGAACTTCTGGAGGTGGGTTCCTATCAGAATAGCTTAAGGATCCTTAAGCCACGTAGCCGAATAACATTTGTGCGGCACATGGTTAGGGATCTTGAGACAGAGATTTAGAGCTGGCGCGTTCTGTATCTATGAGGCTTCAAACGAAGCCTCGCCGTGCGGCGCTGTTTCTATGCCGCGTTTTTTCGGAATCAGAAAGAGCAAGCCCGAGGCCGCGCCCACCATAAAGAGGTTCACGATGCCTGATAAAACGAAGCCGTGGGCATAGTCTGACGGGCCCGCGCGATTGGGAATAGCGGAGAACGCAACTGCTCCGAGTACGGCAATACCGACTGAGTTAGCGACCTGCTGGGCAGTAGAAACAATCCCGGCTGCCGCGCCGGCGTCTTGTGCCGGCACGCCCGTCAGCACGGTGTTGAAAAGAGGGGTCGTAACTAACCCTCGGCCGATGCCATAGACAAAGCACAAGAAGATGAACACGAAGCTTTGTTGTCCGTGGCTGCTGGCAGCTTCTATCATCAATGCGGCTAGCGAAATCGCCAGGACAGCGGTACCGACATGCAGAGACTTTCTACCTAAATAGCCGTTGAGCTTACCTGAGAACGTCGACCCTAAAAGGAATCCGAATGAGAACGGCGCCAACGACAGTCCGGCTTGGAACGGATTAAGATTAAGGCCGAGTTGCAGAAATAAGCACAAAACCAGCAACATTGAACTGTGACCGGCGAAGTAAATGCACGTGATGCCAATGCCGACTAGGAACCCTCGATCTTTGAGAAGGCGCGGTTCAACCAGAGGGGTGGCGCCAGTCTGCGCTAAATAGTTTTCCCAGCGGAGAAAAACACCAAACAACGGGACGCTGGCCACGAGAGCCATCCATGCCCACGCGGGCCAGCCAGCGTCTCTTCCTTCCATGAAAGGCAGAGAAAATAGGAAAAGGGCGAGCGATAAGAGAACCGTCCCAACCGGATCCAACCGGGGAGGTTTTTCTGATTGCGATTCTTTTAGTAGAAGCCAAGCGGCCACCACCGTGGCTAGCCCGATCGGAACATTGATCAAAAAGATAGGTCGCCAGCCTAAATTCAAGATGTTGGCTTGAATCAGAAAGCCTCCGAGGATCTGCCCCAAGATTGAGCCAAAACCAATGGCTGCTCCG
>Ga0210406_10006053_pt1 | contig 12583 bp, 18 predicted proteins | sample IncBWC30MmetaG_FD_155454 | JGI IMG/M metagenome (GOLD analysis project Ga0210406, IMG submission 155454) | Forest soil microbial communities from Barre Woods Harvard Forest LTER site, Petersham, Massachusetts, United States - Inc-BW-C-30-M | ecosystem: Environmental > Terrestrial > Soil >...
AAAATGTTTAAAAAATTAATGCTCTCAATATCTAAACTACTTCTGGGTGATCTGGAAGATAAATACCTCAGTGAGGTAAAATGTGAAATCGTTAAACAATATATAATGAGGAGTTTCTAATGAGAATTATAGCACTTTTGGCTCTATGCTATGCTATACCATTCGATATGAGTGGATGTGTTACAGTTCATAGTAACGGCACATATACAGTAGATAGCTGTGTAAGACACTAAAATGATAGTTGGGGACAATATGTCCCTAACCTTTAAAACATCCTGGTTTGATTTTTGCATATAGCTGACTTAATTATTTCTAAATCTTCATGCTGATTTTTATATAGCTTTTCAAGCTCATTAAGTTTAGCATACTGTCCTTTTCTCAATTTATCATACTTCTTATGCAGTATATCTATTTCTCTTTGCATTCGATCAGTGGGATTATCTTCAAATAAAAGTAATTGTGTATGCATAAATATTGCTCTTAATTAATGTTTGTGCTATCATGTTAACAACAAAATGATTAAACATCAAGGAGAAGGTTATGGATAAAGATTTAGAAAGAGAAACTAGAAATAAGTTTATGTATATTGAAAATATGATTAATAAGTTGTCTGATCTAATGGATAGAGCTGAAAAATTAGATAAAAAAGAAAATAAAACACAAGAATCAGAAGCACATAAATCAGAAGCACATAAAGAATTAGATGCTATGCTTACTTGGGCTTTTGGTAAGGATTATGAAAAATTGCTTTATACTGCTCAATACGAAGATCTTTTAAAATTAACTTCAAAGAATATTGGATCTGAATCAATAAAAATTAAAGTGTGCAATGAAAATGATCAATTACGTGTTACTAGTTTATTATTTCAGCTTACTAAAATATGGTTAACTTACTAAAATATATTTTTAAAAGAGTAAATCTCGTGTTTATGTGTTAGAAAAATTAACGAATAAATGAGAATTTATGAAAAGATACTTATTATTTGCTTTTGATAAATATTATCCAAAAGGTGGCTGGGAAGATTTTATAGGATCTTTTGACACTATAGAAGAATGTAAACAATTATCAATGATAGAAAGATTTTATGACGAATATCAAATTATAGATAGTGAAATTGGACTAGAAATATTAACAATGAGTCCTCAATGTATACATGATAGCCCAGGTAATAATCCTAAATATATATATAATTGGGAATGTTAACAAAAAGATAAGTCATGATGACATGGATTAGCAAAGAACAACCTACCCATATTTGGAATGGTGACAAATGGCAAAGAGAATCTGATGATAAAGTATTTATTGCTGATGTAAGAAATAAATGGTTTATCTCTAAAGATGGAGAAAAAATTATGTTTAAACCTAAAATAATTATTGGTAAGTCATCATGAAAATAGAATGGAAATCAATAGATAAAGAATTACCAAAAGGTACATGTGTAGCATGTTTTATAAGTGGACATGAATGGTTTGGGATTGGAATATGGGAAGATAGTAAAGGATTTACTAGAGGATTCTTTGGTGAATTTCCTGGTGATGATGGTGATTTTATAGATGGAGGATTACCATTCATAAATGAATCAGTAATGTATTGGTCAAAAATATCTGGAGATTATCCAATAAGAGGAACAAATGGTGATGAATCTAAACTTTTACAGGATCATATAGAAAATGGATAAAGAAACTGTAGAATATTTTATGTCATACATGACTCAAGAAGAATTTACAGAAATAATATCTAGTAAAAAAATTGATAAATTTAAATTTAATACCATAAATAAAAATGACGCGATATTGCGTCATAATGAGACTGACACAATATTGTGTCATAATGGTTACTGATAAAAAAACATAAGAAAAATAGCGAAGACAAGGCAGATAAATGCTAGATATATGTAATAATATACTTTATTAAGATCCACTTATACCTATTTTTCACTATAACTATATATAACTCTGTATAACTCTGTATAACTGGCGTATAACACTATGCTATACGCCATGCAAAAATATAACAACAAGCTAAGTATACTTTACTTATAACTAAAACGTAAGACAAAACCAACGTGTAGCACAATTGCTACACGCCAGTCCTCATTAGGAAGCAGAAAATTATCTATTAGATGTAAGATTTTGGAACATATAGAAAAGATCAGCATTAATTGTTCTTCCTGTAGTTCCTGCTGATTTTAATATCCAAATTAATGGTGATATTGAAACTATTGGAAAATCAGAATTAGTAGTGCCTACTTGTGATCCATTAATAAAAAATGTTGCCAGAGTAGCACCTGCATTTATTGTACACATCAATGTTGTCCATGCAGTGCTTATTGCTACACCACTATCAAATGTATTCGCTGTACTAGCTAATACAGTTTCACATTGCCAATTAGCTGTTGTATTTGAATCACCATAGAAAAATACACCATTTTGTCTAGTACCACCTGATGTATTAGCTCCTAATCCTAATGATACCGAAAATGTATCCGTACCATTTGACAATGTATCAATCTTAACCACCCAAATATACGTAATAGATCCGCCACCAAGTATTATATTTTGAAATGCACTATTTTGAGATAAACCAATAAAAGCTACTCCAGTAGTAGTTGTACCTGTTCCTAATTGAAGCTGACCAGGATGTCCACTATCAACATCATTATTAATGCCCGTAGCACCACCGGTTGTTGTTTGCCTCCAATTATAAGCTGAAGTTACTCCTGAAGTGATAAAATCATCAAACATTAATGAGTGTTTACGAGGATTAAACCATACTGGATTGCTACCATCAAAAATAAGATACTGGCCAGGAATAGTAGCGATAGCTAAGTTAGAATATGCATTTGATCCAGATCCATATATAAGATCACCAGAAGCATTTGTATTTGGAAATGTAGAAGAAGTAGCACTCCAATTAGTACCATCAGCTCTTAATATTGTGCCAGTACTCGTAGCTGTAGCAGGATATGTAGCAGTACTGTAAGCAGGATTAGCAGCGTTACCGCCTGATTGTAATATTTGTCCTGTTGTACCTGGACCTACTCCACCAATTGTATTTGCTGCACCACCCACTAATACATCAAATTGAGTAGTGGTTATTGTTGATCCACCTGGGAAATTATATGCCATTATAATCCTCTATATTAATCTTACAGCTCGTATTACTCCAAAAGCATTACAGTTTAAAATTGATGCTGCAACGGCACAATTTAAAAAGTATGTTGTATTAGTTGCTACAACAAGTCTTCCTGGTCCACAAAAAAGAGTTGTACCTGTGGTTGAACTTAAAGAAGGATCAGTTTGAGTAGCAACAAGCATACCAATTCCTGATCCAAAATTGTCTGCTGCTGTTGTATTGTTATTTGCTGTAGATATAGCCATCACTATCTCAGTTACTGTATTAGCACCTGATGAAATGAAGTTAACAACTCCAGAAACATCCCAAGAACCAGGTGTCAAAGTAAGAGATGCAACATTATTAAGTGTTCCAGCAGATAAAGCATTTCCAGTTGTATTTGCTGATGAAAGTACTGTTCCAATTGCATTACTTAAAGGAAAATTATATGCCATTTTTTACCTAATTTATATATTTCCATGTTTTGTTTTTTTCAATACATTTTATTGTCATATAATGTACTTTATATTTTCTTGAAAGATAAGCACATGTTACTCCTAAATCTAACATTTTCTTTATTTCCTTTACTTCATCTTCTTTAAGTTTCGAACAATGCACTTTTTCTCCTTTAATAAATCTTCCTTTACTTATTGAATCTTGAGTATTTTCTTTAGAAGTTCCTAAAAATAAATGTTCAGGATTTGTACAAGTAGGATTATCACATTTATGACAAACTCTCATTTTTTCAGGAATTAAACCTTTATGTATTTCATATGATAAACGATGTGCCTTATAAGGTCCTTTTCCTCCATAAATGTATGGATACCCATTTTTATCTAGACCTCCTATCCATCCCCAACAACCTTCTTTTTGTATAACTTTATTAAAAAAAAATGATTTCATTCTTTCCTTTTTCTCATTTTCTGTCGCAGATAACCAAAAAATTCTATTTTTATTTCCTCTTATTCCAATATCTTTATTAGTGCATTCTCTTTTACAGAATCTAGCTGGTTTTTGAGAATCATGTCTTATCCATTCAAATTCTAATCCACAATATTCACAAAATGACTTTCCTTTAATACATGCCATACATCCTCTTTATTTATAAAAGATGTATTATATAACATGTTGTAATAAATTACAACACTCAGAGCAGGCTCCATTGGGTTCCATTATAAACAACATCTACAGATCCAAAAGTAGTATTAATTACTTTTGTTGCTGAACCATCAATATTTCCAGCTGCTGGAGTAATCGTAATATTATTTGTATTCGCTGTGCCGGTATTATCTTTAATGCGATAAGTTTGACCAGTCGTAGGTGAAGCATTAAGATTAATTGTTCGTGCTGAGGTTGTATCAACTATTATGACATAATCATTTGGAAGGGTAGTGTATGGATAAGCTCCAGGTGCTGTTACTCTAACTGCTCCTAATGATGCTACAAAAGGTGCTTGTGTAGTTGTATTAATAACATTAGAAGTTCCCATAAATGATAAATCAGAAAAATCTAATGTACCACCACCAGTGATAGCATTTGTATTGGAACTAGATATAATATCTTTTATTGATGATAGTGTAACTGTGGATGAAACCGATATAGCTGAAGCAGTACCCGATGAATAAACATTATTTTCGGATACATTAGCAAATGCTCCATTCGTACCACCAACAATTAAACACGCGACATTACCATTTGAAGTATCTATTTGAGAATTGAATATCTGCATACCACCAGTACCTGAAGAGGTAATCGGTGTATTTAATCTAGAATTTATAATTACTAATTGACCAGCTGATATGGTGCTAGCAGATGGTGAAGAATCTCCTGATATTTTACCAAGAGGTAAATCAGAATCTCTAATCAACATTGTATTTACAGCTGAACTAGAAAATAAATTAAATCCTGAGGATACAAAACCTTGACATTGATCTAAAATAAGACCAGAACTTCCATTACTATTAGAAAGAGATAATCCCGTTGCATTTGATACGGTTAAAAAACAGTTAAATAATTGCAAGGCACATGCATTAGCACCCGTCATAGAAACTATGTTTGCACCATTTGTAACAAGATTAACATTTGATATAGTGACAGATCCACTATAGGAAGCTGATAAAGTTCCTACAATAGATGTATCAAAAAAAGAATAAGCTGAAAGTGCTACACCAGCTTTTAAAGTAATATTTTCTGTATAGGTACCAGGTCTTAAAAATATTACTGCTGGTCCCGTAGCTGCTGCCATTGCTGAAGCTATAGTATTATATGTTCCACGCGATCCTGGTGTTGTAGATGGATCAACTACTAATGATGTAGTAAATGTCCTATCTTCTATCTCGATATTACCTGAGGCAGAACTACTGCTATTGATAGTATCAGTGATTAATTCACCAAATGGTCCATTAATACCAAACACATTAATATTATGACCTGATCCTGATGTTGGCGTACCAGCCGTTACTCCATCAGCATTAAAATTAGGTGTTAAACTTTCAACTACTGTAGGAGGTAATGGACCACTACCAGCCGTAAGCTTTATAATTTGTGACATTATTACCTCTATGTATTTATTGCATAAACATACGAAATAGAAAATGTACCTGATGCACCATTACCATAGAAAGTAGTGTTCAAATCAGCTGTAAAATTAGGGGCAATACCATGATTACCCCTCATATCTAATATCATTGCTTCACCACCTGGAAATGTACGCCATGTGGTTACACCACCATCCGTAGATATAGCAATTGGAACAGTTCCTTGATTATCAAAAATCAACATCACGGGATTTTGAATAAGAGTACCAATCAAAACCCACGATCCAGTCATAACAGCAGCTAATTCTGGAGGAAATCCTGCTCTTTGACTAAAATTAATTGCCATATTACTCCTTTACTTCTTCAGGAAGTGGAACAATTTTACTTTCTTCTGGTGCTGGAGATGGAGCATTTTGTTCTTGCTGCTTTTTCACAGAATCTTCTAATTGCCCAATATATTTCTGAAATTGAAATAACATCTCCTTAACAATAGGTAGTGGCGTGTCATTATCGAGATAAAAATGACCGATTCTATTTTCTACTACACTTTCTAGTCTTACTAAATTTTTCAACATTTATATCTCCGTATTTCGATTAGTTTACGATGAACCATGCTATGTTAGATACATCAGTTGTGGCCAATGATGTGGCATTTGCTGTTAACCATGAATTAATTACAAATGATGTACCATTAGTAATAGTACCTACACTCAATATACCTAAAGCTGCTGCACCAGTAGCACCCACAGTTAATCTTGATAAGAAGATTAAAGAACTTGAAGTTACTGATGTTGTACTTACTGTTGCAGTTCCTGCCACTAATGTTACACTACCAAAAGTATTTGCACCAGCTGCGGTTGTAGTTGCTACGTTAGCACTTAAAATCTTGTTACCAGAGGTTACAAAATTAAGGTTTCCAGTTACGTTAACAGCTCCACTTCCAGCTTTGATATTGACTGCGGATGCACCTGTAGTATTACCTAGATTCACTGTGGCTGCTGCAGCCCCTGTGGCTATGTTAGTAACAATTGTAGATCCAGTTGATGCACCTGTTAACACATTCAATGTATGTGTTCCAGCAGTTGCGACACCTGTCATGATATTCAAAGTTTCTGACGCACCAGGAGTTGCTCCAGCTAATATATTAACTATATTTGCTGTACCAATTGATGCAGCACTTGAAATATTAACTGTTTCACCAGCTGTGGATTGACCAATTGTGATAGCACCTGTAGAAGTTGCAAGTCCAATAGTATAAGTAGATGTTGCTGCACCGCTCACAGCAAAGTTACCAGTACCTACTTTGATTGCTACTGAGGCAGCACCTGTTAATGAACCGATAGTTGTAACTGTTGCTGCTGCACCTGTACCAATATTAATGGTGTTAGCTGCTGCATCGGCACCAATATTTAGTGTATTACCACCACCTATTACGGCAAAGTTACCAGATCCTACAGTGATATTAACTGCTGTGGCCCCTGTTGCATTTCCGATATTAGTTGTTGATGCTGCGGCCCCTGTGGCTAAATTTAATGTCTGTGTTCCTGCTGTTGACACACCTGTCATGATATTGACAGTATTATTTGCAGCAGAAGCACCAGAAGCTAAATTCAATACTTGTGCTGATGTGTTAATACCATTCAGTATTGATATGGTATTACCAGAGACGCCATTTCCAATATTGATAGTTTTAACTCCAGATCCATTTGCTATCGCAACTGTCTGAGCACCTGTTCCAGGGGCAATTGAAATATTACCTGTTTGTAAACCAGTACCACCGATAGTGATTGTACCAGTAGTCATGGCAGCGCCAATATTAACCGCACCTGCTACTTGTACGTTGGCTATCGATACTGTTGAAGCTCCTGATCCATTAGCTATTAATACACTATTTGTACCTGAAGAACTACCTAGTGTAATTGTACCTGTTTCAGCTGTACCTCCAATGGTTATAGCACCTGTAGTTAATCCAGCACCAATATTAACTGCGCCTGCTGTATTAGCATTAGCAATATTAACAGTAGTTGCACCAGTTCCATTACCAATATTTACGATATTAGTACCTGAAGAACTACCCAGAGTGATAGTACCTGTTTGTGCAGTACCACCAATTGTTATTACTCCAGTAGTCATCGAAGTACCTGCAACAATAGATCCTGCTGTTTGGTTAATAGCTAAATTTAATGTAGTAGCTCCTGTTCCATTGGCTATAGCTAATGTATTAGTACCTGAAGAAGATCCTAGCACCATATTACCAGTTTGTGCAGTACCACCGATAGTAATTGTACCTGATGTTGTAGAGGGTCCTATTGAATATGTAGATGCACCAACACCATCTAGAGAATAATTACCAGTACCTACTTTTTCAGCTATTCCAGTAGCACCAGTAACGTTACCAATACTGATAACTCTAGCGCCTGCTGTACCAAGATTGATAGCGTCATTGCTTGCATCAGAACCTAAATTAAGTGCTGTACCAGCTGATAAAATAGTTGCTGATCCACTTAAAGAAGCTAATCCACTTGCTGCTAATGTTGTAAATGATCCAGCTCCTGCTGCTGTACCACCTATTGCTGGAGGTGATGCAAATACTGATGCTAGGTTACCAGGTACTAATGCAGTATTAGCATTAGGTGCTGTACCTGCTACTGCTTGCGCATTAGTAGCAAGAAATACAATACCTTGTGCTGCTGTAGTTGCTGGAGTTGCCCCTGCAATAGCTACAGAATTGATAAATGTAAATACATCATTAGCTTGTGGAACTTCACCTGCTAATGCTGATCCTCCTTCTAATTGTGCTAATGTAGATAATTCAACAATACCTGGGGCTGAAAATGTAGCATAGAAGTTACCACCAGTTACCCAATTAGATTGTAATGTACCACCTATAGATGATTGAGAGGTTAATATATATGCTTGATTACCTACTGTATCAACCCAGGATGTACCCAGAGGGTATCTGATATCGTTTACAGTTGGTGGTCTAACATCTAGATGTGTTGGTGTAGTAGCTACAGAAGATGCGCCAAAGCCCTGGCTATATGCCATAGTACTTGGTTGAAATGGGATCATATATACTCCTAAAAAATTAATTTAGATTAAATTTAAAAGTATCTATGTAATTTGTTATTGAATAGTAAATAATGATGTAAAATGGTAAATTATTTGAATAAATCAAATGTTTGGTTATTTATGGAATATCATATTTTATATCTAAAAATACCTAGGGATGAGTATAAAAAATTTAAGGTATTGTGTGCAGAGTTAGATCTTAGCATACCAAAACAAACCGCTGCACTTATTAAAGAATTTAATAACATACAAGAAGAGAATAAAGAACGCATGAAACATCTACAGGAAAAGAAATAATGTTTTATTTTATAGCAGGATTGGTAATACCTTTTATTTATTGTTTATTATGTGATGATTGAAAAATATCTTCAAAATCCTCTTCGGTGATATTTTTCAATTCTTCTGAAACTTCTGGAGATACTTTTTTAAGTTCATGACTTAGTAGATCAGTTAATTTTTTAGCTACTCCAAATTTATTTTTATTAAGAGCATCTACCATTTTATGAGATATTTGTTGAAATTTAGGATCTAAAAGTAATTTTTGAGATATTTTACTAGCTGCTCCTATTCCTGCAAAATTCAAAATAGGAGGGTAATAACCAAACATTAAAGCCATACCTAATGATGCTGCATGACTTATTGTCTTAGCTGCTCCAATAATATCAGTCATTACATTAGGTTTTAATCTTTGTGCTATAGGATAATATTTTGAATATAATTTATTTATAGTTTCAAAATCTTTTTCAAGTTCTGGTGAAACTTTACCTATCGCTTCTTTAATAGGTTTTTTAAGTAATGAAAGTTGCTTGCTATTTGGACCCAATTCATGATTTATATCAGCATAAAAATTAATTAATGATTCTCCAGTAGCAGGAAATTTCTGTAAATCACTTAAATCTGCTGAGATTTTTGAGCGTACTCCTGCTGGCATGTTAAAAAGTAAATCATCTATTTCTTTATAAAGATTTTGTGAAACTTCGGGATGTAACTCTATATTTTTATCAGTAGATTTTTGTAGAGTACTATATATATTACTTAACTCTGATTTTGTTTTTTCTAATGCTTTTTCAGTACTACCTCTTTTTGGAGCTAATTTAGTTAACCATTTTTGTTTAAAATCAGATTGAATAAGAGGTGTGATAGCTTCATCCGATAAACCTAATTTTCTTGCTGATGCAATAATTTCTTTATTACTACCTTTCTCTAATAATTTTTTAGTAATATCAGGACCTATATATGCTGTCAGTTCGGCTGCTGTCTGTGCCCATTCCGGTGCGCCTAATTCTTTAGCACCTTCTCCCATAAAACCTGCTAACATGGCGCGAGGTAAAGTTTGTAAGGATGATCCTGGAAATGCCATAGCTGTTGGTGCTTGTTGTAAACCACGACGAATAGCACTTTGTCCAAATCCTTCATTAGTAGGTAGTAATTCATTTAATGCTTCAGTTTGCTTCTCTAATGGATTTCCTTCATCTCCATATCTAGATATATCTTTCAAAGGACCCATCATTCTACCAAATCTAGATAAACCTTCTACGCCACCTTTTACTATAGTCTTTGTATAATCCTTAACTGTATTCCAATATGAATCATCTTTCATCTCTGGAGCATCTTGAGCTATATCCATATAGCCTTCTTGACCTTCAGATGGTAACACATCGAAAATAGTTAATTCTTTATTCATATACTTCACTAAAAGGTTTCATATAATCTTGAAATTCTTCTGCACTTGGAATGTAATAGCCATTTTTCTTAGCTACTTCTAAAGCTTTATCTTTGAATTTTTCTTTATATAATCTAGCCATATTAATGGTAAGAGGTGTTCCACGGGAAACATTTTTGCCAACTTGTTTCTTAAGTTCTGAAATTCCTTTTTCGTGTTCTTCTATATCTTTCATTCTATAAAAAGTTCTTTGAAAAATGAATTTCTCTCTAGGTTTAACTGCGTCTCTAGCTCTTTTAGATGCATCTTTTTTTACATATCCATATTGATCTTCATCTTGTTTAGAAATTCTATCAAATTCCTTAAGATATTCTTTATCCATCGCTAACTCACCTTCAAGCATTTCTTGAGCAGTTAAATTAGCTTCTTTACTTTGTCCAATTTTAGGAAATATAGAATTTAAACGTTGTTCAAACCATACGTTTTGAGCTTTGGCACTTACTCTAGTTATATTGTTTAATAGATTTTCCTTTGCTGCTGTATTTAATTGTGCTCCTTTAGCAGTTCTAAATAAATCAATACCTGTTGCATCAGCTAATTTATCAGGAGAGAAATAAGTTAAATCACCAGTTTCAATAGCATTTCTTGCAAAATTTAAAGCCATTTCTTTTCTAGGAACTACTTGTCTTAAATTTTCTGCTTCTTTTTCTTGTTCTTTAGAAAATCCAGTTTGATAACCCCTTTCAGATTCAAATCTCTTTTGAGCTATATCTTCACTATGTCTTGCTTCAGATAAAATCTGTTCATTATGCTTTTGCATTTGGTGTGCAATTTCAGGATTAACCAAGCCTACTGCTGCTATTTTATTTTCAGGAATTAATTTTCTTGCTTGTGGATTTTGTATTTCTGTTGATTGTTGAGGTGCCATTTCTTGTGGCATTTGATTAGGTTGTCCCATTTGAGATGGGTTATTTATAATATCTCCAAAACCTTGTTCTTGATTATTAAATATATCTCCTAAACCTAATTTTTGAAGCATGTTCAATTGTTGATTATATTTTTCTTCTGCTTGTCTTTTACTAAGATCACCTTCTAACCCATATTTTTCCTGTTGCATCTGGCGTAAGAACTCTTGCTGTTGCTTATTTTTCATCTGATCAGCAAATTGTTGTTCTTTAGATGCTTTTCCCTGCTGATATCCTTGTAGCCCACCGATTATGGCTTGAGCAAATCTATCATTTTGCTTTTCTGCTCGCGGTATAATTTGTACTACCATATATCTCCTATAATAATCCTGCCATCATAGCTAGTTTCATCCAATCAGCACCACCACCTTGACCACCCATACTACCTTGCTGTCCTTGACCACCACTTTGACCCCATGCTTGGCCAAATACTGGTAATCCTTCAGTGAATAAAGTTTCTAAGAATGATTTCTTTTTTGGTTGTAGAAAGTTTTCATATGGTTTCTGACCTAATAACGTATTACTCATCCCCATAAGATCTTGAATAGCATTTCTCTGTAATCCCATACGTTGTTGTTGTAACTGTGAGGCAAAATCTGATGTGGCTTGATTCATTGTATTTTTAAATCCAGATCCTCTTCTAGCACCCATTCCCATACCACTAAATCTAGATCCTAATTGCCCTTGCATCTGGCCAAATTGCTTCATTGCAGGCGCTTCCATTTCATCAAATAGTGATTGATCACCACCAGCTAATCTAGAAGTAAAACTACCTGGCATTAGATGCTGGAATTGGCTTTTAAATAATTCCATCTGCTCAGGTGTGAAATTTGGCATCTGTCTAAAGTTATAGCCACCAATGTCAGCCATATAAACCTCTTTTTTAAATTAAATCTATTATACAGAAGATATGTATTCAAGAACAATGATGGCTTTTCCCATTGTAGGAGCACCTGCACCAGAAACAAAAACAATATTAGTTTGATCGAGGTAAAATGATATTTGACCAGCTATAGCAATAGTACTTGCTGGTATTAATCCATACCAGTTAGTAAATGTTGCATTTGAATATTGTCCATACATGCGAGAGAAATAAGATAACTGAGATAGATTAATATTATGTGGTAATGGATTAGTGTTGGTAGTCTCATATGTCTGGCGCATCGACTGGCTATCTTTTGTTTGCTTATTAAGGTAATACTTCTCGCCAGTAACGATAGCGCTTCCTGGA
>Ga0210406_10006056_pt1 | contig 12581 bp, 12 predicted proteins | sample IncBWC30MmetaG_FD_155454 | JGI IMG/M metagenome (GOLD analysis project Ga0210406, IMG submission 155454) | Forest soil microbial communities from Barre Woods Harvard Forest LTER site, Petersham, Massachusetts, United States - Inc-BW-C-30-M | ecosystem: Environmental > Terrestrial > Soil >...
CCCCTGGGCTGGCGTGCCAGATGTACGATATTGGAATTGGAGTCGTCAAATGGGCAGCGTACAAATTGAGCAGAAGAGCTATGAGATGCCCCCGAGAGAGGGGATCAGCATCGCACATTTTCTCACCGTCGCCGACATCGAGCGATCGGCTCGCTACTACGAAAAGGTCTTCGGCGCTCGCATTCTGAGCTTGGGTGACGGCAACGCGCCTGGATACCTTCAGCTTGCGAATATCTGGATGATTCTGAACGTTGGAGGCGGGCCGACCGCGGATAAGCCGACGGTAACGCTCAGCGTCCCCGACCCGAATCACATCAACAGCTTTATGAATTTCCGCGTTGCGGATATTCAAGCTTGCTATGAATTATGGAAAAGTCGAGGAGCGAAGTTCATCACGGAGCCGATCCCCAAATACGGTGAGACGCGCTGCTACATCCGCGATCCTGACGGATATATTATCGAGGTCGGACAGAGCACCGACCTCACGTACGGCTGACGCTCGGCCCGGAAAAAGCATTCTCATAGTCCCCGAGCGGGTGGTCGGCAAACTGGAGAGAGGTGGAAGCGGTTTGGCTGCGAAATGCTCCCTACGAATGGCGCGTTTTCCGCCCGAAATCTAGTGAGCCTTGTCCGGATGGCGACCGGTACGCCGAGCGTGTTTACGGTTGTGGTTGCTGAGTTAGCTGGGTCAAGTTACTCGACTCGACGAAGACGTATTCATGTTGCGCGTCGCGCACAATGATGGCGCGTTTGCCGTTTTTTTCGCTTCTAACAAACTCAAAACCACTTAGCGGCGGGTCCGCGTTGATGAACGAGATCGTACCGTCATCGTTCTTTCGGGTTGCCATGCGGCTTTCGCCGCCGTCCCAGACAAAAATGGTACCGGCGCCGGATTTCTTCACGTTGATGTTGCCAAGTTCGGCATTGACATAGTGCTGGGCTAACTTTGAGGCTTCTTCCTCGGCTGCCGGGACGGTCAAGCGTGCGCGTTCCTTGGCCACAGTGCTGCGGTAATTCGCGGCCGCGGTATTGACCGAAGCAACAGCCTCGGGCTTGCCATCGTACACGACTTCCAACAAGCGGCGCATTAGGGGATTCAGTAAGTAGCCGCCCTTATCAGAGTTCGTCAGGAGCACAGCCCCAATACCGGCGTCGGGCAGTATCATCCAGTCGCTCTTGTATCCGAACAGACTTCCGCCGTGGTGAACAATGGGAACACCCCAATGGGTATTGACCTCAAGACCCATTCCATAGGTCTGGTCCTCGCCGACCGGAATCTGCGGCTTGCGGCGCATCAAGAGGTTCTCCTCGGAAACGAATTGCCGGCCGTTGGGGAGCTTCCCGCGCCGCAGCTCCAAAAGGGCATATTGCGCCAGGTCGTGCGCTGACGTCCAAGCGCCACCCGCCGGCCGGAACGGAACCACCGAATAGTTTTGATCCATGTTGATGAGCCTGGTGCGGCCGTCGATGTCGTCGGCATGAGGATTAGCGAAATTGCCGTGCTGAGCCTTCTCCATATCGAAGGTGGTGTTGTTCATCTGCAGGGGTTTGAAGATCGCGCGCTCCATCGCGCGATCGTAGGCTGCGCCTGGCTCCGCCGCGGGCTGATAGACGGAGGCCCCGATGTAACCTGCAGCGGAGGCCATCAGGTTGCTGTATTGAAACACCTCGCCGAACTTACTGGTGGGCCGCATGCCGCTGAGGAGCGCGAAGGTTGAGGCAGGTTTGAGTTTCTTGTACTCGAACAGCCACTCCAAGTCCTGGCGGGGCATGCCGGTGCAGGCGCAGATCAGGTGCTTGATCTCGATTTGCTTAGTGATGTTCTCATCGGCGAGTTTGAAATCGGGGTAGACCTTCGTTACCGGCTCGTCCCACTGCAGCTTGTTTTCATCGACTAATTTCGCGAGCAGTAGGGTGGTCATGCCTTTGGTGTTCGAGGCGGCCATGAACAGCGTATTGGCGTCGACGCGAACCGGCTTGTCCAGTTCCTTCACTCCAATGCCGCCTTCGTAAACCACTTTGCCCTGATCGATGAGGGCAAATCCGGCGCCGGGCACGTCGAGTTTTTTCATCGATGCTTCGACGAAGCTGCGGAGTGCTTCGATCCGTTCACTGGTGAGAGGGAGCGGCTTTCGTCCCGCGAAAGACTCGCGCTGATAGTCTTTGGGCCGAAGGCTACCCACGACTAAACCGATCTGAGAGCCGCGCTTTTCGAATGTAGGCTCCGAGCCATCGAGAAGGACGACACTCCAGTTGTCCCCGGCGCGGCGCGCGATGGCGGCAATGACGGCCCGTTCATTCGGGGAGGTTTCATAGATGATCTGCTTGCCCGCGGTCCATCCGTCCCGATCCGGGATGTCTTGCGTGGTTCTCACAGGCCTGGCAAAACCCGGCTTGTAAGCGGCCCAAGCCTGAGCGATGGCAACGGCAGCGTCGGCAGCCTTTTCGTCGAGCACGACAACGTGAGTATCGCCTTCGGGCGCCAGCAGCAAAATGGCAGACGGATTACCAGCAACCGACCATTCGCCGGGCGCGGTGAAGGTGACGCCGGCGGCGGTGACTTGCGGCGTGTCCTTTGCAACAACACCATCCTGCGGGAAAAGGTAGTTTGGTGAGCAAATTCCAATGAGAACGGACAGCCAGACTGCACGGGCTCGGGTCAGCATACGGGTGATTGTAAGGCGGGTTGTGCAGCGGGTCAAGGGAGGGAGCTCAGGTTGTCCAGGGACAACGACTCTCTCGGATGGTGGACTCACGCGGGTGGGGTACGGCCGAGGACCTGACTGCTCAATATGTGATTCGAGCATCGTCGGTTCGGTGCTTTGTGGGTCGCGATGAACTTTACAATCCTGCACGGACGCGCTCTCCTGACCCGGCCCGCCAACCAGCTAACTCGCTTCCCGCTCCATTGCCGTGAATCGTTATTGCCCCGTTTCGGTAGGTTGTTTCCGTGTGGCGCGTCACCCGGAAACAACCTAAGGAGACGCTGCCAATCGGCTTCGGGCTGGTTCGCAAGAGCAGGTCTAGTCGAAATTTATCGACTTCGCAATCGGCGAGATCTCGCGGGAACGCTCAAGACCTGCTCTCGCGTTTGATAAGCCGTTGAAGCACAGTCCGCAGCTCGACTTTTCCTTTTCGAACGTCCGAGCTCGGATTGGCAGCACTCTACTACCAGCAAGGCAACTATGTGCAGGCGGAGCTTACGTTCGTGATTTCTCAAGAGTATCCAAACCCGCTTTTTCGGGCCGAGTTTTTACCGTCTACACGGGGAGGCAATTCTCTGGCGTATTCGGGAAGGAGCGCCCGTAAAAACTCTCATCGCGGTATACCTGACGAGCCTGTAGAATTTACACGTAGCCAAAAGATAGGTGCCATCGGCTGAAAATTTCCGGCAGAATAATGCTGAATGTCTCTGATCTGGCTGGGATCGTGCAGCAATTTGTGATTGAACGCGAGATGCCGGGTGCCGGAACGTTGTCAGAAACCCAGATCCGGGACATGGCACTGCATTCATTGCAGACGTTGAAGGAAATGGGGCCGCAGATCCAGTGGCTCCACAGTTACGTCACCGAGGACAAACTCTACTGTGTCTACCTTGCGCCAGACGAGGACAGCATTCGGGAGCACGCCCGCAGGGCAGGCCTTCCAGCCGATCGTGTCGCCGCAGTTCGCCGTCTAATTGACCCTGCTAACCTAAAATAGCGGACTCGGGCTCCTTCAGAGAGTATTGGATAGCTTTTCCAAGCTCATCGCAGAACCTTCTGCCCACGCGCGCTTCCCCTCTGCCTCACTGAGCGATTCCCAGGCAGGTAGCAGCATCTGATCGAGCTTAAATTGTTCCGCTTGATGCAGAGGAGCGCTGATCAACTGCCGTAAATGCGCTGCGGCAGCGGCCAGCTTCAGCGCACGTTCAGCGTGTCCTTGAGCCAGGGCGAGACAAGCGGAACCTTCCAGTGCCCGTGCCATACCACGCCGGTGCCCCAAATCCGCGAAGATTTCCAGGGCTTCGCGGTATGCGGCGTGAGCAGCCAAATGGTCTCCCTGCTCACAGTCGATGTAGGCCAAATCTGTTAGGGACCGCGCCGAACCCCACGGGTCTCCGGCTTCCCGAAAGGCTGAAAGCGCACGTTGATACAATCCTCGAGCGGCAGCCATGTCGCCCAGTGCGCGTGCTATGTCGCCCTGCTGGTTGATAGACCAAGCGGCGCCGGTGCGATCACCAAGTTCCTCGAAAATGTCCGCCGCCTCACGCAAAGCCCATTGAGCGCGTGGATAGTCGCCGCGAACCTTGACCACATTGGCAAGGTTGTGAAGACAGCGCGCGATTGCCAACCGGTCGGACAGTGTACGCCAGCACGCGAGGCTTCGCTCAAAACTGCTCTGCGCGGCGGGATAGTCGCCCCGATTCCGCGCCGATACCGCCAAAGCATTCAAAGACGTGGCGATGCCCGGCTGATCGCCCAATTCTTCATAAAGAGTGAGGCTCTGTTCCAGAAAACGCTTCGCCGCCGGATAATCGCCCTGAGCCGTCGTTAAGGCACCGAGAAAATGCGCCACCCTAGCCCGCTCTTTTGAGCGATCAGCGCCCGCCAGGCGCAGAACAGTATCCAGACGGGCACGGCCCTCGGCCAGGTGTTCGCGCATGTCCCAGAATCGAAACAGAGCCATGCAGAGACGCAACCCCCAGTCGAGATCCAGGGTCTGAAACAGCCAGTCGAGAGCGTAACGAAAGTTATCGATCTCAACGTCGCATTGCGACAGCCAGCGAGCCCTATCGGAGGAGCTCAGTTCTGGATTTCCTTCCTCTGCCAGAACCAGACAGTACGCGCCATGTGCCCGTCGTGCAACAGATTGCTCGCCGCTATCGGTAAGGCGTTCGAGGGCATACTCGCGAATCGTCTCCAACATCGCGAAACGCGGCTCGCCTTCGGCTCGGTCCAAGCGCTGAACCAGATTCTTATCCACCAGGGATGACAACCCTTCGAAGAGATCGATACCGAGGTCGCGACTTGTATTGCAGACCGCTTCCGCCGCCTCCAACGTGCATCCTCCGACAAACACGGAAAGCCGCCGAAACAGTTTCCGCTCTGCCTCATTCAAGAGATCGTGACTCCAATCAATGGTCTTGCGGAGCGTTTGTTGCCGTTCGGGCAGGTCGAGCGCACCACCAGTTAGCAATTGCAGGCGGCTTTGCAGCCGATCGAGGATGGCGCTGGGCGACAGCACCTTGGTTCGGGCAGCCGCCAGCTCAATCGCTAACGGCAGTCCGTCCGTCCGCGAACAGATTTCCCGAATCGCAAGCTCGTTTTCCGAAGTCATTGCAAAATCGGGCCAGACGGCTGCCGCGCGTTGCGCAAACAACTCGATGGCGGAATTCTGCGCCAGCGGCGCCACCGGGAATTCCTGTTCACCGTAAATACGCAGGCAGGCCCGGGTGGTGACCAGAATCTTGAGAGACGGGCATGCTTCTAATGTTTCGGCCACCACTGTGGCTGCCGGGAGGACCTGTTCGAAGTTGTCCAGCAGGAGCAAGAATGGTCCCGAGTTCCGCAGTTGATCGCCGATAAGTTGTGGAACGGTACGGCTGGCGACTTGCTGGATTCCTAGCGCGTCCGCAAGGGCGGTTGCCACGAGGTCGGGGTGCGTGATCGAAGCCAAACCAACAAATTGAACGCCCGCCGAGAATTGGTCCGCAACGGCGGTGGCTACAGCAACCGCTAGCCGGGTCTTTCCAGCACCTCCCGGGCCAGTGAGGCTCAAAAGCCGAACATCCCGTCGGAGTAACAACTCGGTGGCTGCTGCGACTTGTTGTTCTCGTCCGATGAGCGAAGTGCGCGGGATTGGCAGATCGTGGCGCTTCCTGGCAATCTTCGTCGAGGACAACTCACGCTCATCTGACAAGTCAAATGGATCAGTTGTCGGGAAATGATCTGGCTTCGTTGCGCGTTGGATCACCTCGGCAGTGAACAAATACCCGCGCCGAGGCACAGTCTTGAGCAATTGGTGGCTGCCATCATCCAGCGCGCGACGCAACTCAAGCGTACACTGCACCAGTGAATCGTCGGTAACGAAGGCGTCGGGCCACACTGCCTGCATCAATTCCTGCTTGCCGATCAGCCGGCCATGGTTTTCCACCAGGTACTTGAGGGTTTCATATACCTTAGGGCGAAGTTTGATCTCCTCTCCCGCCTTCAGCACACACCCCCTTAATACGTCCAGTGTGAATTCGCCGAATTGATAGCTCAGGGGACTCGTCTCCAAATGTGCTCCCGTTTCAGCAAAGCCAAGCGTCTTGCGCATCCTGATTTTAGGCTTTTCTTTGGCGTTGTTTCGTTACTTCTCGTCGTGATGCTTGTTACTTTACTCTTGCGAGGCGAGGCTCGACAGTCCGTTGCGCGATCCTCAGGGCAACCTAGGATGAACGGTTCTATTGGAGCGCATTCTACCAAAATGCGGTCCAGCAAAAGCCGAGCAATAGCCGCAGTGGAAGATGAGCACCGATTCGACAAAAGGAGATAAGTCCATTGAGTACAACGCAGATTCCCACTATTGACATGAAAGCCAGACAATTCGCGAGGCGATCCCTGTATTCCACGATCGCTCTCATTTTAATGAGCGTTTGTCCGTTGCGCTCCCTGGCGCAAGATGGCCATTCGCACGCGCCAACACAACCACAAAACGAAATGACGCAGGACCAGCGGACCAATGCGAACGCACTTGTCAAAATTGTGCGGGAGTCGACCCAGCGATTCAAGGATGTGTCGGTAGCTGAAGCGGAGGGGTATGCCCTTCAATTCGGCTGCGTGAGCGGTGACGACTTTGGGGCAATGGGGCTCCACTATGTAAACGGAGCCTTGGTGAAAAGTGGCGTCCTGGACGCCACTCGTCCCCAGATCGTGATCTACGAAGCGATGCCAAACGGGGGCCTGCGACTGATAGGCGCCGATTATTTGCTCCTCGCCGACGCGTGGAATGCGACGCATTCGGGTCCGCCGGAGCTCATGGGACAGTTTTTTCATTTGTTTACCAGCCCCAATCGCTTCGGGCTCCCGGCGTTCTACACGCTGCATGTCTGGGCGTGGAAGGAGAATCCCAAGGGCGCATTCGTAAACTGGCATCCCAACGTTTCGTGCGCGTCATTCGCCGGCCAAAACCCCTGAATCGAGGCGATGGCCGGAGCCGGAGTGGCAGCTTCTTCGATCCGCTTACCGGATCGAAGAGGCTGCGCGGCACAACAGCAAAAGAGGATGACCACTAATTCTAGAAATGGAGACAATCAGAATGAGTACACAGGCACCTGCAATTGACATGAACAAACTGAACGCTTTTATCGGTCAATTCGTGACTGATCTCGGCGCTACAGTTCATACCGGCATGGTCGTAATTGGGGAGAAGTTGGGGCTCTACAAAGCCCTCGCCGGCAGCCCCATGAGTTCTGCACAACTTGCCGCTAAGACGAAGACCGATGAGCGCTATTTGCGCGAGTGGCTGGCTTCACAAGCGGCAGGGGGTTACATCACATACGATGACACGACCGGCAAGTTCAGCCTGAGTGAAGAACAAGCCTTTACCCTGGCAACGGAAGACAGCCCCGCGTATCTGCCCGGAGCATTTGAACTAGCTTTGGGCTCGCTCGCGGCGGTTCCACGCATCGCAGAATCCTTCCGCACTGGCGCCGGTATGGGTTGGCATGAACACGTTGACGGCGTCTTCCATGGGTGCGAAAAGTTCTTTCGGCCAGGCTATGCCGCTAATCTTGTAAGCGCATGGATTCCCGCCTTGCGCGACGTCAAAGAGAAGCTGGACGCGGGGGCGCGAGTGGCCGACGTCGGGTGCGGACAAGGCGCTTCCACTGTATTAATGGCAAAAGCATTCCCCAAGTCTCGATTTTTCGGATTCGACTACCACGACAAGTCGATTGGGGCGGCCCGCGAGTCCGCCAAGCGTAACGGTGTCGCCGACCGCGTCACCTTCGATGTGTCCAAGGCAAAAGAGTTTCCCGGCAGAGACTACGACTTCGTGGCGGTCTTCGATTGCTTGCATGACATGGGCGACCCGGTTGGGGCGGCTGCGCACGTCAGGCAGTCATTAGCCAAGGACGGAACTTGGATGATCGTTGAGCCCTTTGCCAATGACCAGTTGAAGGACAATCTGAATCCCGTGGGACGGGTCTACTACTCCTTCTCAACGCTGCTGTGCACGCCTTGCTCACGATCGCAGGAAGTCGGATTGTGTTTGGGCGCCCAGGCTGGTGAGACACGCATTCGGGAAGTTGTGAACGCGGCCGGGTTCAACCGCTTCCGACGCGCTGCGGAAACACCCTTCAACATAGTTTACGAAGCTCGACCGTAAGTGTAAGCCGGCCTGGTCGCGCGACCGTGACGGCCTCGACAAGGAAATGATCGCGTCACCGGGCTCAGCTCTAGCGGACATCCGGCGCTCTAGAATATGCGGGAATTAGACTTCACTGGAGAAACCAAATGAATCCAGCTCCTAACGCAACTGTTTGCGATGGCGGCTCGCCTGAAGCGAGAAACGTGAGTACGTCCTTGCCGCGGCCCGTTAAGCCCGTGCTTACCGAAGAGATGCTGGCGCGTTTTGCTTCGCGCGCCGCTTCCTACGACGAGGAAAACCGCTTCTTTGAAGAAGATTTCGAGGAACTCCGCGCGGCGAAGCATCTGCTGTTGCCTCTCCCGTTGGAATTCGGCGGCGCGGGCATGACGCTGGCTGAGGTATGCCGGGAGCAACGCCGGTTGGCGTATCACGCCCCCGCAACTGCGCTTGCCGTAAACATGCACCTTTATTGGGTCGGCGTCGCAGCCGATCTTTGGCGCCGCGGAGATGTCTCACTGGAATGGATCCTGCGTGAGGCAGCCGCTGGCGAGATCTTCGCAGCCGGCCATGCGGAAAGCGGCAATGATGTGCCGGTTCTGCTCTCGGCCACGAAAGCAGAACGGGTCAACGGCGGCTACAGGTTCACGGGCCGGAAGCACTTTGGCAGCCTGACGCCCGTCTGGACCCGGTTTGGCTTGCATGGGATGGACACCAGCAACCCTAGCCAACCAAAGATCGTTCACGCATTCATGCCGCGCGATACCGCGGGATACACAATCAAGGAAACCTGGGATGTTCTAGGCATGCGCGCGACCCGTAGCGATGACACTGTACTGGAGAATGCGTTTGTTCCGGACCGCTATGTCGCCAGGGTCGTGCCTGCCGGCGCGGCGGGAATCGACCCTTTCGTTCTCGCGGTCTTTGCCTGGGCGCTGATGGGCTTTGGAAACGTTTATTACGGACTAGCTAAACGCGCGCTGGACTTGAGCATTGCCGCTGTGAAAAGCAAAGGTTCACTAGCGCTCTCCCGTTCGATGGCGTATCATCCCGAGGCTCAGCACGCCATTGCCGAAATGGTCATCGAACTCGAATCTATCGGACCGCATCTGGATACGGTCGCCGAGGACTGGTCGAATGGCATAGATCACGGCGCCCATTGGCCCTCAAAAATCTTTGCGGCCAAATACCGTGCGGTCGAAGGCTCCTGGCGCGTCGTGGATCTTGGGCTGGATGTGACCGGGGGCCTCGGGATCTTTCGGTCATCGGGTTATGAGCGATTGATCCGTGATGCCCGTCTTGGCCGAATCCATCCCGCTAATTCCTTCCTCACGCATGAAGTGGTGGGGAAAGCCGCACTGGATATTAGCCTGGACGAACAACCCCGCTGGGGCTAAAATTGTTAATTCCAGCCGGCGGAACGGCCGCATCCGCTTCCACAGAACGCTCCTAGAACGCCTTCTTGGCCAAAGTGGACATATCCGGCGCGGAAATGAACTCCGCGTCCTCAGAGGAGGGTAGCAATGTCGTTACAGGAAGCAATTACCGAATTTCGCGGGCAGTTCCGAGGCACAGTGATCGAACCGCAAGATGCGGCGTATGACGAGGTGAGGAAAGTCTATAACGCGATGATCGATCGCAGGCCAAGGCTGATCGCCAAGTGCACCGACGTCGCCGATGTGATCGCCGCCGTGCGAATGGCGAGGACCAATGGCCTGCTGGCTTCGATCCGTGGCGGCGGTCACAATGCGGCGGGTCTGGGCATCTGCGATGACGGCCTGGTGATCGATCTGGCGCCGATCAAGTACGTGAGAGTGGGCCGAAACAGCGTTCAGCTATCGTGATGCCGTGTGGAGCGAGGTGATTGTGGGAGTGGATCCAGATCCAGCGAACGGACGGAAAATAACCAAATGCGCTAAGGGGTATTACGATGCATTGCATCCGTTCGGCACCGGCGGCGCCTATCTGAATTTCATGATGGAAGAAGGCGAGGACCGGATTCGGGCCGCGTACCGGGGAAATTACGCTCGGCTGGTGGCGATCAAAACGAAGTACGATCCCGAAAACTTCTTCCGCGTGAATCAGAACATCCGGCCGGCGGCATAGTCGGAGGTGTCGATTTCCCGCACTCTCATTCGTCATTGGAGCAGGAATGCGTGAGCCGCATTCGGAGGGATTAAATCTGATGAATACCACGGTGATCTCGGAGAACTCTTTTGAAGCTGCTTGGGTCGGACGCCCCAAGGCAGTGGGTGGTTGTACTTCTTTTGAACTGGTGAAGGCTTTCGGAGACCGCATTTATTCCATCGCGAAACATATTACGCAAAATGATGATGCTGCTGAGGATGTCCTGATCAAGACGTTTCTGGAGGTTTGCTCAGATTTGGATGGATGTCAGGAAGACGAGCAGTCTTGGCTTCGGCTCGTGACCATTGCGGTAAGAGGGGCATTCTCGAAGCTTCGCGACCCAGGTGAAGGCCGTCCTCTGCTCGACCCAGTCGCCGATCCGAGCGAGGACCTGGTGATTCGTGAGCTTTCCGTTTGGGGAGATAACTATCAACATCGCTATTCCCCGGAACAGACGACTTGCGCATTGGAGCACGGCCTTCGGAGTTTGGATCCAATGTGTCGAACGGTCTTCGTGCTCCGGGATATCGAGGAAATCTCAGTCGAGCACATCGCAAAGATCGTAAATCGTTCCGTCCCAGCCGTTGAGGTCTGTCTGCTCAGGGCCCGCCTACAGCTTCGGGAGATTCTGACGCGGCAGATGAGGAACCAACAGTGAACGCCGATATTCAAATCCAGGCGATCGGCCTACCACAGCGGGATTTGCTGATCACAATGTATGACCGGTTCGACTCACTCGGCGCGGCGCTTGGTCTGCCGCCTCGCACGGCGGAAGCACGCCACACCTGGATCGGGAGTGCGCTGGGCCAGATAGTGAACGTAGCGGCGTTCTCGCCGGACGGAGAGGTCGTGGGACATTGCTTCCTGGCTGCGGAAAAGCCAGGCTCCGCGGAGATTGCGGTCTTCGTGCGGCAGGAATTTCGGAGGAGAGGCATCGGAGCGGCCCTTCTAAAGAAGGCGCTGCAGTGGGGATGGGCAGCGGAGCTGGGGCGTGTGTGGGCCATGACCGCTTGCGACAACAGAGCCGCTCTGCGCCTGCTAATGAGCTGTGGCTTCCGCCTGACGAAGCCCGTTTCTCTTGAGGCCGAACTTGAGATCGAATTGCCCGTCTTCTGTGCCGCTCGCGACGCCTCAGCGGTTTCGGGATCTTTCGCTCGGCAGGCATGAATAGTTCGGCAGGCATGAACAGAATGTTCCGGGATGCGCGATTGGGCCGGATTCACCTGAGGAACTCTTTCTTCACAAGGTATTCGGCAGTAGCGGCACGGCATTCTGATACACGAAACCGCTCACTGCACCCACCGTTGGCATGTATGCCAGCTTCGAGAGCACGGAGGCGGCGCGCGCCTTGACTGCGGTCTGCTCCGCCTCGACCACCTCAGGATTAGCACCAGCCGACTTATCAGTGACTTCTTCGAGAGAAATGCTTTCGACCAAAGGATCGGGCGGAACCATTTCCAGTTCTGTGTCGCTTGGCCAACCCATCACGCGGTTCAGCAAGGCCGTCAGTTCTCTCACTTCAGTGCTAGCGGTCGCGAGCGCCTTCTTGACTGCCACCAACTCTAACTCCTGATCCGTGCGAGCCGGTGCGCGGACCATTTCAATGGAGGCCGAGGCGTATTGCGGCCGGGTCTCGGTCTGAGTTTAAACTCGGCGGATGTCAACTGGCGCTGGGCAATCAGAAGCTTGAAATAGGCTTCCTCTACCTGTGCGGCAGAGGCGGTCCTGGAAACAGTAACTCCAGCTTTTGCCATGGCTATGCGTTCGTCCGCGCGAGCGATCTTAACAAGCTGATAGACCTGAAAGATCGGCGTGATCGGCTGAACGAACGTCACGGCAACGACGGTTTGATTTCTGGGCAAGCAAAGGCACCGGGACCTGCACCGTCGAGCCAGCTATGGGGCGTCGAAGCGTTAGCACCTGGCCCAGGAGCTCGCTGTAATGCAAGTTCGCAACGGTGGAGCTTATCTTGGGAAAATAATCGGCTTGCGCGCCGAGCCGATGTTGTTTCGCGGCTTCGATCGAGAGGTGAGCAAGGTGCGCGAGCGGGTTGGAGGCCACAAATTGCTGTTGCTTGACCTGTTCGAGCGTGATCCGCTGGACTCCAGGGTGAACTGGGTTCC
>Ga0210406_10006057_pt1 | contig 12581 bp, 13 predicted proteins | sample IncBWC30MmetaG_FD_155454 | JGI IMG/M metagenome (GOLD analysis project Ga0210406, IMG submission 155454) | Forest soil microbial communities from Barre Woods Harvard Forest LTER site, Petersham, Massachusetts, United States - Inc-BW-C-30-M | ecosystem: Environmental > Terrestrial > Soil >...
GAGCAGGAAACGTTGCGTTCCATTTTGGACGAAGTCGGCCACCCTCACCATGAGGCCGTGTGGATGGTCAGTTTAGCGATTGAGCAGTTTCGGACCGAGTTGAAGTGGCTGCGCAAGCTTGAGCGCCAATTGCCTCGCCGCGCGCCTGCACGGCATCCGGCGTATGCGCAGGGTTCCTACGAAGACCCTGGCAAAGCGGGGGCAGTCTAGCCGCCCACCACCTCCGAGACGCACCACGAGCGCCTGCCGCTTGGCAAGCAGCCTGCCATTGTGTTCTCCTAAATAGAGGCGCGATGATCCTATCTTTTCAAAAGCAACGCTCGCGACGGCCATCGATTGTTGCCTTAAGCCTCCTTAGCGCCGCGCTTTTGCCAATCGCATGTGCGGCCTCCCCCAAGTCACAGCAGCAAGGGAACGTGATTCGCTTGGTGCGCAACCCTGAAGCCGCTCCCGAATTCAAGCTGGATGGGCTCGATGGCAAAGCTCTAACTCTCGCTGGCTCGCGCGGCAAAGTGATCTTGCTGAATTTCTGGGCGACGTGGTGTGGTCCCTGCCAGGCAGAAATCCCAGATCTGATAGCCCTGCAGCAAAAATATAAGGATCAGCTTCAAATTATCGGGCTGGTCGTTGATGAGGACGACGCCTCCGTCGTGAAAAATGTCGTCGCGGAAACGCAAATCAACTACCCCGTCGCGATGACTTCTCAGGAAGTGCGTATCCAATATGGCGGCATCGCCGCGCTACCCACTTCGTTTGTTCTGGATACGCAGGGCCGCATTGTCCAGAAGCACGAGGGTCTCCGCGATCCTGCTCTCTATGAAACTGAAATCCGCGCGCTCCTCGGGTTGCCCATCAACGCGCGTGTTGAAACTTTTGAAGATACCGGCCAGATCTTCCTCGCGCATGCCGACCGCGCCAGTGAGCTTCCTGGTGTGGACCTTTCCCGGCTCACTCCGCTGCAAAGACAACTCGCGCTGCACAAATTCAATGCCGAAGGCTGCACGTGCGGGTGCAAATTTACTTTGGCGCAGTGCCGAATTTACGATCGCAATTGCGCCGTGAGCAAAGCGCGAACTGCAAAGATTGTCGCCGATGTTTCCCGCGCCACGTCGGGCAAAAGCACGACGGAAAAATCCGCAGCACCGGCCAGCGTCGCATCTCCCTGACCTGCTCCCTTGCATCTTGCCTAAGCACGGAATACACTCGCGCCCTCATTACTCCGGCATCGCCACATGACCACCACATGGCACCGGAACTACGGAGGAAACGATGCAAAGCAATAGCAAGTCCGTGCTGAATCGAAGAGCAGGTTTTGCATTCCTGGTGCTTGTTGCCGCGGGATTGTTTACCGTTCGCGGCGCATTCTCGCAGGCTCCCGCGCAGCCCACTCGCCGCGCCATTCACCTTCCCGATGCCAATCCGCAGCTGCCGTTCAGTGACGGCATTCTGACTGGCAATACGCTGTACCTTGCGGGACGCATCGGTTTGGACAAATCAGGTAAGGCACCCGCCGAAATCACCGACGAAATCAAGATCCTGCTCGACCAAATCAAGGCCACACTGGCGCAAGCGGATATGACTATGGACGACCTGGTCTACGTGCAGATCGCCTGCACCGACCTCTCCCTCTTCGACAAATTTAACGGCATCTATCGGACGTATTTCACTACCAAGGACCTGCCCGCGCGCGAGTTCATCGGCGTAGCCGCACTTCTCCGTGGCGGCCATTTTGAGCTCCAGGCCATAGCCGTCCGCCGCTAAACCGGCGCCAACCTAAACCTGCTTTTGCTGATCCCCCGAAACGGGCCGGGGCATCCGCTACAAAGATCTTTCCCTGCAAAACAGGGTGGATAGGCGTGTATTTGTACGGCTGCTTGACTTGCTCACCGACTCTTCCCATCCCACCTGTCGCGAACGTTCCGGTCCACCACGCATAAATGACCGTATATGGTCACTACGAGTTGCCACAATCGCAAGTTATGCCATTATGTGGGCAGATCCGCAAGTCGATTTTTCGCCAAGATGGTACATAAACTATTGCACATGTGTAGGTTACAGGATTAAAGAAATTTCACATCCGGTGGCGACCGAAGTGCACCAAACCCAGCCAGATCCTCATCGCCATGTTTAGAGTAACTACTCAGAAGAAACGCTCGAAGGTTCTCCTCACTATCGAGGGGCGCTTGGCTGGAGAATCCGTTTCCACGCTGGAGCACTGCTGGCGTGAATTGCGCGCTGCTTCCCCAACGGAAAAATTCAATGTCGACCTCTGCGGGGTCAGCTTCATTGATACCGCCGGCAAGACGCTCCTAAGAGAGATTCACCGCCAGGGTGGGCACTTAGTGGCTCGGGGATGCCTGAATCAGGAAACGGTTAAAGAGATCACCGGAGAAACAGAGCGACAGGGCGAGCAGGACAAGAAGCATCCGAAGCGATCGCACATTATCTTTTACATCGCGCTTTTCAGCCTACTGACCGTTCCGGCGCTAACGTCAGCGCAAGGCCAGCCTTACTCTCAACAGGGGCGAACCGCGCTTCCCGCGCAGGCGCCCACGGGCGTGATGCGCTTGACGCTGGATCAGGCCGTAGGCCTCGCATTGAAGCAAAATACGACGGCGCGGATTGCGGTTCTCACCGCAGCGCAAAGCGAACAAGACCAAAAGATCGCGCTATCAGCTTTGTTGCCGCAAGCAGACCTCGGAGTTACCGAACAGTGGCAGCGCGTGAACGTTGTGGCAGAGTTCGGAGGCAGCAATATATTTCCGGGAATACCTGGGCACTTCGGGCCTTTCTCGATCTTCTCGGCGGGCCCTTCGTTTAACGGACCTCTCCTGGATCTTACGCTGTTCCGGCGCTACCAGGCTTCGCGCAGTTCGGCAAAGGCCACCAGGGAGGACAGCCTTTCCACCCGCGAGCAGGTAATTCTGCTGGTCGTATCGCAATACATCGGAACACTACGCTCGATGGCGGACGTCCAGGCTTCCCAATCGCGCGTGGACCTGGCGCAGGCGCTCTATAACCAGGCTGCCGATTTACAAAAGGAAGGTGTCGGCACGGGCATCGATACCCTCCGCGCCAATGTCGAACTGCAGAATGAAAGTCAGCGCCTGCTGGAAGCGCAAGCGACGCGCGAAACCTCGCTCTTCGGTCTCAGCCGTCTCTTGAACCTCGATCCTCGTCAGCAAATCGAGCTTGCTGATTCGCTGAGCTTCTTTGACACGCCGCAGCCTGATGTGGAAACCAGCATCGAAGAAGGCTTGTCGGCGCGCCCGGAATGGAAATCGCTGCAAGAGCAAATTCGCGCTGCGGAACTCCAGAGAAAAGCGGCGTCCGACTCGCGCCTGCCGTCGCTGCACTTTAGCGGAAACTGGGCGCAACTCGGCACCGATCCTTCGTCGGTGATCCCCACCTACACCTACGCGGGCACGGTCAGCATGCCGCTATTCACCGGCGGCCGCATTCGTGCGGAGACGGTGCGAGCAGATCTCGACATTCAGAAATTGCAGCAGCAGCAAGCCGATTTGCGCAATTCGATCGCGCTCGACGTAAAAACCGCGCTGATCAATCTCGATTCCGCGCGAAGCCAAGTTCGCGTGGCCAATCTCGGCGTGCAGCTTTCCAAGGAAGAGGTGGATCAGGCCCGCGACCGTTTTAACGCCGGCGTAGCCAACAACATTGAAGTGATCCAAGCACAGGATTCGCTGGCTCGCGCCAACGATAACCAGATTGCCGCGCTGTATCGCTTCAATCAGGCGCGCGCTGACTTGGCGCGCTCTATTGGCCAGATGGAGAGGGTGTACTCGAAGTAGGGGAGAAGTAACAGAGGAGAAGAATGAGCGTTGAGATCGAGGTGGGACTCGAAAATGCAACGAAGGTGAAGCCGGGTGTTCAGGAGGAAATTTTCCTGGAGGAGCCGCCGAAGGGGCTAAAGAATCCTAAGGTTCGTGGTTTGCTCGTGGTTGGCGGATTGGTGCTCCTCGCCGTCACGGCGGGACTTCTTGTCTACTACCACAATCGCGAGACGACGGATGACGCGCAGGTTGATGGGCACATCACTCCGATCGCTTCCAAAATCTACGGGCGCGTCGCGGAAGTTTTGATTACCGACAATCAGCCCGTGAAGGCTGGCCAAGTGCTTGTGAGGATCGATCCGCGCGATTATCAGGCCAGTGTGGATCAAGCCAAGGCCGCCTTGGCGCTCGCGGACAGCGATGCAGCGTCGGCTGGAGTGGATGTCCCGCGCACTCGAGAGAACGTCGCCAGCGGCACGTCGAGCGCGGATGCGCAATTGGCCGGCGCCGTAGCTGCTCTCGAGAGCGCTCAAGTCACCTATGACCAAGCGCGCACCTCTGATCTCGCTTGGGCGCAGGCCAATATCGAGAAGAGTAGAGCCAATGCCGAGTTGGGGCAGGCCGATTTGGCGCGCTACAAGCCCCTGCTCGATAAGGGCGAAATTTCCAAACAGCAGTACGACGCAGCGAAAGCCAATGCTGACGCGACAGCCAGCGCACTGAGAGCTGACCAGGAAAAACTGGCGCAGGCACAGCGCGCGGTTGATATCGCCAGAGCGCAGTTGGTAGCGGCTGGCGCGCGCGTTGAGCAGGCCAAAGCCGGCGTTTCTTCAGCCCATGCCGATGTGCGGCAGATCAGCATGCGCACATCGGACGCGCAGGGCAAAATCGCCAAAGTGCAGCAAGCCCGCGCGGTCCTGGCAGCGGCTGATTTGAATCTCAGCTACACCGAAATTATCGCGCCGGTGGATGGCGTAGCCACGCACAAGCAAGTCGAGCCCGGCCAAATCGTGCAGCAGGGCCAAGGATTACTCGTCGTCGTGCCTGCAGGATGTATGGGTGTGACGGCCAACTTCAAGGAAACTCAGCTTCGGAAAATGCGCGCGGGACAAAAGGCCTACGTGCACGTGGACACGTATGGAAAAACGTTTCCTGGACACCTGGATTCGATTGCCGGGGCTACTGGCGCGGTACTGAGTTTGCTACCGCCGGAAAACGCCACCGGCAACTACGTGAAGGTAGTGCAACGCATTCCCGTGAAGATCGTGCTCGATCCCATTCCCCCAGATAAGGCCATTTTGCGGCCGGGAATGAATGTGGATGCGACCATCCTCACAGAATAAAACGAATTCTTACGATTGCACTGGAATAGAGACGTAGCTTTGAACGTACTAAGAATGAGGAAGAGAGCTCAAGAATAGCGGCCATGTTGAACAGGATCTTAGCCAGATTGCGGACGCCGGACGGGAATATCAATCCGTGGGTGATCGCGATTACCGTGACTTTGGCTACGTTCATGGAGGTGCTGGATACCTCCATCGCCAACGTCGCGCTGCCGCATATTTCCGGCAATTTGTCGGCGGGCGCGGACGAATCCACTTGGGTCCTCACGTCCTATCTAGTATCTAACGCGATTGTCCTGCCGCTATCCGGTTGGTTGTCGTCGCTGATGGGCCGCAAACGCTTTTACATGTCTTGCGTGGCGTTGTTCACGGTCAGCTCGTTCCTGTGCGGTTTGGCCCCGAGCCTGGGCGTCCTCGTGCTGTTTCGCATTTTGCAAGGTGTGGGTGGCGGAGGTTTGCAGCCGAGCGAGCAGGCCATCTTGAACGATACATTTTCGCTCGAAAAGCGCGGTATGGCCTTTGCTGTATACGGCATCGCGGTTGTCGTGGCACCCACCATCGGGCCCTGGCTTGGCGGCTGGATCACCGATAATTTTTCGTGGCGCTGGATTTTCTACATCAACGTGCCCGTAGGAATCATTTCGCTCTTGCTGACATCCGTGCTGATCAAGGATCCACCATATATGAAGCGCGCCAGCATCAAGAGCGGATTCCGCATCGATTACATTGGCATCGGATTGATCAGCCTGGGCCTTGGCAGCATGCAAATCATTTTGGACAAGGGTCAGCGCGACGATTGGCTGTCGTCCGACTTCATCCGCGTCTTTTTTGTGCTGATGATCATCGGCATCGTGGCCGGAATTTTCTGGGAGCTGCGGCAAGAACACCCGGTAATCGATTTGCGCATGCTCAAGAATAGCAATTTCGCGATCGCTACTACGGCCATGTTTTTTCTTGGATTCACAATGTACGCCAGCACGGTTCTGATCCCGCAATTCTTGCAACAGATGATGGGCTACACGGCCGAACTCGCGGGATTGGCGCTGTCGCCGGGTGGCGCGGTGATTATGTGCATGATGCCGGTTGTAGGCATGTTGGTGTCGAGGGTGGACACGCGGTTCCTTATTACGTTTGGTGCCATCATCGTCGCGTCCTCTCTTTTCGTGATGGCTGGATGGGATCTGCAACTGGACTACGGTCACGCGGTGCGCGCGCGTATGTTCCAAGGCCTGGGCTTGGCGTTCTTGTTTATTCCCATCAATGTCTCCGCGTTTGCATACGTGCCACGAGAATTGACCAACATGGGCACCGGCATCATCAACCTTGCGCGCAATATCGGGGCGAGTGTGGGTATTGCCACAGTGACAACGATGTTGGAACGGCGCACGCAAGCGCATCAGGCACGGCTGGCAGAGCGCATAAACACATACAGCGCGGCATACCACAACATGCTATGGCACACAAACGAAACTTGTTTCCGCAGGTTCTAGCCTGTCGCACGCAACGACGCAGGCGCAGCAAATGATTTACGGCACGGTGCAGCGGCAAGCGACCATGCTGGCGTTTATCGACAATTTCAAGATGCTGGGCGTTGTGCTTTTCGCCGTAATTCCGGTGTTTTGGCTGCTGAAGAAGCCCAACAAACAAGCCGGCAGCGCTCCGGTGCATTGAGATAAGGGCGCGCCTGGCGCGTCTAAACGGTCTTGCAAGTGAATGGGGGAAGACAAATGGCAACGCAAATGGCAACGCAAGTGGCAGTGGGACTGCAATTCAACGAAGAAAAGCTGATCCGCGCCGGCCAGCGTGGCGACTCGCAGGCGGTGGAGGCGCTGTTTCGCCGCTACCATCGTCCGCTGTTCCAGACCGCCCTGCGCGTGCTCGGCAATGCCGAGGATGCGGAAGACGCTTTGCAAGACGGCTTGCTCTCCGCATATCGCAACTTGAAGCGGTTTGAGGGGCGCTCGCAATTCTCCACCTGGCTGACACGCATCGTGATCAACGCAGCGTTGATGCGTCGGCGTAGCGCCAAGGCCCGCCCGGCCGTTTCGCTGGACGAAGCACCGCGCGAGGACGAACTGCCGGCCACCGAGCGCTTCGCGGCCAAGGGACCGAATCCCGAGCAAGTGTTTGAGGGAACGGAGCTGCGCGAGATCATCAGCGCAAACCTGGACGAGCTTTCTCCGTTGCTGCGCACGGCATTCGTGTTGCGGGAAGTGGAAGGCTACTCCACCGGCGAAGCGGCAAAAAAACTCGGTGTCACGGAAAATACGCTGAAGGCTCGCCTCTGGCGCGCGAGGCACCAGCTTGCGGAACGGCTCGGACGCCGCCTGCGCCGCATCAGCGACGACGTCACCGGCCGCAACGGCATGATGGGCGAAGAGGCCTGCAGCTACTGCTGAGCTAGTGAACCCAGCGGCGTAAAGAATCTAACTACAGAACGAGAAGCTGGCGCGCGCGCCGGCTTCCCTCGTTTCAGGACCGAATTTGCGCGGCTGGATACAACCCTAAGACACGAACTTCGTGGGCAGCTTCGCGCAATTCGGCCAGCGCTTTTTCGAGCTGGCTAACCGCGTCGGCTTCCACATCGATGAAGAACTGATATTCCCAGGGGCGTCCGTGAATCGGGCGACTCTCGATTTTCAACAGGTTTACACCGTTGCGGGAAAACGGCTCGAGCGACGAGAGCAGCGAGCCGGGTCGATGTGCAAGGCGCATGGCAATAGACATTTTGCGCGCTTCGGGGCGGTTAGCGCTCGATACATGATTTGCGGGTTGCAGCAGTACGAACCGCGTAAAGTTTTCCGCGTTGTCCTGAATTCGCTCCGCGATGATTTCGCCGCGATAGCGATCCGCCGCATATTTGCCTGCGATTGCGGCGTGCGTTCTGTCGCCGCGCACTAACATCTCGCGCACGCTTCCTGCCGTGTCCTCCGCAGGCAGGCGTTTGATGCTGGGGTGCTGGCCGAAGAAGCGCTCGCATTGCGCCAGCGCCATGGGGTGCGAGGAAACAGAGCGTATCTCGCTAAGGGAAGCGCCTGGACAGCCGATCAGGTTCATCTCAATGGGCAGAATTGTTTCCGCGGTTATGGTGAGTTCGCTCTCCAGAAGCAAATCGTAGACGCGCACCACGGACCCGGCGAGCGAATTTTCCACCGGGACCAGCAGTGCATCGGCATGGCCGTCGGTGATGGCGCGAAACGCCGCGTCAAATGTGGGGCGAGGGACGGTAACGATTTTATCTCCATAAAATTGGACGGCGGCTGCTTCGCTGAAGGCGCCGGCCTCACCCTGAAATGCGACACGAATTTTCTCGGCTTGCAAAATGTGCGCTCCGTTTTTATAGGTCGCGGCCTCTTCAGCGGCTGCATTCTGCGCCTACTCGCACTGCATCCAACCGTTTGACAGTAGGCGGCCATCAAGTATGATTCGCGCAGCTTCCTGAAACAAAGTGTAATTTGAGACGGGGCACTCGGAGAGATCGAAATGGGCTACGTCGATAGAAATCTCGTGCCGGGAGAGACGCTCCTTTATCGGACGCGGCACCATTGGTTGGTGCTGCTCGGCCCATTGATCGGCGGTTCGTCGCTGCTGATACCGGGCCTGGCGCTTTTGGCGGAAGCGATTGACAACCGAGATACGGCCGGGCTCGTTGTTGGCAGTTCGACGATCAGCCCCAAAGTTATGGCTATTGCGGGGGCCGCCCTCGTAGTGGCGGCCATCATCACGTTCACCTATGGAGTGGCTAAGCGCAACGCCACGGAAATGGCGGTGACGAATCGGCGCGTGCTGATCAAGTCCGGCATGGGTAGCAGGCGCACGCTGGACTTGATGCTTTCGCGCGTGGAGAGCATCGGCGTCGAAGAGAGCGCCGTGGGCAGAATGCTGGGATATGGGTCGGTGATTGTGCGAGGGACCGGCGGCACCCCGGAACCCTTCTTGATGATCGCGCACCCGCAAGAGTTTCGCCGCGCTGTGCAAGAGCAGATCTCCACTAGCTGAAAAGCCTCGAACTTCAATCTCGAATCGCAAATTAGATCGAATTCTTTACTGGTTGCATACAGCTGCGCAGTGTTTCCGTGCAGTTTTTGTCGGCGGTGCGATAAGTTGATAAACGTACTCCTGCAGGAAGGATTTGATTCCGCTCCGTAAGCATCCAGGCTCTATGCCATGAAGTTATCCATGCCCATAAGAATCGCTTTCAGCTTGGGAATGCTGGCTGCCGCACTGTGGGCCGCAACCAACAAGCACTTGTACGATATTGCGGTATTCAATGTACTTGTAAGCTGCGGATTGATCGGGATCATGGTGCTGCACCTGCGGCTGAAACCATCATGGAGCGATGTGGTGGGTGTATTGGCTGGGGCGGGAACCCTGGCATTGATTGATTTCAAGTTTTTGCATTACAACTTTAACGTTTTTGGGCTCCTGTCCTTCCTGGGTGTGTCAAGCCTGATGGCGCTTGCGATCCGCGCAGCCTGGACGCGCGATGAAGAAAGCACGCGGATGAGGCTGGCCTTCCTGTTCGCGTTGTTTTCCATGATCGTTGATGCAGCAGCGGTGCCGTTTCACGCCTGGGTGTCCAAGCTGAATCCACGGGTTCTTGACCTCTATTTGTATTCTTTCGACGCCAGCCTGCGCGTGCAATTTTCCTTCCTCATGGGACAGGCGTATGCCACTTGGCACCGTTTCGGTGACGCTGGAATGTTCATTTACATCGGATTGCCAGTAGTTTTGGCGATGGTGGTTGCGGGACACTTACTTCACGGAAGTAAAAAGGCAATTCCGGCGATAGTGGCGTTCCTGGTCACGGCGCCGCTCGGAATTATTTTCTATAATCTTTTTCCCGCCCTGGGCCCAAGGTACATTTTCGGTCCACGCTTCCCCTGGAATCCACTCACCATGGAGCAAGCAGCGCGTCTGCGCATGGAGCCGATTCTAGCGGAGGGCTACCGTAACGCGATGCCATCGTTGCACATTGCGTGGGTTCTCCTGGCGTGGTGGTTTTCGCGAGGACTATCCGTGTGGGAACGAGCCATCGCCATGATTTTTGTGGTATTCACCGTATTCGCCACGCTCGGCAGCGGCGAGCACTACTTTATTGATCTCGTGGTTGGCTTTCCTTTTGCGTTGTTCGTCTACAGTTTATGCGCGTTTCCGCTGGGATGGACCCACAAACGCAAAGTAACTTTCTGGTTGGGGCTCGGGCTTACGCTCGGGTGGTTTGCGGCTCTGCGCGTGGGCATCAAGCTGTTTTGGCTCTCGCCTAGTTTGCCGTGGTTCGCGTGTTTGGCCACCGTTGCTGGCGTTGTAATTTTCCAGCGCTGGCTTGAGCAAGCGAGCGCAACGAATGATTCGCGCGAGTCCGCGCAAGAGTCGGTCGCCGTTTCGGTCTCCTGAATTGGGCTTGGAAGCCCGGGTTCATTTCGCCGCAGCCTTGAATCTGGGGTGGCGAGCGGGGCTATACTATATCAATGGAACCGAAACGAGCCGTAGCAGCCCGGCCCGAACCGGGCGAGTACGCAGCCTTCTACGAAACTTATATTTCCAAAGTCAAAGGCAACAACATTCTGAGCATTTTGGAAGCGCAACGATTGCAAATGGCGCAGCTATTTGCCGCGCACACCGAGCGCGATGGAAATTTTCGCTACGCGCCGGACAAATGGACGGTAAAAGAAGTATTGGGTCACGTAACTGATTCGGAGCGAATTTTTGCGTATCGCGCTTTACGGATCGCGCGCGGCGACCAGACGCCGCTTCAGGGATTCGAGCAGGACGACTATGTGCGCGGAGGAAATTTTGGAGAACGCACGCTTGTGGATTTGGCCGAAGAGTTCGTGCTGGTGCGCGCGGCCACGATTGCATTCTTCAAGTCTCTGCAGAAGGACGCATGGGCGCGGCGAGGCGTAGCCAACAAGAACGAGGTTACTGTACGGGCGCTCGCCTTCATTGTGGCCGGACACGAACTGCATCACCGGCAGATTCTCGAGGAGCGTTACTTCCCGGCGATTCCTCGCGCCTGATTTTCACTTAACGCTGAATGCGAATGCGCGCCCGGTCTACGTAGCGGCCGGGCAATGGTATGTCCGCGGCCTGCCGCGTCCGCGAAGCGGCCCTGGCAACGGCAACATTTTTTCTCTCCAAAGACACTGTGGCGATGGGGCACGTAATGATGTTGTGCTGTAGTTTTCTGAAGGAATGGAGCAGGCGATACAGCAACGTGACGGCCGTGGCGATCAAGAGCGCGGCAACCGGTACCGCGACAGACTGAGCCTCAAAGGGATTCGCGAATTGCTGCTCCAGTAGATAGCCGCCTAGCGCAAGCAGCGAAAACGCAAAAGAGAAGCCGATTCCCGCGAACGCGTTCAGGCGTTGACCGCGAGCCGCTAGCGATCGCTGTGAGCCAAAGCCCGGCGGCACGCCGAAGCAGCGGAGCGCCATCTACTTCTCGCGGACGACTACGTTTGGGATCTCTTCAATACGAAGAAAATCCAGATAGGAGAGCACTGGCGATACGTAGCGCTTTTTCATTGCGGCACCACACGAGCAGCGCGGATTTTTCCCGTTCTCGCTTCCGCTGCGCTCGACCAGCACTTCGCATCCGCAAACGGGACTGGTGCAATGCCAGCGATCGTCTGATTTCATTTGCATGGCCGCTCCTGACTGCGCTCAGGGTTCCTGTGCGCAACACCGAAAGGAGCCGCACTATATCGCAATAGTACACACAGAGCAAGTATACTAGTTGAGTTATCTTGCGCCGGTAACAGCTGGTTCGGGCGCGCTTACGCGAAGCGGAAAGTACTCTCGAGGGCGTTTCGAGATGGTCGACGAGTGCCTCAGCGTCGCAGCTAGAGTAGCGGCTCGCTCCAGTTTTCCAGCGTTTCCTTGACCTTGTGCAGGAACTGATGCGCGATGGCGCCGTCAACGACGCGATGGTCGTAGCTCAGCGTCACGTAGCACATGGAGCGAATGGCGATGGAGTCGTTGATCACCACGGGCCGCTTTTCGATGGCGCCGAGGCCGAGGATGCCGACATTCGGCTGGCTAATCACCGGCAATCCGAAGAGGCCACCGAAGACGCCGGGATTGGTGATGGAAAAGGTGCCTTCCTGAACTTCTTCCGGTTTGAGTTTCTTGGTGCGAGCGCGTTCGGCGAGGTCGTTCAAGTTTCGCTGGATGCCGAGGATGTTTTTTTCGTCGGCGTTCTTGATCACGGGAACGATTAAGCCCCAGTCGAGGGCTACGGCGATGCCGATGTTGATTTCTTTGTGCAGGATGACGTTCGTGCCGTCGAGCGACGCGTTCACGGTGGGGAAGGCGCGCAGGCCGGCGACAGCGGCTTTCACGAAGAAGGGCATGAAGGTCAGCTTGGTCTCGTAGCGCTTCTCGAACTCGTCCTTGGATTTGGCGCGCAGGGAGGCGACCTTGGTCATGTCGATTTCGTCTACGG
>Ga0210406_10006058_pt1 | contig 12580 bp, 10 predicted proteins | sample IncBWC30MmetaG_FD_155454 | JGI IMG/M metagenome (GOLD analysis project Ga0210406, IMG submission 155454) | Forest soil microbial communities from Barre Woods Harvard Forest LTER site, Petersham, Massachusetts, United States - Inc-BW-C-30-M | ecosystem: Environmental > Terrestrial > Soil >...
ACCGAGACCAAAGGCAGCCGCACTCACTTCGGTTCGCTGGTGCTCGGGTTGTATGACAAGCAAGGCCGACTGATTCATGTGGGCCAGGCGGGAAGCGGATTCAATCAGAAATCGCTGAGCGAGATTTCGAGCGTATTGAAGAAACTGGCGACGAATAAGAATCCATTTTTCGGGGACGTTGACGCCCTCCGCAAGGTGAGCTTCGTGAAACCCGAGTTGGTGGCCGAGATCGAGTTTGCGGAGTGGACCGGCGGAAATACCAGTTCCCGGTTGTCAGTTCGCAGTTCTCAGTCGCGCAGTTCTCAGTCCCAAGGCGAGGAAAGAAATGCCGGCGGGTCCAAGCTGCGCGCTCCCGTGTTTCTGGGATTGCGCGACGACAAAGATCCGAAACACTGCCGCCTGGATCAGGACGAGCCGCAACCGACTGAGAACTGACCACTGGGAACCGAGAACCGGGCCTCCCTACTTGACGTCCTTCATCGCCAGCAAGGTGCCGTAGTCGCGGCCGCTCGGATCCACGGCACGGGCCTCGACCGCGGCGAAGGCACCTCTTAGCTCGGGATATTTCGCCACGAGAGCTTTAATAACGGCCATGTTGCTTTGGTAGGCCTGGTTGGTATTGGAAATGTCGGCGGCCTGATACCGCACCACTAGGTCCAGATCAGTGCCGACAACCACCGGAAACATCGCAGTGAGCTTGGAGGTGGCCGTTCCCTCCGGCAGGTCGACCGTCTTTCCGACTGGAAGGTCGGCGGGCTGCACGGCCTGCTGCTCTTCCGCGATCTTATCCGTGGTCAATGTGCCCATGAAAACGAGCGGCGATATCAGGTTGCGAGCCTGCGTATAGTAAAACCATGCATTGTGCATCTGGCCCTTGGCCTTGTATTCGCGCGCGCGCGCCAGGAACCAGTCGCCATCGTGGCCCGCAACCTGCGCGGCCTGGATGTAGAGGCCCCCTAGTTTCCAGTCGCTTCCCACCTGCTGAACAATTGCGGAAAACATGGCGCGCCCCTTGGCGGAATTCGCATCGAGAAGAACGACGCCGTATTTGCCAGCGGGGAGATTGTCGAGATAGAAGACGGCGCTGTTGGCAGTTTGGCCGCTCTTGCCGAAAACTCCGCAGTAAAATTCAGCGTGAGCGACCGGAGTCGTACCATCGAGCAGAAAGACACCCTTCAGGTTCGCCTGGGCACTGGCAAGATCCGGCTGGTGGTCTTTGATGGTGGTCTCGATTCCGGAAAAATCAGAAGCGAGGCCGGGAATCGAATTCTGCCGCAGCGAGGCCACGTCGCCCTTGGCGGCCATTCCGAAATATCGTTGCCCGGCCGCGGTGATGGCGTTCCGGCTAGCATCGTCGAGATCGCCTGACGTCTGACAGCTCTGCGCGCGGGCACTCAAGGACGAAAATGCCACGACTGCCAAGGCGATCCAAAGAGCTCGGATGAGGCTGCGGGCAACATTCATATTGAACTCCGCCTTTACTTTCATTGCGTTGCCATAGGTTGGGTTCAGTTTACTCTGCTTCAGCCTTACCCTGCTAAGATTGAGCATCACCGGAAATGGTTGACTGTCATCCAGTTCTCCACACGGTCCGCAGTTCTTGGCCTACTCGCAAATCCGTGCAAGAGCATAGCCTTAAGTCGTTCCATCTAAGCAGGACGAGCAGGACGGTTCGCCATTCTTTCCAAGCGACGCCGGTGATAAAATTGTCGTAGGTCAGCCCTTGCAGTGTCCTCGAAAGCAGATTCCTCGGAGGAGTAGCGTGAGCGCGGGACGAAAATTCAATGCCGCAATCCTCGCCCTGTGCCTGGGTGCATGGTGCCTCGGAATTGTGAGCCTCGCTCATGCATCCCCGCAGAGCCCGTCGCCGGGTCCGCTGAAGCAGGCTCCGCTGAAAAAGAAGACGAAGAAGTCGCAAAAGCCACAGCTGCCTGCCCTGCCCTCCGGGCCCACCGGGCCAGTGCAGGCGATTCCTCTGGATTCGATGGCGCCGGTGCCGCCGCAGGTCAGTTATCAAAACGCGCAGTTGACCATCGTCGCAGCCAACTCAACCTTGGGCGACATTTTGCGAGCGGTCCGCAAACAGACCGGGGCCGAGATTGAGATCCCGTCGGCGACAGAGCGTGTGGTGACCCATCTGGGACCGGGTCCGGCGCGGGAGGTCATGGCCGACCTATTGAATGGATCGCGGTTTAACTATGTTCTACTGGGGTCTCCGGCGGATAGCGCGGTGCTCTCGCGGGTGGTGCTGGTGGCAAAAACCGGAGCGGACGATGCCATCCCGAACAATCCGAATAGCCCGTTGATCGCAGAACAAGCTCAACCTGGAATCGTGCAACGCCCAGTCGGTCCGGGAGGAACACCGATGCCCGAGGCCGGAGGGGAAGCAAATGACGCCCAACCGGCCGAAGACGACGACGCGGATCAAGCCGCCGCAGAGGCGGAACAACAGCAGCAGCCGTCTCCGGATCAGCCCGCGGTGAAGACACCGCAGCAGATGCTGCAGGAGATGCAGCAGCGACAGCTACAACTGCAGCAGCAACAGCAGTCAGGACAACCGCCCGTTCCCGGGCCCGGCGCACCGCCGCGGCCTCCACAAGAACAACCGTAAGCAATCGAAAAAGCCGTGAGCACGCGGTCTTTGCATGCTGATCACTACACAGGGAGTTAGTTAGGGCTGGTTTCCGCGAATGTTTTCAACGTGAGGCGCGAGCCGAACCGAAACTGGCGAATCGCGCCCCACCATCGTTTTCTGCAGCAGGTCCCAGTCACGCGCTACTTCTGCTTCGGAGAGGCCCTGCGCCGATCGGCCGCTTAATTCCGACTGCAGTCGCGCCTCGAGAAGCTGACGCTCCATCTCGAGAGGAGCGCCGCCGCTTAAAACATTGTCGGCGGACACGCCCATCTGCACCAGACTCCCTCCTACTCGCACTTCAAGAATCGGTCGGCCGTGCTCGTCGACGCCCGTCCTGGCTTTGGACTGCACCCTAGCCCACATCTTGGCTACTTTCCGTCCCGGCTGTTCCGGATAAGCATCGGCCAGGAAATGTTTCAGTTGCTGCCGGTAGGCTCGGCGATCTTCTGCTCCCAAGGGGCGCTCGGGGTCGCCACTTCCTACGAAGACCATGGCGTTGCGCGCCGGCTCGAAGCGCCCCGCGCCCGTGCCTACATACACCGCGGCCACGCATCCCGCAAAGATTGGGCTGACCACAACGCTGGGCACGATGTATTTTTTCGCCTTGAAGAATGATTCGACAACTCCATGCACGTTCGAACTGCGGGGCATCGAGCCGGGCACCTGCGATATGATGAGCCGCGAAAACTGGAGCTCAGAATGACGCGTGCTGAACTTCGTCAGCATTTTTGCAATCTGTTTCGGCGTAGTAATGCCAACATCGGCGACCAGGCTGCGATGCAGAGATTTTGGGTAATAGAAGTTGAGGACATCTTTGGCGAAATCGGCGCAATTCCTGGTAGCCAGGTGGAAATGAGACTGGTTCGGGGATGTATTGTATTTGCGGATTAGAGCGTCGTCCTGCTCCGGGGTGGTTTCAATGTCGAAGCCGTAGATGGTTCGATCATAGGAAGAACCGACCAGCTGATACCAGTTGCCGCCGGGAGTTTCTCGATTCTTTACGTCGGGAACGATGTCTTCCAGATATTTGCGCCGGTAGCGGTCGCGCAGGAAGGCGGCCATCTTCGCATTGGCGAACAGAGGTACATCCTGCGGACGTTCGACCGCATACAGATACGGGATGAGAGGAATGGCTACCCAGTCGTATCCGCCTACGCCGTCGTACCGGCTGAGGACGACGCCCGTTTCTCCCACAGCACAATGGCGCAAAACCAGGGGCGTGTCGGCACATACGCTGGAAAGATAAACCGCGGCGTGACCCGTCGCGGTGAAAAACCCCATCCCGCCGTATGGCTCCTCAAGAAGAAGCGTGGCGGAAGCGCTGGCGAGGGAGGCACAAGCCAAAACCATCACCGCTAACTTGTTGAAAACGCGCCGCATTGTCTGAATGTGGCGTGTAAACATACTCCCCCCAGGAGAACTCACCCGAACCCAGTTCTAACAACCCTTCCTACAAAGTTTAGTTGCCGGAAATCGCAAAAACCAGTTACGGAAGGGAGGGTAAATTAGGGTCAGGAAAACTCATCGCTGGGGCGAAGAGAACGCAAAGAAGAGAACACAAAGTTGTCGCCGGAAACCATCGATCCCGGGGGTCAGCCGGTCGGTTATGATTCAGCGGCCGTGGTCAACTGGGTTTTGGCCCAGCGCGCGCTTTGGCTGACGGATTCATCCTCGTCCGCCGCGAGTTGGTCCAGTAAGGGCAGGAATTCTCGGTTTCCGCTGTTGCCCATGGCGATGGCGGCATTGCGGCGAAGGCCGGAGCGCTTGGTGCGACGGATGGGCGATCCGCGGAAGATCTCGCGAAATTCTTCGCCGGACATTTCCGCAATCCAGGCAAGAGCGGGATTCACCAAGTCCGGACGAGCTTCAAATTCAGGCGCCGTTGATACCGGCGCCTTACGATTCCATGGGCAGACGTCCTGGCAAATGTCGCAACCGAAGACATGGGGGCCCATCCCAGCGCGAAGATGCTCGGGAATCGATCCGCGTTTTTCGATCGTCAGATAGGAAATGCATCGGTTGGAATCGAGTTGATGCGGACCCAGCAGCGCGTCAGTCGGGCAAGCCTCGATGCAACGGGTGCAGGTACCGCACCGGTCCGGGGCGGGCATGTCCGGCGCGAGTTCTAGAGAGGTCAGAATCACGCCCAGGAAAAGCCACGAGCCCTTTTTCTGATGAATGATGCAAGTATTCTTCCCAATCCAGCCCACTCCCGCGTACTTGGCGTAGACGCGTTCGACGATGGGTCCGGTGTCAACGTAGCTGCGGGTGATAAGAGCCGGCTGTAAATCGGCCGGTAGATCCTGATGCCGCACGGCCGGATGCAATGCAGCTGGTTGCGCCATCGCTTGGTGCAGAGCGGCTTCCACCCGCTTCAGGCGGCGCCGGACCGCATCGTGGTAGTCTTCGCGGCTCCAGGCATAGCGCGAAATCCATCCCCGTCTGGGTTCGTGCCCTTCTGTCGAGTAGGGATTCGCAGTGTTGTAGTTGATGGCGCAAACCACCACGCTTCGCGCCCAGGGAGCGACTCGATGCAGAGAGCCCCGTTTGAGATCGCCGCGATCATCGAGCGCGGCCATATATTTCATTTCTCCGGCATGACCCGCGGCAATCCACTGGGGAAAATGTTGGAGTTCGGCAGCATCGGCGGCGGGAGCGACGCCCGCCAGGTCGAAACCGGCCTTGTCGGCGGCGCGCTTGACGATGGCTTTTAGGTTATCGAGTGAGTTACCCAATCGAATTCCTCTCGGGGATCCCTTTTTGTAAGCCTACAAGCTTCGAGATCCGGAGTCACGCCGCCTCCGCGTCTTTATGGCGAGCGACGGCACCGTCTGCTGACAGCAACGGGCCGCTAGGGTATCCTTTCCCGCATGCGCGCAACCCAGCTTAGACCCTTTGTTCTTGCACTCACTCTGTTTCTGTCGTCTGTGATCGCAGCTCAGCCGAGCGCATCGGTCGCGGTCGTGATCCGAGTCACGGATCCAACCGGGAATGCAGTGCCTCGGGCGCAGGTGCGAGTCGTTCCGGCGCCGGATTCGGCCTCGAAACCTGAAACCGACGACAAGGGCCAGCTCGCGCTCGATTTGAAGCCCGGCGGATATGCCATCTTTGTGCGCGTGCCCGGCTTCATGCCTGGAATTGCACACCTCGACGTCGTGAACGCCGGTCTTCCGCATTCCGATGCCCCGGCGGCGAAGCCGGCGCAGACGTTCCCAATTGTGCTGCAGCTCGGAGCGACCGGGTCGCCAACCGTTAGTCCAGTGTCTTTGAAAGACGGCCTATTCGTATCGGCTTACCCATATCACGTTCCGTCCGGATTTTCGTTTGCCGATCTGAAGGCCATGCCACACCTCACGACAACTTTCCACAACGCGCATACGAACGCCGACGAGACTTACTCCGGAGTTCGTCTCGCCGATCTTCTCGGCAAACTGGGAGCGCCGCTCGGCAGAGAACTTCGCGGTGAGGCGCTCACGAACTTCGTGGTCGCCACGGGTGCGGATGGCTATCAGGCCATTCTGGCTCTGGCCGAGGTCGATCCCGAGTTTCATCCGGGAGAAGTTCTGGTCGCTGACACGATGAATGGTCAACCGCTGGACGCGCACTCCGGTCCGTTAAAACTGGTGGTCACCGAAGACAAGCGGCCCGCCCGCTTCGTTCGCAACCTGACGACCATCGAACTGAAATTATTTCCCTAGCCGACTGCTGACAAAGCCCGCGGGAGTCAGTTTTGAAAGGGCGCGGCTTTTTCAGCCAGCGCCGTCCACCGCCTGCGATGAATGACGGCTTGGCTGCTGCGGGAGATGCGACTTCAAGGAAAAAAATTTCAGCAGCCGGCTCGGGCTTGCGGGAAGCAGCCTAAACGCCCAGCTTCTTGACTTCCTCGTTGTAGTACTTGCGGTAGAGGATGTCCCACTCCTGCGAGCCTTCGAGGATGGTGCGCTTCTGGCTCTCGATCTTCTGGCGGGCGGCAACATCGATTCTGGCTTCCTGATTGAGCAGGTCTTCGAGAATCTTGCGGGTTTCCTGGCGGATGGTGTTGGGGTCTTCGATGAACTCGACCTCATCCATCTGCTTAAGCACATCGGAAACCGCCCGGGCCAGCACGTTGACTTTGTCGCGGCTGAACCTCACAGCACCGCCTTGTACTTGCGCACCAGTTCGGTCTTCACCTTGCGGAACATTTCCTGGTAATTGGCGCCAGAGTTGCGCATCTCGTCGGAATAGGCTTCGAGGATGACGCGCACTTCGTCGTTGATGCGGTCCTCCAACGAGAGTTCGTCGACCAAGGCGGCGTTCACTCGTTCGGTGACCGCGGGAACAGCCGCGGTCTCGATGAATTTGCCGGCAATTAGTTTCTTGGTGACTTCGCGGGCCAGATAGCCCACATATTCTCTGGACAAAAGCATGTCTGGATAGGGCGCGCTGCGTGCAACCGTTGTCAGTTTGAATCAAAAAGTGTACCACAGCTGAAGCCCGAGCGGCGCGAGGCCCTCCGAGCGGCCGAGCGGCGCCTCATTTTGGCGAGAGGGCCAAACTTGGCGAGGGTGCCAAGCGGGCGCGACGGGCTGCACTTTCAGCGCGCTTTTTGCAAGTGTCATCTCGACGCGGGCCTACGCAGGCCGCGATTCAGCCGGAGCAGGGGTCTTGCGTGAAGCTCTTCTGCAGCCTTTGCCGTTCGGCCCGCCAGATGCTTGCCTTCGCCAAAAGAGCGGCTCCGGTCGAAGGTTGCATCGCAGTGGACCTTGTTGGCTAGGGAACTTGAGCTGGCGGCTGGTCGCGCAGGACGTAGACAAATTGCCGGATTTCATGGCGCTCGCGTTCTGTCTCCTGCGCTAATTCTCTAGCCATCCGGTCATAGACTCGGAGCTCGGCTGCGGCTTTCGCAGCATCTCCAGTCTGCCGATAAGCCTGCGCCAGTCGATAATGCGCCTCTTCCATTTTCGGATCGACATGAATCGCCTGCTGATACTCGGAAATCGCCTTGGCATAATCTTTCTCGTCGGCATGGACAATTCCCAGTTGAACGTAGGCAGCGGCAAAATTTGGATCGAGACGAATGGCACGGTTGAGCAGCGACTCGACCTGCGGTGCGCCCGCCGCGTCGGGCGAGACCTTCCCCAGCTTCCAAAGTCCGACTGCATAAAAGTAGTTGGCCTCGGCATTGTCGGGTTGCTGGGCGACGAACCGCTGCAGTTTTTCGACAATTTTCTCGGAGGGCGCGGACTCCGCGCTTTGCATCTTTCCCATGAATCGATAGGGAGTGGGATCATGGGGATTCAGATCGGACGCTTCACTGACTCGTATGACGGCCTGATCGTAGGAGCCGCGGGCAAACCACGCTGCGCCGAGTCCAATCAGCATGCGCGTGGAGTAAGGATACAGACGATTGCCCTGGGTGAAGACCTCGAAGGCGGGTTCCGGAGCATGATGCAGCAGAAGTTCGGACCCCCAGTCAAACACATAAGGTTCGCGCGGATCCAAACCCGCGGCGCGCTGATACTCGCGCACCGCCTCCAGCGAATCGCCCAGTTTCTCCTGCATATCGCCGAGCAGATGATGGAGTTCGGCGCTGTCATTCTGAGCGGCCAAGGCTAGGCCCTGATCGCGTGCCCGCCCATAATTGCCGGCATGCGCGTTGGCCAGCGCCAGATCGTAGGAGTTTTCGTAGTCACCGGCTTTGAGTTCGTGGGCGCGTTCGAAGTATGGAATGGCCTCGCGGGCTTTGCCGTTATTGTCCAGAAGTTTTCCCAGAAGATGGTTTGCCGCGAAGCTATGGGGGGCGCGCTCGAGGCTCGCGCGCAGCCATTTTTCCTCCTCGGACGCAGCCGCTGGCGGGGCGCCGGGCGTCGACTCGCTTAGCGAAACCGTTTCCTTGGCCAGGGTTTCGCGGGTTCGCACCATGGTGTCAGAGCCATGACCGCCGAGACTCGTCGTATCGGTAACCCCGGCAACCGCGAATCGGGGTTGATCGAAGAACTCGGAGGCTTGCCCGGCAGAGGCTTGCGCTGCTGGACTCTTTGCCGGCAGGAGAACGAGATCGACATTTTTTGCTTCTTTCGGGGCAAAGAAGAGGGAAGGAATTTCTGCGTCGCTGTATCCGGCCATCTCCGTTCGCAGAACATAAACTCCGCCGCGCAAAGCCGTAACACTATACTTGCCTTGCGCATCCGTACGCGCCGTTCGTATCCGCACGGGGTCTTTGGACTCCAATTGAACGGCTGCGCTGGCCACGGGTTTTCCTTGTGAGTCGCGCACCGTGCCGCGTAGAGAAGCCGAGGTTGCGTTCTCTTGGGATTGCAGGGACAGTGGGAGCAACGCCAAGAGGACGAGCGCGGCGACTTGGCATCTTAGTACGCGATCGGATCTGAGTTGCCGGGAAATGGTGCGGAGACGGCCCATGAAGATTGGCGCTGGTGAGAAGCTCGAACCACATCAGTTTGCTGCGCCTAATCGTGCATTCTATCTGCCTCGATCGTCGCTCGCAACCGACTCCCTGCCGGCTGTGCGCGCTCTTTTGTGAAGTTGCGAAAGAAAAGCGCTGGCGGATCTTACGCCGCACAAAATAGAATGCAATGTTTCTCGATAAGTCTTGGCGAGGTCGTCTGCAAGATTTCTACGCGTTCCTCCTGTGCTGCAAAGAATGGGTATCGCGCAATGTGCATTAATGAGGATGAGATGAGACTGCTCCGGTTGTGGCTGTCTGTAATCGCGGTGCTGCTGGTAACTTGCCTTTCGGGATGGAGCCAGCAACCCTCCACCCGGCGCAGGATCATTATCGATCAGGACGCATCCGGCCCCGGAGGGAGCGATCAGCAGGCTATCCTGCTGCTGGTCCAGTCGCCGCAAACTGAAGTCCTCGGCGTAACCGTGGTGACCGGCGATGCCTGGCTCAAAGAAGAAGTCGCGCACACTTTGCGCATGCTGGAGATCGTCGGACGAACTGACATCCCGGTCGTGCCCGGAGCCGAGTATCCGCTGCTCAGGCGTAAGGAAGAAACGGAACTTTGGCAGCAGCAATACGGCTCGGTGGTGTGGCTGGGTGCGTGGACTCCGAAGCCCTACCACGCGGCGGATCAACTGGGCGAAATGCCCGAGGGCAAGCCCACCACAAAACCGGCAGATGAAGACGCTGCGCATTTTCTGCTGCGCATGGTTCACAAGTATCCGCACGAAATCACGATCTACGAAGGCGGACCGATGACCAACCTCGCGCTCGCCATCTCGATCGATCCCCAGTTCGCTGGACTGGCGAAAGAGTTGGTGTTCATGGGCGGGAGTCTGAATCCGAAGACAGATGATCCCGAGTTTGTGAATACGCCCCGCCACGAATTCAATCTTTGGTTTGATCCGGAAGCCGCACACATCGTGCTGACGGCGCCGTGGAAAAAGATTGTCGCCACTACCGTAGACATTTCTCTGAAGACGCGATTGACTCAGGATTTGATCAACCAGGTTAAGGCAGGCAACACGGCTGCGGCTCGGTATGTCACCTCGTATTCGCGTCTTTTTGGCAAATATAACTATTTATGGGACGAACTGACGGCACTGGCCTGGCTCGATCCAACTCTGATTACAGCGAAGGAGTCGCGTTATCTGGATGTGGATCTCAGCCGCGCCGCTGGTTACGGAAATACTCTCACCTGGACGGAAACCGACAAGCCCAAATTCGCCGAACAACTCGTCGAAGTGCAGATTGATCTCGATACCCAGCGGTTCTACAAGATGTTCGTCGATTTGCTGACCGCTCCCACACCAAAACCTTAAGGCTGGTGTGCGTTTTGGGAGGTTACGGCTGCAATTGCTGGAGCATCCGCTGGGCTTGCTCATCCTCGGGACGCTGTTTGAGCAAATCGAGCAATACGCCGCGCGCCTTGTCCCGCGCGCCATCCAGCGCATAGACGCGCGCCAGATTGAAATATGCCGGATCGAAACCGGAGGCCACGCGGATGCACTCTTTGAAGCTTGCCACCGCCTGATCGCGCCGCTGAGTGACCAGATAGAGCACCCCCAGATTGTTCAGCGCTTCCGGGTAAGCGGGACGAGCCTTCAGTGCGCGCTGCAAATATTCGTAAGCTCTGGCGTTGTCGTCAGTCTGCGCGAATACCATCCCCATACTGTAGTTCGCTTCAGGATCTTGCGGTGCGACTTCCAGCGCGCGTTCCAGAACTTTGCGGGCCTCATCCCAACGCTTTTGCAGACGATAGGCATTGCCCAGATTGTCCAGCGCCAGGAGATGATGCGGAGTCAGCCGCAGGGCTTCCTGAAAACACTCCACTGAATCGTCGACCCGTCCCTCACGCGTAGCAATGACGCCAAGATTATTCCAGGCATCAGGAAGCGTATCGGGATAATTGGCCGGAAGCCTCACGGCGCGTTCGAAGGCGTCGCGTGAGGCCGCGTTCTTGCTTTGATTCAGGTAAACGCTCCCCATGCCGTACAGCGCCTCGGCGCTCGACGGATTGTCGCGCAAAGCCTGCTGGAATGAGACTTCGGCCTGATCCAGATATCCGCGCTGAAAGAATAGAGCACCGTAGGAAAGATGGTTGCGGCCAACTTCCAGTGCGTACTCCGCGCTGGGGAACGGCAGCGCCCGCGCCAGTCGCTCGGCGTCGTTTCGCGGAATGCTCTGGAAGTCTTGTTCGAGGTGTTCAGGGACGATCGGGCCCTGATACACCTTCACGATGTCACCGCGACTGTCGATCAGGAAAGATGTTGGCAAGCTGAGGTCGCGATGACGATCGAATAGTTGGCGATAGAGAATGTTATAGATCGCCGCGACATCGTCAGATCCATGCACAATGGGAAAAGCGAGCTCGCTAGGGAAAGCGCGAACCGGGGTAGCGGCGGGAGCATCTACGTTCACGGCAATCAGTTGCAGACCTCTGGTCGTCCAATCCGCATAAAATTTCTGAAGCGTTCTCAACTCTTCCCCAGAATTCGACGACTTCGCGGTCCAGAAGTTCAGAAGGGTCGGCTTGCCGCGGAGCGCGGTCAGCGTCCGAATCCGGGCTGAAAGATCGGGCAGCGAAAAATCTGGCGCGGGAATGGGAGCCAGAAGCCAGGCTTCAACGTTGGCCGGAAGTAGCTCGGCTTGCTTGATCCCCGGCGCAGGAAAGGCGCCGGCCTTTCTCGCCTGAGTTTTGAATGGTTCCCGACGCGAAGGTTCGGCGTCCTCTTCCAGCCAGATCCTATGATTGATCGGAAGATTGTGGAACTCCTGCACCAGGCCGCTGGGCCAGCGAATCGAGACACTCACCGGTCCGGTCGCATCCCCAAGGCCGAAGAATACGTCCTTGCTGTGCTGGGAAAGAAAACCGGAGCCGGCCTGAAGCATGCGCGTCTGCCGGCCAGCGCCGGCTTCGAGGGTGATCGCGGCACCGATCGCATCGCGATTGCTCTTCGTGCCGCGAAGGCGAAATGCGATTGCAGGCGGCAGATTCTCCATTGCATTTTCCAGCACCCGCAACTGTGGAGCATTGCGGTTCTTCAGAAACACTTCGACCCGGCCATCGTGATCGAAGTCGGCCAAGGCGAATGCCCTGCCATCTTCCCTGAAGTCCATGCCAATCACGGCGGATACATCCGAGAAAGTTCCATCCCCGTTGTTGGCGTAGAAAACATTGCGTTCATAACCACTCCAGGTCCCGTCAGAACGGATGAGTTCGTTGATCGCATTCCAGCCTTGCTCATATTCGCGAGATGCGCGGGCTTGGTCAGGAGAACAAGCGACTACTTGCCGCCAGAAAAAACTGTTCAGATCCTGGCGCGACGAGCCCGAGACCATTCCGTTGACGATGTAGACATCGGGAAAACCGTCGTGATCGAAATCGAACGCGTCGCTCGACCAGGCCCAGCGGCCCATTCCAGCGCCTGAAGAATCGGTTCGGTCGGCGAAAGCCGCTCCGCGCTTAGGGAGCATAGGAGCCAGCGTGTGAGGAAACA